>Ga0213824_1000093_pt1 | contig 75336 bp, 61 predicted proteins | sample MC6MC0906MG_FD_179892 | JGI IMG/M metagenome (GOLD analysis project Ga0213824, IMG submission 179892) | Enriched soil aggregate microbial communities from Iowa State University, Ames, United States - MC6-MC0906-MG | ecosystem: Environmental > Terrestrial > Soil > Unclassified | place: USA: Iowa...
ATCAGCATGTTCGGCGCGGGCAGTTGCGCATTACCTGGGCCGAACAGCTCACCGCGACTGCAGCGCAGCAGGTCTTCCCGAGTAAAGGCGTGTTGTTTGGTCATGCGAGCTCCTCAATAACCCCCTGCGGCAGGGGATGAATCTTCCCGGCCAACCCGGCATCTCTGTGGGTGGCAGCCTACAGGTAGACTATTGCGTTGTGGTGAAAGTCACAGCCCACCTGGCGAAAGAAGTACAGGTGTGCACTGAAACGTCTATTTTCAGGGCCGAAGAAGGTCCTGTCCAGTCCTTAAGACTGCCGCACTTTAGCATTTATCGCCAGTCGCGGCTGTCCGGCCGGGTAACCAGCGTTGCAATACCCGCTGCAGCTCGGTGCGGCGGAAGGGTTTGCTCAGGTAATCGTTCATGCCAGCGGCCATGCAGCGCTCGCGGTCGCCCTGCAGCGCGTTGGCGGTCAAGGCGATGATCGGTAGCTGGCCGCCGTTGGGCAGCAGGCGAATGCGCCGGGTGGCCTCGTAACCGTCCACCTGCGGCAGGCGGCAGTCCATCAGGATGGCGGCGAACTGCTGCTGGCTGACCTGATCCACGGCCTGGATGCCATCGTGGGCCACGCTGACTTCCAGCCCCAGGCTGCGCAGCATGGCCTCGATGACGCTCTGATTGACCGGATTGTCCTCCACCAGCAGGATGCGCTCACCTTCGGCCAGCGGCCCCTGGGCTGCCATGGCGCCTGGCAACTCAGCCGGTACGGCACTGGCCAGGGCCAGCGGCATTTCCAGCGTGAAGGTCGACCCCAGCCCTTCGCGGCTTTCGCCACGCAGCTTGCCGCCCATGCGCTCAGCCAGGGTGCGGGCGATGGACAGCCCCAGGCCGGTACCGCCGTAACGCCGCGAAATGGAGCTGTCGGCCTGCTGGAAGGCGACGAACATCATTTCCAGGCGCTCGCTGTCGATACCGATGCCGGTGTCGCGCACGCTGCAGGTGAACCACAGGGTCTGGCGGTCGAGCACCTGCCAGCGGGCTTCGACCTGCACCTGGCCGCGTTCGGTGAACTTCAGCGCATTGCCCACCAGGTTGAGGAGGATCTGGCGGATCCGCGTCGGGTCGCCAACCACGTGCAACGGCTCGCGTTCAGCGGGCAATTGCAGGTACAGCTCCAGGCCGCGCTGCTGCGCGCCGTGCTGGAACGACTGCACGCTGCTGGCGATCAGCTCGGCGAGGTTGAAGTCGATGTGCTCCAACTGCAGCGTGGTGCGCTCGATGCGCGAGAAATCGAGGATATCGTTGATCACCTTCAACAAGTGCCCGGTGGATTCGCTGGCCACGGCCGTGTATTCGGCCTGTTCGCTGGTCAGCGGGGTGGTTTCCAGCAGTTGCAGCATGCCCAGCACACCGTTCATGGGCGTGCGCAGCTCGTGGCTCATCATCGCCAGGAATTCCGACTTGGCGCCGTTGGCCTGCTCGGCCTCCTCGCGAGCCTGGATCAACTGGGCAATGGCTTGCTTCTGTTCGGCACTGGCCTGCTCGAGGGCGCTGGCCAGGTTGTTGATGTGGTGTGCCAGGTGGCCCAGCTCGCTGTCGTCCACCACCGGCAGCGGCGTGTTGTACTCGCCTTGCTGGATGGCCTTGACCGCATGGCCCATGTCGCTGATTGGCTTGGCCAGGCTCATGGCCAGGCGGCGGGCGAGGAGGAAGGTGAACAGCAGGGCGAACAGCGCCAGGATGCCGGCCTTGATCACGATTTCCTGCTGGCGCTGGCTGAACGCGTCGTCCGACATGCCGACGATCACCCGCCCTAGATAGTCGTCGCCAATCGACGGCGTGGGTGCCTTGCCCTGTTGCAGGAAATCGCTGTCCAGGCGGATCTGTTGCAGGCGGATCGGCGCCTGGAACACTTCCACGCGTTGTGCACGGTTGGCACTCTCGTCGGACTGCTCGACGTACACCAGGATGTGGTTGCGGCTGTCCTGGACCTCCAGGAAGCGTACATGGGGGATGCTCAGCGTGGCGCGCATCAAACCTTCGAGCACTTCGTTGTTGCCCGAGATCACGCCGTACTCGGAGGCTGGAGCCAACTGGTTGGCGATCAGCTGCCCGGTGTGGTTGAGCTCCTGACGCAAGTCCTGGATACGCACGAAGGTGAAGAAACTGATCAGCAGCAAGGTCAGCAGCAACGCTGGGCCCAGGCTGATGATCTGGGTGCGGGTATGGATGTCCCAGCTCAGGCGCTTGCTCATGGGGTGGGTTCTCCTTCGGCCAGGGCCTTGGCAGTGGCCTTCGGATCGATCGGTTCAAGGCCCAGCGCGCGGGCCACCTGCTGGTTGCCGCTGACACCGAAATGCCCCGGGTACAGGCTGCGCGGCCAGCGGGCTGGCGGGTGGTCGAGCAGCTGGTCGAGCACCGCCAGCCAGTCGTCCTGGTCGCTGTAGGTGCTGGCCAGGGCGCCGGCGCGGACAAAGCCTGCGTTCGGGCCGATCAGCGCCATCTGCCGGCCATAGCTGCTGAGCAGCAGGTTTTTCGCGGTCTTGGAGTTGTACAGGTCGGGGTCGTCGAGGCCCAGCAGCACGTCGCTGTTGCCCAGCACATGTTGCAGGGGCCGGCTGTCACGCTGGTCTGGCCAGTCCTGGGCAATGACTTCCAGGCCCAGCGGGCGCGCCGCCTGGCGCAGCTCATCGAGCAGGAAGCGACTGTGTTCGCCATACAGCACGCCGATGCGCTGGGCCTGTGGCAGCAGGTAGCGGGCCAGGCGCAGCTGCCTTGCCAGCGGGGGGTCACTCCACAGCAGGGTCAAGAAGGCAGGGCGCGACTTTCCCAGGCGTTGTTCGGCCTGCACACGGCTGATGCGCATGGCCAGGGCTGGTGGGCCGGCGGTTTCGCCCAGCCGCCACTCCAGGGCGGCGCTGTCGAGCAGCACCAGGCGCACGTCGGCTCTGATCTGGCCGGGGCGGGGCAGTTCAGCGACGGTCTGGAACCGCACCTGGTCATGGCTACGGCGGCTTTCGAGCGCCGCGACAAAGCTGCGGATGCCGGGCTGGTCTTCGCCGCCGACCAACAGGATCTCGCTGGCAGACAGCGAACCCAGTGGCCATAGGCAGAACAGCAGCAGGCGCAGCAGTCGGGCCATCAGAACTCCAGCTCCGCGCTCACGCTCAGGCGGTGGTGGCTGTCATAGCGGTTCTGGATGGCTGTAGTGGGTTCATCGTCCAGGCGCTGCTGCCACAAGGCCGCCAGCTCCAGGTTGCTGCCCTGAATGCGAAAGCGCTTGGCCAGACGCAGGTCGAGGCGCTCGTAGCGGTACTGGTTGAGCGCATTGTCGCCATAGTAGAACAGCGCGCTCGACCAGCCATCGCCCCATTCGCGCATCCAGCCCGCCGAGCCACTGTTGCGGGCCGTATTGGTGCTGTCGGCACGGTTGCTGGCCCAGGCATCGACGTAGGCGTAGGTAAAGCGCAGGCGGTCACGCCGGGTCGCACGCCAATCCAGCTGCGCTTCGGTACCGCTGAAGCGGGCCTTGTTGGCATTGCTGGCGATGTACTGGTTGTTTTTCAACGGTTCGCTGATCATCCCGGTGATCTCGTCGTAGAACAGCTTCACATCCATGTTCAGGTCGATGTCGCTGAACTGGCCGTTGTAGCCCAGTTCGCGCGAGCGCATGCGTTCCTGCTCGAGATCGCCCGGCCCGCGGGTCTTGACGAAGTATTCGGCGTTTTGCTGGCCGAACGCGGTGGGGGTCAAGTTCTTGACCGTGTAGCTCCAGTTGACGTTGTTCTCGAACATGTCCGGCGAACGTACGGCCTCGGAGTACACGGCCCGCAAGCCGTGACGCGGGGTGATCAGGTAGTTGACCGCCATGCGCGGGGTCAGCGAGCTGCCGGACAGCTGCGAGTCCTCGAACATCGCGCCGCCCTGTACGATCCAGTGTTCGTCGGCGCGCCATTCCAGCTGGCCGAACAGGCGCCAGGTCTGGTCGTCGAGGCTGCCGTTGAAATAGGTCTGCGAGTCGGCGCGATCATACCGGTAGTTCATGCCACTGAGCAGGCGCAGGCTGTCGGTCAGGCTCAGGGTGTCCTGGATTTCCAGGTCGTAGCGCGTTTCGCGGGTACTCTGGTCGACGTCACCGCATACCACGTTGCTGCCACCCTGGTTGTTCCACTGGTCCTTGATCGCATCGACCAACGCCTGTTCCTCGGGGTTGCTGCTATTGGGCGGGTTGTTGGCCCCGCGTGCCACCTGCTCGGCGAAATTCGGGTTCAGTTGCCACAGCCGGGTCAGTTCCGGGCTGAACGACAGCGCCGCGTCGCAGGCGCGCCAGACCTGCTGGCGATCAAAGTGCTGGGCCGAACCTTGGACGTACAGACTGTGCTCGGGGTTGAAATCGATGTTCCAGCGCACGGAACCGGCGTAGTCCTTGGCGTTCACGTCGGCGTTGTCCCCGCTTCGAGTGACGAAGGGGAACACTGGCTGATAGGTGTAAGGCCGCTGGTTGCTGCCTTCCTTCGCCGCCAGTTGCCATTCCAGGGTCTGGTTCGGCGCCAGGGTGTGGCTGACGCTGAGGTTGAAGCGGTTCAGGCGACGGCTGTCGCGGTAATCCTGGCCGAACTGGTTTTCATCGAAGCCGTCATCCTTCTGGCCTGACACCGACAGGCGCAGGTCGCCGCCGTCCCAGCCGAAACCGTGGCTCAGGTAGTAGTCGTCGATGCCATCCTGGCCTCGGGTCAGCTTCATGCGCGTGCCGTGGCTGTCGGCCGGGTTGCGGGTGAGGATGTTGACCACCGCCATCAGCGCGTTGGCGCCGTAGCTGACGGTGTTGGGGCCGCGGAACACCTCGATGCGCTCGATGTCTTCCAGCGCTACCGGGATGTCGCTCCAGTCCACCGTGGCCAGGCCCGCGCGGTACACCGAGCGGCCGTCGATCAGCACTTGCATGCGCCGCGCTTCGTTGACGTTGGTGCCGTGGTAGTTGACGGTCGGCTGGTTGCCGGCGCCGTAGCCGATCATCATGCCCGGCACCAGGCGCAGCAGTTCAGGGATGTCGCGGGCGCCGCTGGCGCGGATCAGTTCGCTGTCGAGCACGGTCATGCTGCCTGGCACGGCAGCAGGGGATTGTTTCAAGCGCGTGGCGGTCAGAACCTGCGGCAGGTCGGCGTTGTCGATGAACAGGTCGTCGGCCATGGCCGGGCCACCGAGCAAGGCAGTCAGCAGCAGCAGGCGAGGGTAGGGGGGCGTGCCAGGGAACACGATACGGCCTTGTATCAGGGTTGAAACAGGCATGTTAACTGACCGTGGGGGTTTTGCCAGTGATCTGCAGGGCTTGCATGGGGCGGTTGCGCTTTCACGGCTTGAAATTGTCTGCCTCTGTTCCTGTCGCATGCGCGCCGTATAATGGCCCGGTCGCCACTTAACTTATGGCTTTAACGGATTGATTATGACTGAACAGCAACCTGTTGCAGTTCTGGGCGGCGGCAGCTTCGGCACCGCTGTGGCCAACCTGCTGGCGCAGAACGGCGTGCCGGTGCGCCAATGGATGCGCGACCCCGAGCAGGCCGAGGCGATGCGCGTCAATCGCGAGAATCCGCGCTACCTCAAAGGCATCCGCCTGCATGATGGCGTCGAGCCGGTCAACGACTTGCTGGCCACCTTGCAGTGCAGCGACCTGGTGTTCGTCGCGCTGCCATCCAGCGCGCTGCGCAGCGTACTGGCGCCGCATGCCGAGCTGCTGCGCGGTAAATGCCTGGTCAGCCTGACCAAGGGCATCGAGGCGCAGAGCTTCAAGCTGATGAGCCAGATTCTTGAAGAAATCGCGCCGCAAGCCCGCATCGGCGTGTTGTCCGGCCCCAACCTGGCCCGCGAAATTGCCGAACATGCACTGACGGCCACGGTCGTCGCCAGCGAGGACGAAGACCTTTGCCAGCGCGTGCAGGCGGTTCTGCACGGCAGCACGTTCCGGGTCTACGCCAGCAGCGACCGCTTCGGCGTCGAGCTGGGCGGGGCGTTGAAGAACGTCTACGCGATCATCGCCGGCATGGCCGTGGCGCTGGGCATGGGCGAAAACACCAAGAGCATGCTGATCACCCGCGCATTGGCCGAAATGACCCGCTTCGCCGTGAGCCAGGGTGCCAACCCGATGACCTTCCTCGGACTGGCCGGTGTCGGCGACCTGATCGTCACCTGCTCCTCGCCCAAGAGCCGCAATTACCAGGTCGGTCACGCCCTGGGTCAGGGCCTGAGCCTGGAGCAGGCGGTCAGTCGCCTGGGCGAGGTGGCCGAAGGGGTCAACACGCTCAAGGTGCTCAAGGCCAAGGCTGAAGAAGTACAGGTCTACATGCCGCTGGTGGCCGGCCTGCACGCCATCCTGTTCGAAGGCCGTACGCTGAACCAGGTGATCGAGCGCCTGATGCGTGCCGAGCCCAAGACCGACGTCGACTTCATTTCCACCAGCGGTTTCAATTAAGCCAAGGAGCAGCACATGAACGATACCCCTGAGCACGCCCAGCGTGAGTCGATCATCCTGCGCGTGATGTGGATGCTGGTATTCCTGGTGGTCTGGCAACTGGCCGAACTGCTGCTTGGCGGCCTGGTGCTGGTGCAGCTCATCTACCGGCTGATCTACGGCGCGCCGAGCGCCAGCCTGATGAACTTCGGCGACAGCCTGAGCCAGTACCTGGCGCAAATCGGCCGCTTTGGCACCTTCCACACCGACACCAAGCCATGGCCGTTCGCCGACTGGCCGGCACCCCGTGCGCCGGAAGGCGAAGCGCCCCACGCCGTGGCCCCGGCACCGCACCCGGTGCGTGACGAGGAACCCAAGCTGTGAAGCTGTGGGTACTGCGCCATGGCGAAGCCGAACCGCGGGCCAATACCGACGCCGAGCGGCGCCTGACGGCCCATGGCCGTGAGCAGGTGTTGCACAGCGCGGCGTATCTGCTCGGCCAGCCGCTGCAGGCAATCATCGCCAGCCCTTATGTGCGGGCCCAACAAACGGCCGCTCTGGTGCATGACACCCTCGGCTTCGCCGAACCGGTGCGCACCGTGCCCTGGCTGACGCCCGAGAGCAATGTGCAGCAAGTGATCGGTGAAATCGAACGCCTGGGCCTGGAGCATGTATTGCTGGTCAGCCATCAGCCGCTGGTGGGTTCGCTGGTGGGCATGCTGGTGCATGGCCATGCTCAGCAGCCCGCGCCATTGAGTACCGCCAGCTTGGCGGAGCTGGAAGGGGGATGGCCGCTGGCCGGGTTGATGAACCTGCTGGCACTGCACCACGCGCACTGAGCCCTTGGCAACTGGCATTTTTGCCAGTTGTGGGCACATTGGATCCATTGCTAGCGTTGCACCGCAATGACAAGCGGATAACCTGGCAGGAAGCGTGGAATGATTGGTCAATTACCGGAACTGTTGCGCTCGCTGAATCTTCAGCCAACGATGGACAAGGTGCAGCGGGGTACCGTTCTGGATTATGCCCAGTACAGCGTGCTGCGCGATTCGGCCGACGCCAAGTTGCATCTCTTGCTGAGTCGAGTCCACCTTCTAAGCCCGCAACGTGCTGCAAACAACCTGCATGGCGAGGAAGAATTGCGCAAGCTGCAGGAGGCGTGCCTGCGCGCTTGCCATCTGTTGCAGACCAGCTGCCTGGCATTGCGCCGGCTGGAGCTTGATTGCAATGACCAGCGCCTGGCGCGCGAGGCCCTGGAAAGCCAAGTGGCCTATATGCAGGCCTGCTTGCGCCGCTCGCTGGCGAGCTTCGACGGTACGGCATGACCTGATCACCCTTGGCGATGACCTTTACAGACGTTGCCGATCGTCAGCGGGATGCCGACAATGGGCCATCATCCCCGCTCCGGACCAGGCGCCATGTCGCAGCAGATCTTCTTCGCCCATGCCAACGGCTTCCCGTCTGCCACCTACGGCAAGTTGTTCGCTGCCCTGGCGCCGGACTACCATGTGCAGCACCTGCCCCAGCATGCCCATGACCCGCGCTTTCCGGTCAACGAAAACTGGCTGAACCTGGTCGATGAGCTTCTGCATCACCTGGCCCGGCAGGGCGAACCGGTCTGGGGCGTCGGCCACTCGCTTGGGGGCGTACTGCACCTGCATGCCGCCTTGCGTTGCCCGGAGTACTACCGAGGCGTGGTGATGCTCGATTCGCCAGTGCTGACCCGTGCCGACCAATGGCTGCTGCGCACCGCCAAGCGTTTCGGTTTCATCGACCGCATCACGCCGGCAGGCCGCACCCTGGGGCGGCGCGAAGCTTTCGCCGACCGTGACAGCGCCCGCGACTATTTCGCCAGCAAAAGCCTGTTCAGGCATTTCGACCCCGACTGCCTGGAAGCCTATCTGCAACACGGCCTGGAAGATGCCGAGCAAGGCCTGCGCCTGCGCTTCGACCCGGCGACCGAGATCAGCATCTACCGCAGCATTCCTCACGCCAGCCCAGCGCCGGCGCGCCAACTTCAGGTGCCACTGGCCATGGTGAGAGGGGACCGCAGCAATGTCATCCGTCGCCATCACACCCTGGCCGTGCGCGGCATGCCCCGGGGCGAGTACCACAGCGTGCCCGGCGGCCACATGTTCCCGCTGGAACGGCCGGCCGACACCGCCAGCCTCATCAAAGGCCTGTTCGACCGCTGGAGCCAGGCATGAGCGCGCAGGTCGAGGAAATTCGCCTGAGCCTTGGCCATATCGAACTGGCCGCCCACCTCTTCGGCCCCGAGGACGGGCTGCCGGTGATCGCCCTGCATGGCTGGCTGGATAACGCCAACAGCTTTGCCCGCCTGGCGCCGCAGTTGAAGGGGCTGCGCATCGTCGCCCTCGACCTGGCCGGGCATGGCTATTCGGAACACCGCCCTGCGGGCGCAGGGTATGCACTGGCCGATTACGCGCACGATGTTCTGCGGGTGGCCGAGCAACTGGGCTGGCAACGGTTTGCCCTGTTGGGGCACTCGCTTGGCGCAATCATTTCGGTGCAACTGGCCGGCGCCTTGCCGGAGCGGGTCAGCCACCTGGCGCTGATCGACGGCGTCATCCCGCCGACCGGCGCCGAAGAGGATGCCGGCGAACGCCTGGGGATGGCGCTGCAGGCCCAGTTGCGCCTGGATAGCAAGCGCAAGACGGTCTACCAGACCCTGGAGCAGGGTGTGCAGGCGCGCATGAAGGGTATGGTCGCGGTCAGCCGGGACGCCGCCGAGCTGCTCGCCCAGCGCGGGTTGATGCCGGTGCCCGGCGGATACAGCTGGCGCAGCGACAGCCGCCTGACCTTGCCATCACCGGTGCGTCTGACCGAGGCCCAGGCCATGGCCTACGTTCGCCGGGTCAGTTGCCCGGCCTGCCTGGTGGTGGCGGCCGATGGCATGCTGGCGCGCCACACCGAACTGCTGGAGCAGCTACCCTTTGAGCAGACCGTGCTGCCCGGTGGGCATCACCTGCACCTGAACGATGAACAGGGCGCGGCCCTTGTCGCAGACTGTATCAATCGCTTCTTTGGCTTTGCTTGACTTGCACCGGACAAGTGTCGAGGCTTGGCGGGTTGAACAGGGAGACAACCATGCAATTGCCAGACATCCTGGAGCTTCACTTCGGCGCCAGTCGCCGCCTGGTTCGCCGATGAGCGCGCCGGTTTTCATCCGCACAGCCGTCACGGCCTTCATGCTGCTCGCCAGCCCGTTGCTATGGGCTGGCAGCCTGCCAGTACCCCTGGACGCCAAAGTGGTCGACCAGCGCCCGGCGGTCGAGCAGGAACGCATCTACCCCATGGGCCCGCTGCGCAAGATCAGCGGCCGTCTGCGCGTCGACGACAAGGTCGAGAGTCGCGGCCAGGTCAGTTCCGTCACCTATGAATTGCCCGTCGAACGCACCGCGCGCGAAGCGTTTACCAGTGCCCGCGAGGCACTGCAACGTGACGGCGGCTACCCCTTGTTCTGGTGCCAGGGGCGCGACTGCGGTGAAGCCAGCCTGTGGGCCAACGATGTCTTCGGCAGTGCCCGGCTCAATGGTGGCGACGAGCAACAGGCGTTCATCCTCCTGCGCCGCTCCGCCGAAGAGGCCGATACCCTGGTGGCGCTGTACAGCGTCACGCGCGGCAACCGCCGCGCCTACCTGCATGTGGAAGAGTTCGTCGCCGGCAGCCCTCTGGGTGAACTGCTGCCCACGGCCGCCACGGTGCTGCGCGAAATGCGCGACACCGGCAAGCTCGACTACCCTGACCTGAGTGCACCGCAGCAGGCTTGGGCCAAGCTGCTGGCCCGCAGCTTGAACCTGGACAGCACCTTGCGCGCAAGCCTCAGTGGCGCCGAAGCCGAAGCCTGGCGCGAGCAACTGGTAAAGGAAGGTGTACGCAGCAACCGGCTCGAAGTCGGCAATGCCCCCACCGATGGCCTGCACCTGGAATTGATCCGTTGAACGAGCGCCACCATGGCCAACAATGATCGCCTGCTGATCCAGATTACCCTGCTGGCCTTGCTCGGCGCTGCCCTTTGGGTGATGGCGCCATTCATTTCGGCGCTGTTGTGGGGGGCAATCCTGGCCTTCGCCAGCTGGCCGCTGATGCGCCTGCTGACGCGTGCGCTGGGTGGGCGAGAAACGCTGGCCGCGAGCCTGCTGACCACGGCCTGGATCCTCATCGTGGCGTTGCCGCTGGTGTGGCTGGGGTTCAACCTGGCCGACCATATCCGCGACGCCACGGCGTTCGTGCGTGATGTGCAGGTGGACGGCCTGCCCGATGCGCCGGATTGGCTGGGTGGCATTCCCTTCGTGGGTGAGCGCTTGGTGCGAGGGTGGCAATCGCTCGACCAGCAGGGCGCCGCGCTAATTGCCTCGGCCAAGCCTTATTTCGGCCAGGTCGGCAATTGGCTGCTGGCGCGCAGCGCGCAGATCGGCAGTGGGGTGCTGGAGCTGACCCTGAGCCTTATCTTCGTGTTCTTCTTCTATCGCGACGGCCCGCGTCTGTCGGCATTCGTCCTGCGCTTGCTCAACCGCCTGGTGGGCGAGCGCGCCGAGTATTACCTGGATCTGGTGGCCGGCACCGTGCAACGGGTGGTCAACGGGGTGATCGGTACCGCAGCTGCCCAGGCACTGCTGGCCCTCATCGGTTTTTTGATTGCCGGCGTGCCCGGGGCCATCGTGCTGGGCCTGGTGACCTTCATGCTCAGCCTGATCCCGATGGGGCCGCCGTTGGCGTGGATTCCCGCCACTGGCTGGCTGGTGTGGAAAGGTGAGTACGGCATGGCGGTGTTCCTGGGTATCTGGGGCACCTTCGTCATCAGTGGCGTGGACAACGTGCTCAAGCCGTACCTGATCAGCCGGGGCGGCAACCTGCCGCTGGTGATCGTGCTGCTCGGCGTGTTCGGTGGGTTGATCGCCTTTGGCTTCATCGGCCTGTTCATCGGCCCGACCTTGCTGGCGGTGGGGTACAGCCTGCTGCTGGACTGGAGCCGCAACGCCGGTCAGCAGACGCCGCAGGCTTAAGTCCACGCAGGCCCCGTGGGAGCGGGCTAGCCCCACGAATGGGCCCGCTCGACCAGCACAAAAAGGCTGATCTTTACGCATTCTTTATCACCAGCCCTACCCCTCGATCTCGCCCCTTTACGCCCCTCCCTCGGACAATTTCCCCAAAGCGGCCCAAGCCGCACTCAGGGGAGATCCACACATGTACATGCTCGACGGGCTGTCACTGCTTTTGGCAGTGGCATTGGCGATTTACCTGCTGGTGGCGCTGCTGCGCGCCGATCGCAGCTAGGGAGCGGCCATGCACAGTTACGATTACGCGTTGCTGCTGGCGTTTTTCGCCATCGTGCTGCTACCGGCACCCTGGCTCGGGCGGTTTTACTACACGGTGATGGAGGGCCAGCGCACCTGGCTGACGCCGCTGCTCGGCCCGGTGGAGCAGGGCTGCTACCGGCTGGCCGGTGTGCGCGCCGAACAGGAGCAAACCTGGAAGCAGTACACCCTGGCCCTGCTGGCCTTCAACCTGGCCGGCTTCCTGCTGCTGTTCGGCGTACTCCTGCTGCAAGGCTACTTGCCGCTCAACCCGCAACACTTGCCCGGCCAGGAATGGTCGCTGGCCTTCAACACGGCAGTGAGCTTCGTCACCAACACCAACTGGCAGGCCTACAGCGGTGAAGCCTCGGTCAGCTACCTGAGCCAGATGCTCGGCCTGACCGTGCAGAACTTCGTCAGCGCCGCCACCGGCCTGGCCGTGCTGGTCGCGCTGTGCCGCGGCATCGCCCGGCGCTCTACCAGCAACCTTGGCAACTTCTGGGTCGACATGACCCGCGCCACGCTCTACGGCCTGCTGCCGTTGTGCCTGCTGCTGGCGCTGCTGCTGGTGTGGCAGGGCGTGCCGCAGACCTTCGCCGACTACGCCCACGGCGTGACCTTGCAAGGCGCTGACCAGACCATCCCGCTAGGCCCTGCCGCCAGCCAGATCGCGATCAAGCAGCTGGGCACCAACGGGGGTGGCTTCTTCGGCGTCAACTCGGCGCACCCGTTCGAGAACCCCACGGCCTGGAGCAACCTGTTCGAGGTGGCTTCGATCATCCTGATCCCGGTTGCGCTGGTGTTCACCTTCGGGCACTACGTCAAGGACTTGCGCCAGAGCCGCGCGATCCTGGCCTGCATGCTTGGCCTGTTCCTCATCGGCGGCGCCACCGCGCTGTGGTCGGAGCACCAGCCCAACCCGGCCATGGACAGTGCCCAGGTTCAGCAGAGCGCGCCGATGGAGGGCAAGGAGAGCCGCTTCGGCACCACCGGTTCGGTGCTGTGGACGGTGACTACCACTGCAGCGTCCAACGGCTCGGTCAACGCCATGCACGACAGCCTCAACCCGCTGACCGGCATGGTCGCGATGGTCAACATGATGGTCGGCGAAGTGATTTTCGGCGGTGTTGGCGCAGGGCTCTACGGCATGCTGCTGTTCGTGCTGATTGCGGTGTTCCTGGCGGGTTTGATGATTGGCCGCACGCCGGAATACCTAGGCAAGAAGCTACAGGCGCGGGAAGTGCAACTGTTGGTGGCAACCTTGCTGGTGATGCCGGTTGGCGTGCTGGTGCTCGGCGCCATCGCCGCCAGCCTGCCCGGCCCGGCGGGTGCGGTCAGCAACCCGGGCGCGCATGGCTTCAGCCAGCTGCTGTACGCCTATACCTCCGGTACCGCCAACAACGGTTCGGCGTTCGCCGGTTTCGGCGCCAACACGGTGTTCCATAACGTGATGATCGGCCTTGCCATGCTGATCGGGCGCTTCGGCTACATCCTGCCGATCCTGGCATTGGCTGGCAGCCTGGCAGCGAAGAAAAGCGCGCCGCAGGGGCTGAACAGCTTCCCCACCCATGGCCCGCTGTTCACCGGCCTGTTGCTGGTGACCATCCTGCTGGTTGGCGGCCTGACCTTCCTGCCGACCCTGGCCCTCGGGCCAATCGCCGAACACCTGAGCCTGGGTTTCTGAGGACCGATCATGAACATGCCCATTCCTGAAGTGAACGCCCCGCGCAGTGCCAAGGACCAGACCCGCATCGCCGCGCTGTGGCGCCCGGCGCTGGTGCAAGCATTCGTCAAGCTCGACCCGCGCCAGCTCAAGCGCTCGCCGGTGATGCTGGTGGTCGCCCTGACGGCGGTGTTGACCACGGTGCTGTGCTTCGCGCCCGGCAGTGGTGTCAGTACGGGCGTCGCCGTACAGATCGCGCTGTGGCTGTGGTTTACCGTGTTGTTCGCCAACTTCGCCGAAGCGCTGGCCGAAGGCCGCGGCAAGGCTCGCGCCGACAGCCTCAAGGCCGGCAGCCAAGGCCTGACAGCTGAGCGCCGCAAAAGCGACGGTACGTTCGAAACCGTCACTGCAACCCAGCTGCGTAAAGACGATGTGGTGCGGGTCGTGGCCGGCGAGATGATCCCGGGTGACGGCGAAGTGCTGGAAGGCATCGCCGCGGTCAACGAAGCGGCCATCACCGGTGAGTCCGCGCCGGTGATCCGCGAGTCCGGTGGTGATCGCTCTGCCGTTACCGGCAATACCCGGCTGGTCTCCGACTGGCTGCTGATCCGCATCACCAGCAACCCCGGCGAATCGACCCTGGACCGCATGATCGCCTTGGTCGAAGGGGCCAAGCGGCAGAAGACCCCCAACGAGATCGCCCTGGATATCCTGCTGATCGGCCTGACCCTGATCTTCCTGGTCGTGGTCGTCACACTGCAGCCGTTTGCCCACTTCGTCGGTGGCAGCCTGCCGCTGATCTTCCTCGCGGCATTGCTGGTGACGTTGATCCCGACCACCATCGGTGGCCTGCTCTCGGCCATCGGCATTGCCGGCATGGACCGCCTGGTGCGCCTGAACGTGATCGCCCGCTCTGGCCGCGCGGTGGAAGCGGCGGGTGACGTGCACACGCTGATGCTCGACAAGACCGGCACCATCACCTTCGGCAACCGCCGCTGCAGTGCCCTGCATGCGGCCACGGGGGTGACCGCCAAGGAACTGGGCGAGGGCGCCTTGCTCGCTTCACTGGCCGACGACACTGCCGAAGGCAAGTCGATCGTCGAATACCTGCGCCAGTTGCACGACTTCGTTGAACCTGCGGCCGGTCAGTTTGAAGCCATTGCTTTCAGTGCCGAGACACGCCTGTCGGGCATCGATCTGCAGCAGCATCGCTACCGCAAAGGTGCAGTCGACGCAGTACTGGCCTTCGTCGGCATGCAACGCCTGGAAATGCCGGCCGCGCTGGCCCGTGAAGTCGAGCGCATCGCCCAGAGCGGGGGGACGCCGCTGCTGGTGTGCGTGGACAAGCGCCTGCTCGGCGTGATCCACCTCAAGGATGTGGTCAAGCCTGGCATCCGCGAGCGTTTTGCCGAACTGCGCAAGCTGGGCATCCGCACGGTGATGGTGACTGGCGACAACCCGTTGACCGCTGCTGCCATCGCCGCCGAGGCCGGTGTGGATGACGTGCTGGCCGAAGCCACGCCGGAGAAGAAGCTGGCGCGTATCCGCCAGGAGCAGAACGACGGCCGCCTGGTGGCCATGTGCGGCGACGGTGCCAACGATGCTCCGGCGCTGGCCCAGGCCGACGTGGGCATGGCGATGAACGACGGTACTCAGGCCGCGCGCGAGGCGGCCAACATGGTCGACCTGGACAGCGACCCCACCAAGCTGCTGGATGTGGTTCAGGTGGGCAAGGAACTGCTGGTAACCCGTGGCGCGCTGACCACCTTTTCCATCGCCAACGACGTGGCCAAATACTTCGCCATCCTGCCGGCGCTGTTCGCCGCCATCTACCCACAGCTGGGCGTGCTCAACCTGATGCACCTGGCCAGCCCGCAGAGCGCGATCCTTTCGGCGATCGTGTTCAACGCGCTGATCATCATCGTGCTGATCCCGCTGGCACTGCGCGGCGTGCGCGTGCAGGCGGCCAGTGCTGCCCACCTGTTGCGGCGCAACCTGCTGATCTACGGCCTGGGCGGCATCATCGTGCCGTTCGCCGGGATCAAGTTGATCGACCTGCTGCTCAACGCCCTGCACCTGGTCTGAGGAGGCCACCATGAATACTTATGTACGCCCTGCGCTGAGCCTGATCCTGTTGATGACCGCGGTCACCGGTGCGCTGTATCCACTGGCGGTGACGGGTATTGCCCAGGTGGCATTCCCTGAACAGGCCAATGGCAGCCTGGTGCGCGATGAGCGGGGCCAGGTGCGCGGCTCGGCGCTGATTGCCCAGGATTTCCAGGGTGATGGCTGGTTCCATTCGCGGCCTTCGGCGGGGGCTTACGCCACCGTGGCCAGCGGTGCCAGCAACCTGGCGCCGAGCAACCCGGCGTTGGCCGAGCGGGTGGGGGCTGATGCGGCGAAGCTGTACCAGGCTGAGCAGGGGCCGGTGCCGCAGGCCTTGCTGACCACTTCCGGCAGTGGCCTTGACCCGCATTTGCCGCCGCAGGCTGTGGCCTATCAGATTCCTAGGGTTGCGGCAGCGCGCAAGGTGCCGGCCGAGCGCTTGCAAGCCTTGCTCGAAGAGGCCACCCTCCACCCATTGATCGGCCCGCCTGTGGTTAATGTGCTGGCGCTGAACCAGGCCTTGGACAAACTGGGACGTTGAGCGTGGGGCCGCTTTGCGGCCCTTCGCGGGTTTACCCGCGAACCCCTGCAACGCAGGCCCGATTTTCGCTGATCGCTGCAATTTTGAAGGATGAAACATGAGTGACGCAGCCCGCGCAGACGCGCTGTTGGCCAACCTCCCGCGCGAAGGCCGTGGCAGGCTCAAGGTATTCCTCGGCGCCGCCCCGGGCGTAGGCAAGACCTATGCCATGCTCCAGGCTGCCCACGCCCAGCAACGCCAAGGCGTGCACATCCTGGCCGGCATCGTCGAAACCCACGGTCGCGCCGAAACCGAGTCACTGCTCGGTGGCTTGCTCCAGCAACCCTTGCTGCGCAGCGAGTACCGTGGCGTCACCCTTGAAGAAATGGACCTCGACGGCCTGCTCAAGGCCGCCCCCAGTCTGGCCCTGGTCGACGAACTGGCCCACACCAACGCCCCCGGCAGCCGCCACGCCAAGCGCTGGCAAGACGTGCAGGAACTGCTCGCCGCCGGCATCGACGTCTACACCACGGTCAACGTCCAGCACCTGGAAAGCCTCAACGACAAGGTCCGCGACATCACTGGCGTGCAGGTGCGCGAAACCCTGCCGGACTGGGTGCTGCAGGAAGCCTTCGAGCTGGTGCTGATCGACCTGCCACCGCGTGAACTGCTCGAACGCCTGCGCGAAGGCAAGGTGTACGTGCCCGAGCAGGCGCGGGCGGCAATCGATGCTTATTTTTCCCAGACCAACCTGACCGCGCTGCGCGAGCTGGCGATGCAGACTGCCGCCGCCCAGGTCGATGCCGACCTGGCCCACGGTTACCGCCAGCGCGGGCAGGAAGCGCCGGCCCTGCGCGGGCGCCTGCTGGTAGGCGTGGATGGCGACGATCAGGCCGAACGCCTGGTGCGTCATGCCAGCCGGGTCGCGCAGCGTCGGCACCTGCCCTGGAGCCTGGTGCACGTCGATAACGGCCGATTGCGGGACGAAACTGCACGCCAGCGCCTGCAGGCTGCACAGCAACTGGCCGAGCGCCTGGGCGGGGAAGTGGTGCTGCTGCGCGCCGGAGAGGTAGCGCGCACACTGATCCAGCATGCCGGCGAGCGCCGTGCCAGCCTGGTGCTGGTAGGGCAATCGCGTGATCGCCTGCGCCGTCGCGTCTTCGGTGCTGGCGTGGCGGCGCGGCTGCTGCGCGAGAACCACGGCTTGGAAATCAACGTGCTCGACCGCGATGCTCAGCCCGCCCCGGCGAGCGCCGCCGTGCAGCGGGTATGGGTATGGCGTCACTACCTGCTGGCACTGGTCGCGACCCTGTTGGCAGCCGGGTTGTCCTGGGCCGTGTCCAGCGTGCTGGCGCTGCCCAACATCTCCCTGGTGTTCCTCGCCGCCGTGCTGCTGGTGGCGGTGCGCAGCAGCCTGGGGCCGGCGCTCGCCTGCGCCGCATTGTCGTTTCTGAGCTACGATTTTCTGTTCATCCCACCCAACTTCTCCTTCAGCATCCAGCGCGAAGAAGACGTGCTGACCCTGGTGTTCTTCTTGCTGATGGCGGCGCTCACCGGCAACCTGGCCGCCCGCCAGCGCCGCCAGTTGCAGGCCCTGCGCGAAACCCAGGCACAGACCAACCAGTTGCTCGACCTGTCGCGGCGGCTGACCGTCGCCGCCGACCGCCAGGCGGTATTCAACGCTGCTGGCCAGCACCTTGACGGCTGGCAGGACGTGCAAGTCTGTTTGCTCGAGCGCAACCCCGAAGGCCTGCTGCACCTGGCCAGCGGCGAGGGCCATGGCCTGAGCGACAACGAGCGTGCCGCCGCCGAATGGGCCTGGCAACACGGCCAGGCCGCCGGCCATGGCAGTGACACCTTGCCCAATGGCCGCTGGTGGTGGTGGCCGCTGGCGGTCGATGACCACCCGTTGGCCCTGCTCGGCGTGCGCCCGCGCTCCGGTGACCCGCTCAGCGCCCAACGCCGTCGCCTGCTCATGGCCCTCGGCCAACCCCTGGCCCAGGCCCTGGCCCGCGCCCGGCTGGCAGAACAGTTGGAAGCCGCCCGCCTGCATGGCGAGACCGAGCAACTGCGCAGCGCCTTGCTGGCCTCGGTCTCCCACGACCTGCGCACCCCGCTGACCGCCATGCGCGGCAGCATCGACAGCCTGCTGGCACTGGGCGAAGCCATACCTGTCGAAGACCGCCGCGAACTGCTGGAGGGCACCCGCAACGAGGCCGAACGCCTCGACCGTTATATCCAGAACTTGCTGGACATGACCCGTCTTGGCCACGGCGGGCTCAAACTGGCCCGCGACTGGGTCGCGCCCGGCGATATCGTCGGCAGCGCCCTCAACCGTCTGCGCGTGGTACTGGCGCCGCTGCGCGTGCACACCGACGTGCCCGCCGAGCTGCCGTTGCTGTTCGTGCATGCGGCGTTGATCGAACAGGCATTGGTCAACGTCGTGGAAAACGCGGCGCGCTTTTCTCCGGCCCAGGGCCGCCTGGAGCTGCAGGTCTCGGTGCACGACGAACAACTGCGTTTCGCCGTCAGCGACCAGGGCCCCGGCATCCCCGTGGCCGAGCGCGAGAAGATCTTCGACATGTTCTACACCGCTGCCCGCGGTGACCGTGGCGGGCAGGGCACCGGCCTGGGCCTGGCGATCTGCCAGGGCATGATCGGCGCCCATGGCGGGCAGATTCTGGTCAGCGAAGGCATCGATGGCCACGGCACCTGCATCACACTATGCTTGCCGCTGCCCGAACAACCCGAAGCCGAAAGCGAAGCCCCATGAGCCAGTCCGCCACCCTGTTGGTCATCGATGACGAACCGCAGATCCGCAAGTTCCTGCGCATCAGCCTGACCTCCCAGGGCTACAAGGTGATAGAAGCCGCCACTGGGGGTGAAGGGCTGGCCCAGGCAGCATTGGCCAAACCCGACCTGGTGGTGCTCGACCTGGGCCTACCCGATATGGACGGCCAGCAGGTGCTGCGCGACCTACGTGAGTGGAGCGCGGTGCCGGTGATGGTGCTGTCGGTACGCGCAAGCGAAGTGCAGAAGGTGGATGCGCTGGATGGCGGGGCCAATGACTATGTGACCAAACCGTTCGGCATCCAGGAATTCCTGGCCCGCGTGCGTGCGCTGTTGCGCCAGGTGCCGCAGGCCGGCGGCAGTGAGGTGAAGGCGAGTTTTGGGCCGTTGACCGTGGACTTTGCCTTTCGCAAGGTAACCCTGGATGGCGTGGAGGTGGCGCTGACCCGCAAGGAGTACGCGCTGCTGGCGCAGCTGGCCGGGCACCCGGGGCGGGTGATCACCCAGCAGCAGTTGCTCAAGGATATCTGGGGGCCGACGCATGTGGAGGACACCCATTACCTGCGGATTGTGGTGGGGCACTTGCGGCAGAAGCTGGGGGATGACCCGACGGCGCCTCGGTTCATAATCACCGAGGCCGGGGTAGGTTACAGGCTGGTGGCACCCATTCAAGGATGACGAACATCCTGACGAACGTCTGCCAAGGCAGCTGCCTGTGTCGATCCATCCACTATGAACTGCTTGCCGCACCCAGGACGGTGACCCATCGCCATTGCAGCCAGTGCCAAAAAGGCTGGGAACGTTGTTCGCGTCCTGGCAACTGTATGCATTGGCCCACGGTGCCTCCGCGCTGATCTGGGCGGTGCTGCTGTTTGAGGGGGTGTGGGCCATCGCACAATGGCTGCCCGCCAAGCACAACCGCCTTGCGGCAGCCTGCCCCATGGCATTAACGCCTGCAAGCAAGAACCTGTGGGAGCGGCCCGTGCGCGCGACCACCGGTAAAGCCGCTGTCATCTCCCCCATCGCCCGATATCAGCGCGGTCAATGTTGGCAGACGTATCCTCGATCCCCCTCTAGATTCGTGTGGCGTGCTGGAAGCCCCGAACAACAATAACGAGGGACCAAACGATGCCGACCGCCACCCAAGCGAACAACGCCTGGCGCATCCTGTTTCTGCTGTTCCTGGCCAACCTGTTCAACTTCTTCGACCGTACCATCCCCGCCATCATCATCGAGCCGATCCGCCTGGAGTGGCACCTGAGTGACTTTCAGATCGGCCTGATCGGCACCGCCTTCACCTTGGTTTACGCCATCGCCGGCCTGCCGCTGGCGCGCCTGGCCGACACCGGTTCACGCAGCCGGCTGATGGGCTGGGGCTTGATGGCGTGGAGCGGGCTGACCGCAGTCAACGGCATGGTCGGCAGCTTCTGGAGCTTCCTGCTGGTGCGCATGGGCGTGGGCATTGGTGAGGCCAGCTATGCGCCCGCCGCCAATTCGCTGATCGGCGACCTGTTCCCGGCCGAGCGACGGGCCCGGGCGATGGGCATCTTCATGCTCGGCCTGCCGCTGGGCCTGTTGCTAGCGTTTTTCACCATCGGTGCCATGGTGCAGGCTTTCGGCAGCTGGCGCGCGCCGTTCTTCATCGCCGCCGTGCCCGGCGTGCTGCTGGCGCTGTTCCTGTTCATGATTCGCGAACCCGCACGCGGCGCGGCAGAGGCAGTAGCCATTTCCCAGGCACCGGTGGACCGCCCCCTGCGCCGTGTACTGAGTGTGCCCACCTTCGCCTGGCTGGTAATGGCCGGCCTGACATTCAATTTCGCCTCGTATGCTTGCAACTCGTTCATGGTGCCGATGCTGCAGCGCTTCTTCGAGTTGCCACTGCAGCAGGCCGCAGTGGCCACCGGGATGATCGTCGGCCTCACCGGCCTGGTGGGCCTGACCCTCGGCGGCTGGGTGGCCGACAAGGTGCACCAGCGCTTCGCCAACGGCCGGCTGATGTTCGCCGTGCTGAGCATGCTGGCGGCCACGTTGGCCACCGCCTGGGCGCTGCACGCCGGGCGCATCGAGCTGGGCCTGTTCGTCGCCGTGTTCGGTGTGGGCTGGTTGTTCTCGTACAACTTCTACACCTGCGTGTACACCGCTATTCAGGACGTGGTGCAGCCCCGCCTGCGGGCCACGGCGATGGCGCTGTACTTCGCCGGGCTGTACCTACTCGGCGGCGGCTTGGGGCCAGTGGTGGTCGGTGGGCTGTCGGACCACTTTGCGGTTGCGGCCATGATTGCTGCGGGGGAGGTGGTGATGAGCGAAGCGTTCAAGGCCGAAGGGCTGCATGACGCGATGTACCTGATCCCCGTGGCATTGATGCTGACCATGGTGTTTCTGCTGGCCGCGTCGCGGTGCTTCAGCCGCGATGCGCAGCGGATGCGCGAGGGGATGCTGGCTGACAGCGAAGAGGAGGTGGGCCAAGTCGCCGAAGCCTGAGGGCCTGGCTGCGGTCTGTTGGGGAACAGTTCCCCAACAGAGCACATCGATTCAATACCTGCGATAACCCGATCATTAGTGTCCTGCGTCTGCGAGGGCTCAAGCACGCCGCTTGTCCCGTAGATGGCATTCAGCCTTGTTGCAGGTTGATGTATGGATATGGGAAGCATTAACATTTGCACCCCGCGCTTAGCCCCTTTCCTGTCAGGACTTATTCAATGGCCTCCCGCTTCCCATCACGCCCAGCCCTGCTGGCGCTCTGCTGTTCCGTAACCCTGATGGCGCAAGCGGCCGAACCGATCCAGCTCGACGCCACCGATGTTAATGCCGATGCGGTCGAGCCTAACCCCAACGCACTGCCCGAGGCCTTCGCCGGTGGCCAGGTGGCCCGTGGCGGGCAGATGGGGGTGCTGGGCAACCAGGACAACATGGATGTTCCGTTCAGCATGACCAGCTACACCGCCAAGGTGATCGAGGACCAGCAGGCCGAGGACATCGGCGATGTGCTGGCCAACGACCCTTCGGTGCGTGAGTCGTTCGGCTTCGGCAACCAGTCCAAGGTCTTCGTGATCCGTGGCCTGCCGTTGGCCGGGGACGATATTTCGTTCAACGGCCTGTACGGGATTCTGCCACGCCAGATCATGTCCACCGACGGGGTGGAGCGTGTCGAGGTGTTCAAGGGCCCGAATGCATTCCTCAACGGCGTGAGCCCGACCGGCACCGGCCTGGGCGGCAACGTCAACCTGCAGCCCAAGCGTGCCGGCGACACCCCGACACGCCGTTACACTCAAGACATCAGCTCTGACGGGCGCATTGGCGAGCACCTGGATATCGGCCAGCGTTTCGGCGAAGACAACCGCTTCGGCGCACGGGTGAACCTCAGCCAGCGCGAAGGTGAAACCGCCGTTGACGATCAGGACCAGCGCACCAAGCTGTTCATTGCCGGCCTCGACTACCGCGGCGACGGCTTGCGCGTCTCCACCGACATCGGCTACCAGAAGCAGCGCATCAATCACTTGCGCAACTCCGTGCGCCCAGGCAGCGCCACCAAGGTGCCCACCGCGCCAGATGCCAGCCACAATTACGGTCAGGATTGGAGCTACAGCGAGTCGGAAGACACCTTCGGCATGGTCCGTGGCGAATGGGACCTGAGTGAAAGCTGGACGGCCTACCTGGCTGGCGGCGCTCGACACACGCGCGAGCATGGCACCTATGGCACCCCGGTGCTGGTGGGTAACAGTGGCACTGCGACCATCGCAGGCTCCGACATCGTCCACGGCGAAGACAACACCAGTTTCAGCACCGGCCTGAACGGCCGCCTACAGACCGGCCCGTTCAGTCACCAAATCGCCGTGGGCGCCACCAGCATGTGGACGCAACAGAAAAACGCCTACACCTTCTACCGTTCCACCGCCGGCAACACCAATATCTACGATCACGTGGCACTGCCAAAGCCCACCGATGTCAGCATTACCGGTGGCGAGATGGGCGACCCTGGTGTGACTGGCAAGACCCGCAACCGCAGCATTGCCATCTCCGATACGGTCGGCATGTTCGACGACCGCCTCTTGGTGACGTACGGCGTGCGTCGCCAGCAGTTGCGAGTGGAAAATTACTTCTACGATGGCACGACCCCCAATAGCGCTACCAACCCCTCGAAAGACGGCAGCCGCAATGGCGACCCCTATGAGAAAAGCGTCACCACGCCGGTCTACGGCATCGTGTTCAAGGCTACCGACAGCATTTCGTTGTACGCAAACCGTATTGAAGGCTTGGCCCAGGGCCCAACCGCGCCGGCTAATACCGTCAACGCAGGCCAGATGTTCCCGCCCGGTCGCACTAAGCAACTCGAGGCGGGCATCAAGCTCGACAAGCAGACCTATGGTGCAAACCTTGCGGTATTCCGTATTGAAAAACCCTCGGACGGCTACACACTGGGAAATGCGTATATCCGCGATGGCGAACAAGTCAACAAAGGTGTGGAACTGAGCGTGTTTGGCGAGCCGATCGAAGGCCTGCGCCTGATGGCCGGCGGTACCCGCATGACGTCGGAACAGAAGAAGACCTTGAACGGTGCCAACGACGGCAACCACGCCATCGGTGTACCGACCTTCCAGCTGAACGCCAGCGTGGATTGGGATGTACCCGGCGTGCCGGGCCTGGCGCTCAACGCTCGGATGCTGCGCACTGGCGGCCAGTATGTCGACGCCGCCAACAACCTCAGCCTGCCAACCTGGAACCGCTTCGACGCCGGTGCTCGGTACACGCTGAAGGTCGCCGAAAAAGACCTGACCCTGCGGGTGAACGTGGAAAACCTCACCGACAAGAACTACTGGGCCTCGGCCAACGGCGGCTACATGACCCAAGGTGACCCACGGTTGGTGAAGTTCTCGGGCACGATTGATTTCTAAATGGCAACGTTGCCCATAATGGCATTGGGTGTGGTGGTGCTCGAAGCGTCACCACCCAGGCAACGCACATTGGAGAGTAATTGGTGCGCCGCTCTGCCGGCATCTGCCTCCAGATCAACGCCGGCTGGACCACAAGAAAAGGCTTAGATCTGATTTTTTCCAGCTTCAGGTTCTAGAAACGCCGCCTCCAGCAACTGCTGCGTATAGGCATGCTGCGGCGCATGGAATATCGACTGGGCATCCCCTTGTTCCACCACATGCCCATGCTTGATCACCATCAGCTGATGACTCAGCGCTTTGACTACCGCCAGGTCATGGCTGATGAACAGATACGTCAGGTTGTACTTCTGCTGCAAATTGCGCAGCAGCTCCACCACCTGCCGCTGCACGGTCCGGTCCAGGGCCGAGGTGGGCTCATCCAGCAGAATCAACGCCGGTTTCAACACCAGTGCCCGAGCAATCGCAATCCGCTGCCGCTGCCCGCCAGAGAACTCATGGGGGTAGCGGTGCCGCGTGCGCGGGTCCAGCCCCACTTCCTCCAGGGCTGCAACAATCGCCGCTTCCTGCTCCTCGGCGGTACCGATCTTGTGAATCCGTAACCCCTCGCCGACGATATCCGCCACACACATGCGCGGGCTCAGGCTGCCAAACGGGTCCTGGAACACCACCTGCATTTCCCGCCGAAGCGGTCGCACTTCCTTCTGATTCAGGCCTTCGAGTGATTGCCCGTGGAAGCGGATGCCACCCTGGCTCGAAATCAAGCGCAAGATCGCCAAGCCAAGCGTCGACTTGCCCGAGCCGGATTCACCGACGATCCCCAGTGTCTGCCCCTGCGGCAGGCTGAAATTGATGCCGTCCACGGCCTTCACATGGTCAACCGTGCGCCGCAGCAACCCCTTCTTGATCGGGAACCACACCTTGAGGTCATTCACCTCCAGCAACGGTGCCCCCACCGGGTTATGCGCGGGGCCGCCACTGGGCTCGGCATTGATCAGCATCTGCGTGTAGTGGTGCTGCGGTGCGCTGAACAGGGTGGCGCAATCCGCCTCTTCGACAATCTTGCCGCGCTGCATTACGCAGACGCGGTGCGCAATCCGCCGCACCAGATTGAGGTCGTGGCTGATCAGCAACAGTGCCATGCCCAAGCGCGCTTGCAGCGCCTTGAGCAGGTCGAGAATCTTCAGCTGTACGGTCACGTCGAGTGCTGTGGTGGGTTCATCGGCAATCAACAGCTCCGGCTCGTTGGCCAGTGCCATGGCAATCATCACCCGCTGCCGCTGCCCGCCGGACAGTTCGTGTGGCAGTGCCTTCAGGCGCTTGCGCGGCTCCGGGATGCCGACCAGTTCCAGCAATTCCAGCGTGCGCGCCGTGGCCGCCTTGCCGGTCAGGCCTTTGTGTATCAGCAAGATCTCGTTGATCTGTTTTTCGATGCAATGCAGCGGGTTCAGCGAGGTCATCGGCTCCTGGAAGATCATCGCAATCCGGTTGCCGCGAATGCGTTGCATGGCCTTCTCGCCTTGCTGCAGCAGGTCCTTGCCTTCATAGCCGATGGTGCCGCTGGGGTGGCGCGCCAACGGGTAGGGCAGCAAGCGCAGGATCGAGTGGGCGGTGACCGACTTGCCCGAACCACTCTCGCCGACCAACGCCAGGGTCTCGCCCTTGCGGATATCGAAGCTGATGCCATCGACCACCCGGTTGACTTGGTCGCCGGTAACGAACTCCACCGCCAGGTCGCGCACTTCGATCAGGTTCTGTTCGCTCATTTCACTTCCTCGGGTCGAAGGCATCGCGGGCGGATTCGCCGATGAACACCAGCAGGCTCAACATGATTGCCAGCACGGCGAAGGCGCTGATGCCCAGCCACGGCGCCTGCAGGTTGGACTTGCCCTGGGCGACCAGCTCGCCCAGCGACGGCGCGCCGGGTGGCAGGCCGAAGCCGAGGAAGTCGAGGGCGGTGAGGGTGCCGATGGCGCCGGTGAGAATGAACGGCATGAAGGTCATGGTCGAGATCATCGCGTTGGGCAGGATGTGCCGGTACATGATCGCGCCATTGCGCATGCCCAGGGCGCGGGCGGCGCGCACGTATTCGAGGTTGCGCCCGCGCAGGAACTCGGCGCGCACCACGTCCACCAGGCTCATCCACGAGAACAGCAGCATGATGCCCAGCAGCCACCAGAAGTTGGGCTGTACGAAGCTGGCCAGGATGATCAGCAGGTACAGCACCGGCAAACCGGACCATATCTCCAGAAAGCGCTGGCCGACCAGGTCGACCCAGCCACCGTAGAAGCCTTGCAGTGCGCCGGCAATCACGCCGACAACGGAGCTGAGCAGGGTCAGGGTCAGGGCGAACAGCACCGAGATGCGGAAGCCGTAGATCACCCGCGCCAGCACGTCGCGGCCCTGGTCGTCGGTGCCCAGCAGGTTGTCAGCCGAGGGCGGAGCGGGGGCGGGCACGCGCAGGTCGTAGTTGATGCTCTGGTAGCTGAACGGGATCGGCGCCCACAGCACGAAGCTGTTCTTTTGGGCCAGCAGTTCGCGGATGTAGGGGCTCTTGTAATTGGCTTCCAACGGGAATTCGCCACCGAAGGTGGTTTCCGGGTAGCGCTTGAAGGCTGGGAAGTACCACTCACCGTCGTAGCGCACGGCAATCGGTTTGTCATTGGCGATCAGCTCGGCGCCCAGGCTCAGGCCGAACAGGATCAGGAACAGCCACAGCGACCACCAGCCCCGGCGGTTGGCCTTGAAGCGCTCGAAGCGCCGACGATTGAGAGGGGACAAGGCCATGTCAGTGCTCCCGGCTGGCAAAGTCGATGCGCGGATCGACCAGGGTGTAGGTGAGGTCGCCGATCAGTTTCACCACGAGCCCCAGCAGGGTGAAGATGAACAGGGTGCCGAACACCACCGGGTAGTCGCGGTTGATCGCGGCTTCAAAACTCATCAGGCCCAGGCCGTCGAGGGAGAAGATCACCTCGATCAGCAAGGAGCCTGTGAAGAAGATGCCGATGAATGCCGAGGGGAAGCCGGCGATCACCAGCAGCATGGCGTTGCGGAACACGTGGCCGTAGAGCACGCGCGGGCGGCTGAGGCCCTTGGCCTTGGCGGTGACCACGTACTGCTTGTTGATCTCGTCGAGGAAGCTGTTCTTGGTCAGCAGGGTCATGGTGGCGAAGTTGCCGATCACCAATGCGGTGATGGGCAGTACCAGGTGCCAGAAGTAGTCGAGCACCTTGCCGGTGGTAGACAGCTCGTCGAAGTTGTTCGAGGTCAACCCGCGCAGCGGGAACCAGTCGAAGTAACTGCCACCGGCGAACAGCACGATCAGCAGGATGGCGAACAGGAACGCGGGGATGGCGTAGCCGACGATGATTGCCGAGCTGGTCCAGACGTCGAAATGGCTGCCGTGACGCACCGCCTTGGCGATCCCCAGCGGGATCGACACCAGGTACATGATCAATGTGCTCCACAGCCCCAGCGAGATCGACACGGGCATCTTCTCCATGATCAGGTCGATGACCTTGGCATCGCGAAAGAAGCTGTCGCCGAAGTCCAGCTGGGCGTAGTTCTTGACCATGATCCACAAGCGCTCGGGCGGCGACTTGTCGAAGCCGTACATGCGCTCGATTTCGGCGATCAAGGCCGGGTCCAGGCCCTGGGCGCCGCGGTAGTTGGAACCGGCCACGGCCACCTCGGCGCCGCCACCGGCAATGCGGCTGGTGGCGCCTTCGAAGCCTTCGAGTTTGGCGATCATCTGTTCCACCGGGCCCCCGGGGGCGGCCTGGACGATGATGAAGTTGATGACCAGGATGCCGAACAGGGTCGGGATGATCAGCAGCAGGCGGCGCAGAATGTAGGCCAGCATGTCAGTTGGCCTCTTCCACGGGCGCTTCGGTCACGGCAGGCGTGACGCCTGGCTTGATCCACCAGGTGTCGATGCCGACGTCGTACTTGGGCGAAACCTTGGGGTGGCCGATATGGTTCCAGTAGGCCACGCGCCAGGTCTTGATGTGCCAGTTGGGGATCACGTAGTAGCCCCACAGCAGCACGCGGTCGAGGGCGCGGCAGTGGTTGATCAGGCTCTGGCGCGAGTCGGCGTTGATCAGTTGCTCGACCAGTTGGTCGATGGCCGGGTCGCGCAGGCCCATGAAGTTGCGGCTGCCGGGGTTGTCTGCCGCAACGCTGGACCAGAACTCGCGCTGTTCGTTACCGGGCGAGTTGGACTGCGGATAACCACCGACGATCATGTCGAAGTCGCGTGAACGCAGGCGTGTGATGTATTGCGAAACGTCGACACGGCGGATGTTCAGGTCGATGCCCAGGTCAGCCAGGTTGCGCTTGAACGGCAACAGGATGCGCTCGAACTCCGTCTGGGCCAGCAGAAACTCGATGGCGACCGGCTTGCCGTCCTTGTCGACCATCTTGTCGTTGACGATCTTCCAGCCGGCGTCCTGCAGCAATTTGTAAGCCTGACGCTGCTGCTCGCGGATCATGCCGCTGCCGTCGGTGACCGGGTTGTGGAAGGCCTCGCTGAACACCTGCTCGGGCACCTTGCCGCGCAGCGGTTCGAGGATCTTCAGTTCGTCTGGGGAGGGCAGGGCCTTGGCGGCCATGTCGGAGTTTTCAAAGTAGCTGCCGGTGCGGGTGTAGGCGCCGTTGAACAGTTGCTTGTTGGTCCACTCGAAGTCCAGCAGCAGGCTCAGCGCCTGGCGCACGCGGATGTCCTGGAACACCGGCTTGCGCAGGTTGAAGATGAAACCCTGCATGCCGGTGGGGTTGCCGTTGGGCAATTCTTCCTTGATCAGGCGGCCGTCACGTACCGCCGGCACGTTGTACGCAGTGGCCCAGTTTTTTGCACTGACCTCCAGGCCGTAGTCGTACTGGCCGGCCTTGAGCGCCTCGAGGGCGACCGTGTTGTCGCGGTAGGAGTCGAAGGTCATGGCATCGAAATTGAACTGGCCACGGTTGATCGGCAGGTCCTTTGCCCAGTAGTCCTTGACCCGCTCGTAACGGATCGAACGGCCGGCCTTGACCTCGGTGATCTTGTACGGGCCGCTGCCCAGCGGGATCTCCAGGTTGCCGCGGTTGAAATCGCGGCCTTCGTACCAGTGCTTGGGCAGCACAGGCAGTTGACCGAGGATCAGCGGCAGTTCGCGGTTGTTGCTGTGCTTGAACTTGAACAGTACGCGCAGCGGGTCTTCGGCGACCACTTCGGCGACGTCGCCGTAGTACTGCCGGTACAGGGGTGCGCCGTCCTTGATCAGGGCGTTGAAGGTGAACACCACGTCATCGGCGCGCATGGGGTGACCGTCGTGGAAACGTGCCTCGGGGCGCAGGTAGAAGCGCACCCAGCTGTTGTCCGGGGCCTTTTCGATCTTGCCGGCGACCAGGCCGTACTCGGTGAACGGCTCGTCCAGGCTCTGGCGCATCAGGGTGTCGTAGATGGCGCTGACGTTTTCGGCGGCGACGCCCTTGTTGATGAACGGGTTGAGGCTGTCGAACCCGCCGAAGCTGGACTGACGGAAGGTGCCGCCCTTGGGCGCATCGGGGTTCACATAGTCGAAATGCGCGAAGCTGGCTGGGTACTTCGGCGGTTCATCGTAGAGGGTCAGTGCGTGTTGCGGTGCGGCCAGGGCCGGCAGGCTCAGGCAGGCGAGCAACAGGCTGCCTGCCAGCTGGCGCAGGCGGTTGCTGGGCATCATTGGGCTTTCTCCGAAGTCTTTAGCCACCAGGTGTTCAGCCCGAGGGTGTAGGGCGGCGTGGTGACGAAGCCGAACCGGTTGCGGTAGGCCAGGCGGTGATTGTCGAGATACCAGTTGGGGATCATGTAGTACTGCCATGAAAGCACGCGGTCCAAGGCGCGGGCGGCGGCGACCTGGTCGTCGCGGGTGCGCGCGGCGAGCAAGGTGTCGAGCAGGTGGTCGACCACCGGGTCCTTGACCCCAGCATAGTTCTTGCTGCCTTTCGTCGCGGCCTGGCTTGAGTGGAAGTACAACCACTGTTCGAGGCCGGGGCTCAAGGTCTGGCTCAGGGTCATCAGGATCATGTCAAAGTCGAACTGGTCCAGGCGTTGTTTGTATTGGGCACGGTCGACGGTGCGCAAATGGGCGTCGATGCCGATGCTGGCCAGGTTTTCGACATAAGGCTGCAGAATGCGTTCGAGGTTAGGGTTCACCAGCAACAGCTCCATGCGCAGCTGCTTGCCGTGTTTGTCCACCAGGCGTTGGCCGTCGAGATTCCAGCCGGCCTGATTGAGCAAGCCCAAGGCCTGGCGCAGGGTTTGGCGGCTGATGCCGCGCCCGTCGGTGTGGCTGACCTGGTAGGGCTGGGTGAACAGTTTTGCTGGCAACTGGTCGCGCAGCGGCGCCAGCAGCAGCCACTCCTTGCCCGTCGGCAAGCCGGAGGCTGCAAACTCGCTGTTGGGGTAATAGCTGGTCGAGCGGCGGTAGGCACTGCTGAACAGGGCGCGGTTGGTCCACTCGAAATCGAGCATCAGGCCCAGCGCCTGACGCACCCGACTGTCGCTGAAGGTGGCCCGGCGGCTGTTCATGAACAGGCCCTGGGTCTGGGTCGGGATGCGGTGAGGGATTTGGGCCTTGATCACCTCGCCACGGCGCACGGCCGGGAAGTTGTAACCGTTGGCCCAGTTCTTCGCCTGGTGCTCGATATAAATGTCGAACTCGCCGGCCTTGAAGGCTTCGAACGCCACAGTAGCGTCACGGTAGAACTCGTACTCGACGCGGTTGAAGTTGTATTTACCGCGGTTCACTGCCAGGTCTTTGCCCCAGTAGCGCTTCACCCGCTCGAACACCAGGCGCCGGCCTGGTTGCACCTGGGTGATACGGTAGGGGCCGCTGCCCAGGGGTGGCTCGAAAGTAGTGGCCTGGAAGTCGCGGCCTTGCCAATAGTGCTTGGGCAGCACTGGCATTTCACCCAGGCGCAGGATCAGCAGCGGGTTACCAGCGCGCTTGAAAACGAAGCGGATGCGCAGTGGGCCGAGGATGTCGACGCGCTGTACTTCCTGCAGGTTGGTGCGGTAGATCGGGTGGCCTTCCTTGAGCAAGGTGCGGTAGGAAAAGGCCACGTCCGCCGACGTGATCGGCTGGCCGTCATGCCAGCGGGCTTCCGGGCGCAGGTTGAACACCACCCAGCTGCGGTCCTCGCTGTACTCCACCGAGCGCGCGATCAGGCCGTAGCTGGAAGTCGGTTCGTCACCTGAAGGGTCGTACTGGCCGGTGCCTACCATCAGCGTCTCGTTCAGCTCGCTGATGCCGTATTGCAAGAAATTCGGCGTGGTGACCGGGCTGGAGCCCTTGAAGGTGTAGGGGTTGAGCGTGTCGAACGTGCCGAATGCCATGGCCCGCAAGGTACCGCCTTTGGGCGCTTGCGGGTTGACCCAATCGAAGTGGGTGAATGTGGCTGGGTACTTGAGCGTGCCGAACTGCGCGTATCCGTGGCTTTCGCTCACCATCGCGGCTGCGGGAAAGCTCAAGGCCAGGCTGAGTGACAGCAGGAGGGGACGTATCAAGTCGGCATCCGATCCAGAGGCGTTGGGCTTTGGTCGGCGTACAGTAACAGCTTGGCGGGGTTGGAAAAAGGGTGTGCCTGAGGCAGATTTGAGCGTGGGCGCTCAGCCTGTGGGAGCGGCCTTGTGTCGCGAAAGGGCCGCAATGCGGCCCCCGGTTTCAATGCCGCTGCAAGAACATCGGGGCTGCTGCGCAGCCCTTTCGCGACACGAGGCCGCTCCCACAGTGCTACATCAATGCGACAGGTAGACGGTCAGGGTCTGGCCTGGCTTCAGCGCATGCCCGCTGCGCGGATTCCAGCGCTTGAGGTGTTGCATCTCGACATTGAAACGTTTTGCCACCAAATACAGCGAGTCACCCTTGCGCACCTTGTACTGGGTCGAGCGCTTCGAGGACGCTGCGACGCGGTTACCCGCTGCACTTGGAGCATTGCCGCCGCGCAATGCCAGCACCTGGCCGGCCTTCACCCGGTTACCCGGCAGCTTGTTCCAGCGCTGGATGTCCTTGACCGACACGCGGTTGGCCTTGGCGATGGTGCTCAGGTTGTCGCCACGCTTCACCCGGTAGCTGCGCGCTGTTTCCGGCGCCCTGCCTTCGGCAACGGCGCGGGCGAACACGGCCTTGTTCGGCTGCAGGCTGACCAGTTGTTCTGGCTTGAGGTTGGACAGGCTGGCGGACAGCAGTTGCGCCTTGGCGGTCGGCACCAGCAGTTGCTTGGGGCCGTCCACGGTCATGCGCTTCTTGAACGCCGGGTTGAGCTGGATCAGCTCGTCTTCGTCGATGTTGGCGAAGGCGGCGACCCGCGACAGGTCAAGGCGGTCGTTGATGGCGACTGCTTCAAAGTAGGGTTCGTTGGCGATCGGGTTGAGGTTTACGCCATAGGCCTCGGGGGTCGAGACCACCTGCGACAGGGCCAGCAGCTTGGGCACGTAGTCGCGGGTTTCCTGCGGCAGGGGCAGGTTCCAGTAGTCGGTCGGCAGGCCGAGCTTCTCGTTGCGCTCGATGGCCCGGCTGACGGTGCCTTCACCGGCGTTGTAAGCGGCCAGGGCCAGCAGCCAGTCGCCGTTGAACATGTCGTGCAGGCGCGTCAGGTAGTCCAGCGCGGCATTGGTCGACGCGGTGACGTCGCGGCGGCCGTCGTAGAAATTGGTCTGGCGCAGGTTGAAGTGACGGCCGGTCGCGGGCATGAACTGCCACATGCCTGCGGCGCTTGCGCGGGAATAGGCCATCGGGTTGTAGGCGCTTTCAATGGCGGGCAACAGGGCCAGCTCCAGCGGCATGTTGCGTTCTTCGAGACGCTCGACGATGTAATGCAGGTAAAGGCTGCCGCGTTCGCCTGCGCTCTCGATGAAGGTCGGGTTGCTGGCGAACCACAGGCGCTGCTGCTCGATGCGCGGGTTGACGTCGATGCTGTCCTGCAGCGCGAAGCCCTGGCGCATGCGTTCCCACACATCCTGTGGCGCCTGCTCGACGGGTTTTACCGCAAGCGGGGCTGGCTTGTGCTTGATCCGCGCCTGGTAGCTGTGTGCGCGAACACTGTCGGATTCGTCGAGCTGACGGGTGCTCTGGCAGCCCACCAGGGTGGCGGCCAGCGCCAGCGCACTGATTTGGGCCAGGCGCGTCAGGGCGACTGAATGAGCGGTTCTGCGGCTACGGGAAGACATCGGCTGGGACGGGTATCCGGGCAAAAAATTTCGGCGATTCTAGAAACCGCATCCCGCCGGGTCAACCTTCGAGCACACGTTGCGATATATCTTCAGGTTATCAGAAGGTGTCCTTCCAAGACCTCAAGGCAGCAAAAACAGTGACCTGCGACGTGTTTGAATGGCCCTTCCATTCGTCTGCTTTTTGTTTAACTAATGTTTCAGCGGTACGCAGAAAAGGGTTGGTCAGGCGTTCCAGGCCAATCGTTGATGGCAAGGTGATGCGATTGTCGGCGCGCAGCCGGGTAACGTCATCGAAACGTTGCTGAACGTGGGGGTTCTGCGGTTCTACGGCCTTGGCGAAGCGCAGGTTGCTCAACGTGTATTCGTGGGCGCAGTAAACTTCGGTGTGCGCTGGCAACGCCGCCAGGCGGGCGAGGGCGGGCTGCATCTGCTCCGGCGTGCCTTCGAACATGCGCCCGCAGCCGGCGGCGAACAGCGTGTCGCCGCTGAACAGCAGCGGCGTTGCAGGTTGGTCGCTGAAGTAGGCGATATGCCCCAGGGTATGGCCAGGCACGGCCAGCACCCGGAAGGTCATGCCTAGCACCTGCACCTCGTTGCCCTCATCCAGGGCCACGTCGCGGCCAGGAATACGTTCATTGGCCGGGCCGCAGACCCGCGCGCCGGTCAGCTGCTTGAGCCGCTCGACACCGCCGACATGGTCATTGTGATGGTGGGTCACCAGGATGTCCTCCAGCACCCAGCCGGGGTTGGCGGCCAGCCAGCCTTCCACCGGGCCGGCATCACCGGGATCGACCACCGCGCAGCGGCGTTTGGCAGTATCCTGTAACAACCATATGTAGTTGTCGGAGAAAGCGGGGAGAGCATCGATCTGTATCATGGTGCGGATCCGTATCGCCAAGCGTGGCACATGAGGCCATCTTAGCCGCGATGGCGCGGTGCGAGAACCTTCGAGGGAGAGCGCAATGACCGACCAAGCCTTTGCCCAGGCCGACCCGGATTGGGTCGAGCTGATCAGCCTGGCCCGTGAGTGGTTCCACGGCCCACTCGGCCAGCTGATGCTCAAGGAAGAAGAAAAACTGCTGGAAGAAGAGCTCGGGCGCTTCTTCGGCGGTTATCTGGTGCATTACGGGCCCTGTGCCGAGGCACCGCCCAGCGCCCCCCAGGTGCAGCGCAACGTGCGCCTGGGCGCGCCGCTGCCGGGGGTGGAGATCGTCTGCGAGGAGCAGGCCTGGCCCCTGAGCGAGCACGCCGCCGATGTCGTGGTGCTGCAGCATGGGCTGGATTTCAGCTTGTCGCCCCATGGCCTGCTGCGCGAGGCGGCCAGCGCCGTACGCCCGGGCGGGCACCTGCTGATCGTCGGTATCAACCCCTGGAGCAGCTGGGGCATGCGCCATTTCTTCAGCCATGGCGCGCTGCGCAAGGCCCGCTGCATCTCGCCGTCACGGGTCGGTGATTGGCTCAACCTGCTGGGCTTCGCGCTGGAGAAACGCCGCTTCGGGTGCTATCGTCCGCCGCTTGCCTCACCGGCCTGGCAACAACGCCTGGCGGGCTGGGAACGGGTGGCAGGCGGTTGGCAGAGCGCCGGCGGCGGGGTTTACCTGTTGGTGGCGCGCAAGATGGTGGTCGGCCTGAGGCCGCTGCGCCAGGAGCGCCGCGAGCCGATGGGCAAGCTGCTGCCGTTGCCACTGGCCAAGGTCAACCGCACTGCGGTCAGCCCGGATACCGAAAAGCACTGAACATGAGTGGTACATGAGCGAAAGCGTCGAGCTGTATACCGATGGTGCCTGCAAGGGCAATCCCGGCCCCGGTGGCTGGGGCGTCCTGCTGATCTACAAGGGCGTTGAAAAGGAACTGTGGGGCGGTGAACGCGAAACCACCAACAACCGCATGGAGCTGATGGCCGCGATCCAGGGCTTGATGGCGCTCAAGCGTGAATGCGAAGTGGTGCTGACAACCGACTCGCAGTACGTGATGAAGGGCATCAACGAGTGGATGGTCAACTGGAAGAAACGCGGTTGGAAGACCGCCGCGAAAGAACCGGTGAAGAACGCCGACCTGTGGCAGCAGCTGGATGAGCAGGTCAACCGCCACAAGGTCACCTGGAAGTGGGTCCGCGGGCACATCGGCCACCCGGGCAACGAGCGCGCCGACCAGCTGGCCAACCGTGGCGTCGACGAGGTGCGCGCCAAGCGCTGAGCTGGGGTACAATCCCCGGCTTTGTAACTGATGCAAGTTGGAGCGCCCCGCGTGGAGCAGCAGCAACAAGATAAACGGCTGGTCATTCTCGATACCGAAACCACCGGCATGCCGGTCAGCGAAGGCCACCGGATCATCGAGATCGGCTGTGTCGAAGTCATGGGCCGGCGCCTGACCGGGCGGCACTTCCACGTCTACTTGCAGCCCGACCGCGAGAGTGACGAGGGCGCGATCAACGTCCACGGCATCACCGACGCTTTCCTGGTCGGCAAGCCGCGCTTCGGCGATGTGGCCCAAGAGTTCTTCGAGTTCATCGAGGGCGCCACGCTGGTCATCCACAACGCGGCGTTCGACGTCGGCTTCATCAACAACGAGTTTGCCCTGTTGGGCCAGCGCGACCGCGCCGACATCTCGCAGCACTGCACCATCCTCGATACCTTGCTGCTGGCGCGTGCCCGTCATCCGGGGCAGCGCAACAGCCTCGACGCACTGTGCAAACGTTACGACATCGACAACTCCGGCCGTGAACTGCACGGCGCCTTGCTCGACTCGGAGCTGCTGGCCGACGTCTACCTGGCGATGACCGGTGGCCAGACCAGCCTGTCGTTGGCTGGCCATGGGCAAGACAGTGACAACGAAGGGCAGGGCAGTGGCGGCAGCGAGATCCGTCGGATTACCGGGCGTGCGCCGGGGCGCGTGATCATGGCCAATGCCGAGGAGCTGGAGGCACATGCCGAGCGCCTGGCGGCGGTTGCCAAGTCGGCGGGCGGGCCGTCGATGTGGCAGGCCTTGACCGAACCTTCTGCAGGCTGATCTGTAGCCTGTACGGGCTATTTCGCGGCGACTGACAACACCAGGCTCTACTACCCTGAGAAGGACGATTCGTCCTGCGGAGGTAGTTGCCTGATGTACAAGGACCTCAAGTTCCCCATCCTCATCGTCCACCGCGCCATCAAGGCCGACAGCGTTGCCGGCGAGCGCGTGCGGGGGATCGCCGAGGAACTGCGCCAGGACGGCTTTGCCATCCTCGCCGCGGCCGACCATGCCGAAGCGCGCTTGGTCGCCGCCACCCACCACGGTCTGGCGTGCGTACTGCTCGCCGCCGAAGGCATCGGCGAAAACACCCACCTGCTGCAGAACATGGCCGAGCTGATTCGCCTCGCCCGGCAACGTGCGCCGAACCTGCCGATCTTCGCCTTGGGCGAGCAGGTCACCCTGGAAAACGCCCCCGCCGAAGCCATGAGCGAGCTGAACCAGCTGCGCGGCATCCTCTACCTGTTCGAAGACACCGTGCCCTTTCTCGCGCGCCAGGTGGCGCGCGCCGCGCACATTTACCTCGATGGTTTGCTGCCGCCTTTCTTCAAGGCCTTGGTGCAGCACACTGCGCAGTCCAACTATTCCTGGCATACGCCCGGCCACGGTGGCGGTGTCGCCTACCGCAAGAGCCCGGTGGGCCAGGCATTCCATCAGTTCTTTGGCGAAAACACCCTGCGCTCCGATCTGTCCGTTTCGGTCCCAGAGCTGGGTTCGCTGCTCGATCACACTGGCCCGTTGGCCGAGGCCGAAGCGCGCGCGGCGCGCAACTTCGGCGCCGACCATACATTCTTCGTCATCAATGGCACGTCCACCGCCAACAAGATTGTCTGGCACGCCATGGTGGGCCGCGATGACCTGGTGCTGGTGGACCGCAACTGCCACAAGTCAGTGGTCCACGCGATCATCATGACCGGCGCCATCCCCATTTACCTGTGCCCTGAGCGCAATGAGCTGGGCATCATCGGGCCGATCCCGCTCAGCGAGTTCAGCCCCGAGTCGATCCAGGCCAAGGTTCAGGCCAACCCGTTGGCCAAAGGGCGCGCACCGCGCATCAAGCTGGCGGTGGTCACCAACTCGACCTACGACGGCCTGTGTTACCACGCCGGCTTGATCAAACTGGCCCTTGGTGGCAGCGCCGAGGTGCTGCACTTCGACGAAGCCTGGTTCGCCTATGCAGCGTTTCACGAATTCTTCACCGGCCGCTACGCCATGGGCACCGAGTGCACAGAGGACAGCCCACTGGTATTCAGCACGCATTCCACGCACAAGCTGCTGGCAGCCTTCAGCCAGGCATCGATGATCCATGTGCAGGACGGTGCGCAGCGGCAACTGGACCGCGATCGCTTCAACGAAGCCTTCATGATGCACATCTCCACCTCGCCGCAGTACAGCATTCTCGCTTCACTGGATGTGGCGTCGACCATGATGGAGGGCCCTGCCGGGCGCTCGCTGCTGCAGGAGATGTTCGACGAGGCGCTGAGCTTTCGCCGCGCCCTGGCCAACCTGCGCGAACACATTGCCGCCGACGATTGGTGGTTCAGCATCTGGCAGCCACCGGCGGCCGAGGGTATCCACCGGCTGGCCGCGAAGGATTGGCAGCTGCAACCGGGGGCGCAGTGGCATGGCTTTGGTGAAGTGGCGGACGATTACGTGCTGCTCGACCCGCTGAAGGTCACCCTGGTGATGCCAGGGCTCAGCGTTGACGGCATTCTGGGCGAGCATGGCATTCCCGCGGCGGTGGTCAGCAAGTTTCTCTGGGAGCGTGGGCTGGTGGTGGAGAAGACCGGGTTGTACAGCTTTCTGGTGCTGTTCTCGATGGGCATCACCAAGGGCAAGTGGAGCACGTTGTTGACCGAACTGCTGGAGTTCAAGCGCCACTATGATGGCAATACTGCCTTGAACCTGTGCCTGCCCAGCATCGTCACGGTCGATGCGGCGCGCTATCAGGGTATCGGTTTGCACGACCTGTGCGACCAGTTGCATGACTGCTACCGCGTCAATGCCACCGCCAAGCAACTCAAACGGCTGTTCAGCCGCTTGCCAGAAGCAGCGCTGAGCCCCGCGCAGGCATACGACCAGATGGTGCGGGGAGAGGTGGAGGCCGTGCCGATCGAGGCGCTGCTCGGCCGTGTCGCGGCGGTGATGCTGGTGCCGTACCCGCCGGGTATTCCGCTGATCATGCCGGGCGAGCGGTTCACCGAGGCGACCCGCTCGATCCTCGACTACCTGGCATTTGCCCGTGCTTTCAACAGTGGCTTTCCTGGCTTCGTCGCCGATGTACACGGCCTGCAGAACGAAACCGGCACCTACACCGTGGATTGCGTCAAGGAATGCGAATGATCTCGACGCCGGTCTGTGCCAGTTCGAAGCGGTCTTCACCCAGGTGGTTGACCCGGTCGCCGATGGCCAGACGATAGGTGGTGATCGGTGCACCCACGGCGCTGCCGTCGGTCTGCAGGGTGGACTCCTGGAACTCGTGCACGGGGTAGATACGGCCTTCGGCGTCACGGGCGTGGAATTGGCCGACCATTACTGCTGCCATTTAGGTGAAAACCTCTGAATTACGTAGGAAATGTCTGCTGACATAGACCGTAGAAGATACGCGGAAGTTTTCCGCGCAGGGAAAAAAAACCAAAGCGCCGAGGAACGGTCATCTATAACTACTCAGTCTCTTAACCCAGCAAAGGTGGAAATCGCCATGAGCCAGGTGTATTCGGTAGCAGTCGTCGTCGGCAGCTTGCGCAAGGATTCCTACAACCGCAAGGTGGCCGGCGCACTTGCAGAGCTGGCACCGTCCAGCCTAACCCTGAAAATCGTCGAGATCGGCGACTTGCCGTTGTACAACGAGGACGTCGAGGCTGCGGGCGTTCCTGAGCCCTGGAAACGCTTTCGCGACGAGATCCGCCGCAGCGATGCGGTGTTGTTCGTCACGCCGGAATACAACCGTTCGGTGCCCGGCGCGCTGAAGAATGCCATCGACGTGGGCTCGCGGCCCTATGGGCAAAGCGCCTGGAGCGGCAAGCCTGCGGCGGTGGTAAGCGTGTCGCCTGGGGCCGTCGGCGGGTTTGGCGCCAACCATGCCGTGCGTCAGTCGCTGGTGTTTCTCGACATGCCGTGCATGCAGATGCCAGAGGCCTATATCGGCGGGGCGGCGAGCCTGTTCGAGGACAGTGGCAAGCTCAATGACAAGACCCGACCGTTCTTGCAGGGCTTCATCGACAAGTTCGCTTCCTGGGTGAAGCTTAACCGCGCGGTTTAAGTCGGCGTCCTTGTGGGATGCCCGCCGCGGCCTCGCCAGCCGTGTGCGCGGCATTCATTCCAACTGCAGTGATGTCGAGGCCTTCCAACAGTATTGGCGCTCCTGAACCTGATTACTGGAGCGACAATGGCCCACAATTTCGCGGCGACGCGCACTGTCGATGAAAAAATCCTCGCCGCTACTGATGACTTCATTGCCTCAAAGTTGCCAGCGTGGCTGAAGCGCGCCTCGCGCGGCCAGATGGCGGGGTTGCGTACCGCCTTCAATGCCCATCAGGCCAGCCAGGCGCGCCTGCGTGGGCTCACCCTGCAGCTTGAACCGCTGGACGTATTCGCCGAGAAGCACCTCACATCACTGTTGGCCAAGCCTCTGCCAGAGGGGGTGGAGTTTTCGCAGCTTGAGTGGCTGGATGTGACCTGGACTGCCGAGGGTGGGGGTTCTGATGAGCACGCTTTTGCTTACCAGACAAGGCGCACCGCCGGCATGTTGAAGTTGATGAGCAACTTCGAAGCTGGCATTTCCTTGTATACCGATTCTGGTCTGGTCGCGCCAGGGCGGGACAAGGTCTTGTCGATCTCGGAAACGGAGCTGGTGTCGGCGTGCCGTGAACTGGACACGGGGAAAAAGTACCAGAATGCGCTGGACCAGGTTTTCAATGATGCGGCATTGGCCATCCTGGCCGACGACAAGCGTTCCGGGCTTGCGTTGGCAAGCAAGATTGCTGCGATGAAAGGCGACGTGTCAGCCAAGGTGGAAATTGCACTGCTCGAAATGACTCGGGCAGAAATACACCTTGAGAAGTCGGGGCTGCGCGGTTATGGCGGTACTTTGCAAGTGCTCGGCCAGGTTGCTGCCGATGGCATGCTTATTCGGTTGCGCAATGTGGAGGGCGTGCAGGAGGGTATCCTGCTCTACTTGCCCAGTGATCCGCAGCAAGCCTTGCGCTATTTTGCTGATGAAGCGTCGATGAACAGTGGCATGGCCGCTTTGCTGCAGCGCGAAACATACCGTTCGTTTTTCTCCCAGTTGATCAGCCTGCGTGCCCGAGCCAGCTTTGTCGAGTTGCTCGGCAAGCGTCTGAAAGACCCTGAGCCTGATCTTGAAATGGAAGGTGTCGTGGTTCAGGGCAGCATTTTCATGGCGCTGGCCAGTGCCCAGGTCAATCGCACCAAAGACGATGCGCGGTTGCTCTTGGTGCCAACCGCCGAGGCCGATGCCAGGGCCGCCCTCGCCAGGCACGAGGCCTGGAAGTCGGCGGGCTTGAACCTGATCAATCTGGCAGGGCTTTTCATTCCAGTTGTCGGCGCTGTGATGCTGGGGCAACTGGTGTTGCAGACCTTGGGTGATGTCTTCGAAGGCGCGCAGGACTGGTACGAGGGCCACCGGCATGAGGCATTGGAGCATCTGCTTGGTGTGGCCGAAACACTTGCTGCGACCACAGCGACCGTGATCGGCGTCAGTGTCGCGCGCAGCGCCTTGGTCGCAGCCATGGAGCCGGTCTCTGTGAACGCCGGCATGCAGCGCTTGTGGAACGACAATCTTGAACCGTACGAGTCGGTACCCGATAGCATCACCCTGCGCTCCGATGGCCTGTATGGCGATGGCAAGCAGCGCTGGCTGCGCTCCGGCTCACGTTACTACGAGGTGCATCGCCCCGATCCTGAGGGCCCTTACCGATTACGCCATCAACGACGTTCCGGGGCCTACGAGCCAGCCGTACTGCATAACGATGAGCGTTGCTGGCGGCCCATAGGCGAGCGGCCCTGGGAGTGGGATGACAGTGCGCGGATGCTGGATCGGCTGTGGCCACAGCACCCGATGATCGGTGCGCAGCGGGCCGAACGGTTGCTGCGCGTCGCAGGGGTCGATCAAGACGAACTGCGTGGCATCCTGATGGAAAACCGAGAGTTGCCAGTCAACCTGCGGGAAGCCTTGCGCAGCTTTGAAGCGGACGAGCGGATCGAGCGCTACTTCGATCATTTACAGCGCAAACGTCTTGATGCACAGGATGAGGAACTCCTGACGTGGTGTGAGTCATTGCCTGATATCGGCAAAGGCGTTGCGCAGGTGCTGGAAGCGAAGCTGCAGTTGCGTGGCAAGCTATACGCGTACCTGACGCGCCTGGACGGTGTTGGTAATGACCTGCTGCTGGCTCGGTTGCAGAGGGATCTTCCTGGCTTGGGAGATGCTTACGCCAAGCGGTTGGTGGCGGAGGCCAGCACGGTTGAGCACAATGAAGCGTTCAGGACTGGCAAGCTGCCCCAGGCGCTGGCGCTCAAAGCCGCTGCCTTGCTGCGTGTGGCGAGAATCAGCAAGGCCTTGGCCGGCATCTATCTGCCCAGCGCGTATTCCACGGAAACAGGCGAGCTGATATTCGCATTGCTCAATCAGCTGGGGCCGCAGACCATCAACATTAGCCTGTGCGAAGGTGAGGTTGATGGGCGCGAAGTGGCAAGTCTCGTGGCACAGGGGCAAGGGACGCCCCTGCGGATACTGGTGCACCAAGAAGGACGATTCAATGTGTTCGAGGCTAATGGCAGCAAGCGTGCGCTTTCTGCAGGCGACCCTGGAGATCTCTTCGAGGTCATCGCCGCGCTCTTGGCGCCCGCTCAGCGGGTTGAGTTGGGCATAGAAGGGAGTGATGGGGGCAGCCAGTCACTGCGAGCCCGGGCATTGGAGCAGCTGCCTGAAAACCATCAGGACATTGCTCGCTTTCTGGAGTGGCCAGACCGTGAGCGCTGGCTGAACCCCGGGCAACGTTTGGAAGACGGCCGGGTCGGCTACTTGCTCAGCGGGCGTGCTGCAGGCCGCCTCAGGACCTCTCGGGAAGTGCTGCGAGACGGCATGCGCCGGTATTTTCCGGGCTTGAGTGAAATGCAAATTGATGAGGAACTGCAACGCTTGCTTGCCGGTAGGGCAACTGCGTATGAGCTTTTACTTGAGTTGCAGGACGATCATGAGCAACTGGAGCGGGCCCTGCAGCGCTGGCAGTGCAGCGAGCTCAACGATAACAGGCGGCGGACTCGTGGCATCGTTGCCCAGCGCTTTCGAAGAGCTTGGGCCGCGCAGGGCGAAAGTGTACCGGTGAACGATGGCAGTGCAGCAGGGCAGCAACTGAACCTGACTGGCCTGCCTATCACGACCCTTCCAGCGCTTCCGGTGCAACTGAGCTTCACCTACATCACGTCGTTGGTGATGAGGGGGACGACGATTACCGAACTGCCGACACCGTTCCTCAGTTCATTCATTCACTTGCAGGTGCTGAGCATGGGGGGTAATGCCCTGCTGCGCATTCCTGCAGGGCTTTCACACCTGACTGAACTGCGCGAGTTACGCTTGGCGCGTAACAATATTCGGTTGGATGCTGCAGCCCAGCAGGCGTTGACCCGGTTGCCGCGTCTCACCTATTTGGACCTCAGCCATAACCCCCTCGGCCAATTTGCATTAAGGATGAATCACCTGCCGCACACGGTGAACCTCTATCTGCGCAACTGTCGCCTGGGTGCCTGGCCGGAAGGTGTCGAGCTTTGTGGCTTCCTCGAGGTAGCGGACTTGCGCGACAACCAGTTGCAGGGCGCACCTGATCAGTTGCTGCAGATGCCCTATGATTTTCGCCGTGTTTTCCAGCTCGAGGGCAACCCGATAAGCAGCGGGGACCTGAAGCGTTTGCATGCGCTGGACAGCATCCCGGAAGAGCCGGGCGAATTGCCCAGGTCGGTGGCCGATGCCCGTGCATGGTGGGTAGGGGAGGATGCCGAGGCGCGGGCTGGTCGCGGCCAGCTCTGGCATACCGTGCAGGCGACGGTCCAGGGGGGGAGGCTTGTTGCACTGCTGGGCGAGCTGATTGTATTTGCGGACTACAGCTGGCCGCAGCCCTACCTGCTTGAGCAAGGTTGGAGCGTGCTGGCCGAGTGGGCAAGCAATGCCGAATTTCGCCAGCAAATCGACGCCCTCATGGTACAGCCCATGACGGATGACAACGCGGCCATCGAGCGTTTCAGCCAGTTGATGTTGCGATTGCGCATTGCCCAGGCCGAGGGGCGCGTGGCTGTTGGGCGTGGTGCTGAGCTAATGGCGTTTGGGCGGGCGCTGATGCGTTTGGATTTTCTAGACCAATACGCCCGTCGGGATGTCGCCTGGCGTCTGACATTGCGCGCGCGCGTAGACCGCACGTCCATTGTCCTGGGCTATCGGGTGCGACTGCGGCAGCGCTTTAACTTGCCTCAACAGCCATGGGCAATGCGTGACTCAGAGGGCGGGCGTATAAGCGGGGAGCAATTATTGGGGGCCATGCGTGAACTGCGTCAGGTCGATACACCTGAGCATCTGGGATCCAGCCTGTGTCGTCGATCGTTTTGGCAGGGGTTTCTCGCGCTGGAGCATGCTGATGCTTTCAATAACCTGGCCGAAGTGTACGGGCAGAGGCGTAACCTGATCGACGGGCAGCGCGCGCAGTTGGGTGAGACCCAGTACCGAACCCGCCTTGACCAGCTGAGCGCTGAGCAGGACGCCGATACTCATGCCTTAAGGCTGCGGCTCACCGCCGATATCATTCGCCGTCTGGAGCGAACCCGGGGGTAGGTGGGTACTGCGGCGCTTGGGCGATATGGACTGACGCCTGGGCAAGCCTGCTTCGTCAGGGTGCATGACGAACCTGTCGAAGCAGCCTTGCTCGTAAGGGATACGACACCGAACCGTCAGAACACCTGCGGCATCTCTCCTTTGGCCAGGCGCCGGTTGATATCGGCGATCACCTCGGGCAATTCATTGATGGTGTCGATCAGGTAGTGTGGGCGCGAGCTCTCGAACATGCCGTGAATACGCTTGCGCTCGCGCTCCAGCTTCTCTGCGCTCAGGGCGCGGTAACCTTCCCAGGTCAGGCCCAGCGCGTTGCCCGAGCACACCAGGGCCACGGTCCACATGCCGGCACGGCGGCCTTCGAGAATGCCTGGTACGGTGTCGTCGACTTTCACGCAGGCCGCTACATCATCGATACCCAGCGCGATCACATTGGCCAGGGCCTGGGCCGGCCACGGGCGGCCGTTCGGGGTTTCGTCGGTGGCTACCACATGGTCGGCGACATAGCCGTTTTTCGCGGCCAGCTCCACCACCTTGTCCATCACCACTTTCGGGTAGCCCGAGCACGAGCCGATCTTCAGGCCCTTCTGGCGCAGGCCGGTCAGCGTGTCCAGCGCGCCCGGGATCAGCGCGGAGTGCACGGCGATTTTCTCGATCTGCAGCGGCATGAAGCGGTTGTAGATGGCAGTGACATCGTCGTCGGTCGGGGTGCGACCGAACACCTTGCGGTAGCGCTCGGCGATTTCTGGTACGTCGCACAGGGTACGGATGTGGTCCCATTTGCCCATGCCCATCGGCCCACGGGCTTCTTCGATGGAGACCTGAACGTCGAACTCGGCGAAGGCTTCGACGAAGATCTGCGTCGGGGCAAAGGAGCCGAAGTCGACCACGGTGCCGGCCCAGTCGAGGATGGCGGCTTGCAGCTGAGTAGGGTTGCTGTAGTTCATGTGCGCTAATTCCTGAAATTGGGTGGGCAAAGGGTCAGATGTCCAGCACTTCCATTTCCCGCAGCACATCGGCCACGGCATTCACAGCAGCTTGCATGCCGTCCGGGCCGACCACGCCGATGCAGCCGACGCGGAAAGTCTCGACCTGGGTCAGCTTGCCCGGGTAGAGGATGAAGCCCTTGGCCTTGACCCGCTCGTAGAAGTCCTTGAACTGGTAGCGGGCGTCGTTCGGGGCGTGGAAGGTGACGATGATCGGCGCCTGGATGTCGGCCGGGAGGAAGCTGCGCAGGCCGATGGCAGCCATGCCGTCGAGCAGGGTCTTGCAGTTGCTGGCGTAACGCTGGTGGCGGGCCGGCAGGCCACCTTCATCAACGTACTGCTGCAGCGCTTCGTGCAGGGCGGCGACCACGTGGGTTGGCGGAGTGAAGCGCCACTGGCCAGTCTTGGCCATGTAAGTGTGCTGGTCGTGCAGGTCCATGGCCAGCGAGTGCGCGTTGCCTTCGGCGGCGGCCAGCGCGGTTTTTTCGGCGAAGACGAAGCCCATTCCGGGTACGCCCTCCAGGCACTTGCCGGACGCGGCGATCAGCGCCTCGAAGGGGATGTCGCGGGCATCGATCGGCAGCGCGCCGAACGAGCTCATGGCATCGATGATCAGGCGCTTGCCGTGGCGTTTGATCACCTGGGCAATCTCTGGCAGCGGGTTGAGGATACCGGTGCTGGTTTCGCAGTGAATCAGCGCCACGTGCGTCACGGCAGGGTCAGCGGCCAGCAGGCGGTCGACGTCGGCGGCAGTGGTCGGTTGGTCCTCGGCGGTCTCGAAGGTGCTGTAGGTGCGCCCCAGTACCTTGCAGATCTTTGCCAGGCGTTGGCCGTAGGCGCCGTTGATCAACACCAGCACCTTGCCGTCGCGCGGTACCAGGGTGCCGATGGCGGCTTCCACGGCGAAGGTGCCGCTGCCCTGCAGGGGGACGCAGTGGTGGCTGGCGCTGGCGTCGAGGATCGCGAGCAGTTGTTCGCAGACGCTGGCGGTGAGTTGGTTGAAGTCGCGGTCCCAGGAGCCCCAGTCCACCAGCATGGCTTGGCGGGTACGGGCGGAGGTGGTCAGGGGGCCGGGGGTCAGCAGGATCGGGGCGTTGCTCATTCCGTGGTTCCTCACAAGCGGCGGGTGGTCAGCCGAAAAATCTGGCGCTGAAACTACGGGGTCTAGGTTGCAATTCGCCCGCCTATCAATCAAATTGTTTGTTGTTATTCGAGCTATAAGTCAGGCCGATAAATATGAACCTGTTTCAGCTACGTGCCTTTGATGCAGTTGCCCGCGAAGGCAGCTTCACGCGCGCCGCCGCGCGGTTGTTCATCAGCCAGCCGGCGGTGACCGGGCACGTCAAGGCGCTGGAGGAGCACTACCAGATCACCTTGTTGCGGCGCACTGCGCGGCGGGTCGAACTGACCGAAGAGGGCACCCGCCTGGCGGCCATCACCCGAGCGATGTTTGGCCTGGCGGAAGAGGCCCAGGCGATGCTCGAGGCCAACCGGCAATTGCTCACCGGCCGCCTGGAGGTGGCTGCGGACGGCCCGCACCGGGTCATGCCGATGCTCGCCCAGTTGCGCGAGCGCTACCCAGGCATCACCGTCAACCTGCGCCTGGGCAATGCCCAGGAAACCCTGGCTGCATTGCTTTCGGAACACGCCGATGTTGCCGTGCTGACCGAGATCGAACCGCGCAAAGGCCTGTACCTGCAAAGCCTGTGCGAGTCGCGCTTGTGCGCGTTATTGCCTGCAGGGCATGCCTGGGCGAGCGGCGAGGGTGAATTGCCGTTGGCTGAGTTGAACCAGCAGATCATGGTACTGCGCGAGCCGAGCTCGACTACGCGCCGTACCTTCGACAAAGCCTGCGCCGCTGCCGGGGTGCAGCCCCGTGTGCTGCTGGAGCTGGATAGCCGCGAGGCGGTCACCGAGGCGGTGGCTTCGCAACTGGGCGTAGGTGTGGTTTCGTCGACCGAGGTGGCCAATGACCCGCGTGTGGTAGCACGGCCGCTGGCGGGAGAGGGCCTGGTCAACCAGCACATGATTGGCTGCCTGGAGCGTCGTCGCGAGTTGCGTTTGATCCAGGCATTCCTGGGCCTGGCGGCCGGCCTGTGAGGCAGGGCTGGCGTTTTTCATGGCCGGGCCTAAGATGGCCGGCACAGAACAACCTGGATGGCCGATGAGCGAAAAAGACACCATCTCCATGCAATTGGTGCGCGAAGCGCTTTTGCAGACCTGCCCGGCAGGGCAACCCGATGTCGGTGTGCTGCGACGTGCTGGTATCGACCCGGCGCAGCTTGAGCTGCCAGAGGCGAGGGTGTCTGCAGATGCCTACGCGCAGCTTTGGCGGCTGCTGGCGCGGCGCTGCAACGATGAATTCTTCGCCATGGACCCGCGTGGTTTGGCCGTCGGCAGCTTGGCGTTCATGACCCGCGCAGCCATGGCCCAGCCGACCCTCGGTGAAGGCCTGGGCGTCGTGCTCGGTTTTCTCTCGTTGATGCTCGAAGACCTCCATCCCAGCCTGGTGCGCCAGCAGAGCCTGGCCGAAATCGTCATCAATGAACCCCGCGATGAGCCGCGGCGCGCCTTTACCTATTTCACCTTCTGGATGATCGTGCATGGCGTCGCGTGCTGGCTGGCGGGCCGCCGGGTCCCGATCCTGGCCATCGACCTGCGTTGCGCAGAGCCTTCGTTCTGCGATGATTACCGGGTCATGTTCTCGGAAAGCCTGCAGTTCGACCGGCCACGTACGCGCATGATCATTGCCGCCGATAGCCTGGACGTGCCACTCAAACGTACGCCGCACGAATTGCAGCGTTTCCTGGCCGAAGCGCCCGGCAATATTCTGGTCAAGTATCGCGACCCTGCCAGCCTGGGGCGGCGTGTGCGCAACGATCTGCTGCATCGGCACCCGAACCAGTGGCCCGACGCCGATGCCCTGGCCCGGCAGCTGTGCCTGTCACCGTCCACCCTGCGTCGGCGCCTGGCCGAGGAAGGGCAGACCTATCAAGGGCTCAAGGACAGCGTGCGACGTGAATTGGCGATCGCTTGGCTCAGCGAGGCTGAACCCGCCATGGCGGACATCGCCGAGCGGCTGGGGTTTGCCGACAGCAGCTCGTTTTACAAGGCCTTTCGCAAGTGGTTTGGCTGCAACCCCGGCCATTACCGTGCACTGGTCCAGGCGCGCGACCCTCACGGCTGAGCGGCCGCCTTCCCAGGAGTTGCTGCGGTAGCTGTTTCGCTTCCCTCTGAAGCTTTGCCGGAATGAGTGAAAGATTGTGCCCTCTCATCAGAACAGAGGGTTCCTCATGCGAACATTTCCGGCTGTACCCAGTACCCGCGACAGCGTCACCGCCAACGATCTGCAGGGCGCCGCTGACACTTTCACCCAATCGCTCCCTGAATGGATCAGCGCTGCCTCTGCCGCGAACATCTACACGTTGCGGGTATTGATCGCCAGCCATCGAGCCACCCAGCTAGCCGTGGCCCGCGCGACCCAGGCAGCAGTGCCCCTCCAGGCGTTCGCCGAGAGCACGTTCTCCAAGGCCCTGGCCAGCCTGCTGCCAAGTGGGCAGACACTGAACACACTGCAGTGGCGAAGAAAGGTTCGCGACGAGGTCGGGCAATCAGTTCCCCACCTCGAGGACGCTTTTGAAGTACAGCCAGCGCTGCCGCGCCTGATGCAGAACTTTGCCGCAGGTGCCACGCCATTGAGCGGCAGTGGTTTGGTCATCAACCGTGATGATGAGGGGGTGATTGGCAACACAGCGCAATGGATTGCAGCATGCCGCCAGCTGGATGCCGGAAAACAGTACCTGACCCTGCTGGATCAACATTTCACCCCTAACAAGGCACTGCTGGTCTCGGACAAACTGGCGGGATTCAAGCTGGCCGTGCATGTCGCGTTTCTCAAAGGCAAGATCAACAGCGATGTAAGAACCGCACTGGCGCACTATGCCGATAGCTCAAGCGCCACCAGCACCGAGCCCAGGCTCACGGCGTATCCAGGGCTCATGTCCATGCTGGGCATGCATGTTCATGAGGCGTTGATTATCCAGTTGAAAACTGCCGATGGCGACAGTGCCGGCGTCGTTACATACATGCCTTGTGACGCTGCCAATCCACTGCGCTGGCACAGTTCCACGCAGGACTTGCAAGCTGAAATGGTCACCGACTTGAAGCGTGAGGGTTATCTGCGAGCGTTCTTGCAGTTGATTGCACTCAATGAGCGAAACGCGTTTTTCCGTCTGCTGCAATTGCGCTCGATGGATACAGCACCCGATCTGGAACTTGAAGGCAAAACCGGTCAGGGCACTGTCTTTACGTGCTGGGTGGATGAGCAGATCGAACGTGCGCGCGCAGATGCCAAAGTACTGCTTGTACCTACCGCAGACGCCGATACCGAGGCCAGCCGTAAACGCCTGGAGGACTGGAAGTCGCTTGGCTGGGGGCTGGCCGGGCTGGCTGGATTCTTCATTCCGGCGGTAGGCGTCGTGCTGCTGGGGGCGTTGGTCAAGGATATTTGCACCGAGGTGTTCGAAGGGGTTGCAGACTGGACCAAGGGGCATGAACACGAGGCGTTGCAGCATGCACTGAACGTGGCGCAAATCGCTGCCGCCACGGCGGTGGGGGTGGGCAGTGGCGCCGCTGTAGGTCGTGTTGTCAACAAAGTGCTGGTCGATGGCCTGGAAGCCGTCGCGTTGGACGATGACACCCAGGGGCTGTGGACCGGCGACCTGAGTATCTACGAGCGCGAGTTGCCTGACGACGCGATCATGGGGGCAGATGGCCTGTTCATTAGCGGCAAACGCCGTTGGCTAAGGGCCGGCGAGCACCACTACGAGGTGCATCAGCCGAGTGAAAGTGGGGCCTGGCGGCTGGTTCATCCGGACCGGCCACATGCTTATGGGCCGGTGCTGCAGCGCAACGCCGAGCGCCTGTGGCTGCTGCCTGACGACTCGCCCATGAACTGGAATGATGCACAGCAGATGCTCGCCCGCCTTTGGCCGCAAGAGCCCCCCCTTGATCAGGCGCGCGCCCAGCAGGTGCTGCAGGCGAGCTGCAGCGATGTGGACGAACTGCGTGGCATCCTGGTGGATAACCGCACCTTGCCGGCCAACCTGCGCGAAACACTGCGCCGTTTCGAGGCAGATGAACGGATCGAGCGTTTCTTCAGCGCTGTGGCCACCGGCGCGACCGAGATCGAAGACCAGGCCCTGCTCGAGTGGTGCAAGACACGCCCCGGCTTAGCCGAGAGGGACGGTGCCGAGCGTTCTGCGGCTATCCTCGAGCAACAGAGCGAACTACGCCATCACCTGTTCGATTTTCTGACATCCGTGGAGTCAGGTACTGACCCTGTCGTGCGGGTGCTCAAACGCGATTTCGCTGGTTTGCCAAACGATTATGCCAGCGACTTGGCCAGTCAGGTCACCGCCGATGAGCGAGAAGAGTTCGCGTTGCTGGAAAGGCTGCCGTTGCCAGTCGCGACCAAGGCGCGTTCCCTGCTTCAGCTCGCCAGGCTGAATCATGCAGTGCAAGGCGTGATGCTGCGCAGCGCGTACAGCGATGAAAGCGGCGAGTTGGCGCTGGGGTTGCTTTCGCGGCTTGACCATTGGTCTTTCAAGAAGCGCGTGGAATTGCGCTTTGGCTCGGCAGAAGGGCGCCTGCTGGCAGTGCTCAACGCGCAAGCGCCGGAGGCTGATCGGGTCATACTGGCACGCAAGGAGCGCGCATTTGTGCTGTATGACACGAACGGCCTGGAGCTCGCTGAGCAGAGCAGTGCGCCTGATGACGTCTTCCAGGCCATCGTCACGTTACTGACATCGGAACAGAAAGCCGCCCTCAGCCTGGGCAGCGATGACCAGGCTGGCGAGCTGCGGCGGCAGGTCGTCAATTTGCTGCCAACTGGCCGGCAGAAGCTGGTGAGACAATTGGCCTGGCAGGAGCAGCTGGGTTGGTTCAATCCGGGGCAGCGTTTAGGCGATGGCCGTGTAGGGTATCCGCTGGGCGGCAGCATTTCCAATGAGCGAGGGCCGGGCTGGAGGGTTCGGCGGCGGTTGGCCAGGCTCTATCAGGGTGATACTCCGAGGCAGATCGATGAGCATTTGAATCGCATTCTGGATGCTGCCAACCCATACGCAGCCCTGATGCAAGAAGAGCAGAACTACCATATGCTCGACAGTCGGCTGGCCACGTGGATCGTTGATGGTCCACAAGGCGAACAGGCAGCGCGTCGCATGCTTGCGCAGAGCCTGCAACAGGCTTGGCGCAGACAATTGCCGATCGATGTCCAAGAGGATGCTGTGCGCGGCTTCGTTGTTGACCTGAGCGGCCATCGTGTGACCAGCCTGCCTGAGCTGGACGCCGCGATCGACTTCCATCACGTCACCTCACTGGCAATGGTCAATACCCACCTGCAGGCGGTTCCCGACGCCTTCTTCAGCTGCTTCGGGCACCTTCGCCGTCTGAACATGTCGCGCAACCGCCTGGAGTCGCTACCGGTCGGGATTCGGCATCTGCGATTTCTTGAAAAACTGGACCTTTCCTACAACGGTATTCACAACGGCGAGCGCGCATCTGAGGTGCTCAGCTCACTGACCCGTCTGCAGGATATGAACCTCAGCTTCAATCCGTCGATTCGCAGTTTGACCTTAGGCAATTGGGCATCAGGGCTGAGGCTTCTGAACGTGAGGTTGTGCGGGCTGCTGGAATGGCCAATAGGGCTGGAGCAGTGTCGCCTGCTGCGCTGGATCGACCTGAGCGCCAATAACCTGATCAACGTACCGCCAGCCATCCAGGCAATGCCGTATATATTTCGTGCCTCGATTCTGCTGGATCGGAACGCAATTGAGATAGCGCAACTGGAGCGCCTGTATGCGCGCCCCGCGCCTGCCCATCCGCCCGCCCCACAACCCGCCTCCGAGCTGTTGCCTGCCCGAAAGATCTGGGTGACGGGTGAGCAGGCCGAAGCGCGTGGGGCAAGGTGGGATCGATTGTTCGCCGGGCAAAGCAACGGGGAATTGAAAGAGATCCTGAGGAGACTGCAACAGAGCAGCGATTATCGGACCCATCGAAGTGAGCTCATGACGCGTGTGTGGGCGTTGCTTGATGCCATGGACACCGATGATGCGCTGGTCGAGGATGTGAATGCGCATGCACTTGAAAATGTCACCTGCGCAGATGATGTTGCCGATCGCTTCAGCGAGTTGCATCTGCTCGCCAGCGTGAACAATGCGAAGCGCTTTGGGGCCGGGGAGCAGGAAGCGTTGCTGAAGCTGGGCCAGGGCATGTTCCGGCTTACCCTGCTCAGGGAACATATCGGCAACTACATCGCCGAAAAGACCGTGGGCAACCCCAACCTGGATGCCATCGAGGTCAGCCTTTACTTTCGGTTGCAGCTGGCCAAAGAGATGAATTTGCCAAGCCAGCCGAGCTCGATGTTGTTTGGTTCGATAGCTAACGTCAGCGGCGCGGATATCGAGGCCGCACGGGACTTTGTGAAGAAGGCGGAAACGGTCGAAGCGAAGGCCGCTTTCTTGAGCCAGCAGACGTTCTGGGCCCAATGGTTGGAAAAGCAACACCCGGATGAGTTTGCTGCTGCCCTCGGGCAAGCTCATAAGAAACAAGAAGGGCTGGATGCCCGGCAGTCTGAACTGACCAGCCAACACTATAAAGATCAAAGCGATGCGGTGAAGAAAGAACTTGAATACGGGAGGACCCGTTTGGCCCTCAGCTTTACAACCTCCATCCTGAAAGCCGAAGCGGATCCAGCACTGCCATCTGTCGACCAAACCGGTCATCCAGAATGACAGCTTTGGCCATTGCCCGACAGGGCATGTAGCGACAACATCGTCAGACCAATGGTGCACTCCAACAATAAGAACCAGGAGTCTGACGATGCGTGAATACGCCGATGCCGCCCGTTCGTTCGACCATGCCCAGGCTGCCCGCGCAGCGCTGCAAGGGCAATTGACGGCCCTCAATGCTTGCGTCGAATGCTGCGATCGCCATGTGGGTAGCGGCAAGCTGGCGCTGCTGTGGGAAGGCCGCGATGCCGACAGCAAGCGGTACACCTTCGATGAGCTTGCTGCCTTTGCGGCGCGCTTTGCCAATGTACTTCGGGCTCATGGCGTAGGCGTGGGCGACCGTGTCGCGGGCTTGATGCCACGCACCCCCGAGCTGCTGGTGACCATCCTCGCCACCTGGCGCCTGGGTGCGGTCTACCAGCCGCTGTTCACAGCCTTCGGCCCCAAGGCCATCGAACATCGCCTGGAGCAATCCGCAGCGCGCATCGTCGTGACCGACCAGCACAACCGCGCCAAGTTGGATGAAGTGGGTGATTGCCCGACGATCATCACCGTGCAGGCACGCCCTGGCGAGCTGGATTTCCACGCGAGCCTTGAAGACGTCGCGGATGAATGTGAACCTGTCATGCGCACGGGGGACGACCCTTTCCTGTTGATGTTCACCTCGGGCACCACGGGCCCTGCCAAACCCCTTGAAGTGCCGCTGCGCGCCATCGTCGCCTTCCAGGGCTACATGCGCGATGCCATTGATCTGCGCCCGGAAGACACCTTCTGGAACCTGGCTGATCCGGGTTGGGCATATGGCCTCTATTACGCAGTCACCGGCCCCTTGTCGCTGGGCCACGCCACGACCTTCTACGATGGCCCGTTCAGCGTCGAGAGCTGTGCGCGCATCATCAATAAACTCGGCATCAGCAATTTGGCCGGTTCGCCAACGGCTTATCGGTTGCTGATCGCTGCGGGCAGCGAGTTTTCCGCGCCAATCAAAGGCCGCCTGCGCGTTGTCAGCAGTGCCGGTGAGCCCCTCAATCCGGAGGTCATCCGCTGGTTCGCCGACGAACTGTGTGTGACCATCCACGATCACTACGGCCAAACCGAACTGGGCATGGTGCTGTGCAACCACCATGGCTTGAAGCACCCTGTACACCTCGGGTCTGCCGGTTTTGCCATTCCTGGCCACCGTATCGTCGTGCTCGATGAGCAGGGCGCGGAGCTGTCGGTCGGACAGCCCGGGATTCTGGCCGTCGACCGTGAGCAGTCGCCCTTGTGCTGGTTTGGCGGCTATCACGGCGTACCCACCCGATCGTTTGTGGGCAAGTACTACCTCAGCGGCGATACCGTCGAGCTCAACGCCGATGGGAGCATCAGCTTTGTCGGCCGCAGTGACGACGTGATCACTACCTCCGGTTACCGGGTTGGACCTTTCGATGTGGAAAGCGCACTGATCGAGCACCCGGCGGTGATCGAGGCGGCGGTGATCGGCAAGCCCGACCCGGAGCGCACCGAGTTGATCAAGGCCTTCGTGGTGCTGGCCAAAGGTGTACCAGGCACAGCGGAACTGGAGGAAGCACTGCGTCAGCACGTGCGTCAACGCCTGTATGCCCACGCCTACCCGCGTGAAATCGAATTCGTCAGCGAGTTGCCCAAAACGCCGAGCGGCAAGCTGCAACGCTTCATCCTGCGCAATCAGGAAATCGCCAAACAACAAGCGCAGCTGGCCAAACGCGCCAGCGCCTGAGGGACCACTCCATGCAGATCAACAATAAACACTTCATCGTCAGCGGCGGGGCTTCCGGGCTGGGTGCCGCCACCGCGCAGATGCTGGTCGACGCGGGCGCCAAGGTCATGCTGGTCGACCTCAATGCCCAAGCCGTCGAAGCCAAGGCCGGTGAACTGGGTGGCAACGCCCGTTTCGCGGTCGCGGACATCAGTGACGAACAGGCCGCCAAGGCTGCGGTCGACGCTGCTGTCAGTGCTTTTGGCAGCATTCATGGCCTGGTCAATTGCGCCGGCATCGTCGGTGCCGAGAAGGTTTTGGGCAAGCAGGGGCCGCATGGCCTGGCCAGCTTTGCCAAGGTCATCAACGTCAACCTGATCGGCAGCTTCAACCTGCTGCGCCTGGTGGCGGCAGCGATGGCCGAGGGCCAGGCTGACGAGGGCGGGGAGCGTGGCGTGATCATCAATACCGCCTCCATCGCAGCCTATGATGGGCAGATCGGCCAAGCCGCCTATGCTGCATCCAAAGGCGCGATTGCCAGCCTCACGCTACCGGCGGCCCGTGAACTGGCGCGCTTCGGTATTCGCGTGATGACCATCGCCCCCGGCATCTTCGAGACGCCGATGATGGCGGGCATGACCCAGGAAGTGCGTGACTCCCTGGCCGCCGGCGTACCGTTCCCGCCGCGCCTGGGCCGCCCGCAGGAATACGCGGCATTGGCTCGCCACATCATCGAGAACAGCATGCTCAATGGCGAGGTGATCCGCCTCGACGGCGCGCTGCGCATGGCTGCCAAGTAAGGAGAAATGAACATGACCCTCGCCAACGACCCGATTGTCATCGTCAGCGCCGTGCGCACGCCCATGGGCGGCCTGCAGGGTGACCTCAAGAGCCTCACTGCACCGCAACTGGGCGGCGCGGCGATCCGCGCCGCCGTCGAGCGTGCCGGTATCGATGCTGCCAGCGTCGAGCAGGTACTGTTCGGTTGCGTCCTGCCGGCAGGCCAGGGGCAGGCCCCCGCGCGCCAGGCCGCACTCGGTGCAGGCCTGGACAAGCACACCACCTGCACCACCCTGAACAAGATGTGCGGTTCGGGCATGCAGGCGGCGATCATGGCCCACGACCTGTTGCTGGCCGGCACGGCCGACGTGGTGGTGGCGGGCGGCATGGAGAGCATGACCAATGCCCCTTACCTGCTGGACAAGGCGCGCGGCGGCTATCGCATGGGCCATGGCAAGATCATAGACCACATGTTCATGGACGGCCTTGAAGACGCTTACGATAAAGGTCGCTTGATGGGCACCTTTGCCGAGGACTGCGCCCAGGCAGGTGCCTTCAGCCGGGAAGCCCAGGATCAGTTCGCCATCACCTCGCTGACCCGCGCCCAGGATGCGATCAAGAACGGCCGTTTCGCCGCCGAGATCGTTCCAGTGGAAGTCACCGAGGGCAAGGAGAAGCGCCTGATCAAGGATGACGAACAGCCGCCCAAGGCGCGCCTGGACAAGATCCCGCAGCTCAAGCCAGCCTTCCGTGAAGGCGGTACCGTGACCGCAGCTAACTCCAGTTCGATCTCTGACGGTGCTGCAGCATTGGTGCTCATGCGCCGTTCCGAAGCCGACAAGCGCGGCCTCAAACCGCTGGCCGTGATTCATGGCCATGCTGCTTTTGCCGATGCCCCGGCCCTGTTCCCCACCGCGCCGATTGGCGCTATCGACAAGCTGATGAAGCGTACCGGCTGGAACCTGGCCGAAGTCGACCTGTTCGAAATCAACGAAGCGTTCGCTGTGGTCACCCTGGCGGCCATGAAGCACCTCGACCTCCCACACGACAAGGTCAATATTCATGGCGGCGCCTGCGCGCTGGGCCATCCGATCGGCGCCTCGGGCGCGCGCATCCTGGTGACGCTGCTTTCGGCCCTGCGCCAGAACAACCTGCGCCGCGGGGTGGCGGCCATCTGCATCGGCGGTGGCGAGGCTACGGCCATCGCCGTCGAATGCCTGTACTGAGGTGAACCATGCTGGTAACTGACGAGCAACAACAAATCGCCGACGCTGTCCGTGATTTTGCCCAGGAACGCCTTAAACCGTTCGCCGAGCAGTGGGACAAGGAGCACCGTTTCCCGCGTGAGGCCATCGACGAGATGGCCGCCTTGGGCCTGTTCGGCATGCTGGTGCCGGAGCAGTACGGTGGCAGCGATACGGGTTACGTAGCGTATGCCATGGCCCTGGAAGAGATCGCGGCGGGCGATGGTGCCTGTTCGACCATCATGAGCGTGCACAACTCGGTGGGGTGCGTACCGATCCTCAAATTTGGCACTGAACAGCAAAAGCAGCAGTTCCTTGTTCCGCTGTCCAGCGGCTCGATGATCGGTGCCTTTGCACTGACCGAGCCGCAGGCGGGGTCTGACGCCAGCAGTCTGAAGACTCGCGCACGCCTCGATGGCGACCACTACGTGCTCAATGGCAGCAAGCAATTCATCACCTCCGGGCAGAATGCCGGCGTGGTGATCGTCTTCGCCGTCACCGATCCGCAGGCCGGCAAGCGCGGCATCACGGCGTTTATCGTGCCTACCGATTCGCCGGGTTACCAGGTGGCGCGAGTAGAAGACAAGCTCGGCCAGCATGCCTCGGACACCTGTCAGATCGTCTTTGATAACGTGCGGGTGCCGGTCGCCAATCGCCTGGGTGAAGAAGGGCAGGGCTACAAGATCGCCCTGGCCAATCTTGAAGGCGGGCGTATCGGCATTGCGTCGCAGTCGGTCGGCATGGCCCGCGCGGCATTCGAGGTGGCCCGCGACTACGCCCACGAGCGGCAGAGCTTCGGCAAGCCGCTGATCGAGCACCAGGCGGTGGCCTTCCGCCTGGCCGACATGGCCACGCGCATTGCCGTGGCCCGGCAGATGGTGCTGCACGCCGCCGCGCTGCGTGATGCTGGGCGGCCGGCGCTGGTGGAAGCCTCGATGGCCAAGCTGTTTGCCTCGGAAATGGCTGAAAAGGTCTGTTCGGATGCCTTGCAGACCCTGGGCGGTTATGGCTATCTGAGCGACTTCCCGCTGGAGCGGATCTACCGCGACGTACGGGTCTGCCAGATCTACGAAGGCACCAGCGACATTCAGCGCATGGTCATTGCGCGCAATCTTTGAAGGAGCAGCCTGCATGGCATTCGAAACCATCCTGTTGGACATCCACGGCAAGGTCGGCCTGATCACCCTCAACCGGCCCCAGGCGCTGAATGCGCTCAATGCGCAGATTGTCGGCGAGATCAACCAGGCCCTGGACCAGCTCGAGCGCGACCCGAACATCGGTTGCGTGGTGCTGACCGGCTCAGCCAAGGCGTTTGCAGCCGGCGCCGACATCAAGGAAATGGCCGAGCTGACGTACCCGCAGATCTACGTCGACGACCTGTTCAGCGATGCCGACCGGATTGCCAACCGACGCAAACCGATCATTGCTGCGGTGGCCGGCTTCGCCCTGGGCGGTGGTTGCGAGCTGGCGATGATGTGCGACTTCATTCTGGCGGGCGACAACGCCAAGTTCGGCCAGCCGGAGATCAACCTCGGCGTGTTGCCAGGCATGGGCGGCACTCAGCGCCTGACGCGGGCCGTGGGCAAGGCCAAGGCCATGGAGCTGTGCCTGACCGGGCGCCTGATGGGGGCGGAAGAAGCCGAACGCGCAGGCCTTGTTGCACGGGTGGTGCCGCAGGCCGAGTTGATCGAGGAAGCGCTGAAGGTGGCCGCCACCATCGCCAGCAAATCGATCCCGGTGAGCATGATGGTCAAGGAAAGCGTCAATCGCGCCTTCGAGGTCACCCTCAGCGAGGGCGTGCGCTTCGAGCGTCGCGTGTTCCATGCCGCCTTCGCCACCGAAGACCAGAAAGAGGGCATGGATGCCTTCATCGCCAAGCGCGAGGTGCAGTTCAAGGATCGTTGAGAGACCAGGGCGCTGCTTGCAGCGCCCTGTCCAAGTCATGTCTTGAAACAGGTAAAGGCACACCGGCTAGCGGAATCGATGCCCTTTCAGTCAAAATCCCCCGTGATTGCAGTTGCTCCATGCGACGTGGAGCCTTAGACTGCCGCCCCCTGTAAAAGAGTGCCGGTTGGCGCTTGAAAAATTCCGCTGCCGATGCGTTGCGTCGGCGGCACCTGAATCGCCCAAATGCACATTTTTTCATAGAGAAATCGATGACCAAGGAACAGTTGCTGGCCATGTCGGCCGATGACTACATGAACGCTGATCAGCTGGCCTTCTTCACTGGCCTGCTGCAGTCGATGAAAGTCGAAACCCATGAGCGCATCGAGCTGAGCCGTGCCACCATCGAGGGCCTGGACACTCCGTCGGACCCTGCTGACGTGGCCTCGGTCGAAGAAGAGCGTAGCTGGCTGGTCAATGCCATCGACCGTGACCAGCGCTTGCTGCCACAGCTGGAAATGGCGCTGGACCGTATCTCCGACGAGAGCTTCGGCTGGTGCGATGACAGTGGTGAGCCGATTGGCCTGAAGCGTTTGCTGATCAGCCCGACCACCAAGTACTGCATTGAAGCCCAGGAGCGCCACGAGCAACTCGACCGCCACCAGCGCCAGGTCTGATCGAGCGTTACGTGCCAGGCCCCATGGAGCGATCCTTGGGGCTTTTTGCGTTTGCCGGGTTTGGCCAAGGGCAGGATCATTGCTCAATACGCAATAGGCCTATACCAACGTTGGCTGTTTTCGGCGTGGTGGCGGGGGTATGATGGCTATATCGTTAGGTTGCTAATTAAGTTCCGGAGGGAATGATGAATAGCCGAGTCGATGTAGCCGTGATGATTGGCTCTGGAGTGCCTGCGACCCTGCAGGCACTGGGCCGGCGGGTATGTTGGGTGGTGCTGGTCAATGGCGAGCGCCGGGGTACTGCGTTTGCTACCCGTGGCGAGGCGCTGGAGTGTCAGGCAGCCTGGCTGCAGCAACTGGAGAAGGTGCAGGCCGCCTGAGTAGGCTCAGTACTCCAGGTTTCTCGCGAGCTCACAGGCGTCAAGGTGCCGACGGCGAAAACCCTTGACCTGGCCGGTGGCGCTGTCGGTGACATGGAAGAACTTGATGCCTGCGGGTATTACCACGTAACGGGGTTTCGAGAGATAAGAAATGTCGTTTGCCTCTCGACGGATTTCGGTGTTTTCGTGCATATTTCTTCCCTAGTAATGCGCTGTTGGATTACGTAGCCCGCTCTGCCGGGGGGCCTGCTGCTATCTATCGCATTTTTTCTGGCTGAGTAGTTGTAAGACATTACGCTTCCCAATTGGGGAATGTGCCTAAAGCCTATGTTGAGTCCAAGTCTGGCAAGCCGGAGTAAGTTTTCCTGCAAGCTGTATCGCCAGCGGGCGCAGACGTGTTGCACATCTCACTATTACTCTTTTCGCCTATCGAATTGAAATGACCGCGCCTCACCGACTCCGGGTGAGGGCGGATGTCACCGGTTTGAGGATTACTTCATTGGCAGTCAGTACTCTGGATACCCACGCCCTGTTCGCCCTGGGCGACTTGCGCGGCAAGTTGGCCAAGCTGTTTCAGGGCCGTTTCGTCTATGTCACCGAGCAGAACCCAGAAGGCCTGTACATGGCCGAAATCGATACCGATAGCGCATTGGTGGTCGATGACAAGCAGCGTCTGGAGCTGAAGGTTGGCGATCACTTCCGCGCTGCCGTATTGCCCAGCCGCGAAGGCGGCAAACTGGAAATGCGCTTTCGCGAAATCAAACTGAATGTTTACGGTGTGGGTGACTACGCCTTTGTTTCAGTGCCGGAAGGCGAAGGTATCGTGTTCCGCGAAGGCCAGGGCGTGATGCTGGTGTTTGCCGCTCAGGAGCAAGTGCAGGAAGGCCTGGGGAAATTACTCAAGGCGGTGACCGGCAAGGTCGCAAAATGGCGCAAGGGCGAGTTGACCACCTTCAAGGCCAGTGAATGAGCGACGGTGAAGCGCTTCCTGGCACCCGTGCCGCGTTTCATCGGCAGCACCAGGCGCAAGCCGCCGCCAAGGCCGAGCAGCTCTTGGCTCGGCGCGATGAGATGCAAGGGGCATGGCTGGCCTGGGTGGCGGCCCAGCTCTATCAGCTCAGCCCGCCGGCCTATGCCGCCATGGTTCGGCGTGAGTTGCAACGCCTCACCCAGGGGTGAGGCGCCGCTGATCAGTTGCCGCGATCGCGTCCGCTGCTGACCTCTTCGGGTACCGCTTCCTTTGACATCCGCTTGCGGAACAGTGCTGCCCTGGCCAACAGCAGTGTGGTGACCGGCACGGTGATCGACAGCAGGATCGGGATCAGCCAGGCGTGTAACACCGGGCTTTGCTTGAGCCACGAAAAGTAGATGATCGAAGCCAGGGCAACGCACCAGGCGCCGATGGTCGAGGCCAGTGCGGGCGGGTGCATGCGCTGGAAATAGTCTTTGAGGCGCAGCAAACCAATGGCCCCGATCAAGGCGAACAGGCTGCCAAGCAGCAGCAGGGCGGCGGTGACAAGCTCCAGCCAGAGTGGCAGTTCAACAACCCCGTTCATTCGATCACCTCACCACGCAGCAGGAACTTGGCCAGCGCGAACGAACCGACAAAGCCAAACAGTGCAATCAGCAAGGCACCTTCGAAGTAGGTATCGCTGGCATAGCGGATGCCCAACACCAGCATCATCAGCATGCCCAGGATGTACAGATAGTCCAGCGCCAGTACCCGGTCCTGGGCAGAAGGGCCGCGAAACAGCCGGATCAGTGCCAGGCCCATGGCCAGGGCAAAGATGAACAGGCTGGCGAGGACTGCATTGGCGAGCAGGCCTGTCATTCGAAGATCTCCATCAGCGGGCGTTCGTAGGTGTTTTTGAAGTGCTCGATGAATGCGGCCTCATCCTGCAGATCGAACACATGCAGCAGCAGCACGCTGCGGTCCAGTGCCAGTTCCGACCAGACTGTGCCGGGTACCACGGTGGTGATCATCGACAGTGCAGCCAGGCCATGGGTGTCGCGCAGGTCCAGCGGAATGTGCACGAAGGCCGAGCGTGGCGGCCTTTGCTTGGCACGCAGCACACCGAGCGCGACCTGCAGATTGGACTGGATCACATCGATGCCCACCCGGCCAATCAGTTTTGCCACCGCCCATGGCCGGCGCACATGCGCGTGCTGAGGGCGTAGCGGTGCCATCAGAAGGGGCGCGAGAATGGCGAGCGCGGCAGCGAGCAACAGGTTGCCGGGGCTGACTGACAGGTTCAGCAGTAGCCACAGGGCGAACAGCGCAACCGACAGCAGTGGCGCGGGGAGCAGTCGGTTCATGGCTGCACCTGTACGTCGAGTGTGGTGGGCCCTGGAATGGGGCGTGCAGCCATGACCGCCTTGATGTAGGTCTCTGGCGACTGCAGGCTCGCGGCGGTGTCCTGGGTGTAACGCAGCAAGGGTTCTGCCCGGAAACTGAGGATGATGCAGAGCCCGAGCAGAATCACGATGGGCAGGCATTCGTAGCGTCGCAGCAGGGGCGCGGGGCGCTCTTCGGGTTTCCAGAAGCGCAGGATACCCACCCGGCCAAAGGCGATCAGCGAGGCCATGCCCGACAGAATGAGCAGGGTAACCAGCGCCCAGCCGGTCGCAGTCAAAGGTTGTTCCGCCGCAACGCCCAACCCCAGCGGGTTGAATAGCGCGCTGATCAGGTTCAGCTTGCCGACGAAACCCGACAGCGGCGGCATGCCGATGATCAACAGTGCGCAGGCGATGAAGCTCAGACCAAGGAACGCCATGGTCCAGGGGATGATCTGCCCGATGACCGCCTTCTGTTCATCGTCGAGGTTGATGCCTTTGGGTGGGTGCAGCGACTCGAGCGGTGACGGCATCGCATCCTCTTCTTCGTCCAGCGGTGCCTCATTGGCCGAGCGCGAGCGTTCGACCAGTTCGGCGAGCAGGAACAGCGCGCACAGTGCCAGGGTCGAGTTCACCAGGTAGAACAATGCCGCGCCAGTCAGAGCTGGTTGAGCAAAGCCGACGGCGCCAAGAAGGGTGCCGGCTGAGACCAGAATGCTCAGTGCCGCCATGCGCTCCAGGCGTTGCGCGGCCAGGATCGACACGGCAGCCACGGCCAGGGTGACCAGGCCACCGTAGATCAGCCATTGGCCACCGAAGTGGGCCGAGGCACCGGCCTGCCCGGAGAACAGCAAGGTCCACAGGCGCAATACGGCATACAGGCCGACCTTGGTCATGATGGCGAACAAGGCGGCCACCGGCGCACTGGCCGAGGAATAGGCCGGTACCAGCCAGAAATTCAGCGGCCAGATGCCGGCCTTGGCCAGAAACGCCATGGCCAGGATCGCCGCCCCGGCGTGCAGTAGCCCGCGGTCGGCTTCCGGCACCAGCGGCACCTTGAGCGCCAGGTCAGCCATATTCAAGGTGCCAGTCACACCGTAGAGCATCGCCGCGCCCACCAGGAACAGGGATGAGGCGAACAAGTTGATGGCGATGTAATGCAGGCCTGAGCGCACCCGCGCCCGCCCGGAGCCGTGCAGCAGCAGGCCGTAGGACGCCGCCAGCAGGACTTCGAAGAATACGAACAGGTTGAACAGGTCAGCGGTCAGGAACGCACCATAAAGCCCCATCAGCTGGATCTGGAACAACGCATGGAAGCTGGCGCCGGCGCTGTCCCAGCGGGCGCGGGCGAACAGCAGGGCGCTGATGCCAATGACCCCGGTCAGGGTCAACAACAGTGCCGAAAGGTGGTCCAGCACCAGTACGATGCCGAAGGGCGCGGGCCAGTTGCCTGGCAGGTAGACGCCGATCGATTCAGCCTGGCCCTGTGTGCGTACCCACAGCAGCAGGCTGACCGCAATCACCAGGCCACCGAGGGTCGACAGCAAGTTGAGACGCGCCTTGAGCGGGCGATGCTTCTCGCCCAGCAGCAGCATCACCGCCGCCGTCAGCAGCGGTAGCAGGATGGGGGCGACGATCAGTTGGCTCATTACGCTCACTCGTCACGCTCCCGGCCGTCCACATGGTCGGTGCCGGTCAGGCCGCGCGATGCCAGCAGTACCACCAGAAACAACGCGGTCATGGCAAAGCTGATGACGATGGCGGTGAGCACCAGCGCTTGGGGCAGCGGGTCGGTGTAGTGCAGCAGATCCTGGGTCACGCCCTCTTTTATGATCGGCTCCTTGCCGATGAACAGGCTGCCCATGCTGAATATGAACAGGTTGACGCCGTAGGACAGCAGGCACAGGCCCATGATCACCTGGTAGGTCCGGGGGCGCAGAATCAGCCACACTCCCGAGGCGGCCAGTACACCGATGGCGACTGCAATGACTTCTTCCATCAGGCGGCTCCTGCTTGGCTGGTTTTCGACGATGTGCCTGGGCGGTAGGCGCGCACCGACTGGTGCGCCAGGGCGGTGAGGATCAGCAGGGTCGAGCCCACTACCACGGTGTATACGCCGATATCGAAGAACAGCGCACTGGCCACGTGCACATCGCCAAGCAGCGGCAGGTGCAAGTGGGCGGTATGGGTGGTCAGGAACGGGTAGCCCAGCAGCATGGCGCCGGCCCCGGTCAAGGTCGCGCACAGCAGCCCCGTACCCATCCATCGCAGCGGCCGCAGGCTCATCTGCGCCTCGACCCACTGAGTGCCGGCAACCATGTACTGGAGGATGAACGCCACAGACATCACCAGGCCAGCGACGAAACCGCCGCCCGGTTGGTTGTGGCCGCGCATGAACAGGTACATCGAAACCAGCAATGCAATCGGCAGCAGCAGGCGCACCAGCACCGCAGGTACCATCATGAAGCCCAGTGCGGTGTCGGTGGCGTGGCGCGGGTTGATCAGGTCGGTGACCACGTCTGGCGCCAGTTGGCGCTGTTGGGCCGGCAACTGCATGCTCTCCTTGGGCGGTCGGAAGCGGCGCAGCAGGGCGAATACGGTAATAGCCACGGCGACCAGTACGGTGATTTCGCCGAGCGTATCGAAGCCGCGGAAGTCCACCAGCATCACATTGACCACGTTGGTGCCGCCGCCCTGTGGCAGCGCCCGGCTCAGATAGAACGAGGAAATGTCGTTGGGTGTTGGGCGGGTCAGCATGGCGTAGGACAGCAGCGCCATGCCGGCGCCGACGAGGACTGCCAGCAACAGGTCGCGCAGGCGGCGTATGCGGGCGCGGTCGAGGCTCCCGGGCAGCGGCGAGACACCTTCGATACGCCGCGGCAGCCAACGCAAGCCGAGCAGGATCAGCACCGTGGTCACCACCTCGACGACCAGCTGGGTCAAGGCCAGATCGGGCGCGGAGAACCAGACAAAGGTGATGCAGGTCATCAGCCCGCAGACGCCGACCATGATCAAGGCTGCCAGGCGGTGGTACTTGGCCTGGTAGGCGGCGCCAATGGCGCAGGCAATGGCGATGAGCCAGAGCGCAACGAACACGCCGGAGCCTGGGATTTTCGGCCGGTCACCCCAGGTCAGGCCGCTGTATAGCAGCGGCGTGAGGCCGGCAAGGAACGCCGCCAGTACCAGCATGAACAGTTGCGACTGCAGGCGGCGAGTGGTGAGCAGGGCCTCGATCCGCCGGGCCAGCAGCATCAGGCGCACCTGGCCGTGCTCGAACAGGCGTTTGCCGTTGAAGCGCTCGATCAATGGCGGGTAGGGGAAGCGACCACGGCGCAGCTGGTTGCGCAGCAGCAAATACAGCACGATACCGCCGCTCATGGCCACCAGGCTCATGATCAGCGGGGCGTTCCAGCCGTGCCAGATGGCCAGGCTGTATTCCGGCAGCGTGCCGCCGACGACTGGCAGGGCTGCGGCGGCCAGCAGCGGGCCGACCGATTGGGCGGGGAAGATGCCCACCACCAGGCAGGTGAGCACCAGCAGTTCGACTGGCGCGCGCATCCAGCGTGGCGGTTCGTGAGGGGTGTGCGGCAGGTCCTGGGCAGTGGGGCCAAAAAACACGTCGACGGTAAAGCGCAGGGCGTAGGCAACGCTGAAGGTGCCGGCGAGCGTCGCGATCACCGGCAGCGCGGCTTCGACCCAGGCGGTGGAGCTGATGAACACGGTTTCGGCGAAGAACATCTCTTTGGACAGGAAACCGTTCATCAACGGCACGCCCGCCATGGAGGCGCTGGCGACCATGGCCAGTGTCGCGGTGTAGGGCACCAGGCGGATCAGGCCGCTGAGGCGGCGAATATCACGGGTGCCGCTTTCATGGTCGATGATACCTGCGGCCATGAACAGTGAGGCCTTGAAGGTGGCATGGTTGAGTATGTGGAATACAGCGGCGACAGCGGCCAACGGGCTGTTCAGGCCCAATAGCAGTGTTATCAGGCCCAGGTGGCTGATGGTGGAGTAGGCCAGCAGCCCCTTGAGGTCATTCTGGAACATCGCGGCGAAGGCACCCAGCAGGAGGGTAATGGCGCCGGCACCGCCGACGATCCAGAACCACTCTTCGCTGCCCGATAGCACGGGCCACAGCCGTGCCAGCAGGAACACCCCGGCCTTGACCATGGTCGCCGAATGCAGGTAAGCCGAAACCGGTGTCGGCGCGGCCATGGCATGGGGAAGCCAGAACTGGAAGGGAAACTGCGCACTCTTGCTCAGGGCGCCGATCAGGATCAGCGGCAGCAGCACGGGGTAAAGTGCATGCTGGCGGACGGTTTCGCCAGCAGCCAGGACCTTGTCCAGGTCGTAGCTGCCGACCACATGGCCTAACAGCAGGGCCCCGACCAGCAGGCACAAGCCGCCGGCGCCAGTGACCATCAAGGCCATGTAGGCGCCGCGACGGGCGTCGGCACGGTGATGCCAGTAACCGATCAGCAGGAACGAGAACAGGCTGGTCAGTTCCCAGAAGAACACCAACTGGACCAGGTTGCCGGAGATCACCAGGCCAAGCATGGCACCCATGAACGCGAGGAAGAAAGCAAAGAAGCGCGGCACCGGGTCTTGTGGCGACATGTAGTAGCGCGCATACAGCGACACCAAGGTACCAATGCCCAGTACCAGCAGCGAGAACAGCCAGGCGAAACCGTCCATGCGCAGGACCAGGTTCAGGCCCAGGCTCGGCAGCCAGAGGAATTCCTCTCGGATGACGCCGCCATGGGCGACCTGGGGGTACAGCAGTGCTACCTGGACGGTGCCGACCAGGGCCACGAGCCCTGCGAGGACGGACTCGGCGTTACGTGCGTTGTGCGGCAGCACGGCTGCCAGGCAGCTGCCCACGAACGGCAGAAGCAGTAGCACTATCAAGGACATAGCTGTCTATTCTGGAAAGATTTGCCTAGGATCATACGTGCCGGACGGGTGATCACCAACACGCAAGCTGTCGCAGAATCATACAAACTGGGTGTGACAAGCTGTTTTTTTATAACAGTTTCTTACAAAGCATAGCTGCTGTTGGCTGCTTTACAGCCCGGTTTCGCGCTCACCTTGCACATCGGGTGCTTCATCCGCGTGGCTAGCTCGGCGGATTTTCAACTCGCTGACCACCACGGCGACAACGATCAGCAGGGCGCCGATCAGCGCCACGCCCGGCAAGCGTTCGCCGGCGATACGGCCGACGATGCCGGCCCACACGGGCTCACCTGCATAGATCAGGGTAGCGCGGGTTGGCGAAACAGATTTCTGCGCCCAGTTCATGGCCACCTGGATCACGGCGCTCATGGCGCCCAGGCCCAGCGCGCTGAGCAGCAACAGCCAGGAAAAATCAGGGATGCGTTCCTGCGTCGGTACGATCATCAGGAACGACAGCAGCGAGGCCGTGGCCAGTTGCACCACGGTGACGCGGCGTACGTCGACTTGGCCAGCATAGCGGCTGATCAGGATGATCTCGGCGGCGATGGCCACGGCGCTCACCAATGTCACGACTTCGCCTTCGCTGAAATGCAGGCTGCCCCCCTCTGGGCCGGCGAGCAGCATCAGGCCGAAGAAGGCCAGGCAAATGCCGATGCTTGGCATCAGCCCCGGGCGACGGCCCAGCACCAGCCACTGCAACAGGGGTACGAACGGCACATACAGGGCGGTGATGAATGCTGACTGGCTGCTGCTGATGGTCTGCAGGCCCATCGTTTGCAAACCGTAGCCAAGCATGATGGAAACCCCGATCAGCACGCCGGCCTTCAGCTCGGTAAAGGTCAGGCCGGCCAGCGCCCGCGCCGAAACCAGACCGACGAACAACGCGGCGGCAGCAAAGCGCAGGCCGACGAAAAACATCGGGCCACTCACGCTCATGACGTTGTGCACCAGCAGAAAGGTACCGCCCCACAGCATGGTGATGAATACCAATACCATCTCGGGCTTGCTCAGGCGCAAGGATACGGAGGGCTGCGGGCTGCTGGTCGGTTGGCTCATGGTCTTGCGCACTCGGAGGGGGCGGCGCACAATCGCCGCAAAGTGGGCAGTATACTGCGCAACCCGTACAAGTGAGCAATATAGTGCACAAAGATTCCACGCACCGTGCCTCGGTGCTGCAGCATGTCAGCCTCAATGTTCGAAGCCTGCGCAATGGCGCGGGGATCAGCCAGAGCGCTTTGGCCGAGCGGTCCGGTGTCAGCCGACGCATGTTGGTGGCGATCGAGGCCGGCGAGAAGAACGTCAGCCTGACCACGCTCGACCTGATTGCCGAGGCGCTGGGGGTAGCCTTCAGCACGCTGATCCAGGCGCCTGATCAGCGCGACACCAGCCGCATCGACGCACTGGCCTGGGCCGGTGAGCATCCGCAGAGCCGGGCGGTATTGTTGGCCAGCAGCCCTGCCCGGCGCGAGGTGGAGATCTGGGAGTGGACCCTGGCACCGGGGGAGTGCTACGCCAGTGAAGCCGATGCCGAGGGCTGGAGCGAGCAGATCTATGTGGCCGAAGGGCAGCTGACGTTGATCATCGAAGGGGCCGAGCATTGCCTGCAGGTCGGCCATTTCCATGTTTTTCCCAGCAACTGTCGCTATGCCTACCGCAACGATGGCGCGGTGCCAACGCGGTTTGTGCGTAACGTGGTGATTTAACCCTTCAACAGTTCGTCGGTCTTGACCACCTTGGCATAGGCAAACGCGAGGGCTGCCATCGCCGATGCATGCACATCGGCAGCCGGCACTCGCTTGCCGTCGAAGTCGAGCGGCAGGGTGGCGCAGGCATCATGTGCCACCGTCACGTCATAACCGAAATCTGCGGCGGCGCGCGTGGCCGCGTCGATGCACATGTGGCTCATGCTGCCGACAATGGTGAGGCGAGTGATGCCGTGGTCGTCCAGGGTCGCCTTCAGCGGGGTGTCGCGGAACGCGTTGACCTTGTGTTTGAGCACCACCGGCTCGCCCTCTGCGGGCTGCACCTTCGGGTGGATCGCCGCGCCCTGCGAGGCCGGTGCAAAGAACGGTGCGTCGGGACTTTCGAACTCATGCCGCACGTGCACTATCAGGTCACCCCGGTGGCGTGCCGCAGTCAATAGCCGGGCGGCGTTGTCCGCCGCTTGATCGGCGCCGTCGAGGGTCCATTTGCCGCCGGGGAAGTAGTCGTTCTGGATGTCGATGATGATCAGCGCCTGCTTGCTCATGCTGCCTCCTGTGGCAGTAGTCGGTGGATGACGTTAGTTATAGGCCGTCCGTACCGAGTCGAGGGTTGGCTTGGTCGATTCCCTGTGCGCAACGCGCAGCGGTGCATGGGCTTACCGTTCAGGGCAGATGCGGCCCCGGCCCCTCTTCAGCCAGGTGATCCTGACGGTTGCGTAACGGGCATTCCTTCAGCGACATGCAGCCGCAGCCAATGCAGCCGTCCAGTTGATCGCGCAGCCTGATCATCTCATCAATACGGCGGTTGAGGTCCTCACGCCAGCCTTCTGACAAGCGTTGCCAATCTTCGGCGGTAGGAATGTGGTCGTTCGGCAACGCAGCAAGCGCCGTTGCGATGTCGGCCAGAGGAATGCCCAGGCGCTGAGCCATCTTGATCACCGCCACCCGGCGCAACATCGCCCGCGGGTAGCGGCGCTGGTTGCCCGCGTTACGGGTGCTGTAGATCAGCCCCTTGGTTTCATAGAAGTGCAGGGCCGTGACGGCCACGCCGCTGCGCGCGGCCAGCTGGCCGACACTGAGCTGCTTATCCGGGGCCGCTGGCGTGAGGTTTGGCATTCCAAAAAGCTCTTGACCTTGAGTTAACTAGAGGTTTTACCCTGCTGGCCATCACGCTGCAAGCGCCCTGAGCAAGGAGACTGTGCATGACGGCCAATCCGCAACCCCTATGGTTTACCCAGATGATCGAGTATGAGGTGCCTGCTTCTCGGCAGGCGGCGCTGGCCCACGCGCTGGTGACGCGCAGTGAAGCACTTGCCTCCCGCTGCGACGGCTTGCAAGGGGTCAGTATCCAGGCCAGCGACGATGGCAGCCGGGTACTTCAGTACCTGCAGTGGCAATCGCGCCAGGCTTGGGCCGCAGCGGCTGAATGCTTTGTCGAAGAGCCCTTTCTTGACCTGGTGCGTCGGCATCAGGCGCGCAGCGTCAACTTTGCCGCTTACCAGGCGCTACGTAGCCTGGTGCGTGGCACCGACGGTGGGTTGCATTGCCAGGTCGGTGAGCCTCAGGCATACCAGGGTGCGTAGTGCGGATAGCGGTCCAGCCGTGCGCCGACCACCATCTCGCTGATCCACGAAGCGAGGATCGAGCTGTAGGCTTTCTGGCTTTGCTCGCTGGATAGCGCATGGTCGGCACCATCGACGATGCGATGGGTGAGCGAATGAGCACTGATGAACGCCGAGCGATAGCTCATCAGTGTGGTGTGCGGCACATAGTCGTCCTGCTCCGATTCAACGAGCAGGACATCGCCAGCAAATTCTGCGCAGGCGGCCAGCGCTCGGTTGTCGGCCGGGCCAAGCATGCGCTGGCGGTAGGCATTGAGGCGCTGGCGGTCAAGGGTCTGTTTGGGGGTGTGCCACTCGTCGTCCCAATACATGGCCGGCACGCGCAAGGCCAGCCATTTCACCGGCCGCTGCAGGGTCAGCAAGGTGGCAAGGTAGCCACCGTAGCTGCTACCGATGATGGCAATGGCGCTGGTGTCCACTGCCGGGTGGCTGACCAGGCGGTCGTAAGCGGCCAGCAGATCCTTGAGATTTTGCTCGCGGGTAACCGTCAGGCGTTGGCTTTCGGTCTTTTCGTGGCCACGCAGGTCGAACGTCATGCATACGCAACCCAACCCGGTGATGTGCCGGGCACGCGCCAGGTCACGTTGCTGACTGCCGCCCCAACCATGCACGAAGAGGATGCCGGGCATCTTGCTGCCGGGGCTGACCAGGGTGCCGACGATGCTGTCGTTTTCGACCTGCAGCTCTACGGTTTCACTCTGAATGGTCATGCTCGCGAATCCGCGCGAATTTGCTGAGTTGTCCGAGTTCACTGTCGTTTCCTTGGTAGAAGAGGGTGGCGTCAGTGGGAAGGTCGGGGGTGCCGAACACTTCATGGGTGGAGGCACGCACGTGTTGCAGTGTGGGGTCATCGGCAAACGCTTGCAGGGCCAGCAGCTCGGCGCTGCTGGCCCCGCCCAGGCGCCAGGATTGTTCGAGCACGCCGCTGCGCAGGTGGCCCCTGGCGTTGTTGCCACGCGCGATATCATAGTTGCGCCGGGAGGCGATGAAGCCTGGGAAATGTTGCTCGGCTGCCTGCTCGTAGGCCATGGCCTGGTTGATTGCCAGGCGCAGATGGTCCTCCAGCGGTAACTGCAACAACGCCTGGTAATCGCCACGTACCACGACCAGGTCGGAACCGCCGTAGACCTCGGTGCCCTGGTGGTCGCGCGTCAATTGCTGGGTGCCGTGATAGCTACAGGTCATGCCAGCGACACGAACCTGGCCGACGCTGAAGGTTTCTACATCACTCAGGTCTTCTTCCAGTACCAGCCCCCATAGCGCCAGGTCCTGCTCATCCATGTCGGCGAGCAAGGGTTCCAGTTCATGCAGCTCCACAATGACCTGCTGTCCGCGCCCGGCGCAGGCCAGTACCGGCTTGAGCCGCACAGGGCCTTCAAGCAGCAGTAGCTGGGCCGCCCGACGTGCATCGGCTTTGCTGAACACCGTGTAGCCACAGAGCAGGGCATCGCTGGCCTGTTGTGCGAAGGTGTCGGTCCAGCCGGGTGGAAAGCTGGCATTGGCCGGCAATGGGTGGGAAATCGCCTTGGTCGCCATATAAGGATGGCTGACCAGCCCCCCGAATAGATCCTGCTCGGTGCAGATGCCCAAGGAAGCATGGCGTTGCGGATCGATCAGCGTTTCGGTGGGGAGGTAATAGTAGTGGTCGGCAGCAGTGGGAGGCTGATCCGGCTGTATCTGCGTGCAACCCAACAATCCGGCCAGGCCATCAGCCAGCTTCAGGTGTACCGCATGTTCGTGCTCTGGGGTGTGCTCGCGGGTGTCGAGCAGTACCACACCCCTCTTCGGTTCGCAGGCGCTGGGCATGGGTGTCTGCCTGTCTGCAATGAATGTATGGGTTGTGAATCTCCTGCCGGTGGGAAGTTCAGCCGGAAGCGATCGATGGTCCCTGCGAAGTTGTAGGAAGCGTCTTCTTTGCAGGTGGCGTCATGGGCATTGCATGCCGTGACTCGGTCGTCACGATTGCAGGGCGGTGGTCGCTGTTCCATTATCGTGCTTCTGAATCAACCACGATATGGCCGCAGGAGTGCGCATGAACGTTCAGACCACCATCGAGCCGAGTGTTCCCGAGCGCCTGGCGCGTGTGCGTAAGGTAATGGCCCGGGAGGGTGTCGATGCCCTGCTGGTGCCCTCGGCCGACCCACATCTTTCCGAATACCTGCCAGGCTATTGGCAAGGCCGCCGTTGGCTTTCGGGGTTCGACGGCTCGGTGGGCACGCTGGTGGTGACTGCCGATTTTGCCGGCTTGTGGGCGGATAGCCGATACTGGGAACAAGCTGACAAGGAATTGGCGGGGAGTGGCATTCAGCTGATGAAGCTGCTGCCAGGCAACCCGGGCGCGTTGGAGTGGTTGGGTGACAATATACGGGTGGCGGGTACGGTGGCAGTGGATGGCGCGGTCATGGCCCTGGCGTCGGCACGCCAGCTCGAAGAGCGCCTGAAAGCCCGCGATATCCGCCTGGCCACGGATCGGGACTTGCTTGCGGATGTTTGGGACGGGCGCCCGACGCTGCCTGGCAACCCTGTTTATCAACACTTGCCGCCACATGCCACCCTCAGCCGGGCGGAGAAGCTTGCCCAGTTGCGCCGTACCCTGGAGGAGAAGGGGGCGGATTGGCACTTCATCGCAACGCTGGACGACATCGCCTGGCTGTTCAACCTGCGCGGTAGCGACGTGTCCTATAACCCGGTTTTCGTATCTTTCGCGTTGATCAGCCAAACGCAGGCGACGTTGTTTGTGGGGGCAGACAAGCTCGATGAGCATTTGCGCCATGTGCTGCAAGTCGATGGCATCGAAGTACGTGATTACGCGCAGATAGGCCAGGCGTTATCGGAAGTGGCGCCGAGCGCCAGGCTGTTGGTCGACCCACAGCGAGTAACAGTGGGGCTGCTGACGAACCTGCATGCACAGGTACAACTGATCGAAGGGCTTAACCCGACCACCTTTAGCAAATCACGCAAGGGCGAGTCGGACTTGGCGCATATTCGCCGGGTAATGGAGCAGGATGGCGCGGCCCTGTGCGAATTCTTCGCGTGGTTCGAAGCGCACCAGGGCAAGCAGGTCATCACTGAGCTGACCATTGATGAGCAGCTGAGCGCCGCGCGCGCCCGACGGCCCGGCTTCGTGTCGCTGAGCTTCTCCACCATTGCGGCCTTCAATGGCAACGGCGCCATGCCCCACTACCGCGCCACCGAGCAATCCCATGCAGTGATCGAGGGTGATGGATTGCTGCTGATCGACTCCGGGGGGCAGTACCTCGGCGGCACGACCGACATCACCCGCATGGTCCCGGTGGGCGTGCCGAGCCTTGAGCAGATGCAGGATTGCACCCGAGTGCTCAAAGGGATGATCGCGTTGTCACGCGCCACGTTCCCCCGAGGCATCCTTTCGCCGCTACTCGATGCCATCGCCCGTGCACCCATCTGGGCAGACCAGGTGGATTATGGCCATGGGACTGGCCACGGCGTGGGCTATTTCATGAATGTGCACGAAGGCCCGCAAGTGATCGCCTATCAGGCTGCAGTCACGCCACAGACAGCCATGCAGGTAGGGATGATCAGTTCGATCGAACCCGGTACCTATCGGCCTGGCGCTTGGGGGGTTCGTATCGAGAACTTGGTAGTCAACCGTGAGGTGGGCAAGTCTGCCTTTGGCGACTTCCTCAACTTCGAGACCCTGACGTTGTGTCCTATCGATACGCGTTGCCTGATCGCAGCGTTGCTGACGCAGGAAGAGCGGGATTGGCTTAACCGCTATCACGTCATGGTGCGCGAACGCCTTGCACCTTTGCTGGCTGGGGATGCCTTGGCCTGGCTTGAAGCGCGCACAGCCGCGCTGTAACCGGCCCAGTCGGCCTGGCATTGAAAAGGGCAGCTCACTGGCTGCCCTTTACGTTTATTTGCAGATGACGATCATGCTGCGGCTGGTATAGCCAGCCGGGTTGATGCCGAACAGGTAATCCCCCGGCTCCTCGTCCGTGTCACCGGAGCGTGCGATGACTTTATAGCCTCGCTTGGTGCAGGAGGTGGCTGCCTTGCTGTAGCACTTGTCCCACGACGAAGAAAGGCCGGAGCAATTAATATGCAGGCCCTTTTTCCCCTGTTTGACCTCGGTCTTGGCCGTTGCGGCACATCCGGCAATGGCCAGGACGCCCAGGATGAGCAAAATACGTTTCATTCCTGTCCTTAAATGCAGGGCTGATCAGTTGTCAGACCCTGTCGTTATCGCTTCGGTTCGTCCTGAATCTTCCCCAGCGTCCGTGTTCACTCAAGTAGATAGCTAAAAGATTATGATTTTGTGACAGCTTAATCAGCGGGGCGGGTCGCCACAATAGCAAATGCTGCCCAAATGAAAATGTTTCTCAAATCAGTCGGCCGCTACGGGGGGATTGGTTTCCTTGCGCATTGACATTGTTGCACCCGCGGATGCGGCAATGATGGCGAGAATCGCCAGCCACTGCGTCACGCTCAGCAGTTCACCCAGGAACAGCAGGCCCGAAAGGGCGCCGATGGCGGGCTCGATGCTCATCAATGTGCCGAATGTACGCGCTGGCATGCGCGTAAGGGCAACCATCTCCAGGCTGTAAGGCAGGGCAGTCGAGAGCACGGCTACCCCCAGGGCCAGCGGAATGACCGCTGGCGTGAGCAGCGCACTGCCCGCATGGACGATACCTATGGGTGCTACGAAGAGGGCTGCGACCACAACGCCCAATGCAGCGCTCTGGATGCCGTGCTCCGCTCCGGCGCGTTGACCGAAGAGGATATACAGCGCCCAGCACACGCCTGCACCGAGCGCGTAGACGGCACCCTGCAGGTCAAGCGGCTGGCCACCGTGGCCGACGGGCAGCAACAACAAAAGGCCCCCGACCGCCAGGGCAATCCACAGGAAGTCGATAGCGCGCCGCGAGGCAAAAAGCGCCACTGCCAGCGGGCCGGTAAATTCCAGCGCAACGGCAATGCCCAGTGGCGTTGTTTGCAACGCCATATAGAAGAGGAAATTCATGCCGCCCAGGGCCATGCCATAGATGATCACGTTGCGCAGCGTGTTGGCAGTCATGCGCACGCGCCAAGGGCGCAGTATCAGCAGCATGATAATGCTGGCGAAGACAAGGCGCAGGGTTGTGGTGCCTTGTGCGCCGATGATGGGGAACATGCTTTTGGCCAGCGAGGCGCCGGACTGAATCGATGCCATGGCGATCAGCAGCAGGCCTATGGGAAACAGCGTGGTGGCCAGGCTGCGGGGCTGGGTGTTCATTTGTGGGTGGCGATCCTTGAGCGGGGAGAGGCGGTTGTGCAATATAGTGCGCAATTGTCGGGGCCGGGCGCAAGGTGTGCGGGCAGACGGTTATATTTGAGCTTCCTGAAATTAAGCCTTGACGGGGTTTCGAATCCCCTTATAATGCGCCCCACTTCCAGCGTGATCGGAACGAGAAACTCCTTGAGATTCAACGAGTTACTTAATCCAGGCAGTGCTGGTAGTGCTTCGATCGACTGATCGATAGCGGTTGAAAA
>Ga0213824_1000095_pt1 | contig 74088 bp, 78 predicted proteins | sample MC6MC0906MG_FD_179892 | JGI IMG/M metagenome (GOLD analysis project Ga0213824, IMG submission 179892) | Enriched soil aggregate microbial communities from Iowa State University, Ames, United States - MC6-MC0906-MG | ecosystem: Environmental > Terrestrial > Soil > Unclassified | place: USA: Iowa...
GTTGTCAGTTTCAAATATGTACAGTGGACGTGGCATTGGCTCTAAATTAATCGATGCAGCTGAACTTCATGCAACTGAAAAAGGTCATGAAAAAATCGCCTTACTTGTTAATTTAGAAAACAAACGCGCTTGTTCACTATATGAAAAACTTGGTTACAAAAAAGATAACATCGTTATGCTCGTTGGTGAACCGTATGCCCATCTAATAAAACCATTACGGTCATTAGTTTCTATATCTTAAAAGGACAATTCTTTTTGCTTGTTATGTAAAGAAAGAGGCTGCCCAAGGGACAGCCTCTTTTATGTTAAATTCGTATTTAATACATTTCCATTCATCGCCTCACGAAATGTATACGTTGTACATCCCCATGGCTTCCTATGGAAAATAGGCGAACCTGACCACCCCATTGCCCTCAGTTCAGTCCCAATCATCACATTAAAATAACTATGACCTACAAGAGCAATCTGTCCGTGTACGAGCGCATAGCGGTGTAACATATTAGCAGCTTGCCTTGCTCTTTCTCGTACTTCCTTATAAGACTCAACATCCTTACTATAAGCAGCTATCCATAGTGTACGTCCAATAAACATCCATACATTAGGTTTACATTTCAACCATTTTGGAGCATAAAAACCTGTCGGGATTTCAGCTTCCCTAAAAAGAGGATTTTGCACAAAAGATAAAGAGTCCGTTAATTCGGTTACTGATTGCACAGCGCGCCTCTGATCACTCGTTACGACCAATTTCGCTGTTGTAATCGCCTCAATTGTTTCAATCGGTATATGAGCTTCTTTTACCATAGTTCCTAAATCATATTGCTTCATCCATTCACGAAATGAAATAATTGTCATTGGCTCTATAGTACTGTCCAAACGACCATGACGAATAAAAGAAATTCGCATTCTTTCCACTCCCCATTCATCACTTACGAACTATATTATGTACTATTTCTTATTGCCATCATACCATGCATAAAAAGAAAGTTATATATCATTACATATCCCCACTACTATCATGAGTTATCGGTGCATGCACACCATCCAGCCCATCCAAATATGTAGTTGTTTCATGTTGACGCATTTTCTTCAACTGTATATAAGAAAATAAAAATAATAAAATCGCTATAAAGCTCCCCACAATTTCAAACATCATTTTACCGCCCCAAATTCCTCCTACTTTAGTAGGTCATCGTATCTTTTTTATTATACTCCCATATAAAGATGTATGCACTTTCATCATTCCTCTCCTAAACAATATTTTTTCACATATTTTCTTACAAAAAGTGAATATTTTTTGAATTTTTACTTTGGAAACATTTACAAATTAGTAAATATAGTTCAAAATAAGAGGAAATAAAAAAAGCCCAAATTATTCTTTTTTTGGGAAAACTGTAACAAGGAGAGTTGCTTATGCAGATCGCAGAAACTGGAGATATCATTGAATTTAAAGGTGGAATGCAAGGCCGTGTTCAAAAAGTAAATCAAAATTCCGTTATTGTTGATTTAACAATTATGGAGAATTTTAGAGAACTAGATATGGAACCTCTTACAGTTGTAAGCCATAAAAACTATACTGTCATTAATCAACATGCATAATATAATAGAAAGAAAGGATCTGTATATCATACAGATCCTTTCTTTCTATATATATTAACGATTATCAACTGTTTCTGGATATAGGTCGTGGTTCATCATACGGTAGTCTGCCATTTTCTCATACTTAGTTCCTGGGCGACCGTAGTTACAGTAAGGATCGATTGAAATCCCACCACGTGGTGTAAATTTCCCCCATACCTCAATATAACGTGGATCCATTAATTTAATTAAATCATTCATAATAACGTTCATGCAATCTTCGTGGAAGTCACCATGATTTCGGAAACTAAATAAATATAGCTTTAAAGATTTACTCTCTACCATTCTTTGTTCTGGAATGTAGCTAATATAAATTGTTGCAAAATCAGGTTGTCCTGTTTTCGGACATAAACTTGTAAATTCAGGACAGTTGAATTTTACAAAGTAATCACGGTTTGGATGGTTATTATCAAATATCTCTAAAATTTCTGGGCTGTATTCAAATAAATATTTTGTATTTTGATTTCCTAATAATGTTACATCTTTTAAATCTTCATCTAATCTTCCTGCCATTTTAAACATCCCTTCTCATTATACGCCTCGTTTATTTCCCCATACTAACGCATGAAGCTGTGGCAATACTTTCGCATCATTCATTTCTTTACAGTTCACAGCTTTTTCAATAAGCCACTCATACTTATCTAATAATTTTTTTATAAGCATTACATCATCCACTGTTTTCGTATCATCATTTCCTACTTGTAAGAAAAATGGTACATCTGGATAACGTCCATGCATCTTAACTGCATATTCAAAATCTTGATCATCAAATACTACTACTTTTAAACTAATATCTTTTCCTGCTAGTTTCTGAATAACATCATCTAACTTCTGAAAATCTGTTTTCATTGTTGAACTCGGTGGTTTGGGCGAAATCGTTACCTCATCAATTTGAAGTAACCAATCTTGCCATTTACTCCCTTGTGTTTCAATCGCCGTTCGCATCCCATTCTCTTTTAATATAGAAAGAAGCGACTCAATATTTTTCAATAAAACAGGATTTCCACCCGAAATCGTAACATGAGAGAAATTTTCTCCTCCAATTTCAACAAGCTCATTCCAAATATCTTCCGCTGGCATTTGTCTAATTTGATCTTTTGCCGATCCATCCCACGTAAAAGCAGAATCACACCAAGCACAGCTATAGTCACAACCAGCAGTTCGAATAAACATAGTTTTTTGCCCGACAACCATGCCTTCTCCTTGAATAGTCGGACCGAATATTTCTAAGACAGGGATTTTACTCATCGAGCATCCACTCCCGTCTTACTTCCGCATAACTAGTCGGTGTCTCAAATAGACGAACAAATTCAACACGAGCTCCTTTATATTCGTTCGCACGATTATCCTTCGTTAATGCCTCTGCCATCTTTTCATAAATCCAAACTACCATATTTTCAGCAGTCGTATTCATTGCTGGTAATGTTTCATTTAAATAACGATGATCTAAATAAATTTCTATTTCATTTTTCCAAATTTCTTTTATATCTCCAAAGTCAATTGCAAGGCCTATTTCATTTACATATCCGCTAATTCCAAATACGACTTTATATGTGTGGCCATGTAAATTTTTACATTTACCTTCATAACAGTGTAAATGATGCGCTGCATCAAATGTAAATTCCTTGCTGACCATTACTCTTCTATTATGATATTTGAGTTGTTCACGCTGAATATCCTTGTCCATTTTTTGCAAATTTTCTACGATGCGAAATCCAAAAAAGTTATCCATTAGTTGCTCGCTCCTTCGCGTTCTTGTAGATACGTATCTAATCCTGCTTTACGAAGTTGGCATGCTGGACATTCACCGCAACCATCACCAATGATTCCGTTATAACATGTTAATGTTTTTTCTCTAACAAACTCAAATGCTCCAAGTTCATCTGATAATTTCCATGTCTCCGCTTTATCAATCCACATAAGTGGTGTATGAATAACAAACGGATAATCCATAGATAAATTTAATGTAACGTTTAATGATTTTACAAACACGTCTCGGCAATCTGGATAACCACTAAAATCAGTTTCACATACACCCGTTACAATATGACGTGCTCCCACTTGTTTTGCCAATACAGCAGCAAATGATAGGAATAGTAAATTTCGTCCATCTACAAATGTCGATGGCAATTCACCTTCTTCATGTGTAATCTCCATATCCGTTCTCGTTAACGCATTTGGAGCAAGTTGATTTAATAGACTCATATCTAGTACCGTATGTTTAATCCCTAGCTCTTTCGCGATTTCCGCTGCACAATCAATTTCTAACTTATGACGTTGATTGTAATTAAATGTTACAGCTTCCACTTCTGCAAACTGCTCTATTGCCCAAAATAAACATGTTGTACTATCTTGTCCACCGCTAAAAACAACAACTGCTTTTTCTTTTTTCATTTCACTCATTCTCCTTCTCTACTACGAATAAGAAGAAAGAACGTTCTTGAACTGTCACAATAAAAAAACAAAACAATACCTAAGGATATTGTTGTTTCCATAGTTTTTTATAGAGGGAGTTCGCGAACCTCTCCCATGCAGTGCATGGAATTTCTTCTTTCATTGACAAAGCTTATTGTAACATATTGTATACTACCAGAAAAAATTTCTGATTTTTCCGCTATTTCACATTTCATTTCTTTCATTTTATAGTATGATTAATTTAATGTTAGAAGAGAGGAGGCATCCCACTGAAACTCTTTATTATTTACCTCTTTTTAAATATATTATCTATTCTCGTTACAATGCTCGTATATCATTTGTTTTGGAATCAGAAAGGGAAACGATCTCCTAAATTGAATTCAGCTATATTTATTGTATTGTGTTGCCTCGCTACCATACTATGTATCACTTTTGCAGCAAAAACAAATAACGGTTTTCAGTTCGACATGCGACATATCGTATTAATTGTCGGTACGTTAACGGGAGGGCCTATTGCTGGTGGTTCTATTTTAGCTGTATTAAACATATATCGCTTCTTATTAGGAGGAATAGGTGTTTTCCCATCCCTTATCGCTTCTATTGTTCTATTTATTGTTCTACTATTAACGTACAAATTTTTCAATCGAACTTCTAATCGTATAAAAATAGCACTTGCTATTATTTACAGTCTCACATATGGATTTAGCTGGATACCCTTCTTCCTTTCAGAAGTTACAAATAAGGTAGATTATATACCGCATATTATTGTGTATGAGTTATGTACGATGCTTGGTACGATCCTTATTTTATATTTACTACACATATTACAAACTCAGGTTCGTCTCCAAAATGAGCTTATGAACGCTGAGAAATTTCATTTAATCGGTGAAATGGCAGCTTCCATCTCGCACGAAATTCGCAATCCTTTAACTTCAACGAAAGGATTTTTACAACTATTACAGTCTGATACATGTACCGAGCAAGAACGAAAATTATATATCGATATAGCCATTAATGGTATCGAGCAAGCAAATCATGTTCTCACAGACTATTTAACCTTTGCGAAACCGAGTATTGAAAAAGAACAACAATTACAAGTAGAGGATGAGTTACTTCATGCGTTATCTTTAATTACACCTCTTGCCAATTTAACAAATGTTCGTATACATTACATAAAACAAAGTACATCTTTCTTTATAGCTGGTGAAAGGCAAAAGCTGAACCAATGCTTATTAAATATTTTTAAAAACTGTATTGAGGCTATGCCTAACGGTGGTGACCTTATTCTTACATTAGTTCCAGACCATAAACACATACAATTATATATAAAAGATACAGGCGTTGGTATGGATTCAGAACAAGTAAAACGCCTCGGGTCACCCTTCTATTCGACGAAAGAAAAAGGGACCGGACTCGGGATGATGGTCGTCTTCAGTGTCATTCAAGCAATGAATGGAAAGATTGATATTATTAGTGAAAAAGGAACCGGTACAACATTTTTATTAACTTTCCCAATCATACAAAAAACGTGATGAAATTCATCACGTTTTTTCTGTTCCTTCAACTAATTCTGCAAAAGCTTTCACTTTTCCATGTGGTTTTTGATTTTCTTTCCGAGCTTTCCAAGCGCGCTCTTCTTCTCTCTTTTTCTTTGACATACTTTTCAACTCCTTTTCTCTTCTCCATGTAGTATTCCAAAATGAGAAAGAAAACTATGCATGAGTAAAAAAGGAAAAGAATAATAATCAGTGCGGGATGCCACCCAATGATGAAAGTTTCATTTTATCGCTGTAAAATTGCATGTTTTGCTTCTTTTAGCTGTGTAAGATGCCTTTGTTCGTGCAAATCCAAAAATTGAACCCATTGGTATAAATTCAAATCATTAAAAATAGGATGTTTCAATCCATTTTCAAATAATTCTTTCTCATCTATCACACTATGAAGTGCATGTAATAATTCTTGTCGTGAATGTTCTAGTAATTGAATTCCTTGCAGTTTTTTCATTAATGTTTCTGTTGGTTTCATTTGTTGAGGAGCTTCCCGTTTATATGTGCGATCAAGCGTAAGTTGGAGGTCTTTAAATGGAGCAAGCTTTCTTTCTTTTTTTTGCAAAGCATATACAAGGGCAGATGTGACAGACTGTTCAACTAAATGTAAATGATGCAAAATTTGAATAATACTCCATTTATCACGACGTGGCTTTACATTCACCTCAGTATCATTTAACATTTCAATTTCTGATAACAGCGTGCTTCGTGTAGACTGTAATGAGTGGACTAAAGTTTCTAAACTAACATCCATATTAGATTGAAGCATAATGCTTTCCCCCCTTTTGTTGGTGAAAAGAGGTGCTCCTTATTAGAAACACCCCTTAAAGTAATTCTGAATTTTCTTATATTATCTCATCATTTTCCCATTATGTCGATGTTAAACATGTGAAAAAAAGTGCATATTTTTTACAATTTTGTGTCGTCAACAGCACGTAACCACGCTTCAATTTCTGTAATTACACTTTTCACACAACCTTCAGCAAATGGCGATGTTAAATTTGCAACTTCTACTAATTCTAAGAATGATTTACTTCCACCTTGCTGACAAAGATTCACATAATCTTCCCAAGCCTCTTGTCTATTATCTCTTGCACGTTTCCAAAATTGCAGCGCACAAATTTGAGCTAACGTGTAGTCAATATAATAGAACGGTGAGCTATAAATGTGGCCTTGACGTTGCCAGAAACCACCGCGCTCTAAATAATCATTATCTTCATAATCACGATGTGGTAAATATTTCTTCTCTATGTTACGCCATGCTGACTTACGTTCTGCTGGCGATGCTTCTGGATTCTCATATACATAATGTTGATATTCGTCTACAGATACACCGTACGGTAAAAATAGAAGTGCTGAACTTAAGTGTGAGAAATAATATTTTTCCGCATCTTCTTCAAAGAATAACTTCATCCATGGCCATGTAAAGAATTCCATACTCATCGAATGGATTTCACACGCTTCATACGTTGGCCAATTGTATTCCGGAATTTCATACTTACGACTTTCATATACTTGGAAAGCATGACCAGCTTCATGTGTTAGTACATCAATGTCACCAGACGTTCCATTAAAGTTTGAGAAAATGAATGGCGCTTTATAATTCTCAATATATGTACAATATCCACCACCAGCTTTTCCTTTTTTCGCAACTAAATCTAATAAATCATTATCTAGCATGAAATTAAAAAATTCATCTGTTTCAGCTGATAATTCTTTATACATCGTTTTCCCGTGATTAATAATCCAATCCGCATCACCTTTTGGAGTTGGGTTACCTGTAGCAAACTCAAAGTTTTCATCATAATAAGCGAGCTTTTCTACACCAATGCGTGTTTTTTGTCTATTTCTTAACTCTGTTGCAACCGGAACGATATAATCTAATACTTGCTGGCGATAGTTCGCAACCATTTCAGCATTATAATCTGTACGATACATTCTCGCATATCCTAATTCAACAAAGTTTTTAAAACCAAGTGTTTTTGCAATTGTTGTTCTCACTTTAACAAGCTCATCATAAATACGGTCTAACTCTCCCTCATTCCCAGCTAAAAATCCGTAGTATGCTTCACTTGCTGCTTTACGTTCGCTTCTTTCTTTTCCTTGCATAAACGGAATAAGTTGTGATAACGTTCTTTCTTCTCCTGCAAAGTCAATTTTTGCAGATGCTAACAACTGTGTATATTGTGAAGACAATTTATTCTCTAATTGTAAATCCTTCACTACTTCATCTGAATATGTTTTTAAATCACATTCAGCTAGAGCAAATAATTGCTTTCCATAATACGCTTCTAATTCTTCACGGAATGGAGAATTCATTAACGCCTTATAATATTTTGTTCCGTATCCTTGTACAACCGGGGAGTATTCATCAAAGAAATCTTGCTCTTCTTTATAAAAAGTATCTGTCGTATCAACAGAATGACGAATGTAACAAAGATTCCCCATTGTACCAAAATCATTGCGAATTTCATTGATTGAATTAATTACTTGTTTTTGTTCTTCAATCGTTTCTACATTATCGAACTTTTCTAAAGCAACAGTAAACTTCTCTTTTAATTCTTCAATATTTGGCCGTTTATATTCATAGTCTTTAAATGACATGAACACGCCCCCTCTCCATTATATGCATCATTACTATAATTCAATGCTTACTTACAAATATCCTCTTATTTTTCAGCAACATACAGCAGATACTGTCATGATTACATGTAAACAAAAAAGCCTTGGATTTCTTTATCCAAAGCTCCTTTGGAACATATTATTATTTTTCATACTTGCCAATTTTTTTTAATAGATCCAGTAATTCATCCTTTTCGTCTTTCGTTAACATTTCAAAAGACTGATGTATAACTTGCTCATGCCCTGGAAAAATAGAAGCAATAAAGCTCTCTCCAGACTCCGTTAATTGTGCATAAATAACACGTCTATCATTCGGGCACGGGATTCTCTTTACTAGTCCTTTTTTCTCTAGCTTATCTACAACGTATGTAATGCTGCCACTAGCTATTAAAATGCGCTCACCGATTTGCTGAAGTGGTTGGCCTCCTTTATGATATAGTAGTTCTAATACAGCAAACTCAGTTGGATTTAATCCGTTACTTTGTATGGATTTATTTGTAGTATCCATAACAGAACGATGTACACGGGATAATGCAATAAATACTTTTAAAGATTGAGAAATATCTTCTCGCTCATTATTTGATGTCATACCATTTCAACCCTTCACTTAAATTCTCCGCAACAAAAAGAAAAGCAATGTAGTACTTCATTACAAATTCCAAATGAATATTCACTCATCCCTTTTCCTTTCCCTAATGTAATGCAAATGATTCTTGAATAAAAACATGACAATTTTAACATAGTTTATATATAATGATAATAAAAAAGAAGGAGTACCAAATTTGAAAGTCAAATTACAAAGCATAGTTTTTTACATACTGCTTGTTATACTGCCAACGATAGGGATCGGTGCTATATTTTTTTCGTATCACACATATCAAATGAAACAGGAAAACAAACTATCTGCTCACACTGTTCTCTTTTTATATAGAGACTATTTAGACCATTACCTTGGTGAATCTATATCTGCCTTAGAAATGCTCGCAAAAGTCGTAGGGACCGAAACAGGAAACATCAATGGGATTAAACAGATTGTACATGATACGGATGGAAATGATGAACGTTTTTCCGGCCTATATTACGCTACGACAGATGGGATGATTACAATCGCATCCCAAGACGATTCGCCGCCTATTGACGTTTCTGATCGCCAATACATCCAAGATGCATTGCAATCTAAGAAAACAACTGTATCATCAGTTATTACAGATCGCGTTCTTGGACATCAAGCTATTATGATTGCCTCTCCAATATTTAATAGACAAAAGGAACTCTCAGGCTTATTATTAGCGAGTTTACGTTTTGACTACATTTCAGCCTCTTTAAATGCTATTAAACCACAATATCATTTCGAAGTGACTGATAAACATGATATTGTTTTTCTAACTGATGATAATAATGAAACAAGCGATGGGCATTCTAACATGCTCACTACCCCACTCCAAAGATTAAATTGGAAGGTCTCTGTTTCTCCGTTACCTATTCATCAACAAACTTTATACCAGTTAGTTTCAATAGAATGTACAGCTACTTTATTTTTACTGTCTATTTTATTTTTACTTGCTCAATATATGTTATTAAAACGTCAAACAAAACTAGAAAGACAACAAAATGAAATGCAAAAAATTGAATTGGTTGGAACTTTTGCTGCTAGTACAGCCCATGAAATCCGTAATCCTCTTACTGGAATTAAAGGACTCGTTGCTCTGTTAAAAGAGAAATATAAAGATGACCAGGATCAGTTCTACTTTTCCATAATCGAACAAGAAATAGCACGGATTAATGAAATTGTAAGCGAATTTCTTATTCTTGGAAAGCCAACTGCTATCATTGAACAAACATATGATGTAAGAACGATTCTTAATGAGGTAGCATTAATTATTCAATCTGAGGCGAATCTACATAACATTGTATTTCATTTACATTTGCCAGACCACCCTGTTCATATACTTTGCTCAAAAGACCATATGAAACAAGTGGTTTTAAACATTACAAAAAATGCAATTGAAGCTATGGCTTCTGGTGATACATTAACCATTGTAGTAACAAACAATGAAAAACACGCACAACTGCAAATTATTGATACTGGAAAGGGAATTCCAAAACATATTCAAAAACACCTCTTTCATCCGTTCTTTACTAATAAAGATACTGGAACAGGTCTTGGGCTTGTCATATGTAAACGAATTGTAGAGATGTACAACGGGCATATATTTATTGATAGTAAAGAAAACAAAGGAACGACAGTTCATATAGAGATTCCATTACACACAGTATAATTATCCTTATCCAAAAAGGATAATTATACTTATTTCATAAAACCAGCCACAAGCATTCTCCAAAAATTGCTCGATTTTCCTTCATACCCAATTTGAAAAATAGGGACCTTTATAATTGAAAACCATTTCGGTGTTTGTTTTTCTTTGTAATTCTGATACTGTACGATAAGCTTGTCCAATTCTTGACTAACTTGAATGGTCTCCATACTGTTTAACCCACTTGTTAATCCTAAATGAATCATTTCTTCACGTTTCATATGAATATCATGCGAAAGCTTTTCTAGTGTGTACTTCCTTTTTACAGTAAACATCCATATCCCCCTTATTATTCTTCCATGCTCTAAACGTCTCTTCTACTTTAGTCCTTTAAACATTTAATCCTATTTGAAGAATCAGAAAATTTAACATTTTCCCCCTGAAATTTACAAATCTTTACCCTCACTTTGAGAATTATTACAAATTATTCTATCTTTGTAAATACATTCGCAATAATAGACATTTTTTTCATCTTCTTTTTTGTAAATACTCAGTAAACAGTGGATTCTCTATTTTCAATGTACTTTTCTTCGACATTTTTTGTTTAATTTATGTAAAAACGCAAAACATAATGATGATTGATAAAGTGAAACTTTAATCAGTAAGGATTTTGCTCCCCCAAACTGATTATTAGCCCTCACCAATCGGGCGTTTACGGACAGTTGATCTCCCACCTAACTTCTTTGCTCTAGCCGAATTTTGAGGTGGGGCTCTTACTGCCCGCAAATAGCGGGATAAAATAGAAAGGAACTATTTAAATGCGCAAATATACTATTACATTTCTCGTCTTCACCCTGTTCATACCCTTCTTCCTATTTCCTATTCAAGCAAATGCTCATACGAATAAAGTTGCTATTGTCATCGATGATTTCGGCAATAATATGAAAGGAACTGATAGAATGTTATCACTTCCTATTCCACTCACTATTGCTGTTATGCCATTTCTTCCTTCTACTAAACAAGATGCAATAGCTGCCCATAAAAAAGGGCATGAAGTTATTATACATATGCCCATGGAGCCAATTAGAGGAAAAAAAGAGTGGCTTGGACCAAAAGCGATTACAACAGATTTAAGCGATGAAGAAATAAACAACCGACTCGAACAAGCAATTCAAGAAATACCTCATGCAATAGGAATGAACAATCATATGGGATCAAAAGTAACCGCCGATGAAAGGATTGTACGTCTTATACTTTCTGCCTGTAAAAAACACGGTTTATTTTATTTAGATAGTAAAACAAATCCTAATAGTGTTGTCCCAAAAATCGGTAAAGAATTAGGAGTGCCTATCATTGAAAATCAATTATTTTTTGATGATGTATATACGGCAAGTCATATTTCAAGACAAGCCCAATTACTCATCAAAAAAATTCAAGAAAAACCAATCATGGTAGCTATCGGGCACGTTGGTCCTCCAGGTGAAATTACATCACGTGTTATTGAAACTTCTATTCCTAAAGTTCGCGAACATGCAGACTTCATTTTTTTATCTGATTTAGTATTATCTCCACCTCCTGTTTCAAAATAAGATTCATTTCTCGTACTAAAAAAGGTACCTATCTACATATTGCAGATAGGTACCTTTCCTTTTTTAACTTAAATATGATCTACATGACTCACCCTAAATCCCTTTTTCTCTATCTTTTCAATTAATTGCTTTAATTTTTTTTCATTTAACTCATCTGATATATTTACGATAATACGGCGAATATATTTATCACCATTATCAAGCGTAAACAGTCCACCTATATTGTATGCCTTTAACAATGTCCCCAGCTCTTTAATTGTCCCCTTACAATCTTGTGTTGCAATTGTTAATATATAACCACCCGTCCGCATACCGAACGAATCTTCAATAACATCAAATACATTAGAATGTGTTAAAATACCGACAAATTCATTATATTCATTTAAAACCGCTAAAAACGGGAGACGACGAATCACGTAAAAAGCTCTAAAAAAAGAATCCTTTTCAAAAACAAACGAATTTGGATCTTCCAGCACATCTCCTGTACTTACATGCTCTAATCCACTATTACACTTCTTCTCTAAAAGATCTACTTTATAAATAATCCCCGTGAATTCCTTCTCATCTTCTGCTAATACGGGGATCGCCCGAAATCCCGTTTCATTCATAATTTGCAAAGCCTTTTCACCAGAATCGTTCGTTTTGCAAAATGTCACCTGCTGTTTTGGCAGAAAATGATATTTAACTCGCAAAATATGTTCCTCCTTACATGTCAACATGTAATCTATATATAATAAGGAGACCTATATTTTATGAGTGAAATTTACTTTTAAAACGCTTTCATTTTTATAGAATGGTAACCGCTGTGAATACACCTTTATATAACAGAACTTTTTGCCCCTTTTATCATTAAAAGCTTTACGTGATAGTTCATTAAATACTCTATACCTTCCAACCATTTTTTCGCTTCTTCTGGTGATTTCCCCCACACGATCATTCCGTAATTATGAACAAGGACTACTCCTCCACCTTCAGTAAAATTAGGAACATTATTTTCCAATAAATCAGCGAATTTTTTTTCATCTTCTACAATTGGAATTGTCATTTCTGTAATGCCTTCTTTGCCAAAAACACGTTCCACGCTGCGTTTTTCGAATGTTACTTCTCCTTCTTTCCCATATAGCTCTGACATTAAATGACTATCTACAGTCTGTACTTGTAAAATACATTCTGCACTGCTTTTTTTATAAATATCCGCATGCATAAACGACTCTGAAGCTGGTTTTTCTTCGTTTTCAAATACTGGCTCACACATGCAATTTACTACAATAAAGTCTTCTTCAGAAAATACGCCTTTATCTCTTCCCTCTACATTTATCAAAAATGTTAATGGCTCTTTTGACGTACACATCGATAAACTAATTTTTGTACCATAAAACCAATCGCGAAGTGCCAGTTCTGCCTTCACATCTTTTAATTCGTTCCATTTCTTCAGAAAAAATAACATTTCGTCACCCCCGGCGTAATATTAATATAATGTTCAAATCCTTTCTATGTAAAAGGAATGTTTTTTGATTATTCTAAAAATTTAATTGAATTATCACACGAGAATGCCTTTTTGTCAATATGGTTTCAGCACCTATCGGAAAAATAGACATATCGCCTATAAGTACTCCTGGCTATTTCTTACTTGATTTTGTGCATATAAAAAATACGTTATTCTTCTTATTAAAGAATAACGTATTTTTCTCATTTATTATTTTTTTATTGCGTTATATAAAAACTGTGCATATTGTTCACGTGTTACGAAGTCATCACCTAAAAAGTTTCCTGTTCCATCACCTTTTGATACATTATTATCCACTAACGCTTTCACATAACCTTCTGCCCAATGACCCATTGGTACATCTTTAAAGCTCTCTACACTATTTCCATTTTCCTTTAACTGGAATACTCTTTGTAATACCACTGACATTTCATAACGAGTTAATACTCCATCTGGACGGAACTTATCATTACCGTATCCTGTCATAATTCCAGCTTGTACCACTGCATCAATAGCCTTTTCATACATATTTCCTTTCGTATCTGTAAACATCGTTTTTTGTTCTAAATCAGTGTCTAATTTTAAATACCTTTGTATTAGAAGTGCTACTTGCCCGCGAGTAATGTTGTCACCAAATCCAAATTGCCCATTTCCATAGCCTATAAATAACTTTTTTTCCGCTAAATAGTTAATTGCTTCTTCTGACCAATGACCCTTTGGCACATCTTTAAATTCAATTACTTCTTCCGCTACTTTTTCATTTACAACATTTTGAATAACAGATCCTGTAAAGAAGATTCCTGTATCCGCAAATGGATCTTTCACTCCAAATTCATATACTTTCTCACCTGGTGTACTCCATTTCACTACACCATTACTATACGTACCACCATCACTCTTCAGACGGATTTTTGTAGATACCTCGCCGTCTTTTTCGTATATAGGTACTTTTACTTCTTTATTTACTTCTGTATCCTCTAAAAAGACTTTTTGATTTTGAACATTAATATAAGCTTTCTTACTTAATTCTATTACTGGTCTAACATCGCGGATTTCATTTGCAACAAAACTTAAATATACTAACTTATTCAAATTACTAACTGGCGATAAGTCTGAAATATAATTTGCTTCTAAATCAAGCTTTTGTAAGTTTACTAGCTTAGATAATGGAGTAATATCCTTTAACTCATTATTAGGTAAATCTAATTCTGTAAGCTGAGTCATTTTAGCAAGTGGTGTTACATCTTCAATTTGATTTTTCCCGATAAATAATTTATTTAATTGATTCATTTGATCAATACCCGATAAATCTTTAACTTTATTACGCGTTAATACTAAGTCTTTTAAAGGTAATGAATATAACGGTTTAATATCTTCAATTTGATTACCTGCTAAAGTTAAGTATGTTACATTTTTCAACGCGCTTAATGGAGCAACATTCGTAATTTTATTATTTGCTAAATTCAAGTAATCTAGTTGTTCCATTTTCGATAATGCTGTCACATCTTCTATTTGGTTTCCTGATAGATATAAACTTTTTACATTTTTCATTTCAACTAATGGTGCAACATTTGTAATCTTATTATTACTTAAATCAAGAGATTCTAAATTACCCATCTTAACAAGTGGCGTTACATCTGAAAATTCATTACCACGCAAAGCTAAATGATTTAATTGCTGTAAGTTCGCGAAGAACGACGGATCTGTTATCTTCGCATTCGCAACTGTTAAAGATTTTAAATTTGGCATATATTTTAATGCACTATAATCAAGAATCTCATTCGTATTTAAAAACAAGTCCTTTACTTGTAATAACTCTTCTTTCGTAATTGGTGTATTTAAATCTTTTCTATTAAATACTTTTTTATTAACAAGTTCTCTTAATTTATTATCTGTTATCATATTTTGATTATCAACTGGATTATCCGTTTCCGTATTGCCTGAATTAGAGTTATCATCTGGTTTCTCTGTTTCTTTGTCACCTACAGTTGGATCTTTAATTTCAAATTGAACTTGATATTTGTGATCGTATCCAATAGCCGGAATAAGTATATGCATTTGCATATTGTGCTTCTTCTCAAACTCGCCAATTTCAAATTGAACTACTTTCGTCCCATTTTTCCTCTTATCTTCTGACAAAACTTTTACATCATGAAATACACCAGGCTGGTTTCTATCTTCTATTCTAAGATATTGAAAATAATCGCTATCTTGCATTGTTACAGTAACAATTTTTTTCCCATCTGCAATTGCTACTTTAGGATTTTTTATGTACTGAGAAACCATAGATGGCTCATCTTTTTGATCCTTATATATTTTAATCTCAGTATCATACGTGCGATCACTGGCTGCTGCTAACGACTGGTTTGCTTCAATTTTTATTGCTGCTAATGCTGGAGTAGAGTATGCAGCAAATGGAATAGCTAATGTTGTTGCTACTACTAGAGCTTTAATATAACTTTTTTTCAAAATAAAATCCCCTTGTCTTATATATATTTTAATTGATAATCCCTATCAATTACTAACATAATAAATGATAATGAATATCATTATCATTGTAAATGAGAATATTAAATTAAGTTTATATTTCCATAGATACAAAATAAAAAACCCTTTACTCAAAGGGCTTTTTTACCTATCGTATGAAGAATTTCACTTTTTTCCTTTTCATTAATGACACCAATTTTTTGCAAAATGTTTGCATACAATACAAGTTTATTATATATCCGTTCTGACATACTTCCCCTTCTTTCCTTCGACCAACTTTTTTTGTATTGGTAAATTATATGAGCGAGATGAGAAAATGTGTCCACTTTTTGCATAAATACAAATCTTTTATTTTGTTACTTACTGATAGTAAAACTCCCACCTAAAAATTAGGCGGGAGTCTAGATGTATTCAATTCATTTAGCAAATTGTCCATTGAATATTATGCTTTTTGATTTCCTCTTCAAAACTATAGGGCATTTTCTTATCACAGATAACATGTTGAATATGAGAAAATGCTGCTATTCTATAATTCCCTTTTACGCCTACCTTTGTATGATCACATAAAATATATGTTTTCTCAGCTAGCTTAATCATCGCTTCTGAAAGTTTCGCCTTTTCTAATTCAAAGCTAGAAACCCCAAAGCCTGGCAACAACCCATCAATCGAAACGAATGCCTTATGAAAATGAAATTGATGGATTACTTGCTGTGAAATAGACCCTGACACCCGTGAATGTTTTGGGGATACTTTTCCACCAATAAATAAAACCTCACCGTGAAACATCTTTTTATTAATAGAAGATATTAATTGTGTCGCTACTGGAAAAGAACTCGTAACAATCGTTAAATTTTTACGATGAACAAGATATGGTACCATTTGAAGTGGTGTACTTCCATCATCAATCGCAATAACATCTCCATCTTCTACAAACGTTGCTGCTTTATACCCAATTCTTTTTTTCTCTTCTATATGCAGCATCTCTCGTTCTAACATTGGTGCCTCTATTCCAGCTCCCGGAAGTTGAACAGCTCCACCATACACTTTCTTCAACTTCTTTTCACGATCTAATTCTTCTAAATAACGGCGAATCGTCTCTGTTGATACAGCAAACTCTCTCGCTAATTCTGAAACTTTTACTTTCCCTTTAAACTCTACCTTCTCAAGAATTGTTCGCTTTCTTTCTTCACCTACTACAGACATAGCCTCACCCCATTTATATCTACCTCATAAACTGCCTTACTTATACAAAGTTATAATTTTCTTTGTAAGTAGAAATCTCTTCATGAATATAAATACCACGCTTTTCTAATTCGTCAAAAATGATTTGTGGATTTTCAAAAGCTTCTTCAGGAGTAATAACACCGACTTTATTAACTACTCCTTTTGCAATTAACTCTGTAGCGACTCCAAATGGGATTCCAACATTTCTTGTATAAGCTCTTAATTTCTCCCAACCTACTACAGAACCGTCAGATAGCGGATGTGTATGATATAACACATGCCTTTGTTTTTCATTATTTTTCATACCTACTGCCTCTACATGAAGTGCATAACCATAAAGCTCTGTTTCTTGTCCTTCTTTCGATTGTAGTAGATACTTCGAAATACAATCCATAATACCTATTTCTTTACCGTTCATTTCAATTTGATCATTACGCAATATACCATAATCATATAAAGCACGAATGAGCTGCATATTTTGCTCAGGCCAAGTACCTCTCGTTTCTATCAGTACAACACCTTTGTCCTCCAGTGCCTTCGCCAACGTAATCGTTTCTGAATGCGGGATTATATACTGCGTTGTTTTTCCGTAAGGCGCCGGTAATTCAATTTCTCTCGGCCGCGCAAACGGAGGTACTTGCTTAAACTCACCATCCTCATACACTGTACGCGATGGTAAATGTGGATCATATTCATATGTCGTTGTTTCTGTAATTGATGCAGAAAAGGCAATTGGACGATATGAGCCATGGCTTACTCGAACTGACTCTACAGTATCTAGCTGATTTGCTGCATGCATAGCCATCATTTGCGTTACACCTGGTGTCATACCGAACCCAGGTAAACATGTTTTTCCGTTTTGAACAAATATAGAATGGGATTCATTTTCTTCACCAAATCCATTCAAGTTCACACCGTGACAGCCGGCATCCGCAATACAACGAGTGGACAATCCATTTAACTTTATCGTCGTGCCGTCCATTACAATGTCATAGCCTTTCATTTTTGCAACAGTATCCTCATGATTTGTCACATCAACTTTTACAAAATCAACGCGGGGATCGTTTAACCACTCTACTACTTTCAGGCCCTCTTCTTCATTGAAATCAGCAACAGTAATTGTTTCAAATGATGAAAATTGGACTAAATCTAAAATTGCTTCACGACAAATTTTCCCTGCTCCACCTAAGCAAAATACTTTCACCCTATAACAACTCCTTTAGCAATACTATCAACTAAACGATTAATGTCTTCTTCATGTACATCACCTATATTTCCAATGCGGAACGTATCTACTTTCGAAATTTTACCTGGGTAAATAACAAATCCGTACTGCTTTAATTCGTTATATAATTGCTGAAATTCAAATCCTACTTCTGGATAAATGAAAGATGTAATAATAGGAGATTGATATTTTCCATCTACTAGTGGCTTAAATCCGATTTCTCCCATTCTGTTCACTAATAGTTTTTGATTGTTATAATATCGATTGTAACGCGCTCTTACTCCGCCCTCTTTTTCTAGTTCCAGCAGCGCTTGATAAAAAGCGTGTACAACATGTGTAGGTGACGTAAAACGCCATTTTCCATTTTGATTTTCCATCGTTTCCCACTGATCGTATAAATCTAATGATAATGAACGTGCCTGCCCTTGACACTTCAACAATTCATCACGCTTTGCGATAACAAAGCCGAACCCAGGAACACCTTGAATGCACTTATTCGCACTACTTATTAAAAAATCAATTTGTAAATCAGCAATGTCTATTTCAATACCGCCGAAACTACTCATTGCATCAACAATTGTAACCTTTCCATACTGCTTCCCTAATTTACATACATCTACAATTGGATTAATAATACCTGTCGTTGTTTCACAATGAACAACGGCAATATGCGTAATCTCTTTATCTTGTTGCAATAACTTTTCTACTTCTACAATATTAGTAGGCTCCCACTCTTCTGTTTGACTGACCGCCACATCTATATGTAACATCTCCGCCATTTGCACAATCCGTTTACCATAGGCACCATTTGTACAAATGAGCAGCTTTCCGTTTGTAGGAATAACAGAACCGATTACTGCTTCAACCGAAAACGTACCGCTTCCCTGCATTAAAACTGTTGTGTACTTTTCTTCTTCTTTTGTTGCTAGCGATACAAGCCTATTTCTAACATCTTGCACCATCGTGTTATATTCAACATCCCACGTACACCAATCATATAACATAACTTCTTTTACAGTTTTTGTTGTCGTTAATGGTCCTGGCGTTAATAATAAGTAGTGATTTTCATTCATGATCCTATGCCCCTTTTATGAAATAATAAGTTCTTGTTTCTCGATATCTTCAATTACGTTTTCGAGTTCCTGCATCGTTTCAATCGTAAAATGTGCCCCGTTTTCAATGAAACGATTACGAACTATTTCCATTTTTTCACGAAGCTCTAACAGATCCATATTCTCCACTTCCTCTTCCGTTAAACCGAGCTCACTACTGCCAATAATTACACCAACTGTCCACATTCCAGCATTTCTACCCTCTTTCATATCTGACACGGTGTCTCCAACTTTAATTATATGATTCATTGGATATATACCTAATTCCATCGCATTTTTATAGCACATCCACGGATACGGACGCCCTGCTGGAACATCATCTGGTGTTACAAGAAAATCAGGTTTATACCCTTGTAGCGCTGCTTCTTTTGCTACAATATCCATCATTTCTCTCGTATAACCAGTCGTTGAACCAATTTTAATACATCTTTCACGTAAAGAAGCAATCACTTCTTTTACCCCATTAATCGGCGACGCATAACGCGGTAAAATAGCGAAGAGCATTTCTTCAAACTCTTCATACATCTCCTGAATGTCTGCTTCTGTTGGTAATTGTCCGAAAATACGATTCCACTCATTCTCAATACGAGGCATCTCTGTTAATGCCCTAACATGATCAATTTTCAATAACCCCATTGGCTTACGGGCTTCTTCTGCAGTAATTTCAACACCGCGTTTATGGAAAATCTCCATAAATACTTCCAGTGGTGCAAAACATCCGTAATCAACTGTCGTACCTGCCCAATCAAAAATAACTGCTTCAATTTTCATTCACTCCATCACCCTTCTTATTTATCCCGCTATTCGCCGGGGAGGAACAAAACCCCCACTGATTAAAGTTTCACTTTATCTTTTTTGCCATTGTGACGTTCGGTTACGAAGTGCTTTCGTTCCCCATTCATATACAACTCTTACTACAATATTTGTAACAACAATAAGTACACTCATTGCAGCTGCTGGTGCTACATTTCCTGCATCATCCATATTTACAATTGATACAGCAGCTAGTTTGAAATCAGCCGCATACAAGAACACAACTGCCGATACAGTTACCATTGAATTTACGAAGTAGTACATAACCATTTCTAAAATGGCTGGTAAACACATCGGTACCGTTACTCGAAAGAAAGTTTTATAAAACGGTATGCTCATCGACTGCGAAACAAGCTCAAACTCTCGGTCTAGTTTCTTTAAAGCCGTCGTTGCCGTAACGAATGTTACAGAGTAGAAATGAATGATATTTACTAATACTAAAACGGCAATTGTGCCATATAAAGAATGAAACGGATTTGTTATTGAAAGTCCTAGAATTTGAATTGTTGGTTGACTGAAGAAAAAGACATATCCTAATCCAAGTACTAATCCAGGAATCGCTAACGGTACAATTGAGAAGAAGTAACCTACTTTTCTTAAAAATTGTAGCTGTTCTATTTTTTCAATCGCATAAGCGAACACAAATGTTAAAATCGCCCCGATAACTGCCGTAACGGCTGAGACAATTACACTATTTTTAAATGCTTCAAGTCCGTCTCCTGTCAAACTTGAAAAATTAAAATGCTCAAATGTAAAACTCATATTATATGGCCATACTTTCACACTTGCAGCAATACCAACTGCCACAAATAAAAGAATGATCATAAGCGTTACTACGCTACAATATACGAATGAAATAACATCTCTTTTCTTATTATTTATTATTCTGTAAGGTACTGCTTTTGAAGATAAGAGATTTGCCTGTTTCCTTTGCGTAATACGATCAACTGCAAATGCGAAAATAGCTGGGATTAATAAAATCATTCCGACAGTTGCGCCCATGGACATATTTTGTTGTCCAATTACTTGCTTATATACGTCAGTAGCAAGCACATTATATTGCCCACCAACAATTTTTGGTGCCCCAAAATCAGTGAAACTAAGTGTAAATACAACGAACATCGCACTAATTAATCCATATTTCACACTAGGTAAAGTAACCGTAAGAAACTGCTTCGCTTTACTTGCACCTAACATATTAGAAGCTTCATATAAACGATAATCAGAACCTTGGAAAGCAATTAATAAAATAAGGAATGCTTGTGGAAATGTATACATAACTTCAGCCATTACAATTCCTACTGGTCCGTATAACGGTATTTGTATTCCTTCAAATAAACCAAACATCCCTTTTGTTATTAACCCTTGATTACCAAATAAATATGTAAGTGCAATACCGTGCATCATCGTCGGTGCGAATAATGGTAATAGTGCTACGTATTGAAATACGCGCTTTCCAAAAACATTGGTACGAGCAATCGCATATGCATAAGCGAACGCGAGTGTAACTGAAATAATTGTTGTAGCGCCCGAAATCCATATCGTATTTTGTAATGATTGTACTAGCGTTGGTGTTGTGAAATATTTACTGAAATTCGCAACACCAACGAAAGCTCCGTCTTTATCGTAAAAGGCTTGTGTAAATAGTTGTAATAGAGGCAATACAAGCATGATAAAAAATGAAAGAAGCATACCAATAATTAATAGTCTTTGTATCCACTCTTCTTTACCGATACGTCTTTTAATCTTTTTTTTCGCACTTTCCACCTTTAAATTTTCTAACATCTCCATCTATACAAGGACCTTCTTTCCATATGACAACATATGATTTTCTGAGAAAGAGATTTGAATTGGCTTTCCTTTTCTAATAGCAGTTTCCTCTACTTCTGATGCCAATATATCCACTACAATTTTCTCATTATAAAGGTGTGTTTTCTCTTCTATGACCCGCACTTCCGTCCGGTATACAGAGCCGCGAAATTCCATGCTTTCTACAACTGTTTTAATACCATTATTTTGTACAACTGTTACATGTTCCGGACGAATTGCATGTTCTTCGTTATTTTTCGAAAAGAAATTAATAGAACCAATAAAATCTGCCACAAACGGATTGGCTGGTCTTTGATAAATCTCCTCTGGTGTTCCAATCTGCATAATTTCCGCATGATTCATTACAACAATTTTATCCGCCATCGTTAATGCCTCTTCTTGATCATGCGTTACCATAATAGTTGTTACTCCCACTTTTTCTTGCAAATCGCGCATTTCTCTACGCAACTTTTCACGCACTTTTGCATCTAAAGCTGATAACGGCTCATCGAGTAACAAAATATCGGGAGACAGAGCGAGCGCACGTGCAAGTGCCACTCGCTGCTGTTGTCCACCAGACATTTGAGCAGGATATTTATCTTTTACATTCAGCAAATCAACAAGTTCTAACGCCGATAGCGCCTTCTCTTTTACTTCTGCTTTTCCATACTTTTTTGTCTTTAAGCCGTATTCAATATTTTCAAGTGCTGTTAAATTCGGAAATAATGCATACGATTGAAACACCATTCCGAAGTTCCTCTTTCCAGGAGGTAATGCTGTAATATCTTTTCCATTCACAGCTATACTACCTGTCGTTGCCTCTTCTAGCCCTGCTAAAATTCGAAGCAATGTTGTTTTCCCACAACCACTTGGGCCTAATAAACATACAAACTCATTTTTTTTCACAGTAAAAGAAATATCTTTTAACGCTGTAAATGCATCAAACTGTTTTTGAATGTGTTGAATTGATAAATATTCGCTCATTTTTTCTCTCTCCCACTCACTTACTTTTTCGGTTCTGCTTTTTGGCCAAACTCTTTTTCCCATTTTTCTAAAATTTTATCGCGATTTTCTGCTGCCCACTTAAAGTCATTCTTTTTATATAACTTTTCTGTCACATCTTTAGGAAATCCATCTGGAAGTTTATAATCATTTTTAATTGTCGCAAATCCATTTTTCTCGAAGTATAACTTCATTACATCATCAGTAATTGCCCAATCTAAAAATGCTTGCGCTAATTTATCATTTTTTGCATTATCTTTTTTAATAAGTGCATTCGCTTCTACTTCCCAACCTAATCCTTCTTTCGGCAATACAACTTCAACTGGTGCACCTTTTTGTTTCTCTTTCAAAGCACTATAAACCATTGATACACCAACTGGATACTCACCTGCACCTGCTAATTTCGCTGGTTTTGAACCTGAATGCGTATAAGTTGCCATATTATCATGAAGTTTCTTCATGTAATCCCAGCCCTTATCTTCTCCCATAATTTGTAGCCATGCAGAAACTGTTAAAAATCCTGTTCCAGAAGAAGCTGGATGTGGCATAACTAGTGTTCCTTTATATTCTGGTTTCGTTAAATCTTCATATGATTCTGGCATCGGTAAATTTTTCTTCTTCAATTCTTCTTTATTCACAGCAATCCCCGTCATAAATGCAGTATTTCCTACCCATTTTTCTGGTTGCTTATCATCTTTAAATTGCGGAAGAACACGATCTGCTCCTTTTGGAGAGTATCCTTTTAACATATCTTTTTTATCTAAAGCTAATAGACTAGACGCTGCAGTTCCCCATACAACATCTGCTTGGGTATTTTTTCCTTCAGCTAGCAATTTCGCAGTAATTACTCCTGTTGAATCACGTACAATGTTCAACTTCACATCTGGATATTTCTTTTTAAAAGAATCAAGATAAATTGGTACAAGTTCTTCTTCGATCGCTGTATAAACAGTTAATGATCCAGATAATTTATCATCTTTTACTTTTGCCCCAGCACTTTCTTCTTTCTTTGCACCACACCCCATTAATAACGAAAATACCATTCCAGTTGCTACAGCTTTAAAGATTGTTTTTTTCACTGTCTCTCTCTCCTTTTACAAATCTTATGTACAACTCAAATATAAACAACTAGTGTAAAAGCAGTATTAAACCAACATTAATCTTTTGTTTGTTGTTTGTTTTTGTGTAATACGTTGCTACTTCTATGTTTTTTCGCATTTTTCTGCTAATATCAACCGTGAAATTTACAAATAATTAAAAAAACCTTTATAATCCCACAAAAAAATGAGGCGTTTGTAAAAAACGCCTCATTTTTGTTTACCTTTTTTTGAATTACGATTTGCGTACTTCGCACTATTTTCTCCTTCATACTCTACTGCAAATTCTGCATCGGGTAAGCTTTCTTTCGGAGTTTTATTATTATTAATTGCTGCATTTTGTTTTACTTTTCTTTTTACCAACATACTCACCTTCTCTCACTAGATAACTTTCTATTCTAGTTTGAAACAACTCAAAGTAATTATTACTGGGAAGTGTTAACAAGTACATAAGAGCTTATATATGGAAATACTACCTACGAACAAACCATTACAAAAAGGAGCGATGACTTTGAAGGAGAAAGAAACAATCCAATCGCCAATTTTAGACGAAACGCTCCCTCACCAAATGAACTTCCCATCTTTTAAAGGCACAGGAAAAAAGATGCAACAACCTTTTATAAATCAATATGATGTTGTGATTGGAGACAGTAAATACGATTCCACTAACAGTCCTCTTAATAATTGGAGTGATGAGGTAGATCCTGCCATTATGGCTGGGGAAGAATGGATACATCCTACAAATGATATTGGGTGGATTTCAGAGGAAAATCAAGAACTTCTTAAAAACGAAGTTGATAAGAAAAATGATGCTTTTATGCATCCTCAATTTGGAATTAACGACTAAAAAACCATTCTACCTAACATAGGTAGAATGGTTTCATACTATCCAATAATAATTCTCTCTTTCGGATATTTATAGCGAGGTAGTTGCTCTCTTCCGCCACTAGCTAATATAAATGTTAAAATACCAACGCGTCCGATAAACATAAGTACAATGAGTACAAGTTTACCAACAGTTGTTAAATCGGGAGTAATACCTGTTGATAGTCCCGTCGTCCCGAAAGCAGAACAAACTTCAACTATTAAGCTCATAAGTGGTACATTTTCTGTAATGGATAAAATAAATAGCGCTGAGGCACATAATAAAATCCCCATCGTCATAACGACAGATGCTTTCAACACATCCTCTTCATGTAGCTGACGTTTGAAGACTCTGACCGTTCTTCCACCTCTTGCAAAAGTGTATAACGATAATATACTAACAGCAAATGTTGTTGTACGTATTCCGCCCCCAACCGAACTTGGAGATGCCCCTATAAACATTAATATACTCATAAATAAAAGCGTCGGTTGTGACAATTCACGTATATCCATTGTAGCCAGTCCACCACTTCGCGTCGTCACAGATTGGAATAATGTATAGAAAACTGTTTCATGCCATGACTTTCCTGCTAAAAACTGATTTCGTTCTAGTAGAAAAATCATAATTGTTCCAACGATAACGAGTGCAAAAAATGTCGTTGTCGTCAATTTTGTAAACAACGAAAAGCGAAACAGTTGCTGTCGCCTTTTACTAAGGAATTGCTTTACTTCCATTAACACCGGGAAACCAATAGCTCCTAAAATAATAAGCAACATATGAATCATTTGAACAATATAATCTTTTTTGTACGGAATAAGTGATTGTCCTGTTAAATCAAACCCTCCGTTCGTTGTTGCACTCACAGCGGCAAAGAAACCGTGAAAATAAGCTTCTTGCCAAGTCGGGAAATATAGTAAAAATCTTGTACCTAACAGTATCGCTCCAATGAGTTCTATCGAAATAATTACAATTAAAATAGAACGCATCAATTCTACAAGGCCCGATAAATTTCCTTGGTTATGGTCTGCCATAATTAACCTTCTTCTTTGCAAACCAATCTTTTTACCCGTTATAATCCAAACGAATGTACCAAGTGCCATAATTCCTAATCCGCCTAATTGTAAAATCAAGGCTAAAACAATAATTCCTGCTGTTGTAAACGTATCTGAAATAGTAACAACAGAAAGTCCCGTAACACTTACGGCACTAACAGATGTAAACAGCGCATCTATAAATGTCCATTTCACACCAGACTTCGTAACAAATGGCAAACTAAGTAAAATTACCGATACAACTACCGCTAGTAAATAAAATACAACGATAAGTTGCACGGGACGTAATTTTTGTAAAAACTTTTTTATCTCTCTCATTCCATCACTTCGCTACCTTTTTCTATCGATTAAATAAAGAAAAATCATCACTTTCTTCATTTGTAAATAACTGCTGAAATAGTTTCGCAAATACCATTCCGTATACAGTTCCATTTCCCCCATACGGCAATGCGTAATATAAATTATGTATTTCTTTATCTTCTTTTAAAATAGGGAGACCATCATGACTGCCACCAAATGCTGCTGCCCAATAGTACTCTGCCTGTATATTTTTATAATGCGGGAACATTTCTTTTACAATGTTAATAAGGATATCACGCTTATGCAATAATTTCGTATCACCGATTGATTGAATTTGCATCGCTTCATCTAATCCACCTACAATAATGCGGTTTTGATACGTTCGAAAATATAAGTAAGGCCGCGCTGTTTCCCAAATTAATGACTGCTCATACCAGCCTTCAAATGAATCCACCTTATTTGTCACAACTGCATAAGATGTTTCCACTGTTGTATTTTTTTCTTTCTTTCCGAAAAGTGCCTCATAACCTGTCGCCATAATAATATTCTTTGCTACGATTTTATTTCCTGTGTTCGTGTAACAAATTAAATCATTTTGGATTTGTTTAATATGTAATGCCTCTGTATGCTCATATATAGTAGCACCTATTTGTTTCGCTTTATGCACAAGACTATGCGCTAATAAATATGGATTCACTTCTGCATCACCGTTTGTATATAACGCTGCTTGTTTTGCAAATGAATAACGTTTCTTAATATCAGACTCTGTAAAATATTCAACCGGGAATCCATAATGACGTAACGTATTATATTCTTCTTGTAAAAATGAAATATCCTCATCTCTACTTGCATAATACAAACTATTTCGTGGAATAAAATGGGGATCAATATCGAGAGTTGGCACAACTTTCTCCATTGTTCTAAGCGCTTCATAACAAAGCCTATATGCTCGCACCCCTTTCTCTTCACCAAATGTATGAATAAGAGAGGTCAACGATTTATCATGAACAAATTGTAATAATCCTGTATTTGCAGCTGTGCTACCACATGCAATTGCTCTTTTTTCCATGAGCATAACACGCATTCCAATTTTCGCTAACGAATATGCTATATGTGCACCCGCTTCTCCACTTCCAATTACTAGCACATCACATATCATATCATTTTCTAACGTTGGATAACAAGGTACAGAAACTCCAGCATTCCAAAACAACTTACCAGTCATAAGCTTCATAATTATACTCCTACAATGTATTTTTCTCCTCCCTATGTTTTGTCATTTTTTATAAAAAAATCCAACTAACATACGCTAGTTGGATTTCTTCTTTTTAATTAGAACGCTCTTCAAGCCAATTTCCAACCGTCGGATATGTTTGCTTTACAGCCGTTCCACCATACACAATAGACATATGTCCCGTTGGTAAACATACATACTGTTTATCTGTGCTAGAAATATGATCAAGTAAAGCCTCTACTTGACATGGCAAAGCAATATGATCACGTTTCGCGGAAATATTTAAGACATTCGCCTTAATATTTGCAAGGTCTACCTTTTGTCCGCGGATAACGAGTTCACCCTTCACTAATTTATTATTTTGATAAAAATCACGAATCCATTGTCTATACGATTCACCTGGGAATGGAATACCGTCACCAACCCATTTTTGAACTAACTTCCAGCTTTCGACGAAGCGCTCATTTTCTGAACGATCGACTAAAGCAACATATGGACCAACGAAGTTTGTAATTGGTTTTAACATCTTATTTCCGAAATCAATCATTTCTGGCGGAATATTTCCGAATGTATCAACCGCTTTATCTAAATTGAAATATTTCTCATCTAATAAAGGACCGTATAACCCTGTTTCAGAGAAATCAAAAGGACTTGTCATAAAAATCAAGTTTCGAATTGGCATGTCCGGATGAAGCGCTGCATAAATAGATGTTAACGTTCCACCCATGCAATAACCAAGTAAAGAAATCTCGTCCGATTTTGCAGTTCTCATTACTTTTTTCACTGCTTTTGCAATATAATCGAACACGAAATCATCAAATTTCAAATGACTATCTTCTAAACCAAATGTGCCCCAATCAAGCATATATACATCAAAACCACGATCTACTAAATATTCCACTAAACTATTTCCTGGAGTTAAATCCATAATATATGGTTTATTAATAAGTGCATATATTAATAAGATTGGAACTCTCTGCGTTTTTTCTTGTTTTGGAATGTAACGATACAGCTTCGTTTTATTCTTCGTCCAAATAACCTCTTTCGGTGTTAAACCAACTTGTGGTTCTGGTTCGCGTAATAAAATTTCGCTCGCTCTTTTCACACGACGATATGCTTTGCGATATTCTTCTGGGTACAACTCTAATTGCTTTTCCCATTCTGTTACGAATGTAGTCATTTTTTTATCCCCTTTTCGGTCGATTTCTTTCAAAAAAAAAGAAGTGCATTCCTGCTATGGATATGCACTTTTTTCTTACTTCATTACATGTATAATCCGCCGTTAATGTTTAATTGCTGACCAGTGATATACGCACCGTCACGGCATAGGTATACTACACCTTTTGCAATTTCATCAGCTTGACCAAAACGTTTTTTCGGGATTTTCGCAACGATTTTTTGACGAACTTCTTCTGGTACTTCTGCTACCATTTCAGTATCAATAAATCCTGGGCAAATTGCGTTTACAGTTACATTTGTTTTAGCAAGTTCTAACGCTAATGATTTTGTAAATCCTAACATACCTGCTTTTGCTGCTGAGTAATTTGTTTGTCCAAATCCACCAGCTTGGCCAATAATAGAAGAAATACTAATGATTCTTCCTTCTTCTGCTTCCGATATGTATGGAAGTACTGCGCTTGTCGTATTGAATACGCTGCTTAAGTTCACGTCAATTACGCGCTCCCAATCTTCACGATTTAATTTTTTGAATGTACGATCTCTTGTAATACCAGCATTATTAACAAGAATATCAACTTTACCAAAATGATTCACAGCTTCTTCTACAAGTCTGTTTGCATCTTCTACTTTAGAAACATCCGCTTGAACTGCATAAACGTCATGTCCTTCTTTTCCTAATTCATTTACTAAGTTTTCAGCTGCTTCTTTACTGCTGTTATAGTTAATAACAACTTTTGCTCCCTCTTGTGCTAATGCTACTGTAATTGCTTTTCCAATTCCTTTTGCCCCACCTGTTACGATTGCTACTTTGCCATTTAATTGAACCATTTCTTTTCCCCCTTAAATGAATTTGTGAACGATTGTTATGAATCATTTTGGTACTCATACTCATAGAGTCCATATATTAATTATGTTTCGTTGTTTATACATGAAAAGAGATTCTCCCTCTCTCTTTTACACGTTATAAACAAACGCGATTATCATTTTTTATTTTCTGGCTTATTTACAGGCTTTACTTCTTCTTTTACAGGTACTTGTAGTTTAGCTAGTACTGCATTTTGCTTTTCTAGCAATTCTAAAATTTGATCAACTTTCGTTTCTAACGTGCGCATATCTTGTTTTACTTTCGTAACATCACGCTTTAATGTAGGAGCTTGTCCTAATGAATCCACCTTCTCTTCTAGAATTTCCTCGATGTTATCAACTTTATTTTCTAAGTTAATAACAAGCGTAGCTACTCTAGCGATATCCTCTTTCGTTGGCACATTCACTTGTTCTAAATAATTTTTTGTCGTATCATTTAATGCTTTTTGATAAAACAAATTCAAATCTAGAACGCTGCCCATCCAAGCAGAATATTCTTCTGTTTTAATTGTTTCATTGAGCGCTTTTCCCCAAAATGTTTCGGTTTGTTCATAAGCATTTTTCCATGCTTGCAATGGATCGAATTTTTGATCAATCACTTCGCCTACACTCCCTTTTTCGTTTTTGAAACAATTCAACCTATTCACTATTTTCTAATATTCCGAATAAAACTTCAAGTCTATATTTTATTTTTCTTTATTTTCTAATAAATGTATTGACATTAAAAGCAGGTAGGTGTAAATTGCACTTATAAGCAAAAAATTCCATCTAACTGATTCATGAGGTGATGTACAATCATGCTACATAATGAACCAGAACACCCAGAAAGTTTGGAAAAAAACCAAGCGAAACAACCAAACTCCATGCCAAAAAACTTCTTAGTTCCTTTCTTACTTCTCTGTCTAAAAGACTGGAGTCTTCATGGTTACAAACTCATTCAAATGCTAATGGACATCGGCTTTTCTTCTGTTGACCAAGGTAATGTATATAGAACATTACGCAAGTTAGAAAAAGAAAATCTCATTTCTTCCACTTGGGATACAAGTGAAGGCGGGCCAGCGAAACGAATTTATTCTTTAACAGAATATGGAGAGCAATATTTAACAACATGTGCGACTTCTTTTGAACATTATCAAAATATGTTGCGAACGTTTTTCACGTTATACACCAATGCATTCTTTCCATTTTCTACTTCTCCAGAAAAGGATGAAAAGGATTCTTCATCTTCACCTGGTGGTACAGCAGAGTAATCTGCGTTCACAATATGCAAAAAAACATTTGGAGGTCAAACAATGGAAACTAAGCCATACGAATTAGTCGATGCATTTTGGAAAAACTGGTCTCAATCTCTTTCCCTCTTCTCTTCAGCTGGGAAACAATTAGAGCAACTTACTTTAGAAACGTTAAAACAACAACAAGACGCTTTGCATAAATTAACATCAGGAGTAGATGAACTAGAAAAAGAACTACATCAATTCACTGCTCAGTTCAATAACCAATATACGGATTACGTGAAGCAATTAACTGGAAACTCCTTAAATGATCAAATTAACGAGTGGCAAGAAAAATGGAATGAGCTTTCTACTCAAATGCACCAACTTACTGTTTCTCCTACGAAAACATCTTTGTCTATTCTTACTCAAACTAGCGGTCAATTTGAAGAAACAACAAAACACTTTATCGAACAACAACAATCGCAACGTGAAGAGGTTCAAAAACAGTTAGAAGTTTTTTTGGGAGAGTTCAAGTCCAAACAACTAGAACTCGCAAAGCAGTTCGAGGAAAACTCAAAAAATCTATTTACTTCCATCAAGTAAGAAAAATGTGGCAACTAACTGCAGCACAAACAAAACTCTTTCTTCCTCCTACTACATCAAGATGGCTTACATTTTTCGATATGGAAAAGAAGGAGGACAAAATGAATCCATTTCAAGAAGCACAAACTGTTCCGGAGCTTCGTTACGATGAGATTCAAGTCGGTGATCAAGCATCACTAACAAAAAAAATTACGGATGAGGACGTTATCAATTTCGCAAAATTGACTGGAGATGTAAATCCTATTCATATTCTAGACTCTTTTGCAAAAACGACAATGTTCAAAGAACGTATTGCTCATGGCATGCTCGTTTCAAGTTTTATTTCTACCATTCTTGGAACGAAACTCCCGGGCAAAAATACGATTTATTTATCTCAAAACGTTTCATTCCGTGCTCCTGTCAAAATCGGCGATACACTTCGCGTTGTGGCAGAAGTTATAAAAAAACGTGACGATAAAAAAATCATTACGCTGCAAACAAACATATATAATCAATCCGATGATATTGTCGTGGAAGGTACAGCGACAATACTGAAAAAAGAGTAGCAAATTTGCTACTCTTTTTTTCTATCCAAGAACTTCTAAACACACCGATTACTTCCGTGTATGAGCACGTCGTTTCCACATAAAATAACGGTACCAGTTCAGATAGTACTTAGCTGAACTGGACTACTCATAAGGATGTGTATCAACATGGTAAAAACAAACAAATTACTAGTTCCAGGTGCAGAACAAGCGCTTGAACAATTTAAATATGAAATTGCGCAAGAATTTGGTGTAAGCTTAGGATCTAACACAGCATCTCGTTCTAACGGCTCAGTTGGCGGTGAAGTAACAAAACGTCTTGTTGCTTTAGCTCAACAACAATTACGCGGATAATTATATAACATATGGCTTAGAGGCAGATATTCTCTGCCTCTTTCTTTTTTAACATACATAATAGTTCTTCTTCACATACTAGTAAGAGTAAATTGAAAGGAACGATATGTGACATGAAACGGATTAACATTAGCATGAGTCCTCCCCGTGTTCTTACTTTATCTTTTATTACGCTATCAATTATTGGTACATGCTTATTAAAATTGCCAATTGCTACAACAACGTCTATTTCATGGCTCGATGCCTTATTTACAACAGTGTCTGCTTGTACGGTTACAGGGCTTGGTGTTGTGGACACTGGAAAAGTATTCACCTTATTTGGTCAATGTGTAATTTTAACGCTTATACAAGTTGGCGGCCTTGGCATTATGAGCTTTGCTGTTTTAATTGCAATTATGCTCGGCAGAAAAATTGGTCTTCAAAACAGAATTTTATTACAACAAGCATTAAACCAAACAAATGTCGGTGGGATCATTCGTCTTGCAAAAGCATTATTTTTATTTTCTTTTGCTGTAGAATGTATCGCTACTTTACTTCTCTCTTTTGAATGGGTACCAAAATACGGGATTGCCAAAGGTATATATTATAGCTTTTTTCATTCTATCTCTGCCTTTAACAATGCTGGCTTTTCTGTATGGAGCGATAATTTAATGTCCCACTCTCATAGCGTTCTCGTCAATCTTGTTATTTCTTCTCTCATTATTTTAGGGGGGATTGGTTTTACAGTGATCGTAGATATAAAAAGAAAGAAAAACTTTAAAAACCTTACATTGCACTCAAAACTTATGCTCTCTTCCACTCTACTCGTCAATATTATTGCTACAGCTTTTATTTTCATATTCGAGTTCCATAATTCAATTTCCATGAGAGGTTTTACACCATTTGAAGAAGGTATGGCTGCTTATTTTCAAGCGGTTTCGACGCGCACTGCCGGGTTTAATACTGTTGATATCTCTGCATTATCAAAACCTTCCCTTTTATTAATGATGCTTCTTATGTTTATTGGTGCTGGCAGTGCTTCAACTGGTGGTGGGATTAAGTTAACAACTTTTTTAATTATGTTTTTAGGCGTATTTAAATTTTTGCATGAACAAGATGATATTGTCGTGTTTAAAAAATCCATTAAAGATACGCTTATTGTCAAATCTTTAACGATTACCATTATTTCAATTTCGTTTATTTTTCTTTCTATTTTAATTTTAAGCATCACTGAACGAGTTCCTTTATTAATGAGTGCTTTTGAAGTATTTTCAGCATTTGGAACCGTCGGCCTTAGCATGAATTTGACGCCACACTTAACAATCATCGGCAAAACAATTATTATCTTTATGATGTTTTTTGGAAAGATGGGGCCTTTAACATTAGCCTTTTCATTTGCACGTAAAAAACAAAGAAAAATAAAATATCCAAACGAAGATATTTTAACAGGTTGACAACCGTATAAATTATCCATATAATGAGAGTACAATAGCATATCTCCAAAGGGGAGTAGCGTCCAAGAACTATTTCTTGGAAACAAAGTCGTCATTACGTAGAACTTAGTTCTTCCGGCTTTGTTGGCATTTTCATTACATATGTCTAGCAAGACCTTTGCCTATCAACGGCAGAGGTCTTTTTTGTTTTTACCAATTCCTTCCACCGTTGATGGGCAGGAGTATGGGGAAGCTAAACAGTGGGGGACTTCTTCACTTGTTTAGCATTTATAGAAATGAGAGGAGAATGTACATGGATGTATCATTATTATTGGAGTATGGTTGGGTATTACTCATCCTAATTGCACTAGAGGGGATTTTAGCGGCTGATAACGCTCTCGTTCTCGCAATTATGGTAAAACATTTACCAGAAGAAAAACGAAAGAAAGCACTATTTTATGGATTAGCAGGAGCGTTCGTTTTCCGCTTCGGATCACTATTTATGATTTCGTTCCTAGTCGATGTATGGCAAGTGCAAGCAATCGGTGCCATTTACCTTATGTTTATCGCTGGTAATCACTTATTTAAAACGTATGTTAAAAAGAATACGGATGAAGACACAGAAGAAAAAGAAGCAAAGAAAAAACAAGAGAACTTTTGGTGGACTGTATTTAAAGTCGAGGTTGCTGATATTGCCTTCGCAGTCGATTCAATTTTAGCTGCTGTTGCATTAGCAATGACTTTACCAAAAACAGGATTAGGTACAATTGGTAGTCTTGATACTGGGCAATTCGTTGTTATCTTTGTAGGTGGACTTATCGGATTAGTCATTATGCGATTTGCAGCAACTGCTTTCGTACAAATATTAAAACGTAAACCAGGACTTGAAACTGCAGCATTCTTAATTGTAGGTTGGGTTGGTGTGAAGTTAGCAATCTATACATTAGCACACCCTGCATTAAATGTAATTCCGCATTCATTCCCAGAATCTACTCCGTGGAAACTTACATTCTGGATTGTATTAGTTGGAATCGCAGTTGGCGGTTGGTTCTTCTCGAAAGAAGTAGAAGTAAAAGTAGAAAAGAATTTAGACGAAAAAGCGCTGTAATTACAGCGCTTTTTCTTTTTTGTTTCAATTCCCTCTCTATTTTTAGAAAAAATTCCATTATACTACCTTTTGTAACCGCTTTCTTAATTTATGTATGTCCTTTTTGTGAAACATTGCACAAACTTATTGAAACTATGAACAATTCCATGTACTTTATTCATATAAGGAGTATTTATAGATGATGTACTAAAGGAGCGTATTACTCATGCTAGAACAAGGATTAGATTATGTTGTCAAACTGGCTAAGAGCAAAAAGCAAATGCTAGATACAAGTCCAATGCAATATTTCATTCGTGCGGCACTTGCGGGTATTTATATCGGTTTTATTATTGTACTATGTTTTAAATTAGGTAACTTTTTTCACATTGCAGATTCACCAGCAACTTATTTAGCTGCTTCTATGTTTTTCGGAATTGCTCTCGTACTTATTATATATGGCGGTGCTGAATTATTTACTGGCAATACAATGTACTTCACAGTGGCAACTTTAAGAAAAGAAACAACTATTTCTGATACACTTCGCAACTGGGTTGCTTGTTATGCAGGTAACTTAGCTGGTGCTTTATTCTTTGCCTTACTATTTTACGCAACTGGAATTTTCGAAGCAATTGATCACAGTCATTTAATGAATAAAGTAGTTGAAGGAAAAATGAATACACCTACAATGCAATTATTCTTTAAAGCAATTTTATGTAACTGGCTTGTCTGCCTTGCCTGCTTCTTACCTTCTCAAGTTAAAGGTGACACAGCAAAAATAATGGTTATGATGCTACTTGTTTTCACATTCTTCTTATCTGGTTACGAGCATAGCATTGCAAACTTATCACTCTTTGCTTTATCTTTAGTTTCACCACATCCTGAAACAATTTCTTTTTCAGGTGCTATTCATAACTTAATCCCAGTTACAGTCGGTAACATTATTGGTGGGTCCGTATTTGTCGGTATGGTATACCACTACGTAACAAAGAAAGCACCTGTTGTTGAACTAGAAGAAACTGAATTAGTCGCAGCTCAAACAGAGGAAATCATACCTTTACAAGCACATATGAAACATTAAAAACTCCAAAGTTTTACTTTGGAGTTTTTAGCTCCCCACATATTTCACAATCATATGAGCTTCAATCTCTCCTTGCTCTTTCCCTCTCTCTATTCTCTTCCTCATCTGATGCATACCGATAACATCATTTGTATGCAAGTGAATTTCATTAACATATAAACCTTCCCTACAGAAAGTTTCTACAAAATCTAACCCACTTTTTTTTCGCCATCCCATATTAAAATCGAGGGAAATAATATTTATCTCATTATCCCTAACCATATGCAAGGCAGATTCTACTGTAGTTGCCAAAACATATCCGTACGGGCAACTTCTTTGATCATCCATATATACATTCATTTTCTATCTCCCCTCTATTTTGCATATGTAACCAACACATAACATATGGCTCCAAGGCTAATAAAAGGTCCAAACGGAATTGGAGTTCTTATCTTTATACGTTTTAATGCTATACCTATTCCGAAAAAACAAAGGCTAAAGCAAGATGCTAAAAATAAAGTTATAAAAATACCTTTCACTCCTATTATAAATCCGAGTAACGAAAGTAGTTTTACATCACCTCCGCCAAGACCAGCTGGATAAACCTTTTGCATGCAATATAACAAAATAAATATAGTTCCACTGCCAGCTATACTATCTATCCAAGTAACTAACGGTACAAAAATACATTCTAAAATAAGCAAAAAAGCAAACCAAATTAAAATACGATCAGGTATTAACATATATACTAAATCAGTAACTGAAATAATAAGCAGTAAAGAAATGAGCGATAAAATGATTATTAGCTCCCGTTCTATTCCAATTACATATACAGTAAGAAAAAATAAACTCCCTGTAACGAGTTCAAATACTATGTACAAACTTGAGATTTTTCTTTTACAACTCGTACAACGCCCTTTCTGCGTACAGAATGAAATAATTGGAATAAGTTCTTTCGGCTGTAACGTATACTTGCAGTAATGACAATACGAACGCGGTGTAATAATAGATTCACCTACTGGAACCCTCATTGCGATTACCATAAAAAAAGAACCAAACACCATCCCCACTAACCATGCATATAAATAAGTGAACATCCCTTCCTCTCCTTTCCAAAAGAACATAGCAAAAAAAGGAGAGAACTTCTACTTCATATTATCTTTATTCTATTAAAAAAGCAGGCCGTTTTCCGGCCTGCTTTCCCCTGTTTTATACAATGAAATATACTGCTTTTAATGGCCCGTGTACTCCGACAACAAGATTCATTTCAATATCTGCAGAGTTACTTGGTCCTGTTATAAAATTAATGCAAGATGCGACTGCTTCGCCGTTTTCTACACGTGAGTTCATATCCTGAACTGCTTGCGTAATACGAGGTACAAGTGTTTCACGTGGAATAATAGCAAAATATACAGTCGGTAAAAAGTGTAAAGAACGCCCTTGACCTTTATGACTCTGTACAACAATCGTACCAGATTCAGCTAAAGTATAATCACTAAATGCGATTCCAATATTCGCTTTTTCCGCTATACGCATATTCTCTTCTTTTTTCTCAGGATCCCATACATTTACTTCAACATCTTGCTTTGGAAGCTCTTCTTTAAATAAAGAAGTCAATCCATAGGAATCAAAACGTTCATCTGCTGATAATATAATAGGTCCTCCGCCATTTTCAACGATCACTTTTTGAATATCTTCACGTAAACGGTCATTTGTCGTTTCCACAACAGTTGTATGAATGTTTGTACATTGATTTTTAAATACTTCTAACAATTCTTCTTGTGAATAGTCTTTTAACGTTTCTACATTCACATTACTTTTCCATGCTGGACGTTCTACACCTTCTGTTTTACGCGCGCGCCCAAGTTCCTTTGCGATATTATCTAGAAAGGACTCACGGTTTTGAATTAATCCTGTCATTATTTGTCCCCGCCTTTCTTATGATCTTTATACCAATCACGGAATCTTTCTTTACTTGGAGCCGGGAATTCACGAATATCTGTCCAGTTTTTAAGTGGTCCAACGCCTTTTGATACACGGTTGCCAGATGTAAATGGACTCATTGCTGCTGGTGCCATTTTTGATCCCATTTTATATAAAGCTGCTGAAGAAGCACCCATACTAAACATTTTCATTGCTAATTTTTCTGCAAGTGGAGCACGGCCTTCTTGCTCAACGATAACTTGACGATGTTTTAATAATAAATCATGCAATGGAATTTTTACTGGACAAGCTTCTGTACATGCTCCACATAAACTAGATGCATAAGGAAGCTCTTTGTAATCATCATATCCACCTAGAAGTGGTGTTAACACTGCACCAATTGGTCCTGAATATATAGAACCGTATGAATGTCCACCAACGTGACGATATACAGGACATACGTTAACACAAGCAGCACAACGAATACATTGCAATACTGAACGGAATTCCGATCCAAGAATTTGAGAGCGGCCATTATCAACAACGACTAAATGAAACTCTTCTGGTCCATCTACCTCTTCCTCTTGAATTGGTCCTGCTACTGTTACATAACTTGTTAATTTTTGACCCACTGCACTACGACATAGTAAACCAACTAAAACATCTAACTCTTCCATTGTCGGAACCATACGTTCCATGCCCATTACTGCAATTTGAGTTTTCGGAATCGACATAACAAGATCGGCATTACCTTCGTTCGTTACTAAACAAAGAGAGCCAGTATTTGCAACAGCAAAGTTACAACCTGTTACGCCAATTTCTGCATCCATAAATTTTTCACGAAGTTGTTTACGAACAAACTTTGTCATTTCGTATGGATCATCAGAATTTTCATAGCCAAGTTTTTCTTTAAACACATCGCGAATTTGCGTTCTATTTTTATGAAGTGCAGGCGCAATAATATGTGAAGGTGGATCGTTATCTACTTGCAAGATATACTCTCCTAAGTCACTTTCTAACACTTCACAACCAATTTCTTCAAGCGCATGGTTCATACTAATTTCTTCAGTTACCATTGATTTTGATTTTACAACTTTTTTCGCTTGTTTCTTTTTCGCAACGTCTTGAATGTACTTTGCCGCATCCTCTTTCGTTTTTGCAAAGTAAACATGACCGCCTCTTTTTGATACATTTTCACTTAACTGCATTAAATAATAATCAAGATTCTCTAATGTATGTTGACGAATTTGTTCACCTAGTTCACGCCACTCTTCCCAGTTTCCTAATTCGTCAGCTGCTTTTAATCGATTTGTATATAATCTCGTTTGTGCAGAAGATACCGCTCCGCGCATAAACGAATCTTGAATTCCATCGCCTACGCGATCATTAAATTTTTTCTCACTGATTTTCATAGACATAGCTTATGTTCCCCCTTCATGAGCGACTATTCAGTACCTCAGCAACATGCATTACTTTTACTTCTTTACCTAAACGCTCAATACGTCCGCCAATGTTTAACAAACACCCACAATCTGCACCGATTAAATAATCAGCACCTGTTTCCATTACACTATCTACTTTCTCATCCACCATTTGCTCAGAAATAGGTGTCATCTTAACTGAAAACGTTCCCCCAAACCCACAACAATTTTGCTCGTTTGGCAGTTCTCTTACAGTTAATCCTTTTACGTTTGATAATAAAATCCCTGGTGCTTCTTTTACTCCGAGCAGGCGTGTCATATGACAGGATTTATGAATAGTAGCAACCCCTGGTAAACTTGCACCAACGTCTGTAACTTTTAAAACATCTACAATAAATTGTGTAAATTCATATGTTTTATCAGCAACCTTTTGTGCACGTTTAGCCCATTTTGGATCATCTTTAAAAACATGCGGATACTCATGAAACATTGTCGCACAAGAGCCAGATGGCGTGACTATATATTCTGCATCTTCGAAAGTTTCAATCATATGTTTCATCGCTTCTTTTGCTGCTTCTACATGACCGCTATTATAAGCAGGCTGACCACAACAAACTTGTGCTTCTGGAAATTCAATTTCACAACCTAAACGCTCCAATACTTCAACTGTTGCTTTACCGACGTTTGTTTCAAACATATCGACTAAACAAGTAACAAATAAAGTAACTTTCATAACTATAATTCCCCCTCATTACAACTTCGCTAACAATCATATGGTCATCAGATGACTAAGACTAGAAGAAGTAGGCTCAACCATAGCCTATCCTCTCCCTCTTCCAAAGAAAACGCTTACTTAATCTCTCTCTATTTTATCAGAAAATTAGATTTTTAAAAGATTAAATTACGAATTTATATCGCTTTTACCTGTGACAATATGTTCTACATTTGTTAAATGATCTAGCATTGCTTGCTGCGCTAATTCCACATCTTGCTTTAAAACCGCATCATATATAGATTGATGCTCCTCTAAAAGTCGCTCTGATGTTGTTTGTTCACCATATAAAATAATGCGTCTTGATTCACCAATTGTTTCAGCAATCATCTCTGAAACATGATTCATGAGCTCAAGTAAGATGCTATTATGCGAAGATTGTGCGATTCCCATATGGAACTGAAAGTCTGCTTTTTCACCAGCTTTTTCATCTCCAATGCTTTTTGCCATTTCATCTAACCAATGTTTCATATTTTGCAAATTATCATCCGTACGTTTTGCCGCAGCTGCTCGAACTGCCCCCACTTCAAGCACCTTACGTACTTCTAATAAATTCAAAATATCCTCTTTCTTCATTAATAACTTATTATTTAATGATTTTGTTAATGAAGAAGAATCGAAATTCTTTACATATGTACCTTCTCCTTGTTTCATTTCAATTAAGCCCATTGCTCTGAGCGCACTTAGCGCTTCACGAACTGCAGATCTGCCAACTTGAAACTGCTCTGCTAATTGATGAACAGGGAGTAGCTTGTCACCAGGTTTTAACGTACCATTTTTAATCATTGTTAAAATAGCTTCAGATACTTCTTCGTAAATTTTTTTTGGTTTAATAGATTTGTACTCCAGTTAAATCACCTCAGTATCTTCCAAACAACAATTGTAACGTTTTATAAGAAATTAACATCCATAACTATTTTAGAACGAATTAGTAAGAAGTACAAATGTTTTGTTCATAAAATAGTCAAATTTTTGATATTTGTTATATGTTAATTAATATATTCCCGTGTAACTATAAAGAGCATGTCTCCGAAATTAGAACATGCTCTCCTCATCTTGTACTTTTAATTTAATAATAACTGTCGTTCCCTTACCTTTTTCACTTTCTATTCTCCACTCACCATCATGTATATGAACAATTTGCCTTACAATTGCAAGGCCTAAACCTGTTCCACCGTGTTGACGACTTCTCGCTTTATCTACTCGATAAAAGCGTTCCCCGAGATTTTCTAAATGCTCTGTATCAATACCTATTCCTGTATCTTTTATGTGCAATTCACAGTAATCATCAATTTGCTTTAATGTTATTATGATATCCCCGTTTTGATTTGTATAACGTATCGCATTATCTAGCACATTATGAAGTACTTGTTGCATACGATCATCATCAATCATTACGATAATTTCAGGATTTAAATTCGTTGAAATACGAAGTTTTTTTTCTATAAACTGTAACTCGTACGTATCAAGTACGTCTTCAATAAGCTGTGAAAAAACGATAGGTTGTTTCTTTAGAGGAAAGCGTTCACCTTCTAGCTGCGCTAAATCTAATAAATCATGAACGAGGCGCTGCATACGACCTGCTTCTTTATGAATGAGTTGCGTTACTTTTTCCTGCTGCGGCCCCTTTGCCACACCGTCTAAAATAGCTTCACTATATCCTTTAATATAACTAAGTGGTGTTCTAAGCTCATGCGAAACATTAGCTAAAAACTCCTTACGCTTTACATCTTCTGTTTCTAAAGAATTTGCCATTTTATTAAAAGCTTTTCCCAATCGTCCAATTTCATCTTCTGAAGAAATTGTAATCCGCTCTGAGAAATCTCCAGTAGCCAAATGATTTGCAACCCGTTCCATTTGTGAAAGCGGTCTTGTAATAGCAATAATAATTTTTCTACCAATCCATATTGTAATTAGAATCATAGCAAGTGCTAACGGCGCTAAAATAAGGCCCATATCAAATATTAGATCTTTTATACTTTTTAAAGGAATATAAGAGTATACAATGCCAACTAATTTTTTATTATCTAAAACAGGAATGACAACACCCATAATATTGCGATTAAAATGTTCTTCATACCCTATCTTAGTCACAGTTTTTCCATTTAATAGTGACTGTCTATCCCCTTCACTTATAAGAGAATGATGGTGCACATCGAAAGGCAAACATGCACTTAAATCACGCGGATTATACACGAAAAGAACATCTGAACTAGATATTTGATCGTATGCCCTTACTTTCTCTTCAAAAGTGGATACTCCTTCATGTTTATCATATTGCGTAGCAAGACGCTTCCCTTCCATTACTAATGAATCTTTTAAATTGTCCACGTATAGCTTTTCATATGAGTATAAAGATACAAAATAAAGAAAGGAAACTGTTACACATACTGCACATACTACTGTAAGCCAAAGCTTTTGTACCATCGTAAACATACGTTACACCTCAAATTTATAACCTACACCCCAAACGGTTTGAATGTAGTTTCCACTTTCTCCGAGCTTTAGACGCATCGTTTTCACATGCGTATCTACTGTTCTTGTACTTCCTGCATAATCATATCCCCATACCTTTTCAAGCAATTGCTCCCGACTAAATACTTGTCCATTATGTTGGCAAAGAAAATATAGTAAATCAAACTCTTTAACTGTAAGTGACACTGCTTGTCCATCCGTCTCAATTCGTCTACTTTTTTCATTAATAAGGATCGGGCCAAATTGAATCTCCTCTTGCTGCTCTTGCTTTGTATAACGTCTTAGTACAGCTTCCATACGAGCGATTAATTCCCCGGGACTAAATGGCTTTACAATATAATCATCGGCTCCCATACGTAAGCCGTTTACCCTATTCCACTCTTCACCTTTTGCTGTTAAAAATATAATCGGTACATCCGATGTTTTTCGAATCTCTTTACAAACTGAAAGTCCATCCATCTCTGGCATCATTATATCTAGTACGACGAAATCATAATGATCATTCTCTAATTTTTGAAGTGCTTCTTTTCCATTTTCAGCTTCTCCCCACTCGTACCCGAAGTTATCTAAGTACATTCCAACAAGTTGTCTCATATCGCTTTCGTCATCTACAACTAGCACTTTATATTTACTCATTGCCCTTTCCCTTCTCTCTCTATGAGTTGAAACGGTCCTTTGCCGACTTTAATTGTTTGTTTTATTTTCATATTCTTCATATCCATAACGCATACTTCATCGCTATCATAACTAGCTACATACCCTTCTACTCCGCTTTTCAAAAATGAAAATGGGTTCGATCCTACTTCTACAGAAGCTACCTCTTGATACGTGCTAACATCAAACTTTCTAAGCGTATTTGAACCGTGACTTAGCGCATATACATACTTATCATCCTTTGTTATATTCACAGGCATAAACGGAGCATGTAAAGAACGCACCATCTCTCCGCTCTGTAAAGAATACACTAATACTTTCTCATTCACTTGACTTCCATCACCATGTCCACCAATCCATATTTCTTTCCCATCAGCGCTAACCGTTGCTCCTGTTGATGCTGGGGGAATCATAAAGGATTGTATAACCTCTTTTTTCTTTGTATCAATTGTCGTTAGTTTCGTATCATAAAAGTTTAGCACAGTTAATCCCTTATCATGCTCTACCATCGTTATTGGTCCTTTGCCTGTTGAAACACTCCCTGTCTCTTTCCCTTTTATCGTAAAGAACCTTACCTTTTGAGCATTTTGATCGGCAGCAAATAATTGTTTTTTGTCTTCTGATACGACTACATTCACAATTCCTTTTCCAGTCTTATATTTGTCCACCTGTCTTCCTTCTGTTAGTGAGTATACATACATATATTCTAACTGCTTACCGTATACAAGTATTTCCTCATTATTTGGAAGTAGTGCAATTCCTGCCATCGGTTCATTTAATTCCCATGTCGTGATTAACTTTTTAGATTTTTTATCAATAAAACTAATACTACCTTCTTTTATATTCGTTGTTATAATAACATTTTTATCTTTAGCAATTGGTGTATATGAACTTCCTTGACACCCTACTAATAGAAATAAAAAACAGAGAAGAAAAATAAACTTTCTCAAAAGATTCCCTCCATCTTCGGATGATTTCGTTATAATTGTAAAATAACAAATAAATGTGTGGAAAATGTGAAATCTTCCTTTATTAATAAAGTGAAACTTTAATCAGTGGGGGTTTTCTTCATCCCCCACTGATTATTAGTTGAACCAATCGGGCTTTTATGGGCAGTTGATCCCCCACCTAACTTCTTTGCTTTCGCTGAATTTTGAGGTGGGGGTCTTACTGCCCATTAATGCGGGATAAACTTACATATATAATGTACAACAAATAGAATCTGAGGTGTGCAAATTATGCTTTTTCCTGATTTAGCGAATAAAATTGTACGGGAAGTACGCAGACTAATTACAGAAAATATTATTATCATTAATATACAAGGTGTTATTATCGCAAGTACAGATGCAGAAAGAATCGGTCAATTTCATGAAGGCGCACTCCGCTGTGCGAAACAAAAAAAGACTGTCATTATTACAAAAGAAGATGAAAGGCGACTGCAAGGCGTAAAGGCGGGGATGAATCTTCCTTTGCTGTTCCATGATGAAGTAATCGGTGTTATTGGAATCACGGGCGAACCTGAAAACATTTCCCAATATGGAGAAATACTACGTAAGATGACCGAACTATTAATTCATGAAAATTACTTTTTAGAACAGCTAGAACTTGAGCACCGTTCTTATGAAGCATTTGTTTTTGATTGGCTTCAAAATACAGACTGGTCTCCAAGTTTTTTCGATCGTGCAAAAACACTTGGTATTGATTTATATAAGAAGAAACAACTTATTTTGTTCTCTATCGATCAAAATGACACGATGCTTCAGCGTAAAATTTGGCAACACGTACGCAATATATTAACAAAGGAGCATCTCTTTGTTCGCTGGGGAAATGATCGATTCATTTTATTTACGACGATAAGCTCCAAAGAGCAAACTTATCAATTTTTAAAACGATTAAAACAAGACTGTGAAACTTTATTTTCTATTACTTTATATATCGGGATTGGACAAACAGTTACACCAAGCAATATGAACTTATCGTACGAACAAGCATTACAAGCTCTTTCAGTATCACTTGAAACGAAAAAAATTGTATTTAATGAAGATTTACGTTTAGAAATGTGCTTACAAGATATTTCTACTGAAACGCGGGAACAGTTTCTAGAGCGTACCATCGAAAACTTAGTATCATCTCCTGAGCTTATGCACACTTTACGTTTATTTATTGATTATAACCAATCCTATAAGCAAACAGCTCAGCAATTACATATACACATTAACACATTGCATTACAGGTTAAAAAAGATTGAGGAATATACAGAACTTGACCCAAAACAATTCAAAGATTTAAATGTTTTATACTTTGCACTTCTATTATTAGATAATCATACAAAAAAGAACGATAAAACAGATTAATCTTTAGATGATTACACATAGAAAGAATCCCCTGACTTTTTTATCATTATAATGAAAGCACTGTTACAACGTTTTTTATTATTACTAAATACGTTAACAGTTTGAGGGGGATTTCCAATGTTAGAAAAGCAAATTATTGATTCATTCGTATCCATTGTTGGCGAAGATAATGTAGATACATCCAATATGGGGCGTTTAACTTATAGTTATGATGCCACTCCAAACTTCCAAGCGATGCCTGATGCAGTCATTGCTCCTCGTAATACAAATGAAGTAGCAGACGTGTTAAAAGTGTGTAACACTCATAAAATTCCTGTATATGTTCGCGGGTCTGGAACAAATCTTTGTGCCGGAACGTGTCCACTTGAAGGCGGCATTGTCCTTATTTTCCGCCATATGAACAATATTTTAGAAATTGACGAAGAAAATTTAACAATTACGGTACAAGCTGGTGTTATTACACTTGATATTATTAAAGCAGTAGAAGAAAAAGGTTTATTTTATCCACCAGATCCAAGCTCTATGAAAATTTCTACAATCGGCGGTAACATTAATGAAAACTCAGGTGGATTGCGTGGGTTGAAATATGGCGTAACACGTGATTATGTAATGGGGCTTGAGCTTGTCTTACCAAACGGCGATATCATTCGCACTGGCGGTAAATTAGCAAAAGATGTAGCTGGTTACGATTTAACTCGTCTATTTATCGGTTCTGAAGGAACACTTGGTGTTGTTACGGAAGCGATATTAAAACTTGTTCCTATGCCTGAAACGAAGAAAACAATGCTCGCACTATATGAAGATATTAACGAAGCTGCACGTGCTGTTTCTTCTATTATTGCAAATAAAATCATTCCTGCGACACTTGAGTTTTTAGATCAACCGACAATTGAAGTTGTAGAAGAGTTTGCACAAATCGGTTTACCAACTGACGTGAAGGCAATTTTATTAATTGAACAAGATGGTCCGCCCGAAGTTGTCAATCGAGATATTGAAAAAATGGCTAACGTTTGTCGTTCTATGAATGCAGTCGATGTTCGCGTTGCAAAAGATGAAGCGGAAGCAGATGCCCTTCGTACAGCACGTCGTAGTGCACTATCAGCACTTGCAAGATTAAAGCCTACTACAATATTAGAAGATGCAACGGTACCACGTTCACAAATTGCTCCAATGGTTGAAGCAATTAATGCAATTGCAAAGAAATATAATATTCCTATTTGTACTTTTGGTCATGCTGGTGACGGCAACTTACACCCAACTTGTATGACAGATGCCCGTAATGAAGAAGAAATGCACCGAGCTGAACAAGCTTTTGCTGAAATATTTGCGAAAGCAATTGAACTTGGTGGCACGATTACTGGTGAACATGGTGTTGGCGCGATGAAAGCTCCTTATTTAGAAATGAAATTAGGTAAAGAAGGTATTGCAGCTATGCAAGGAATTAAACAAGCCTTCGATCCAAATAACATTATGAATCCAGGTAAAATGTTCGCGAAAGACTCTCGTAAAAGAGTGGTGGTTGAGCGATGACCACATTAAATAAAGAAAACATTCAAAAGGAATTTAAAGAACGATTAAGTGAAGATGAACTACTAAACTGTATGCGATGCGGCTTTTGTTTACCGACTTGCCCTACTTATATTCAATCCGGGTATAAAGAATCGCATTCACCACGCGGACGTATCGCATTAATGAAAGCCGTCGTCGATGGTTTAATTGAGCCAGATGAAGATGTTGAAAATACATTAAATGTTTGCCTTGGTTGCCGCGCTTGTGAGCCTGTTTGTCCATCTGGCGTGAATTATGGACATTTATTAGAAGAAGCTCGTGATATTATAAATCAAAATAAAAAGTTCTCGGTGCCAGTGAGAGCCGTTCGTAAAGTCGTTTTTGAAGGACTATTCCCTCATCAAAATCGAATGAGAACATTAACAGGACTAATCGGATTTTACCAGCGTTCTGGTTTACAAACGCTAACACATAAAACAGGTATTATGAAGCTATTCCCTGAAACACTTGCGACCATGGATCTCGTTTTACCAAAAGTCCCTAAAATGAAAGCAATGAAAGATCGTCCTGAATTTTTACCTGCTGAGGTGACAAAGAAGAAACAAGTTGCATTCTTCACAGGTTGTTTAATGGATACGATGTTTTTAGAAACAAATAACGCAACGATGAAACTTCTTCAGTTAGCTGGTTGTGATATCGTTATTCCGAAAACACAAAGTTGCTGCGGGGCATTACATGGGCATGCTGGTGAAAAAAGTGGAGCAAAAGAATTAGCAAAACGAAATATAAAAGCATTCGAAGATTTAAACATCGACTATATTATTACGAATGCAGGTGGTTGCGGGGCTTATCTCGTAGACTATGATTATCTTCTAAAAGATAATCCAGAATGGGCTGAACGTGCAAAGCAGTTTGTTTCTAAAATTAAAGATATTACCGCTATTCTAGTAGAACTAGATTTCCATAAACGAACTGACTTACGACTCACGCCGCAAATTATTACGTATCAAGATTCTTGCCATTTACGTAACGTTATGCGGACATCTTCGGAACCTCGTATGTTACTAGAAGCCATTCAAGGCGCAACATACCGTGAAATGAAAGATGCGGATCGCTGCTGTGGTTCAGCTGGTATTTACAACATTGTTCATTCAGAGTTATCAATGGAATTCCTGGATTACAAAATGGAACGCGTGCATGAAACAGATGCAGCGACAATTGTTACTGCAAATCCTGGATGTCTATTACAAATGAAACTAGGTATTGAACGTGAAGGTCTTTCTCATAAAATGAGAGGAATTCACATTGTAGATCTATTATTAGAAGCAATTGAAACCAACTCGTAATAACTCGTAACATACGTAATAATAGGAAAACGGCTATCTCCTTCGTCTATGTAAAGAGATAGCCGCTTTTTTGTCTGCTACAACATTAAAAATATGTTACTTTATTATAAAAAAGAACAACAGAAACATTACAGTTTTGTAAAAATCAATCCATTATATTCCTCGAAAAATCGCTCAAACCATTGATACAATAGGATTCTTCATTTTCTATTTAGGTAACTTTATCCAAAAATCCCCTCTTAAAACGAAGTATAAAAATGCTGAAAATTCCTTTTATACTCTATGTTTCTCTTATTTCCGCCCTTTTCTTCCCTTAGGATAAATTAGGTAATTTCGAAGTCTATGAATTTTTTTCCATCTTTTTTCTTGTAAATAGTATGCTACGATGAATTTGTCAGTCAGACAGGCTGTCAAAAACAAATCGTGTGAAAACAAATTAAAACTTTATATAGGGGGACACACATCATGAAAAAGCGTGTTTTATTATCTGTAGCTGCTGCAACAGCTCTTACTTTAGGAGTATCTTCTTTAGATGCACAAGCTGCAACAGTACAACCATCTAACATAAAGGTTCAAAATATTCAGCATTCAAAAATGATGATGAAGCAAATGAGCCAACAAGAATTACAAGCATTTTTACAATCTATGGGAGTTGAATCATTAGCACAATGGAATCAAGGACAATTCCAACAAGATTGCTTCATTCCTGGTCAACAGCCGACTGAAAATGTTGTGACTGAACAGCCAACAGCTAAGCCAGAAACTCAAAAGCCTGCTGAGCAAAAACCAGTTGAGCAAAAGCCTGCTGAAGAAGTTCAAAAACCAGAAGCTCAAAAACCTGCTGAAAACAACAATACTCAAAAACCTGCTGAACAAAAACCTGCTGAGCAAAAGCCTTCTGAAGAAGCAAAATCTTTAAGTGAATTCGAACAACGTGTTGTTGAATTAACAAACGCAGAGCGTACAAAGCAAGGCTTACCAGCATTACAAATCGATACTGAATTAAGCAAAGTAGCACGCATTAAGTCTGAAGATATGCAAAAAAACAACTACTTTGATCATAACAGCCCTACATACGGGTCTCCGTTTGACATGATGAAGAAATTTGGTATTTCTTATACATCTGCAGGTGAAAACATCGCCCAAGGTCAACGTACTCCAGAAGAAGTTGTACAAGCTTGGATGAACAGTGCTGGACACCGTGCAAACATCTTAAATAGCGGCTTCACTCATATCGGTGTTGGCTATGTAGAGAGCGGCAACTACTGGACACAACAATTTATTACGAAGTAAATAGATTAAAAGAGTCTTCTCCTAATGAGAAGACTCTTTTTTAAATTTCATAACTTTCTATTATGTACGAATATAAAATGTAGAACATAAATAAAATAGACCCGAAGCTTATCACACTAATTAATACATAAAATCCCCATTTCAGACTCAAAAGCAATGAAAATAATATGCTACATGCCATCACATGAAAGATTCGCCTACTAACTAAACGGATTTTTTGTAATTTGATCGGTTCTTTCTCTGTATCCTTCACCTTTTTAAACACTTTACTAAGCATAAAGAGAAATATACTAATTCCAATCGTTAGTCCTGTCTGAAAGAATATAATACTTCTCAAATTAATAAAAAGAATAAGCATATGGATAAACAACATAAATAAAGTAATACTCTTTATAAATCCGCTTACAATAAAATGCTCTCCTTCGTTAAACTTATATATATTATGTGAAATAATATACACGAATCCATGTAAAAAAATAATAAGGACAGGCAGAGATAACACGACAACTTGTTTACTTATAAACTCATTCGCTACACCATTCTCGTTCCAATGCACTGCCATACGAGTTGGTAAATATGGATAGATGCATAGAGTAAATAAAAGACAAGCGAAAAATATTCCTAGCACATATTTATATTTGACCAAGTGATTCTCACCTCTCTTTTCTCTTAACGGCTTCGCCTCTTTTAGAGAAATCCCTGCAAAAATCTACCTTTCTCAATTTTAAACTTACACTTTACCCGTTTTCTCTTTCAAATTTTTTCATTGTATTGTTTAAATTTGCAGGAAAAGGTACGTCAACCATGATCTCTTCTTTCGTAATTGGATGCAAAAAATTAATCTTCATCGCATGTAGCGCTTGATGGGACATGTATTTTGTTTGTCCGCCATATAATACATCCCCAACTAACGGATTTCCATTATAGCTCATATGAACACGAATTTGATGCGTTCTACCGGTTTCTAACTGTAACGTTACGAGCGTAGCATTTTGTTTGTTAAAATATTTCTCTACTTTATAATATGTTATAGCTTGGTCTCCCTTTGGAGAAACACGGCGTCTCGTAGCGTGATGTCGATCTCTTCCAATAGCTGCATCAATTGTCCCTTGCTTCTTTTTTACTTTTCCTTCAACAAGTGCCGCATACGTTCTTTTAATTTTCCGTTCCATTAATAAACGATCCATAATTGCACCCGCAATTCTATGTTTTGCGAATACAACACCACCTGTCGTATCTTTGTCTAACCTATGAATATGGCGAACCTTCGTCTCTAAACCTTGCATTTGAAAATGAAAAGCAACAAGATTAGCAAGTGTTCCCGCCCCATTTTTTTCAGATGGATGTGTATCCATTTGCTCAGGCTTATTTACAATGAGTACGTGATCATCTTCATACACTACATCTAATTCACCATATTCTGGATCTACGCCGTACTCCTCCTCCATAAACATATGGACTTGTAACTTATCTCCTTCTTTTAAAAGTTCATCCCATCTCCTCTGTTCTCCGTTAACCGTAATACCTTTTTCCATACGAAGCTGATGCAATAACTTTTTTGGCACTTCCCATTCTACTTTTAACAGCGATTCAATGCTTACACTATTCCATATCGCTGGAACCGTAATTTCACACCATTCGCCCTTTTTCTTTGTTTCCATACTGTATCACCTTATTTCTATTGATTCTCTCATTGTAACGGAAAACACACTTTGATGCACCGTCAAAAAGAGAAGACAGTCTTATAATAGACTGCCCCCTCACGCTCTAATCCTTTTCATTTCTTGCAATACTGCTTCAGCTTTTTGTTCATACGATAAATCTTTAAAGAAATCTGCCAATCGTTTATAGTCGTTGTACGTATCTAATAAGTCGTCTATCTTCTCGCCTTTCATAACTTGCTGCTTTTGCTTCATTTTTACTGGATAACGATACCCCGATACTTCTTGTATTTTGTAATACTCATCCTCTACTTGAATGACCTTTACAAGTTCCTCTTCTTCCGCATCCATCGTATACCCATCAAATTCTCTAAGCAGTTCATAAATGATATGAGTCCATTCATCTTTTGGATAAAATCCTTTTTCTAACCGATAACCGACAATGCGATACATATGTCCATCTTTTTCAGCAAACTGTACTGTATCATTTAGCTTAAACTTAAAATAACGAAACATTGCCTTCACCTACTTGTATGTAATGTTCTTATCACATACTATTTGCAAAATATAGGCCTTGCTATTCATAAAAAAATACTCACCTTATAGATGAGTATTTTTTAGGACGATTTTTCTTTTTTCTTTCGGAATGGTAACCACCAGTTCCAATCTCCAAACAATTTCATTAAACTTGGTACGAGCATAAGTCGAATAATTGTTGCATCAAGAAATATGGCTAGTGCAACCCCAATCCCCATCTGCTTTACTGGTAAAATATCTGTAAATGCAAACGCACCGGTAACAACAATCATAATTAAAGCAGCGGATGTAATGATGCGGCTTGTTGATACAAGCCCTTCTAACGTTGCTTGATCGTTATCTCCTGTTTCCTCATACAACTCATGAATACGTGAAATAAGAAATACTTCATAATCCATACTAAGTCCAAATACGAGGCCGAAAATGAAGATGGGTAATACAAATAAAACCGAGCTCTCTTCTAATCCGAAATGTCCACCTTCAAACAACCAAATAATAATTCCAATTGTTGCACTTAAACTAAGTACGTTCATAATAATTGCTTTAATTGGAATGAGTATAGAACGGAATGCGAATAATAAAATGACAAAGGTTGATCCAAATATAACAGACATACCAATTGCAACTTTATCTTTAATTTCATCTTCTAACTCTTGTTGGAACGTTGTCATCCCGCCCAAATAATAAGTAACATCGTTTTCTTTATAATTTTTTTTGAAATCACGAACCCATTGTTTAGCAGTTTCTGTACGAGGTTTCGTATCCAAAAAGACTTCAATTGTTGTCTTATTCTCTTTCGTATATGCCTCAAATATAGGAGCTATTTTCGCAGCTTCTGGTGATTGTAACATCCCAGCAACTTGATCTGCTTTCATTCCATTTAGCCCGTCATATATACTTTTCACCTTATATACTTGCTTATCATCTTTTAACTTTTGAATAACATCTTCTACCTTCTGTAAACTTTCTTTTGATGTCATATCTTTCTTCGTCTCTACTACTAATGTAACATCAGCATGTGTTTTGACAGTTTTATTAAATGCTTCTTCATATTTCTCATAAGCAACCCTTGTGTCACTCTTTTCAGGTAACGCTTCAACACCAGGAAACTGCAAGTTAGCTGTACGTAGCGGTAATAAACAAATAACAATAAATGCTGTAACGGCAATAATCATGACGATTGGATGTTTCATTACAAACTGTGCAAATTTACGCCATACATTTGATGGCGTAGGCGCCGCCTGATTCTTTTTTAATATCCTTTTACCAATTAAAGATAATAGCGCCGGAAGAAGTGTGAGCGAAAATAAAATGCTCATAATAACGACAATCATCCCGCTAATAGCAACAGACTGAATATAATCAATCTTAAAGAAAAATAAACCTGATAAACCGACGAATACACATAGCCCTGAAAATACGATAGCGCGCCCTGCCGTTTGATACGTAGTCGCTATCGCTTCTTTCACTGTTCTCTTCGCCACTTCCTCTCGAAAGCGATTTACAAATAACAGTGCAAAATCAATTGATAATGCAAGCCCAATCATCGGTGCAACATTTAATACAAAAATAGATAACTCTTTATCGCTACCTATAAAATATAAAATCCCCATCGTACTAATTACACTAAGTACGCCATTTAAAATCGGCAAAATAGACGCAAGCAGACTACCAAATGAGAATAATAGTACGAGAAAAGCAATAGGTAAACCAATCATCTCTGCTACTTTTAAATCATTTTGCGTCCTTTCATTAATCTCTTGATTAATTTTCGGATATCCTGTCGGTGTTACTTTTAATACTGCATTACTTTCCTTCTCAATTTTTTCAGCGAATTGTAATGTCTTTTCCATTCGTTCTTTATTTGTTTTCCCGGAAAATAATATCGTCGCATAACCGATATCATCTTTTAGCATCTCTTTATTTTGCATCGGATGATGGAAAGATTCGTATGTTTCCTTCTCTTGAATGTGATTTATAATTCCATCTATACGCTTTTGAAACTCCTCTTGAGAAGCATTCTTTTCTTTCTCAAAAACGAGTAAAAGCGTATCTTGAGACTGCTTAAAATCTTTATCTAAAATTTCTTTCGTCTTTTGATAATCCCCTTCTGTTTGGAAACCATCACCACCTAATACTCCCGGAAGCTTTGGAGCAAAAATACCGAGTGCTATTGCGAGTAGTAGTAATACGACGATTACTGTATAACGAAATTGATACAAAAAAGCGCCTAACTTCCCCCACTTATCAATTTTATGTACATTGGTCTTCACACATTTTCACCTACTTTATATAATTCACTTGTCATTTATACTTTATCACATCTCCCCATAAACAAAAAACGTCTAGGAAAACTATAATACTAGTTTTTCTAGACGTTTTTTTATCTCTCGTTATTAAGTCCCAATCTCTCGGTAAGCAAACGATGACAATAAATTGCAATGATTAACAAAATGCCACCTGCGCAGTAACCAGCTAAAATATCAGTCGGGTAATGAACATTTAAAATAACTCTACTTAATCCAATCCATACAATTAATATGCCCATCAAAATCGTAATACCACATTTTCCAGCTATACTTTTCAAATTTGCTGCAATGATATAGGCAAGAAAACCGAATGTTACGATAGATAGCATTGCATGTCCACTTGGAAAGCTATACCCAAGTGCGTCAAGTGCCTCATTTAATGATGGGCGGTCTCTTTTCACAATTTCTTTTATTCCCTTATTAACAAGATGTGTCATTAATATAGCCATCGGATACACAATCATAGCAGCATAATAACGTTTCTTCCAAAAAATAAGCAAACTTATAACAAGCGTAGTTATGATTCCAATCTCAGATCCCATCTTTGTAAAGTATGAGAAAAATGTAAGAGAGCTTTCCGTTTGTAACCCTTTTACTAATCCGCGGACATATGTATCCATCATTGTAACACCACCTACATGTACCCTCCAAGCGATGATACTAAATAGAACAAATAATAAAACGATACACATTCCCTCATACTGATGCAACTTCTTCTTCAAGCGATTTCCTCCTACTATGAAAAAATGCGATTTCTACTTTAGAAACCGCATTTCCCCACTTATTTACCTTTTGTTTTTAACTCTGTCCAGTAGCGATCATAGTCTTTTAACTTATCGTCTACATCAACAAGCCATTCTGTACGATCTAATTCTTCTTTCGTTAAGAAGATCATGTGGTTATCACGATATTCTTTACTGTGAAGAGGATGAGCTTTTTCATTTGGATTACTGTAACCAATTGACTCGTAGTTTTTCACACTTACTTTTTCATCTAATAAGTAGTTCATAAACTTCTCTGCAAGCTCTTTGTTTTTTGCACCTTTTGGAATTGCTAACGTGTCAGCCCAAATTGTGCCGCCTTCTTTTGGTACAACGTACTCTACATCTTTATTATCTTTCGCGATAAATGCTGCGTCTCCAGACCAAACTGTCCCGATCCAAGCATCTTCTGTAATGAATTTCTGTTTAATATTATCTGTATCGAATGCTAATAAGTTTGGAAGTAGCTTCTGCAAATCAGCAGACGCTGTCTTTAACTGTGCATCCTCTTTCGTGCTATTAGAGAAACCATTTTTCTTAAGTCCCATTCCTAATACTTCACGAGAATCGTTTAATAAAGTAACATGTCCTTTATATTTCTCGTTCCATAAATCATTCCAGCTTGTAGGTGCTTCTTTCACATACTTTTTATTGTATGCAATTCCCGTTACACCCCAAGTATATACTAAAGAATACTTATTCTCTGGATCAAACGCAGGTGTTTTAAAGTTAGAAACAAGATTCTCGATGTTCGGGATGTTCTTCTTATCTAAAGGTGCTAATAAGTCCATCTTCGCCATCGTTTTCACCATGTAATCAGATGGCTGAATTAGGTCATAATTCGCACCACCAGCTTGTAATTTCGCAAGCATTTCTTCGTTACTTGCGTACTTATCATAGTTAATTTTCACGTTATATTTCTTTTCAAAATCTCTTAAAACTTGCTCATCAAAATTGTCAGCCCAGCTATAAATATTTAATTCTTCTTTTTTCTCACCACAACCAGCAAGTACACCTGCAGCAAGACTGAAGCTAATTGCTACACCAGCTAATCTCTTCACTAATTTCATCGGTTTATTACCTCCTTGTACTTTCTATATCATTCGTATTATAAAGGAAGGTGTCCTCCAGAGTTTTCTTCACCATCTGCACCTTTGTTACGGAAGATTTCAGATAGAACCATTAATCCTACGATAACAACAATTAAAATTGTAGAAAGAGCATTAATTTCAGGTGATACTCCGCGCTTAACCATACTGTAAATATATAATGGCAATGTTGTTGATCCTGGTCCTGATACGAAGAAACTAATTACAAAATCATCAATTGATAATGTGAATGTTAATAATGCTGCTGAAACAACTCCCGGTGCAATTGCCGGAAACGTTACAAAGCGAAACGTCTGCCAAGGGGTTGCTCCTAAATCATTTGCAGCCTCTTCTAAATCACGTCCCATGCTAGAAAGACGGGCCGCTAAAATAACAACAACAAATGAAATACTAAATGTAATGTGTGCGATAATAATTGTTGTTTGTCCAAGTTCCATACCTAATTGACTAAATAGGATAAGTAAAGATAAGCCCATTAATATATCAGGAATTAAAATTGGTAAATATACAAGACCATTAATGGCCCCTTCAAAACGATATTTGTAACGATGTAATGCTATCGCAAAAAACATACCAAGTATCGTTGTTACAACCGTTGTTATAACCGCAATCGTCATACTATTTACAAACGCATCAATAACATCTTGTTTTTGAAATAAATCTGTATACCAATGGAATGTAAAGCCTTCCCATTCCGCATTAATTCGAGAATCATTGAAGGAATATACCATTAAAACCATCATTGGAAAATACAAGAACAATAAAATTAACCAAGAATAAGAAACTAAAAACTTTTTCATTTTTGCCTATTCCCCTCCGTTCCCATCATATTTATATACTTTCGTTGCACGATAATATAAGTAAATTAACAGAACAGAGAATAGAACAACAATCATAGATAACGCAGATCCAAACGGCCAGTCACGCGCACCTAAGAATTGGTTTTGAATTACATTTCCGATTAATGCTACTTTCGATCCACCCATCACGTCTGATACAACAAACATTCCGATAGAAGAAACGAATACTAAAATAGAACCAGTAGCAATCCCTGACATCGTCATTGGTACTGTTACATTCCAAAATGCTTTTACTGGTGTTGCACCTAAATCATAAGCTGCTTCTAGCTTACGCTTGTCCAGCTGCTCAATTGCTGCATACACTGGTAAAATCATAAATGGTAATAAAGAATATACCATTCCGAGTATTACAGACGGTGTATTATATAGTAAATTTAACGGTTCACTAATAATACCTAATTTTAATAACAATGTGTTTACAAGACCTTGTGAACGTAAAATAACAATCCATGCGTATGAACGAACAAGGAAGTTAATCCAAAACGGTATCGTTGCCAATAATAAAAGGATAGAACGATATTTACGATCAACAATTGTAATTGTATACGCAAATGGATAACCAATTAATAAACAAAGTACTGTTGTAATAACAGCAATCTTTACCGTTTCCCATAACGTCCCCATATACAATGGATCAAACACACGTACTATATTATCTAACGTAAACTGCATTTCCACTGTTCCGTATGCTCCGCGTTGCATGAAGGCAAAACCCAATACGAATACAAGTGGAACTAGAAAGAAGAGTAACAGCCACACGACTGTAGGTAGTGCGAGTAATTTCCCTTTTTTCAATTTAAGGTCACCTCGTCCTCTTGCTCCCAGCCTACGTATACATTATCTCCAATGCTCCACTGCGCTGCTTCTTCAGCAGTTTGATATGCCATTAGTAATTCTGATGTTTTCTCATCACGTACATAAAGCTTTTCCATATTTCCAACAAACTCAATATCTTCAATATGTCCAAGATGGTATTCTTTTAAAATTGGTTCTTCAACCGAACGCACCTTTACATTTTCAGGACGAATTGCTACATAGCCTTCCCCGTTCTTCACAACATTATTTTCACCGATAAATGTCGCAACGAACAACGTTTTCGGCTTATTGTAAATTTCTTTCGGCGTTCCGATTTGTTCAATATGCCCTTTATTCATAACAACAATACGATCACTCATGCTCATTGCTTCTTCTTGATCGTGCGTTACGTATATGAACGTAATTCCTAAATTACGTTGTAAGTTCTTCAATTCACGTTGCAAGTCTTTTCTTAACTTAAAGTCAAGCGCTCCAAGCGGCTCATCTAATAGTAATACACGTGGGTTATTTACAATTGCTCTCGCAATTGCTACACGCTGTTGCTGCCCACCAGACAACTTCGTAGGTTTACGATTACGGAACTCAAGTAACTGCGTTAAACGCATTGCCTCTTCCGCACGTTCTTTCTGTTCTGCAGCTGGTACTTTTTGCATTTTCATACCGAAACAAATATTTTTTTCTACATTCATATGCGGGAATAGTGCGTAATGCTGGAACACTAAGTTCATATGACGCTTGTATGGTGGCAAATCGTTAATCTTTTCATCATCTAATAAAAGATTCCCTTTAGTTGGAGTTTCAAATCCTGCGATCATACGAAGTAAAGTCGTTTTCCCGCAACCACTCGGTCCTAAGATTGTTAAAAATTCTCCTTCTTTAATATCTAAAGAAAGAGGTGGGATAATCACTTGATTTCCAAAATGTTTTTCTACTGCTTCAACTTTAATAATCTTTTTCATTTTCCCGTCCTATCTACCTTAAATTTTAATTTTTATATTCATGAATAAACATTTATGTTTTATAGACTATTTTTTGTTTCGATCCAAACAAAAATGGTTATTTAGCAAGCGTTCACTTCTATTCTTTATGTAGTATGTTTGATTCATTTTTGCATGATACATAATGTCGAACAGAAAAACCCCTTCCATTGCGAAGGGGCTATTATCATACGGCTACGCCTACTGATAAACACCATCATCATTTTAACAACTTTCGTATGAATTTTAAAGCACTTTTTGTAGAAGAGTAACGAATTTTCATATCAAATGCCGTAGATTGGGCTAAAATGCTTTTATAATGTGAAAAAGTCCGAAAACTTTCTTCCCCATGATAACTACCTAATCCACTACTTCCAACGCCCCCAAAAGGCAAATATGGTGTTGCAAGATGATAGACAACATCATTAATACAACCTCCGCCATATGAAATATTACTCGTCACTTTCTTTTGCACTTCTTTATCTTCAGAAAATACATATAACGCTAACGGCTTTGGATGTTGCTGAATTGTGCCAATTACATCTTCTAATTTGTCATATTCTATAATCGGTAAAATCGGTCCGAAAATTTCATCTTCCATAACAGTACTTTGCCATGTAACATTTGTTAATACTGTTGGTTCAATATGTAAAGTTTCTTTCTTATAATTCCCACCGATTACGGTTTTACCATCTTTCAAAAATGTACATAAACGTTCAAAATGACGCTCACTCACAATTCGTACGTAATTGTCATTGTTCAGTGGCTCTTCTCCATACTGCTCCGCAATTTCATGTCGTAACGCCTCCATTAACTGTTCTTTCACGGAAGAATGAACGTACATATAATCAGGTGCTACACACGTCTGTCCTGCATTTAAAAACTTGCCCCAAACAATCCGCCTTGCTGTTACATCTATTTTTGCATCTTTATGTACAATACATGGGCTTTTTCCGCCAAGTTCTAACGTAAGCGGCGTTAACTGTTTGGCTGCTGCTTCCATCACAACTTTTCCAACACCGACACTACCTGTAAAGAAAATATAATCAAACCTTTCCTTTAACAATGCCGTACTCTCTTCTATTCCGCCTTCTATTACCGCTACAAGCTCTTCTTGGAATAATTCCTCTAGCATTCTCGTAAGCACTTTTGAAACGTTAGGCGTTAACTCTGACGGCTTTAAAACAACTGTATTTCCAGCTGCCAGCGCTCCTACTAGAGGTGCAATTGCTAACTGAAACGGATAGTTCCACGGCGCAATAATAAGCGTCACACCATACGGTTCTGGCACTACTTTCCCCTTTGATCCGAAATGAGTTAGTGCTGTTCGAACTCGCTTCGGTTTACTCCACGATGACATATGTTTCAATTGAAAAGAAATTTCTTTTAATACATATCCCACTTCCGTTGTGAACGACTCATGAGCTGACTTATTTAAATCTAATTTCAATGCTTGAAATATCTCATCTTCAAAACGCTGAATTCCATCATAAAGCTTTTTTAAATTATTTTTTCTTGTTTCTATACTTCTCGTATATCCATTATAAAAATATTGCTTTTGTTTATTTACAATAGAAGAAATACTCATCCATTCACCTTCTCCCACTATTTTCATCCAATTCTTTCATTATTTATATAGACTTTATATGTAACAAATTTCTATTCGTAAAGTTACATTATATATGACTTTTCCAGCTATATAAAATTCATTGCTCACAAAAAAACTACCGAAAGAAATTCTCTCGGTAGTTTTACTGTATTAACGATATAAACGAACAGCACCTGCAGAATTATCATCAGCTTGTCCTACTACTTCAAACTTCAGACCAAGCTTCGGTAAAATACGTCCTGCATCTGGAATCTGTTGATTAATATACGTTTTAGAATCATCAAACTTCGGTACACCCGCTAAGCCATCATACGTAAATGTTCCACGCGTTGGAGATACAACCTTCCAAGCTGGCGTTTTGTCGAATGAGAACGCCGCATCAGCAATTTGGAATCGTGTACTACTTTTCACTGTTGGTTTACCATTTAAAGTTCCTACAATTGCTTCTGGATGAGAATCAACTACGCCAAGGAAACCATGTCCTGGATGTACACCAACCCAGTTATCCGTGTAAGCTGAATCCGCATACCATACAACCATACCAGTGTTAAATACTGGACCACGAGCAAATTTCAATGCGTTATCTGCCCCAGCATAGTTTCTCCACTCTACATAATAGTTATGTTTTTTCTTCTCAGTTCCGTTAGAAACCGCGAAACCATCTAATTTAAATTGTGGTGTACCTTCCGCATCATCAGAGAATACCACCTTACCATCCACTGTTAGTGAAGCATTATCAAGCGCAAAACCGTTTAATGCTAGACCACCATCAGTAATGTAATCAAATGTTAATTTTACTTTCTTACCTTTGAATTGACTTAAATCATATGATTTGTCAATCCACTTTCCATTTGTCGTAGCTGCATTTCCACTATTTGCTTTCTCACCAAGTCTTTCAATTAACGTTTGTTGACCGTCTTCTGTTACAGCGTGTACTTCAAGGAAATCGTACTCTGCTTCAATTTCATACAATGACTTGAAATCAAATTTCGCAGTCGTTGCATTTGTTAAATCGAACAGCGGTGTTTCCATCTTTGTATGAAGATCGTCACCTTTTGTGCTGTAGTAATACTGTTTACCAAATGCAGGCTGAATTCCTTTTACATCTTTATCTGGTAAGTTAACACGAATCATACCTGGTCGATCTGATTTCGTAACACTTTGGTCTAAATATGTCGCTAGGCCGATACCTTTATTTAATTTCTCGTAATCTACTTCTACGATATTTGCCCAGTTACCACCGATTGTTTTTTGGAAAAACTCTTTATTTTGTGGTGACAAACTCGTTGGCGTCGTTCCAGCGATTTTACCAGCCCAGCTTCCGCCACTCATAATAGACCAAGCTTCAATCGGCTCACCCTGACCGCTATATTGTGTATCATACTCATCTGGAAGGCCTAAATCATGACCATATTCATGTGCGAATACACCAACTGCGCCATCTTCTGGTTCAATTGTGTAGTCAAATGCTGCCATCTTTCCGCCCCAATATGGAACTTTCGCTTGTGTACCTTCAATTGCGAATGGTTTTGGTCCCACTGTCCAGCGATGTGACCAAATTGCATCATCACCTAATTTACCACCGCCAGCCTCTTGTCCAACACCCGCATGAATGATCATTAAGTGGTCAATTAAACCATCCGGTTGATTTTGATTTCCATCACCGTTTACATCGTATTGATCGAACTGATCAAACTGTGATAAATCAAGACCGCTATCTACAGCTGCTTTTAATGCATCTTTTACTAAATCACGTGGTCCTTTTGGTCCTTTATTATCATGACCTGTACCAGCATCCGCACCGTAATCAGCAGCTTTACCAGGAACTGTTAACCATTTTGTTACTGTTCCGTCTACTGTGTAACTACCACCAGATTGTTCTTCGTAATATTGTTTAAACGTTTCAATTTTGCTTCCATCATCTAACGTGAATGGTTCATTACCAAATAACATTTTTTCATAGTGTTCTTTGTTAAAATCGTTAGAATACATGTATCCAGGCTCTTTATCGATATTGTTATGTTTAAAGTCAGCGTACTCTACAAGTAAAACGAGTACTTTATCTTTACGAACTTCACCGTTATATTCTTTTCCCTTTGCTGGAGAAGTTGGTACTTTACCATTCAAACCACCCTTAACTGGTCCTGTCGCAGCAGGTGTTCCTGTCGCTGGTTGGTCTAATTTTTCTTTCGTGTCTGCTTTCGCATCTTTCACTTTCTTTAAAAAGTCAGATGCCTCTTTCGTAAGTTGGTCCCCATTTGCCGCTTCTTTCCCAGGATTTTCACCCTTTTTGTTCTCTACGTATTTTTCGACAGCTTTCTTTGTTTCTGTCTCTGAAGCCTTCGAATCAATTACCCCACGTTTTTTCAGTGCATCTGCTAAACGCTCTTCTGGAATTAAATGGTCATCAACTGGGCTCGTAGCTGTCTTATTCACAGGTGTTTCAGCATATGCAGATTGAGTGCCAACTCCGAGTGAAAGGCCTAATACAGCTGTCAAAGCGATTGATGATAAAACTTTGAACGGTTTCTTGTTCATCCCTTATTTCCTCCCCTAATAAATAATATGTATTACAAATTAAATTTTATTAAAAATTCAATATTTTTTCAATATTTAGTTATATTATGTAATTTTTTTAATATATTTGTAAAAATTCCATAGTTAATATACGAATATATCATGATTCAACAATGTTTTCTGAAAATATTGAAAAGTTTTGGCGAAAACCTTATACTTTCCATAGAGGGAATTTAATGGGGATTTTATCTTTGTTTCATCTACAAAATATTTGATAATTCACTATATAAAATACAAAATTCGATTGTATTATCATATATTCTGTAGCAGCAATTATGACCAATAATTAGGGAGGAATTACATTTGTACAAAGATAAGACTGACTCACTAGATCAAGAATGGATTGATTTAATACTTGAAGCTCTAGATGCTGGCATTGCCCTGCAAGATATTGAACACTTTTTCCAACGTATGAAGCATACGAGCCAGGCTCAATAGCCTCGTTCTTTTTAGCGAATTTTATGTTATAATAATCACATCATAAGACGACTACATATTGATAGAAAGGTGCGCAAATATGATAGGAGAACGTATAAAACGCCTTCGTTTACAAAAAGGCATTTCACTAACAGAACTCGCCGAAAAAGCTGGCGTTGCTAAATCTTACATTAGTTCTATAGAACGAAATTTACAAAAAAACCCTTCCATCCAGTTTCTTGAAAAAATTGCAGCTGTTCTACAAATTCCAGTTGATACTTTACTTCACGATGAAACAACCACGGAAAGTCATCTAGACTCCGAATGGACACAACTCGTTAAAGATGCAATGAGCTCTGGTGTCTCAAAAGAACAGTTTCGTGAATTTCTCGAGTTTACACAATGGAAGAAAAATCAAAAATAATACATAGTAAGGAGTGCTTAAATTCGGCACTTCTTTTTCTTTATAAAAAAAAGCGGGGGATACCCGCTTTTTGATTTATTATTTTTCTTCGCCAGCTTCTTGGTTAGCATTGAATGTCCACTCTAAATTCAATGAATCACCTTGGAATTTGTTTTGATCTTTACCATCATCTTCGAATACAAATTGTACCCATAGATAGTCTTCTGTACCAGCCGCTAATCCACCTTTTTCACCCCACTCAGGAGAAAAGATGTCTTTAGCTACAAGATCTGGATCAGCATTTTGTAAATCAGCTAAAGTTGTTTCATATACAGGCTCACTTTGTTTATCCCAGTTCCAAAGGAATTTCACTTTAATGTGCTTACCAAAATCTTCACCCGCATTATCACCTTTTGCATCTTTAACAGTATACTTTGTCGCTAATTTAACGTCTTTAATCGCTAACGTACCGTCGTTCTTTAATAAGAACTCTTTTTTAACAGAATCCCCTGGCTTTAAATCTTTAATATCTACAAGCGTTTTAGGGTTTAATGTAAGATCTAACGTCCCAGCTGCAAATGTATTGTTCGATACTTCTTTATCACTAAAGAATGCAAATGTTCCTCCACCAATTAAAGATAACCCCAATGCTGCTGATGCAACTCCCATACCTAATTTCTTTTTCAGACTCACAATCAATTCCCCCTAGCTGTTTTTTGTATTTTTATCTCTTATTTCAAAATAAGAGGTGTAACTAAAACTATATTAGCTTAGCTAATATTTGTTCTTTTTTTAAAACCTTAAGTTCATTATAACGAACAGAACTGTATAAATACAATATATTTTTTGATTATTTTTATTTCTCAACAATTTTTCTTTTTTTTCAGAAAAGTATTGAGAAATAAAGTAAAACTTTAATCAGTGTTTTTTGTCCATCCTACTAATTATTAACCTTCACCAAATAGCATGCGGCCAACTAACTTCCTCGTATTCGTTGAATTTTTTGGCCCTTATACCTTCGAAAAAAAACAAAGCAAATAGATGAGTAGTAGGGCTCCCTCATCTATTTGTTTTATGATTGTATTTATACCTTCCGAAATGCTGCTGTATTTTACTTGCTATTCCTATTTCTTCTGTTCTTCTTGTTTCTTACCCTCTTCTAGTTTTTTCGCTTCTTCTTGTTTCTTACTCTCTTCTAGCTTTTTCGCTTCTTCTTGTTTCTTACTCTCTTCTAGCTTTTTCGCTTCTTCTTGTTTCTTACTCTCTTCTAGCTTTTTCGCTTCTTCTTGTTTCTTACTCTCTTCTAGCTTTTTCGCTTCTTCCTGTTTCTTACTCTCTTCTAGCTTTTTCGCTTCTTCCTGTTTTTTACTCTCTTCAAGATTCTTTTGCTTTGTTGTTTCATCTACTAATAATTTCTCAAAAGCTTGAATTTGTTTATCAATCACTTGTAAATTAACCTCTTTATCAACATACTCACAGTGTTCTTTAACTATATGAAAACCAGCATTCACATATGAGAATACTTGCTTATTAGATTCACTTTTATCTCCAGTTAACTCTTCTTTCACTTTGTTATAAGGATCTTCTATTGATACATATACTTTTTGTAATAGTTCTCTTTCAGCAGCTATTTTCTCACGCCCTTGCTTCCACGTAACAAGCACCTGTTCTAACTCTTGAGTGGAAGTGAAAGTTACTTTCGATTTCATCTCTTCATACTCATGCAAAATAACTTCCTTATGTTGCTTAGCTTGTTCTGTCAACTGATCAACTGTTTTTGGAAAAATACTTGCTGTAGAAATTGTTGCCTGCACTTTCGTCTCATGAATGAAAGCTGCCTCTGTATAAGTCATCATTTGAGAACCTAAATAAAAAGTAATAGTGCACAAACATGGCAATATAAGCATCTTTTTGAATTTGCGAGGTGTCTTCAGCATTTTAATCTCTCCTATCGAACAACTCGTTCTTTATCAAGAACTATAACTTTATTATAATAAAGTGAATTACAAAATGATATAAAAATTATGTTTCTTTTTACATTTCTCTTTTAACACAAAAAGAGACTACCTTTGATAGTCTCTTTTTGTTGTCATTATTATTTCGTTTCACCATCGCCTTGCTGTGCATCAAACGTCCACGTTAATTGTAACTTATCGCCTTGGAATTCATTTTGGTCTTTTTTATTATCAACGAATTCAAATTTCACTTTGAATTTATCAGATTTACCTGCAGAAATACCTTTTTCATCCCAGAACCAAGCAGCTAAATCATTATTTACTGCTGTAAGTGTATCACCCTTCAATTTATCTAATGTAGTTTCTTTCACAATCGTCTCATGCTTATCTACATTTTTTAAGAATGTTACTTTAATATGTTTACCAAAATCATCTTTATTATCTTTCTTTGTATCTTCTACATTATAGTCTGTTTTTAATAGAACCTTTTTAATATCTAAAGAGCCTTTATTTTCTAGTTTAAATTCTTTTTCAACTGTATCACCAGGTTTTAAATTCGATACATTAACAACTGTTGATGGGTTTAATGATAAATCAAGCGTACCAGCCGCAAATGTATTATTTGACACTTCTTTATCGCTAAAGAATGCAAATGTTCCTCCACCAACTAATGCTGCTCCTAGTACTGCTGATGCGATACCCATTCCTAATTTTTTCTTTAAAGTCATGTCCAAATCCCCCATTATATATATATTTGTTAATTTCCTAGTAGGAAATTATAACTAAGATAACTAGACGGATTGTTCTACTTTTTTATCTTTCTTTTCTCCGTCGATGCTACGAATAGCGCCAAAAATAGAAATCGCGGAATAGCCAAGTAAAAAGACTCCTGGAATAATAAGAAGTAATGCTGCTCCCGCTTTTGAACTCGCATAATTCAGTCCATAACCAAGGTATGGAACTGTAATATCTGCATACTTTCCGATTACATTCTCTGCCAGTACCGGTGCTAAATCTGGTCCGTTGTTGTTATCCCCTTTTGTTTCATACATTACTTTTCCATTTGTATCTTTCACACCGATAATACGGTGAGTGACAATTTTATTATCTTTCTCTTTAAAGGTAATAACATCACCTTTTTGATATTTAGAACCATCTTTCGTTGGCTCTATCGCAATGATTGATCCTGTCAAAAATGTTGGTTCCATCGATCCTGAAAGAACACTCTTAAATTGATACCCCATCACTGTTGGATCACCGCCACTCGCTTTTGAAGAAATAACTACAAAAGCTAAACAAACCATTACCGCAAATAAAACAAATGAGATAGCGTTGCTAATCACCTTCCAAATTAATTTCATCGTCTCTCTCCCTCTCCGTTGTTTTATATTATTTGAGGTATGCAATATCCACCTTCGTTCTCTAGCAAGAACACAACTAAATAATATAACGAACGATAGAGGAATGCAATAAGAAAATTTACAATTATTAGTTATTTCTAAGGGGTATATTAACGCAAAAAAGACCGTGACAAAATCTCATCACAGTCTCCATATTAGCTATTTACTTCTCTTCTGATTTCATCCCTTGGTTATTTCGGCGCAGCACTACATATAAAATCGCTCCAAATAATACAATCGCACCTATTCCAACACTTATCACTTTCACATTTGATTCCTTTACTTCAGGTGCAACTGTATCTTTTTTAGGCATCGCAAACGTAACATCTTCTTTTGAAAGAACATTTATAGTCGCAATCGTTTGATTATTTTTTATAATATCTACCGCACCAACTACTTCACCGCGATGGATTCCTTTTTGGTACAAAGATTCTTTATCCACTGAATTAACCCGAAAAGCCGTTTTTACATTTTTCCCTTCATCTTTCTTTAACATAAGCTCAGCACTTTTTTCGAGCTCAGAATCAACATCTTTATTTAAATACGTTGTCTTTTGGTGCCAACTATGTTTATCGAGTACCGTTTGCTTCGTAAATTGTCCAAAAGAATATTCCGCCATCTGCTTCAAATCTTCATAAATTTCAGGTCTTTGAGAAGCCATTACTACATTTATAATACGATTCCCATCCTTCTCATTTAATAAAACGAGCGTATTGCGCGCTTCATTCGTAAATCCTGTCTTACCACCCATGCTATATGGATTTTCAAAATAAGTAGACTTATTAAAAATAGACACTGTTTGCGTAGATGTCGTAACTGTCGTTCTTTTCGTATTCATCGCTTGTAAAATTTCAGGATACTTTTGCACACCTCTTGTAATCATGGCCATATCATATGGCGTCGTATAATGATTTGGATCATGTAACCCATTCGGCGTTACAAAATGGCTATCTTTAGCCCCTAATTGCTTCGCCTTTTCATTCATCATATTGGAAAAATTTTCAACACTTCCTCCAATACGCTCCGCAATCGCATACGACACATCATTTGCACTCAGCACCATTAAAATCATAAGTGCGGTATTTCTATTAATAGTCTCACCAGGTTGAAACTCAATTTGATAATTACTCTTCTCTTGATCTAATGCTAATTGCGAAAACGTGAATTGATCCTCTGGCTTCGTATGCTCCATCAGTAAAATCGCCGTTAACACTTTCGTCATACTAGCAGGAAACGCACGATGATGTGCATTTTTGTCGTACAACACATCTCCTGTTTTCGCATCAATCGTAGTCGCAAACTGACTAAAAACATTCGGTCCTTCCGCAGGCGGTGGTGCCACTTGCTCCGGATTTACTCCAATATTCGTTTCAGCATATAACGTCATAGGTGTCAAAAAAAATAAACAAATAACCGTAATAAAAACCGAAATTTTCTTAAAATTTACCATATGACTCTCCCTTTTCCCTTTACTTTCACATTCTATAAAATAACTCTACCAATCTATATGTAATTTGTATTAAATTGGAAGAATATTCACTATTTTTTACTATATCACACTTTTACGATGAGTAACATAAATATACAACAAAAAATAAGAAGGAATTACTCTTTCTTATCCTTCTCATCAATCAACGAATCTATTAACTTTTGCCCAGCTTCTTCGGGCGTAATCTCATCCGTCATACCCATAAACGACCAACCTTTAGAATCGACCCACTCAACGAACTCTTGCAAAAACTCATCATGCGTCACATCCACATCAAGAATCGAACCATCAATCGAAATCGTTCTATTTCTAGACACACGCATCTTAAACGTTTTTCTTACCATTACAATAATTCTCCCTCTACTCCTGAATATTTATAAATATCTTGTACTTCTTTTATACATGATTTCTTGAAAATTGTAAAAAGGATATATTGGCCAATTTGCATATTTAAAATGAAAATCTCTTATTATATAACCCTCACACTACATTCATTTAGTCATAAATTACGGAATACATCCATATAAAAAAACAAACTAAATTACATTCTATCACACCAACTACACTTGACTTTAGTACGATCAAATAGAATATATTAGAAAACACTTTAAAATGAGGAGAAACTCAATGGCGCGTTGTACATATTGTAAAACGAAGTGGAAAGTAAAAGATGTATGGTCGCTTCTCATAACATTCGAAAAAGATTGTCCGTATTGTTTCAGAAGGCAATATCTATCAAAGAAAACATTGAACTCCATGCCAGAACTTATAAGCTTACCTTTACATTTCTTATTCCCTTTTCTTGTTGACTTAAGCGATGAAGGTCCTTTGGATTGGTATCGGAAATCATAACACTTCAGCATCTTCTATTTATTAAATATAAAAACATACATACTAATATACCTCTGAAATAAAACCTATTTTATATTACACTACCTCTTTAAAAACTTACTACACAAAAACATTGTAAATTTTCAGTTAATTATATATAATTGCTTTAGCATGATTATTAAAGATGCTATTATATATAGCATTTTGAAGATCCCGTAGCTCAGCAGGGAGAGCGCCACCTTGACAGGGTGGAGGTCGTGAGTTCGAGCCTCTCCGGGGTCATATCGTAAAAATAGCGATCTACCAGTTGGTAAATCGCTATTTTTATATGGTAATTCAACCGCTTATGCCACTTTTTTTCCTTAAGAGCCTTGATAATCGATCCAGTAGCGATTAAAAGAGTCCCCGCGATAAAGAATTCTGCGCTAAGTACAAAGAACACTGTAAGTAGATTCGAGTTAATAATGTAGTTATATGCGTCTCCCCCCACATAAACGTGTTTATTTAACTCACTGTATTCACTAGCCATATAATACCCTTCGATTTTGTCAATTCCCTTATATAGCAGTACCGCCGAATGTATATAAAAAATTACCGCCCAAATTATCCATTTTTTCATGATTGTATTTACTCTTGTTGTCTATCTTATTATTTATTAATCTTATGAAGCCTACGCTACTCACAAAGATGACTGCACTTGTGGTCGATTCTCTTAGCTTTAGCTTCTTGTAATTGCTTTAGGAGGCTTTCTAACTCCTTCTTTCCAGTATTTCTTTAAACTTATTCAACTGGAATAAGTTTAACTTGCTCTGCTGTCTTGATAATATCACCACTACCAGCGAAGAAAGTATAATCCCCACGACCTACTGAACTATTACCCAGAATGGTATTTACTGTTGCTGAACCACTCTTGCTATCGAATACAACAAAGTTACTACCACGACCTACTGCCGCAGCCTTATAACGACCCGCCGGAATATCTTTGCCCACGATGTATTCACCTGCACCTAACATTCTAGGCTCTTCCTGCTTAGCTTTAACGCCTTCTGTAAGCTTCTGTAGTTCACTATTCTTAGCTTGGATATCCCCATCTAATTTACCTACTTCACCCTTCTTAGCCTCTACATCTTTGCCCAACTTATCAACTTCTGATGTTAATTGATTCTTATTAGCTACTAGAGCCAAAGTCTCTTCTACTTCAACTTTTTTATCATCAAGCTTCTTTTGCTCTGCATCAATACCTTCTTTGACTTTGCTCTTCTTGTAAATTAATTCATTCTCTTTTTCTTCTGCTTTCACTTTTGCCTCTTCATATGTAACCTTTTCTTTCTCGATAGCGACCTTGGCTCCACTAGCGCCAATCGAATATGAAATTACTAATCCAACGATTACCGCTAAAGTTATCCATAACTTCTTTGACTTTATAATTTTCACAATTTATTCCTCCAATTGAATTTATTATATTAATATATCATATTTTCAAAACGTTTATAACTTAAAAAATGTAAGATTCTCGATATGATATCCCCCTAATTTCTCTCCCGCCTTGAATGGATTTTATGACCACTCTTACTACTATCCATATTGCAAGCACGCCTCCCTATATACAAATTTTTTCTTTCACGGTTACTAACATTCTATAGTTAATATAAATAAGTAATGTTATTATATTTTAATGGATAAGATTTCAAAAATTCCCATTACAATCACAGCATAGAACTACACATAAGGAGCAACGAAACATGAAACATAAAAAGCATTTATCTATCGCATTAGTCGCACTTACTATTACTTCAGGAATAGCCGGATGTAGTAATTCAACATCATCAACACAGTCCACTACCGTAAAAGCGACAAACACTGAAACAGATACACAAAATACAAAAGATATTAAAACAAATCTTATTGCGAAAGCTGATGCTGTCTCTAAAAAAATCGATGAAGCATCACAAAAATCAGGATGGATAGAAGCTACAGATTTCCCTGACATTGCATCTGACCTTCAACTTTTAGCAATCACAGTAGGAATGGAACATGAAAAACTAGTAAATCATAATGAATCATTACGAAATAAAATTATGGATATAAAAAAGAAAGTTTCTTCCTTTTCAAATGAAGAAGCAACCGTAGCGAATAAAAACCTAACAAGCGGAAATGTTATTTATCAAGCTATATTAATGGATGATTTCCACAACATTTTAGATGAAGTGAACTTAAGCCACAGCAATAACGATTTGGCAACACTCGTTTCTATAGATAAATCCTCTCCTGAAGCCGAGATTATTAAGCAAGCTCGAGAGGGTATTGAAAGCATTGAGAAATACACGTATCCAACTATACAAAGAATAGAAAAAAACTTTAGTAAATATCCAAATTCCTTTTCTGATAAAGAATTTAAATTAATCGGTGAATCTATCAATAATTTAAAATCGTCTCTTGAGAAGCAACTTAAAATGATGAAACAATTTGACAGAAATACTGAAAACAGTGAACTGGATTATGAATATCTCTTAAAATCAGCTACAGAAGATTATAAAAAGGCTGAAACAAACATCGAAAACTTTGAATCTTCTTGGAACATAGTATATACAAGCAAATAAAGTGAAACTTTAATCACTCGTTATAACCATATTTTTATAGATTGCATAAAAAAAGATGCCAGCAAATGCTGACATCTTTTTTACTACGTTCAAATTCGCACTCTAACATGTTGGATTCACTATCTTTAGTAGGCTCTTTGCTTGTTTCAATTTTCTTTGTCACTTCGCCAAGCTTTTGCCCGACTTCTTTTGCTTTGACAGGTTCATTCGTAACGTAGTATTCCTGGCCCTCCCACACTAACATAGGTGGCACTTGTTCTCGTTTGTTACATATTATGTAAGTAATACTAGCTATAAGTAGTAGACATACTGCTATAAAGAAGATAGCTTTTTTATTCATATACTATTCTCCTTACCTATCATTTGATTGGATTATATAATACAAAGAATAGATAGTAAATGGGTTTTATGGTAATTTTTTGTTTTTCCATGAAGAAAAAACCTTACAAAAGTAAGGTTCCATTTTTAACTTCTATAGTGATTGATTTATTAAAACGATCATTACGATAATCGCTATAAACATAACAACTAAACAGCCAATCATTTTATAAAATCCTCGTTTCGTTAACGTCCCGCCTTGAACGTCTTTACGAATAAATAAGAATACGGCTAAAAATAATACAAGCCCAATGCCAAAAGCATACATCATTTGCATATGTTAATCTTCCTTTCTCTCTTCCATCTTAATATCTTTTCGATAAAACAACAAATGAGATAAAAACAGTACTCATCGTGAGTGCCATAAGTATATTCAATAATTCAACCGCAGATAGTGTAATTACTTTTAAGTTCAAACCAATAGAGAAAAGAAGATAGTATGCCGTTAGCGCAAAAAAGCTGAAGAACATTCCTTTGTAACGAATGAGTTTCATTCGCTCATCTTTTTCTTTAAATTGTGGGTGCAAGTAGCTTAGGCAGAAACACATAATCGCCATTGCAAGTACTGTATAGGTTGGAATTGGTGGTGCAGAATGCGTCATTATACCTGCTAGTATCATAAATCCACTCATAATTAAAAAGATAATTCCCATAATAACAAAGTACTTTTGTGAATAATTCATCCCTATTCCCCCTCGTCTTTTCCTCCATAAATAAATACATGTTCTATCGTTGTCTGAAATGTTTTCGCTATTTCAAATGCTAATGGAAGTGATGGATCATATTTCCCTTTTTCAATTGAAATGATGGTTTGTCTGGAAACTCCAAGTTTCTCAGCCAATTTTTCTTGAGATAGTCCAAATTTTTTTCGGTATTCGACCATTTTATTTTCCAAGGAAATTTCTCCCTCCTTCCTTATACCGAGTATATATGTAAAGGTAACTTTACGTCAAGGTCCCTTTACATTCGTTTAGATTATTTTGCATTCTATTTATATAGAAGAAACTTTTTCAACTTAATCATGTCTATTTTGAAATGAAACATGGAACAATGGATATACCTGTTACTATATCTCCTCCCTACTTTTGCAAAAATTTAATATCTCCATATTTGTTTTATCCTTTTAAAGCATTTCATTTTCCTCTTTATTGGGTGAAATGCGTTATTGGTTTTACGGTGTTTTTCGGCATATTTATAGAAACTAACGGGTTATGAAGCATTTTTTATGTTTAGCCACTTTTTTTGTAGAAATCCTTCGTTTTCCTTTCAATATTTAACACTACCGAAATAAAGTTTACTCTAAATTCATAATTTTTTATTTTTTATACTATATTCCGTTATATTGTTGTATAATATCAATGAAAGCGCTTATTATTTCAATATACATAATTCAAACTATTTTTTATCTAAACATTCTAACAATTTCACTTATATTTAAATGCAACAATTATAGTCATTAATGTAGGTATACCAAATATATCCACCCCATTTTTCTGTAAAATTACTTTATAACATGAAAGATTAACTTGGGTGATAAGTTATTGTGAATGTTTTTTTACAAAACAGATAAGTAATAGTGTTTGGTATTA
>Ga0213824_1000098_pt1 | contig 72311 bp, 56 predicted proteins | sample MC6MC0906MG_FD_179892 | JGI IMG/M metagenome (GOLD analysis project Ga0213824, IMG submission 179892) | Enriched soil aggregate microbial communities from Iowa State University, Ames, United States - MC6-MC0906-MG | ecosystem: Environmental > Terrestrial > Soil > Unclassified | place: USA: Iowa...
CGCTGGTCAGGTACATGTCGTTGCGCACGTTGGCCATGGCTTCGGCCGGTACGCGCTTGAGCGAGCCATAGCCCTTGACCTCTTCACCGATCATGCCGGTGAGCGCTGCAAGGGCTGGCACCAGTTGCGGGTTGGCCTTGGGCTCGGTGATAAACAGGGTAAGCACCTGCCGAGGGTCTGCCGGTAAGGGTTGCGGATCGCTGCGCACCAGTGCCTGGCGGGTGACCTCGGCCACGGCAGAGAACTGCAGCGCCTGTTCACTGGGCATGGTCTTGTTCAACGCGTAGGCCATGGGCAGCGTACCCACCAGGATCAGCATGATCAGCCCCATGCCTTTCTGCCCATCGTTGGAGCCATGGGCGAACGACACGCCGGTGCAGGTCAGGATCAGCACGCCACGGATCCACCACGGCGGGGGTGTCTGGCCTTGCGGTGCCTGGTACAGTTCCTTGCGTTTGACCAGTGCACGCAGGGCGAGCAGCAGCAAGGCTGCGCAGGCAAAGCCGATCAGCGGCGAGAACAGCAGGGCGTAGCCGACCTTGCTGGCCTGGCCCCAGTCCACCCCGCTGGTGCCGTCACGCCCGTGCATCAGTGCATTGGCCACGCCGACCCCGATGATCGAGCCGATCAGGGTGTGCGAGGAAGACGCTGGCAACCCCAGCCACCAGGTGCCCAGGTTCCAGATGATTGCAGCAAGCAGCAGGGCAAAAACCATGGCGAAGCCGGCCGTGGAGCCCACTTGCAGGATCAGCTCCACCGGCAGCAGGGCAATGATGCCGAACGCCACCGCGCCACTGGAAAACAACACCCCCAGGAAATTGCACAGCCCGGACCAGACCACGGCCACCGGTGCTGGCAACGAGTGGGTGTAGATCACCGTGGCCACGGCGTTGGCGGTATCGTGGAAGCCATTGACGAACTCGAAACCCAAGGCAATCAGCAAGGCCAGGCCCAGCAGCAGAAACGGCGTGACTGTGGTGATCACGGTGCCGCTGGCGCTGACATCCTGCTTCAGGCTCCAGGCGGTGTAGGCGATGCCGGCCATAAGCAGGCTGAAGAACAGAAACAGGGTGGCACGCCCGGGTTTGTGTGAGAGCTGCGGGCGGGCATCGCGTTGGGCCAGTTGCGGCTGGCTGGCCAGTGACGGGGTTGCCATGGGGGCTCCGATTGGCGTCGGGCGAAGGTGCCGAAGGCTGTCAGCATAGAAACAAATCGTTACTGGGACGTGACCTCGGTCAATGGATTACCTAGGCTCAAGACGAGTGGTAAAGGCAGGAGCAACCGATGATTCGCTGCAAGCGTGTCTACGACGCGGTCGACCAGTGCGATGGCCAGCGTGTGCTGGTGGACCGCCTGTGGCCACGCAATAAACGTAAAGAAGACCTGCACGGGCAGTGGTTGCGCGAGGTCGCGCCTTCGAACGCCTTGCGCAAGGCGTTCCACCAGGGCGAGGTGGATTACATCGGCTTCGCCCAACGCTACCAGCAGGAGCTCGCGGCGCATCCCGAGCACTGGTATTCATTATTGGACCTGGCAGCCAAGGGAGACCTCACATTGCTGTATGCCAGCAAGGACATCGAGCACAACCATGCCCAGGTATTGGCCGCCTGGCTTGAAGATGAGTTGGAGCGGCGCGGGCCTGGCAGTTCGCCGGTGTGCTATGCCCATTGATCTCATCCCCGCCACCGATCACCACCGCACCTTCGCCCGTGACCTCACTCGCCGGGCGATGCTGCCGTACTATCGGGAGTTCGACCTGTTGTGGATCGAAGAAGCATTCGATCAGGCCTGGGGCTGGCGCGAGCAGTGGCTGGTGGTCGATGGCGAAAGCGTGCTGGGGTTCTGCAGCCTCAGCCAGGACCGCCAGGCGTTGTTCATTCGTGAGCTGCACCTGTTGCCCGAGCACCGTGGGCACGGTGTCGGCGGCCGGGTATTGGAAGTGCTGGCCACCTGGGCCGCGCAACGGCGCCTGCCGCTGTTGCGCTTGATGGTGTTCAAGAGCAACCCCGCACGGCGGCTGTACCTTCGCCACGGCTTTAGGGAAATGGGCGACGACGCGTGTTTTGTGCGCATGCAGCGCCAGACCGGTTGGCCGGGAGTCGCGGCTTGAGGGCGTGATGCTGGCTTGCGACGAACCCCCGCGATGGGCATAGTGACTGTGCAGTCTGCAAGTGCTCACAGGGTCGTGAGCGTTATCCGGTGACGATCAGGAAACAAGGAGAAACGTCATATGAATGGACTCGGTCCGCGTCTTAGGGAAGAGCGTGAACGCCTGGGCATGACCCAGCGGGTATTCGGTGATATCGGCGGCGTCGAACCCAATGCCCAGGGCAAGTACGAAAGTGGCGAGCGCACCCCACGGCTTGATTACCTGGCGGCCCTTGCGGGCAAGGGCGTGGATGCGCTGTATGTGCTCAGCGGTATGCGTACGCCTGCGCCGCTGGAAAGCCTGTCGGCAGAAGAAGCCGGTCTGCTTGGCGCTTTTCGGCGTTTGCCGGTGGCCGATCAGGCTGCCTTGTGGCATTTGCTGGGGCGCCTGGTGGGCGAGGGAGGCAGCCGTGAAGTGTCGCGGCCTCAGCGCTTGGAACGTCAGACGTTTCTGTCGGAAGTTTTACGCTAGGTCCACCTTGAAAAATTTTGTTAAGGTGGCGGGATCCAATCGCCCTGTTGACGAGGTGTCTGCTTGATTAGGGTCCTAGTGGTCGATGACCACGATCTGGTACGAACCGGTATTACACGCATGTTGGCCGACATCGACGGCTTGCAGGTGGTGGGTGAGGCGGATTCGGGCGAGTCGGCGCTCAAACAGGCCCGAGAGCTCAAGCCGGATGTCGTGCTGATGGACGTCAAGATGCCTGGGATCGGCGGCCTGGAAGCCACCCGCAAACTGTTGCGCAGCCACCCCGATACCAAGGTGGTCGCGGTCACCGTGTGCGAAGAAGACCCGTTCCCCACGCGCCTGATGCAGGCCGGTGCGGCCGGTTACCTGACCAAGGGCGCGGGCCTGGACGAAATGGTCCAAGCCATCCGTCTGGCGTTTGCCGGGCAGCGCTATATCAGCCCGCAGATCGCTCAGCAGCTTGCGCTCAAGTCGTTCCAGCCGCAGGGCTCGCCCTTCGACGCGCTGTCGGAGCGGGAAATCCAGATTGCCCTGATGATCGTCGGCTGCCAGAAAGTGCAGATCATCTCCGACAAGTTGTGCCTGTCTCCCAAGACCGTCAATACTTACCGGTATCGGATCTTCGAAAAACTCTCGGTCACCAGCGACGTCGAACTGACCTTGCTGGCCGTTCGCCACGGTATGGTCGACGCAAGCCTGTAAAACCTCATGTCCCAAATCTTTGATGCCAGCGCATTCCTGGCGACCTGCAGCGGTCGCCCGGGCGTTTACCGGATGTTCGACGCCGAGGCTCGGCTGCTCTATGTGGGCAAGGCCAAGAACCTCAAGAAGCGTCTGGCCAGCTATTTTCGCAAGGCCGGCCTGGCGCCGAAAACCGCCGCGCTGGTGGCGCGTATCGCCCAGGTCGAAACCACCATCACGGCTAACGAAACCGAAGCGCTGCTGCTTGAGCAGAACCTGATCAAAGAGTGGCGGCCGCCGTACAACATTCTGTTGCGCGACGACAAATCCTACCCGTATGTATTCCTGTCTGACGGCCAATTCCCACGTTTGGGCATTCACCGCGGTGCGAAAAAAGCCAAGGGCCGATACTTTGGGCCATACCCCAGCGCCGGCGCCATCCGCGAAAGCCTCAGCCTTCTGCAGAAGGCCTTCTCGGTGCGCCAGTGCGAGGACAGCTATTACGCCAACCGCACCCGGCCCTGCCTGCAGTACCAGATCAAACGCTGCAAGGGGCCATGCGTCGACCTGGTGGCCGCCGAAGAGTACGCCGAGGACGTGCGCCACTCGGTGATGTTCCTCGAAGGCCGCAGCCAGCAGCTGGGCAACGAGCTCAACGCCGAGATGGAAAAGGCCGCCATGGCCTTGAACTTCGAGAAAGCGGCCGAACTGCGCGACCAGATCGCCCTGTTGCGCCGGGTGCAGGACCAGCAATACATGGAAGGCGGCTCTGGCGATGTCGATGTGGTTGCCGCCTTCGTCAACCCAGGTGGTGCCTGCGTGCACTTGATCAGCGTGCGCGGCGGGCGCGTGCTGGGTAGCAAGAACTTCTTCCCCCAGGTGGGCATCGAGGAGGAGGTGGCCGAAGTCATGGCGGCCTTCCTGTCCCAGTACTACCTGGGCAACGCCGAGCGGGAGTTGCCGGGCGAGCTGATCGTCAACGTGGTGCACGAGGACTTCGCCGCCATCAGCGAGGCGCTGCAGACCCTGCGCGGCCGCGAGCTGACCATCAGCCACCGGGTGCGCGGCACGCGCGCCCGCTGGCAGCAACTGGCGGTCACCAACGCCGAGCAAGCGCTCAATGCCCGCCTGGCCAACCGCCAGCACATGGCTGCGCGCTTCGAGGCCCTGGCCGAGGTGCTGGGCCTGGATGAAGTGCCACAGCGTCTTGAATGCTACGACATCAGCCATTCCAGCGGCGAAGCCACGGTGGCCAGTTGCGTGGTGTTCGGCCCGGAAGGCCCGCTGAAGTCCGACTACCGCCGCTTCAACATCGAAGGTGTGACCGCTGGCGACGACTACGCCGCCATGCGCCAGGCCCTGATGCGCCGTTATGGGCGCATCAAGGACGGTGAGGGCAAGTTGCCCGATGTACTGCTGGTGGACGGCGGCAAAGGCCAGTTGAACATGGCCCGCGAAGTGATGCAGGAGCTGGCCTTCACCGACCTGACCCTGCTCGGTGTGGCCAAGGGCGTTACCCGCAAGGCCGGTTTCGAAACCCTGTACCTTAACGATGTGGCCCACGAATTCACCCTCAAGGGCGACAACCCGGCGCTGCACCTGATCCAGCAGATCCGCGACGAAGCCCACCGTTTTGCCATCACCGGCCACCGCGCCCGCCGTGGCAAGGCCCGGCGCGTGTCCAGCCTGGAAGACGTTGCCGGGGTAGGGCCCAAGCGCCGCCGCGACCTGCTGAAACATTTCGGTGGCCTGCAAGAGCTCAACCGCGCCAGTATCGATGAGATCGCCAAAGCCCCCGGCATCAGTAAAAAGCTTGCCGAGTCGATTTATGCCAGCCTGCATAGCGAGTAGAATGCCGGGCTCAACCCGCAGCCAGTCGTACCGATGAATATTCCAAACCTGCTCACCGTTCTACGCGTCCTGCTCATCCCGATCTTCATCCTGCTGTTCTATGTGCCCTATCACTGGAGCTACATGGCCGCCAGCACGGTGTTCGCCATCGCCGCCGCCACCGACTGGCTGGACGGCTACCTGGCGCGTCGCCTGCAGCAGAGCACGCCGTTCGGTGCCTTCCTCGACCCTGTGGCCGACAAGCTGATGGTCGCCGTGGCGCTGGTGCTGCTGGTGCAGGTACACGCCAACTTCTGGCTGACCCTGCCGGCCGCCGTGATCATTGGCCGTGAAATCGTCGTGTCGGCGTTGCGCGAGTGGATGGCCGAGCTGGGGGCGAGGGCGCACGTCGCGGTGTCCAACCTGGGCAAGTGGAAAACCGCAGCGCAGATGCTGGCGCTGGTGATCCTGCTGGCCAACCCGCCGGCGGTGACGTTCTGGGTCATTCTCGGTTACGGCCTGCTGCTGGTGGCTGCCGCGCTGACGCTGTGGTCGATGGTGCACTACCTGCTGGCGGCCTGGCCGCACCTGCGCGAAGGTTCAGAGCAAAAATAAAACTTTTTTTGAATCAAGGGGTTGACGCCGTTTTAGATGTTGCTAGAATGGCACCCATCACGACGCGGGAATAGCTCAGTTGGTAGAGCACGACCTTGCCAAGGTCGGGGTCGCGAGTTCGAGTCTCGTTTCCCGCTCCAAATATCGATCTACAGAGTTCCATGGAAGCCTGTAGATCATTGAAAATAGACGCTTCGGCGTCTTTTTTCGTTCCAGCGCAATCTGCCTGAATCCACCAGCAGCCACGAAATTTAAGTACATTTTTAAGTACAGCGATTCCGGGTAGTTGGCGTAGCGGATTGATAGCTGAGCTGGGCCTTGGGCATCGATATACATCTCCTCGATCTTACGAGACCGGGAGATGTACGCATGCCATTGATCGATACCGCTGTCCGCCAGGCAAAGCCCACTGGCAAGAATTACACCTTCAAAGACACCGCTGGCCTTGCACTGTTCGTCGGTGCCAAGGGCGCCAAGCAGTGGCACTTTCATTTCTATTGGTTGGGCAAGCAGGCCCGCATCTCGTGTCTATCCCGCCGTCAGCCTCAAGGAAGCTCGTGAAGCCCGCGCCAAGCAACGGCTTTGGTCGCTCAGGGGGTCGATCCCCGTGCCAATCGACGTGAGGTTCCTCTGGAGGCCTGTTCAGCGTCCGAGAATTCCTTTCGTTCAGTCTTCAACGACTGGGCGAGCGTGGATGCCCGCGATTGAATCAGGTACGCAGAATCGAAACCTCAAACAATAGGTGCAGGGAGGTTTCGTATTGTTGTCAGCATTCTATTGCCCCGCCGGAACCAGCAGGGCAACAGTGGACGTTCAGGGTTTGACCGATGTTGTCGAGCAGAGCGACATCGTAGGCAGGTTTTCAGACGTGAGGTCGAACTGAGTGTCTTCGGCGGGCGTGAACAACATGCGCATGGCCCCCTTTGCCTCCGATTCGATGTGCGGCGTGTGGTCAACGGCTTTGACAACCAGCGAGGTGACACTGGCTTGTTCGCGGTGATGGTCTATCAACTTGGTCACCTTATCCTCGGTCGCCGGCGTTTCTGCTCGATCGATCACCGTCAGGATGCCGCCCGAACGAAGAACCCGATCTGCCACTTCATAGACGTTGTTCTGCACGAAAATGCGGTGCTCGCGAGCGGTGGGCATAGACGCCAGGTTGACAGCGATGTTATGCCCGCGCGCTTTGTGGGTGCCAAGCAACCAGCAGGCAACGGCGTCGAATTTGGGCTGCTGCTCGAGCCAGCTCTCCAGCTTGGGATCATTCAAGGCATCGCCTTCGATCAGCAGGCAATCAGCCTGAGGCACATTGTCGATTTCGTTGTAGATCAGCCGATAGGCATTCTCATCCAGGCTTTCGGGCGTTTACCGGGCGATGATGGCTACGGAGTAGCCGTTCTCAGCCACAAGGCGCTGGGTGGCCGCAATGCAATGGGGGTTTTCTTCGACGCAGACGACGGTGTGCCCCTGTTTCAGCAGGGCCAACGTGGAGTAGCCGACACCGCAGCCGATCTCCAGGGTTCGCGGATAGCCGTTCAGGCGGTCGGCCATCCAGGTGTAGTGACCTTGGTCCAGATGGCCCTTGGAATTCACACCCCAGTTCTTGATGTAGTCCTTACGAAAACGGTTGAGCTGATACAGGGCGGGTGGGAGCAACGTTGTGCTACCGCGCTTGGCTTTGGCCTTTTTGCTGTCGCGTCGTTTCTTGCTGTTGATGCTCATGGGCGTTCCCTGTCCTGATGGGTAGGCCGTTTATGTTAAGAGGTCAGCGAGTGCGAGGCGTTAAACACGATGTTTTCGCGGCCAGTAAAGTGTAAGTGGGCGTGTATGACTGCAGGGGAATCGCGTCATCGAAGTATCAGTGCGGGCAGGGAACAGGCCGTGAAGAAGGCTCTCTGAGATTCGCGTTCTCTTGGGCCGGGCGATCCAGTGCCCCCCTGAAAGCTCAGCCTGAGGATGGTCCAGCAAGAGTGGGCCGTGGTCGAGCAATGTCCGTTGTGCGGCCCGGCAGGCGTTTATGAGGACAGGCAGCCAGGGCCGCTCGACGCAGCATCGCGTGCTGTTCGGCGGTCAGTGCCAGATTCAAGTGCACGGTCTGCGGCATGGCGGGTCTTCGATCGGACGAGCATAGAAGCGTTAGCACAATGCCGTGGCAGAGTGCTAGCGCGAGAGCATTCAGTGCTCGAATAGGAGTGTGGCATGGAACCTCCAGGGACGAGAGGGAGGTTGCGCACCAAGGGGCTGAAACCCCATTGGGAAAGGACGTGTTGGCCCGGATAGGGCAGGGAGGAAAGCGTTCAACACCGCAACGCGGTGCCGTAGCCGTGACAAACGTGGGCTACCTGGGCATGTCGCTGACAACGTCAGCAGGCATCTCAGCAATATCGGGTGCGCTCAACAGGTCCACCGCTGACAGCAGGGCATCGGGTTCGATGGGGCCCTGCAAGATCACGGTGTGTCGGGTGTGATTGTCGATCAGGCGCAAGCTCGGTATGGCGTTCAATCCGTTCTGCGCGGCTTCCGCTTTCTGGGTGGCCACGGTTTGGCTCACCTCTTCACCCGCCAGGCAGTGTTGTAGGCTTGGCGTCGAACCGGGATATGTGGTGCCGGTAGCCAATCCCCGGCCGTTACCTTGCGTGTGCACATAGACCCAGACTACCGCACCCCAGAAGCCTTCACGGCCTTCGAGCTGGCCCACGCATTCAACCAGCCGCGCTTCGCGACTGGCCGCAGGCTGGTGCTGCGGCAGAGGCAAGTGGTGCCAGGCCAGGTTGACGTGGTCATTGGTGACGATCCAGCGCTGCAGCTGTGGCAGGTAGATGCGGCAATGTGGGCATTCGAGGTCTGCGTAGGGGGTGATCGTAAAGCGTGCTTCGGGGTTGCCATATATCCACGGCGGGCTGTCATTGGCGGCGGAGCGAAAGGGTAGCGGTAGCCACCAGCACAGTGCCAAACCCGCGACAGCGAGCCAACCGCAGGTCCATTTCAGGTTGTGCGCGGTCATCCGTTTGCGCATGGTGTCGCTCCTGACAGTTCCAGATTAAAGGGCTCGATGCCGCGCGCACGGTCGATGTCTTGGGCCATGCGGATCGCCGCATCCAGTTCGCTGATGCCGTGTTGCTGCATAAGCCTATGACGCGCGGCTTTTTCCTGCGGTTCCGTCATTGCCAACGCCAGGTACAGGCTGGGTGGCACGGCACGAAACAGCAGCTCCATCGACTTCGACAGAATCACACTGTTGGACGGCTTGCAGTTGCTCGTTGAGGTCGTAGCCGTAACGGTTGCGTCCCGAGTAGCTCTTGCCGGTGTGTGGCAGGTCATTGAAGCACCCGATGATCCGTTCGAGATGCGCGCTCTCATCGTTGGCAGCGTTGGTCATGCCACGACGCTGGGTCTGGGTCAGTACCTCGGCAATCAGGTTGTCGCTGGCATCGTAGCGATAGGCCTTGTCCAGCAGCGGCAGCACTTCAACAGAGGCATCGAGGTGATGGATGGCCTTGCCGGCCAGGCGACCGCTGCTGTCGTAATGCGTGCGGGTGACCAGCTTGCCTTGAGTGCGCAGCACTTCGTCATGCACCGCATCGCGCTCGAAATCACTGATGACCCGGCCGTTGAGGTGCAGGTGCCCGCTGCCGTAGTACAGGTGGTTGAGTTCGCGCTGGTCGGGCAGGACCAGCGTCTGCAGGTTGCCCAGCTCGTCATAGCGGTACTGCAGCAGGCCAGCGCTGTTGGTTTCGCTGAGCAATTGCCCGTTGGCGTCGTAGGTGTAGTCGAGTTGCTGTTGTTCTCCTTTGTTGTCCGTAAAGGTGATGGACAGCAGATTGTCGGCGGCGTCGTAGCCGTAGTCGGTGGTGCCATCTTCAGTGCGCTTGCTGAGAAGACGGCCGATTGCGTCGCGCTCGAAGTCATGGCGGATGGCGGTCGTGCGTGTCGGCGGGGCGTTGTCGGACAGTGGCGGCTGTTCGTCAGGCGAGGGCACATGGGTAAGACGAGTGACCTCATCCAGCACGTTGTAGGCATAGAGGCGGCCACTGCCATCCAGGTCCTGTTGCGCGACCAGCCGGTCCAGTTCATCCCAACCGAAGCGGTATGACTCGCCATTCTCGTTGGTGAGTTGCAGTAACCGACCATAGGCGTCGTAGCGGAACTTGACGCTGTAACCCATGGCGTCCGTACGCTCGACTAACCGGCCGCTGCGGTTGTAGCGGAACTGCAGGCTTTTTTGCGCAGGGTCGATGTAGCGCGTCAGTTGTAAGCGCTCCATAAACCCCACCGGTCTTAATATGGCTGGCGCGGTCAGCTAGGCGATGCGGGTGAGCAGTTCCACGGCAGCAAGGCCTCGTAATCTTCAACCGATGTCGCCGTTGGCAGGCGTTCCAGTGCGTGGCGCAGCCACGCATAGGGCTCTTGGCCGTTGGCTTTGGCAGTCTCGACCAGGCTGTAAAGTTGAGCACTGGCCGCCGCGCCCTTGGGCGTGTCGCTAAACAGCCAGTTCTTTCTTCCGATCACGAAGGGGCGAATCGCGCGTTCAGCGGCATTGTTGTCTATCGGCAGGTAGCCTTCCTCGTAAGCGCTTCACAAACCCCACCTAACCAAATATGGGCAGCGCACCTAGCTGTGTGTTTGAGGTGTGCAATTCCATGGCAGTAGCGCTTCGTAGCCTTCCAATGAGCACGCCTGCGGCAGGCGTTCCAGTGTGTGGCGCAGCCACGCATAGGGCTCTTGGCCGTTGGCTTTGGCCGTCTCGACCAGGCTGTAAAGTTGCGCGCTGGCCGTCGCCCCTCTGGGCGTGTCACTGAACAACCAGTTCTTTCTGCCGATGACAAACGGGCGGATGGCACGTTCGGCTGTGTTGTTGTCGATCGGCAAATAACCGTGCTCGACGCACTTTCTGTGCTTCAACGAACTTGCGCCGTGCGTGCGCCCAGCAGCCCAATCGCTCCACGCCGTCCTGTGCGGCCAGCGCGTTGTAACCGGCGTAGTCGTCGGTCATGACATAGCCGCGATAGCCATCCAGCAGGCGCACGGGCACCTCCTGCGCTCGGCTGGTGGTGTAGTCGAAAAGGATCACCGGACGATCAGGTGGGCCGCCGGTTTGCACCCACATCCAGGATTGGCTGCTGGGCTCACGACCAGGCTCTTTCAACACCTGCACACGGGTTTCATCACAGTGGATGATCCGACTGCTCAACCGGCTTTCGCGCATCAGATTCAGCAGCGGTTGCAAGTGCTCGCTGCACTGAATCACCCAGCGTGCCAGCGTTTGACGCGGGATATCGATACCGTAGCGCCCCAGCACTTTTTCGAAGCGGTGAAGCGGCAAGCCGTCTACGTATTTGGTGGCCAGCAGCATGGCCAGTACGCTCGGGCTGGCCATGCTTTTCTCGATCATCTGGGCGGGTTTGTCCGCAGTTACGGGCGCTGACTCGCAGTCCCGGCAGCCATACGCCTTGCGAACATGTTTGATGACGCGAATCTGCATCGGGACGATTTCAAGCTATTCGCTGACTTCATCGCCGATGGCATGTTTGCGGCAGCCACAAGCGCAGGTCAGTTCATGCTCAGGCAGTTCGTGGACAACTTCGATACGCGGCAAATCAGCCGGCAGCGGCTTGCGCTTGCCACGGCGTTTGGTCGGCGCAACGACTTCTTCGTCGTCAGCCTCATCCAAGGGCTCGGCCAGGCTTTCCGCTTCGTCGAAGAGTGGCAACTGTGGTGTCGCCGCATCGCCAGTCTGCTCGGTCTTGCGCCCGAACAAGCGCTGGCGCAACAGCGCAACTTCCTCTTCGAGATGAACGATCTTGCCCTTGTCGGACGCGCGCTCGTTGATCATCTGCTCAAGCAGTTGCTTGAGCAGAACAGGATCGTCAGGGAGGTTTTCGGGCATGGAAATCATGCCGCGGATTATACCGAATCAGGCGACGTATCGAGGCGTCAAAACCTGATGCGGACGGTTGCGCCAGAGGTCGAAGCCATCGAGCAGCCAGTTCAGTTCCTGAACGGTCAGGACAATGGCGACGTCAGTCGGATCAGGTGAAGTTTTGAACCGTTCGGACTCCAGGCGTTTGAGCCAGAGGCAGAAGCCGTTGCGTTCCCAATGCAGGATCTTCACGCGGTTGCGCGGCTTGTTGAGGAAGACGAAAAGCACTGGATCGAACACCGCCACCTTGATATCGAGTTCGACCAGCGCGGCCAGGCCATCGATGGATTTTCGAAAGTCGACGGGCTTGGGGTAGAGGTACACTTTTTCGACTTTGGCGTCGGGTCGCATCATGGTCGGCGAGCTCCAGAAAGAAATCGGGAGCACAGGATCGGGGATCAGGTAAGCGCTTTGAATGTGGGGTTCATGGAGCGCTTACGACGCTAACGTACCTGAGGACATGCCTATTCATCTGGTAATGGGCAACTACGCGACACACAAGACCGACAAAGTGAAAGCGTGGTTGGCAGCGCATCCGCGCTACCAGGTGCATCTCACGCCGACTTCGGCATCTTGGTTGAATCTGGTGGAGCGCTTCTTCTCGACGCTGAGCGAGAAGTGGATCAAGCGCCAGGCACACACCAGCGTGAAGGATCTGGAGAAGTCTATTGAGTACTACCTGTCCACTCACAACGCCAATCCTCGACCCTTTCGCTGGCACCGAAAGGCCGATGACATCTTGGCGAGTGTCGGCCGTGCAGCCGAGGCGCTGGACCGAAAAATATGAGTGTTATTTGCGAAACACCACACTAGAATTCTATAACCTAAAAGGACCGCATTGAACACCGCCACCTTGATATCCAATTCGACCAGTGCAACCAGGACATCAATGGTTTTTCGCATATTGACGGACTTGGATGCAGATACTCATTTTTCGACTTTTGCATCAGGCTGTATCACGATTTTTGCATCAGGCTGTATCACGATGAGCTAGATTCATGTGGCTACTCCGTAGTTAGACGTCAAAGTCGCCGTCATACTCTTATAAGTTGCATGGCTGTAAAATTCTTTCGATTGTTATGATTATTTAATAGCGGTCGGTCAGCTCGGGAAGCTATTTCAGTCTTTGCGATAGCATAGTCTGATCGCTTGAGTGGAGTTGTTATGCTGTTGATTGATTGCGCAAATCATCCCTATAGCCGGCGCGCAATATGCGAATTGATTCGATGCAGTTATCCATGTTGTCGAAATTTACCCATATCAATAACTCTTGAAAGAACCAGCGCGCGTCTCCGAATACCATGTTGTCACTCCAGTAGTCGGCTTTTTTACCAAGCCGCTCTTCTAGAATGGAAGGTGTATCATCGAATCTGAGATCAAATGGCAACGGACCTCTCCAAGCCATTGATGTCCCTAAGCGGTCACGGCACATATTGATTCCAGCGAATGAAGGTCGCCCGTCCGAAGCACGTTTTGTTTTGTCGAAATAAAGCGAAAATCCGTAGTGACTTTTTCTTTCAACGATTTCTGATTCCGCTTCATTTGCTAATCGGGCGGGGTCGAAGTCGCGGAAAAGATCCTGGAAGTCTGGGGTGGCGGGAGATTGTCCGAGGAGTTTATAAATCTGGTCTATTGAGGGGTATTCGTAAGGCGGAAAGGGCTCATTCGATGGGGGCATTGAAATTCCCAGGCTTATATCAAAAATCCCCGGCATTTCGGGGGCGTTTATATCTCCGGGTTGATAAGTAAGGCGGATGTGATAGTTGGGAAGCCACCAGGCGTCTCGTTTGTAGGCATGCAATTGTTTGCCCCAGCCAGCTTTTGCTAGCTTTTCGCGGGCTATAGTTCGGTCATCGCTCCAATGTAAGTCAAAGGGTAAGTCATTGTCGGTATATGGACGCATGATGCTAGGAATGCCTGATGTGATGGCTACGTTTGTAAATATCAGCGTGTTGCTTCTGCCATGTGAAGTGACCGGTAAGCCTTCCCAGTAGTTTCGCTCGCTAAAGGAAAACAGCATGCCCAAGGAACTCGCGCGCAGAGTAACTTCATAGGGAGGATGAGCGGGGCGGAGCAGTTGGGGTCTACGCGTTATACCTAGAGATTTCAGCATAGCCTCAACGGCTGGGTCAGAAGTACTCTTGCCGAAAAGCGCTGTTATTTCATGAATTTTCATATGATTGTTAGTCCAAGGGGATTGTCGAAAATTCCTGCAATGGTATTTGTTACTGAACCGGGATCCCAAGGCTGATGCAGCGAATCCCAGTCGCTCCATCATAATCGACTGCGATTTCGACCTCCCCCATCCTCCAAACATCGACATTTTTGGAAAGTCCGAATACCTCAGGCTCTCCGAGATCGGCCGAGAACTTAGTTCTTACTTGATCGCGGCTCATATTGAAGTCCAGTTCATTTGGGAGTGGGCCCCTGTAAAAGGTATCGGTTTCTTGCTGCCATCCCCAGAAAATAACATCCGTGAGCACCCAGGGTCCCTCATCAATGTCGTGGTATGGGATGTCCGCTAACAGTCCAATATCTTTGAATTCCAGCTGTATGCCCAATATGTCATCTGACCAAATTCGCTGGCCTTTGACATCTAATTGGTAGCGATCTAGATCTTGGCTAGAGATTCCTAGTTTGGAAAAAATAAGGTTGAGCTCTGGTGAATTTGAGTCCTTATATATTGCATGTAGGAAATTTTCAGGTGTTGGGTATTGGGTTTTCATGGTTTTAGAGTATTCCTTTCCAAGGGTTCATTGTTCGTTTGCTTTTCACAGTATCTTCGATCAGTCTTCCGAGAAATTCATCATACTGTTTATTTGTGATTTTGCCTATCTCGCTAGTTGCTTTTTGAAGGGCGGTGAGGCAGCGATGGTTCTTGTCACTCCGTCGCATGTTTTCGCGATGATTTCTACTTTCCTCTCTGGAAATCTTTTGCAAGTCGTTGGAGTGGCTTTTGTTGTCAGGGTTGCTGTTCGTAATGCCTCTACGATGAATTTCTTCTGGAACACTAACGGCTTGCCCATGCCGTTCGATTTTTCTTTTTAACGCATCGATTTGACGAGTTGTTAAGCGCTGACGCGATTTTTTGGCCAGCTCCAGTGCACGCTCAACCAAAGCTGCCTTCGGTGGGATATGGTCACGCTCCATTCCTACACTAGCGGCATCGAGGGTCGTCAATTGCCCGTAGGTCCCTTTTTGTCCGCACTCTAGGTTTTTTTTTGCCTTGCTCTTGCCTCCAGAGTTCTTCGGATTGTTGCCTCCGTTTGGTGCGCCGTCTTGAGCTGTTCGCTGAGCGTTTTCCCTCGTCTCTTTGCTGGCTTTCTTCTCGGCGGCTTCCCTGGCCGCTCTGCCCGAGGCTTCCGCTACTTCCTTGGTAGTCTTGGCTGAAGCTTCTGCTACAGCTTTGGCACCATGGCGTCCGACCTTGCCTGCTGTGCCTGCGTAGCCTACAAATGGGATAGCTGAGAGTAACGACAACGCTGCGCCCGCATAGTCACCCCGGGCAAGGCTTATGCCCGCGTTGGCAACATCGGCAAGCTCGCCCACCACAGGAATCAGGCCAACAATATCCAGCCCTAACTGAATACCGTCCAGTACCTGCTCGCCTGTGATGCCCTCTGCCGGTGTCTCGTTTTCCACGTCGGCATTTGAGTCGTTGGCAGACTTACCCATCGCGGGCGTTTCACCGATCACTCGCCCCAGCGTGTTGCCATTGGGCGAGGTGATGGCATTACTGTTTCTTGCAGATGGATAGAGTTCAGTGTAGGTGGGTATGTCCTGCAGGTCAGCAAGCTCTCTCTGAAATGCCTCCTGGCGCAACGCTTCGTATTGTTCTTCGTCGAGTTCAAGGGCTTTGCCCCACTCGTTGGTCCCATCGGCGAAATCAACCAGCACCTTGCCGGTGCCGTCAGTCTGCACGAACATTCGGTCCGGGCCTCCTGAGAGCTTGCGTAGAGGTACTTCCTTTACCTGGACCTGCAGTGTGTCCAGTTGAATGGGCTGTTCACTCATGGCATCAACTCCCATTCATCCAGAACAGGTCGCCATGACGAACCAGGTGACGCCCCTCGGCACGCACGGAACTGCTGTGCTCCAGTGGGTGACACTTGCCCTCGACAGTGCCGCTCTTGATGCCTTTGGCCTTGCCAGCTGCGTCGCCGATGGTCTTGGGTGTAAAGCTACGTTTGTAAACCACAACCGGATGGCCATTGGCGCGTACGCTCTTGGCAACCCCGGTGCTGGTATCGAGCTCTGCGGTAACGGGGTAGGGCACGGGTGGAATACTGCTGCCCATGGGCGTTTTGCAAACATCGGGTGCGATGCTGACGACCGTCCATTTGCCCTGCTGGCGGGCCATTACGTTGTCGGCCATGTCACACCTGCTCTCTATGGCTGCGCTTTGCCCGCCGGATGATGGGAGCGTCAGGGTTGGTCTCAAACCGCGCTTCGAGGACACGGATATCGAGCGACCCTGGTAGGCTGAAGCGGTGGGTCATTGACAGCGTCATGGCATCGGTATCGATACGTAGCGTGTCGGTGAGCATTGGCAACGGGAGCATCACACCGTTGGTCATACGCATAAGTACGAAAGGTCTGTGACCCGGTAACTGGATGTCACAGCGCCCGTCAGCGCTCAACGATGGATCTGTAAGATTGAACAGCGTGATGTGTGCGTCGGGTGCCGGGTAGGTAACCTGTTGGTCGGAGGGGGCGCCGTTCCAGTAAGTGAAGTCGAAGTCTTGCGGCAGACCGGGCCAGTGATTGTCTTGCCAGGTTTGATCATAGGTGCCGGCGAGTGCTAGACGTGGTGACCAAGCTCGGCCGACGACGCCAAAGCCTGCGGGCGTGTAGCCATACCCATTGGCCACATCGGCCATAGCTGATGGATCCAGCGGTCCCGCAAGGTGCCGTGTGCGAACGAGGCGTTCAATGGGATCGTCCAAATGTTCTATTTGGGGGCCCGGTAAGCGCTCGAGGAAGTCGCCGGTCAGCTCGTAATGCAGCTTTCCATGGTGGTGCTCTAGCCATCCACGGCCCAATGGGTTGCTGAAGCAGACTTCGTTGAGTAGAAACTGGGGAGCATCGGGTGCGCACCCATGTTGCGGGTTGGCGATTTGGCTCGTTCCCCCAAAAGCCCGCTCCCAGCGCAGCGGTACGCGGGTGGCGAGTTCTGGTTCGGACAAACGCCAACCTAGTAGCCCATGGCGAAACTCACGCGGGCCGGTGAAGCGAAGTGTTTTGTCCAATAACAGCTGCGGCGTGCGCTGCTCTCTATTACGCCGCCGCACGTCCAGGATATTGGCCTGATGCTCTTGCAGTTCGGCGGCGGTGAGGCAGACACCCGGTGCACGCTTTGGCGGCGCTGGATCAGGGAGTTCGATTCTGGGGCGGGTGGATGTGATGCGTAACCCAGCCTCCCAAGTGAGTGCCGGACGTCCTGCAGGTGCGTGTGAGTGGCCGACTACGATCACATCGCAGCGGGGTTTGAAGGGCGCTAGGTCGCTTTCTTCAAGTACAGAGCTGAAGCCGGGTTCACCATGGTAGGTATCGGCTGTACATAGTCGCAGCGGGTCTTCATCAATGACGATAGCGCGACAGTGTCCTGGCTGATTATCAATCGGTTCAAGGCGGTAGCCGACCTTCATCGCGCTAACCGGATGTTCCTGTCCGTCAGGCGCGAGCGCACTGAAGCACATGACGTCAAACGGCGTCAGGTTGCGAAATTTCATGTTGGGCTACCCCTTCAGTTGATATCGACGTCCTTGCCGTTGATTTGCACAGGCCCTGTGGCACTGAAGTCAAAGTTGCTGCCGTTGATCAGCACGGTGCCGTCGGACTTCATCACCAAAGTGGACTTGCCCACCGTGATGCTGAGTTCGTCACCGGCGGTGATGTTGAACTTGTTGCCGACTATCACCGACTTATGAATCCCAACCTGCTCACTCTGGCTAAGCCCAACGGTGGTGTTCATGGCCGCGCCCACGCTGACCTGGTACCCCGCACCGATGGTCAGGGCTTTGGCCAGACCAATGGTTTCTGCCTTGGCCAGCTTGATGGTTTCGGTCTTGTTGGCGCCGATGGTCACGCTGCGGTTGGCGCCAATGCTGATGGTTTCGTTCTTGCCAACGTCTTCGGTGCGGTGATCGCCGATGGAGACGGTTTCGTTGTGATCAACCCGCTCACTGCGGTCGTTCCCGACGAAGGTGGTTTCGTTGTGCTTCACGACGTTGTTCTGGTCTTTCTCGGCGTGAATGAACACCTCTTGCCGACCCAACTCATCCTCAAAACGCAACTCGTTGAAGCCGGGCCCCTTGTGGGTCTGGCTCTTGATGGTCATTCGGGTCTTGTGATCGGGCAGGTCGTAAGGCGGCAGTTGGTCACCGCAGTAAGTGCGCCCGGTAATCATCGGCTGGTCGGGGTCGCCGTTGACGTACTGGATGATCACGTCCTGACCGATCCGTGGAATGGCCATCGAGCCCCAACTGCCACCCGCCCAGCCTTGGGATACCCGCACCCAGCACGAGCTGAACTCGTTGTTCTGGCTTTCGCGGTCCCAGGGGAAGCTGACCTTGACCCGGCCCCACTCATCGCAATAGATCTCTTCGCCCGGTGGGCCGACAACGGTCGCCATGTGCGGACCGTCGATTCGCGGTTTTTTCAATGGCGCAGGGCGCCATTCGGTCCGACCGGGGACCAGCACTGCGGTCTGCTCGTAGCGCGTGCTTGCATCGGCGCCGGCGGCTTCTTCCTGCAGGCTGGTGAACTGGTGGCCTTTATGGATAACCGTGTTCACCCGCCAATGTGCATTGAGGTCTTCACGCGGGTGACCGGTCAGGGTGAAGCTAAGGCCCGGTTGAAGGCGAACGTCATCACCCTGGACCTCGGCAATACGTACGTCATGGCGCAGTGCTGTGATGCGGTTTTCAGTGAACGGCTTGCCCACGGCATCGCGTTTATAGCGGCCTGGGTAATCGAAGTATTCGTACTCTTTGGACTGATGCTCCAGGAAGGGCCCGGCGGCTCTGTGCTCCTGGCGGTAGGCCGGGTTGGTAAAGGTGTAGTCGCGCTGAACCTGGCGAGCGGTACGCACCTGCTCGCTGTAGCGCAAGCGGCGCAGGCAGGACATGGCTTGATCGCCGCCGCTGTTGGCGTAGTACAGCACGCTGTCAGGACCTACAGGCTCGTTGTCATCGCAGAAGCCTTCGTCTTCATCTTCGGTCTTGATGGCACCATGGCTGATCAGTCCGAAGGACTGCAGCCGATCCGTGATGATCAGCTTGTGCAGTTTTGCACTGTGCGCGAAGCGGTAGACGAAGCCTTCTTCAGCAGCAAGACGGGCGATGAAGGCAAGGTCGGTCTCGCCCGCTTGCACGCAGAATTCGCGGACCTGATGGTCCATGCTGGCGCGTAGTTCGTACTGGTCGATGCCCTGGCGCTTGAGCATCAGCTCGATAATTTGCGGAACGGTCTTGTGCTGGAAGATGCGCCAGTTCGAGCGCAGCCTTGCGCGGGCCAGTTGCGGTTCGACCAAGGCGTGATAGTAAGTGCGGTAGAAGCCGCTCTCGCCCTGGCTGAAGCTGCTGACAAGGCCGTGCACGTACCGTACCGGGCGCTCTCCGTCCAAGATGGTGAAGAGCACGGGTTTGTCGAGCAAATGGCCGAAGTCGATATCGTTTTCGAAGCTGACCAGTTTCAGCTCCAGTTCAAAGGGGATGCTGATGCCCTCTCGGAATTCGAATGACACCACTTCGAATTGAGCATCGGCCACGAGGGGCTGAAAACTGTAACGCAGATCGGATTGGCGCATATGAAGTCCTTGTCCGGCCGACTCACGGCTTTGAAAGCCGGGCAGGAAAGAACCCGCCCGGCAAGCACGGCTAGATCAAACCGCTGTTTCTAAGGGTTTGCGCCAGTCATCGATGGCAGAGGTGTTCGCGACCTTGTGCTCCCAGCTGATCGCGCGGTAAGTCATCGAGACTTCGACGAGCTGCGTGTAGTTGGCGTTCTCCTGGTTCTGCGCGTGCGGCAGTACGGTGGTAATGTCAACGATGCGACCGTCCACCAGCTCGGTGGTGAAGAAGTGCTCTTGTGTCCCTTCAACTGATGTCCGATACCAGCGGATAGTCGACATGGGTAAATTTTCCCCTGACACCAACGCTTGGTACATGAGGGGAACTGCTTTATTCAATGCGCAGGTAAATTTGAAAGGTTTATGGACCCTCTGGCCAGAAGTTTGCCCACTCTGCGGGTCCGTAGGTACTGTTACCTGATGCTTGATTTCTTGTATGAGGATTTCATTTTCATGGCCTTCTACATAAACATTCCCTACCGAATCGGCGGTGTTCGCATTTGCAGTGATCAAGCCTTGTGTGGTGCCTTCAATGACTATATAGGCGGGTGTTGGCATGGCAGTTTCTCCTGCGTCCATGTGGATAAAACACGCGCACCCAAAGGTGGCGTGGCCATCGGAAACGATGGGCTTGTCAGCGAGGTAACACCCTCGCTAATTCGTTGAATTCAGTTGTGCCGGTTTCTGCTTCTACTGCTGCAAAATGCCGTTGAGCGATTCCAGTACTTCGGTGGTTATCAGGTGCAGCCGGTAGCTGTAGATCCCGTAAGCCACCGCCATGGCAAAGGCGGAAATCACCAAGGGGCTCCACCAGGGCCATTGCCGGTTCATGCGGAAGTTATGCGGGGCCACGTTGGTGTAGGGATCGCCGACCGATTCCGGCACGGGGCCGCGCAGTTCGCGGATGATCCCGTGCAGTTGGTGTATCAGCCCGTTCAGTGACTCTTCGCCTTTCGGCGCGATGGCGTACTTGCCCTTCAGGCCCAGGCACAGCGCGAAGTACATGAACTCAAGCACGTCCTGATAGCGCACGGGCTCCTGCATCAGGCGCGAGAGCACAGTGAAGATTTTCTCCCCACCCCAGGTTTCGTCGTGGAAGATGCTGAGCAGGGGTTCCTGACTCCAGCAGCTGGCCTTGCCCCAGGGCCTGTCCATGACTGCTTCATCGATGAAGAGGCACAGGCCGTAGGAGTACGCCAGCAACTGAGTGGGTTCATAGCCGTGCTGGCGTATCTCCTCGCGAATGTTGTCGATCTGGTTGCGCACTTGCTGGTGCACGTCCTTGATGTTGGGCAACGCGTCCAGGGTGCGCAGGCGTATCACCAGGCCGAACAGAGGGGCAGCGGCATCCAGCATCAGGTTTTCGTAACCACCGCGCAGTTGGAAGTCCGGGTCGGCGGGGTACCCTTCAAAAGCAGGCTCGCCCTGTGCTTCTGGCTTCGAATCCCCAGGCGAGGTCTTCATCCCGCTATCTGGGTTGTCTATCGCCCCGAAGAAACCTTTGTTGTCATCCTGACCGGCGTGCGTACCATCTTTCATCTCATTCACTCCTGATCGCCCAGAACTGCAGTTCAAGCCCAGGGAACTCGCCTGCGACATGAATACCGAAGCCATTGGAGGTCTTCATGGCCGCCCAAGTCGGGCCCCCACGGTCCAGCTCGAAGTAGGTGAACCCCGCATGGAAGGGCAGGTCTCGCGGCGCCACGGGGAGCGGCACCAGCGGAATACCGGGTAGTTGCAACGGCACGGCCTCGTTCAACGATTCCAGCGAAACGACTTTGGCCTTCTGCACGAACATCTGGCGCAACGTGTGCGGTGGAAGATTGGCGCGCACTGCCAGAATGAAATCGGCTTGATCGATCAGGCGACGGTCTTCCAGCGTGGTCGTCATCACCCCGTACTCCAGCGTCTCCAGTGGTAGCGAAACGGCGCGGGGTTGCAGTACCGTGCTCAGTGCCCGGCGCAGGGCGTCTTCCAACGGTTTGAACGAAGTGCGCAACGCTGTGTGGTGATAGGCAGGGTATTCCTGCGGCAGACGGGCTTCGTCGGTGAAGGTGACGAACTCACCACAGGCTTGACTCATGCACAGATAAAGCTGCTCGGGGTGCGTCTGGCCTTGCCTGGCTAGATGCTGAAAGCACGGCCACCAGCGGTTCATGGCCTGGAGCAAGTTGAAATCGCGGATGTCGGCGATACCCGACTGGCCTGAAGCACCGATGCGCGCGGCAAGGTTGCGCGCACGTTCGCGTAGGGTGTTGGTGATCTCCTCCAGAAAGCGTTGTAGCGCCGGTACGGCACGCACCGAGACACTGGTGGGATAGAAGCCTTCATCCAGCTGCAGGCTGCCATCGGGGCGACGTTCCAATATGCGTGCCATGGCTAGCCGTGTGTAGGCGCTGCTATCGTCAGCCTTGCGTTTGAGTTGCAGGTTTGGCACTGCCAGGTCAACCTGCACCAGGTCGCCGTCGGCGCTGTGGGTGTCCTTGATTTCCTCGGCTTGCGCGCGGTAACGGAAGTTGGCGGCGTTTTCGGGCCAGCTCACCTCGCGGCCACCTTCGGTACGCAGCGGCAGGCACAGGAAAATCTCGCTGTCTTTGGCGCCGTCGTCCTCGATTTCCAGGGGTGGGGGTGGCGGCAGGTCAGCAGGAATATCGAACACCGTGCCGTCCGGCATGATGCCGCGTGCACGGGTGATGGCGATCTTGCCAAGGCTCAGGTATTCATCATTCAACTGCAGTTCGCTGAAGCCATAGAAGGCTGCGTTCAGGCTGCCAAGGCGTTGATGCAACGCTGCTTCGGCGGCACGCGCAGCCTGCTGAAAATGCTGCGGTTTGACGAACAGGCCCTCAGGCCACAAGACGGGATTACGTGAACTCATGAGCGCTCCATGTCAGGGTGAGTAAGCGATAAGGGCAGGGCTAATGGCGCCATCAGTCTTCCCCCTTGAGCAGAACCTGCGTGTCGTTGAGCAACACCGACAGGATGATTTGGTGGCCGCGAGGGGGTATGCGCAGCACCTGGCTCCAGGTGGCGTTTTCCTGGTTGCGGTAGTCTGCGATCACCGCAACGAAGCGCGTCTCAGGGTCGATGGGCGCAAAGGGGATGAACTTGAACTGGCCGGGTCGCAGCAGGTAGTCGTCATCGCGGATGTAGGTGCTGCGCAGCGCCTTGGCAGGGTCCTTTTCCAGCAGGTCGTAAACACTGTTGCGTATAAGAGAGTCGTCGCGCAGTTGCAGGATCTTGATGGCCATGGGCGTAGCGACAGGCTCGGTGGCTACGGTGGTGGTACGGGGTAGGGTCAACACTACGGTCGGGTCTTCGTAGCGGCCGGGCGTACTTTCCTCCATGGGAGAACGCGCCAGATCATCGTCCTCGTCCACTGGCGTCGCGACAGGCGACATTGCCGGGAACTGTTCCTGGAGATAATCGAGCAGTGCCCCGACTTTCTCGGTCAAAGCATAAGGGTCGCCAGCGCTTAAGCTGACGGCATAGGGGCTGGGTTCCAGAACGCCAGGCTGCTCAACTGGCACTTCGACGCTGTGAGGGTTGCCGTTGAGTGTCGGGCTAGCATTGATGCTGAACGCGACTAAGGTGGGGTGTTCCTTGGGCGGGCCGACGGACACCGAGGGATCCTTGATCACTTGGCCGATTTTGCTCAGAGCAGTGCAGCCCGAGAGTCCGATCAGCGCCGTCAGTAGACCGGCCACGAATGAAAGACGCGTCATGGGCGTTCTCCTGCAATCAGCTGTTCCAGCGCGCTCGGTTGCGTTGGCCCTGTTGCGTTGTCCAGTGCCGCCAAAGGATCGTTACCGATGCCTGACGCGAAGGCCGAGCAGATGTCTGCGACAACCTGCGTGGTGCCTGAAGTGGGTTGCCGGGCGTTGACTGGAACCTCCACTAGCCAGTGGTCAAGGGTTCGCTGTTCAGGGCTGAACAGGTCCTCCAGAGAGCGTGCATCGGCTTGCGAAAGTTGAACCTGGAGTCGATAGGCGCCAACGCGCAGTCGGTCACCCTCCAGCAGTCGCCTGGGGGCGAGCGAACCCAAGCTGTCGTGGCTGTCGTTCAGGTAGGTACGCTGAGAGCGGTCGATAACGCAGAAGCTGCCCTCGATCCAGCGAATCTCGCAATGGACCGGTGCAACGGTCTGTTCACGATCATTGATCAGCCAGGTGGCCCCGGCGCTACCGATGGTGCCGCCTGTGCAATCGAATTGATGTCGGGTAGTGACGTTGTGTTGCAACTGATCAAGGTTGGTGATGCTCAAGGTCAATGTGCTCATGAGCGCCCCCGGAACCGCACGACAGGGCTGATCTGGCCGTGGCGGTCATCGACAAAGCTGGTCCAGCCCAGGTAGGCCCCTTGGCTACGGTGCAGGCAGAAGGGCGACAGCGCGTTCTGCTTCAGACGCAGCTCCAGGTCATAGGCCAGCCCGTCCCGCAACAGGAAATCGATCAGTGCGCGCAAGCGATTGAAATTGAGGCCGCTGGGCAGCAAGTCACGCAACTGTTCTTGGTCCAGCTCGCTGATAACGATGGTGAACTTGCTGCTGCGGGTTCGCGTGCGGCTGCCGACCATGAAGGAGCTGCCAAGCTCGCCGTTGTTGCGGCCAAGGCTTACCAGCTGCTTGGCCTCAGTGGGGACCGAGCGCGTTTCGAACTCGCGGATCTGCACTTGCTGCAAGTCGAAGCAGTGGGCAATGATGCCGGCAACGGTGCCCGGTGCACGGCTGCGGCTGGCAATGACTCCGGCGAAACTGAGCAGCCGGCTCCAGGGTAGCGCGGTGTCGCCGCGCAGCTGTTTGTCATTCAAGCCGAGCAGGGCGAAGATGTACTGCGAGAAGCCATCGGTCGCGCCCGGCTGGAAGCGGATGTAATAGCGGTACTTGCGCCAGATGCGGTGCAACAGGCTCAGCAGGTAGTGATTGAAAAAGTCGAAGAAGGCCGGCCGCACACCGATGCCGTGGGCATGCTCGTACGACACTTCTTCCAGGTAATAGGTTGGCAGGGGCGAGTCGGTTCCGTGCAAACCCATGAAGGTGGTGCATACGCGATAGCGGTCCGCTGCTTCAGGCATGCGTTCGGCCTTGTACACGTCGGACACCGGAAAGGTCAGCCGCGGGTCGCTCGCAAGCCGCACGCGCAGCCGTGTGGCCGGGTCGGGCCAGCGTGGTTCCAGGTCATCCCCGTGTAAACCATACAGGCGCTCCAGCAACTGGAAGAAGTTGTACTGGTGCGCCTCGGCGAGCAGCTTGTCGGCTAGATCAGCGGTTGTTTGCCGGTCTGGATGGGCCATGTGTAGTGCTCGTTGTTGGTGGTGTTGATCACTTCCAGTTGGTGGAAGGAATTGATGCTGGCGTACAGGGCGAAGAAGTGTGCGAGCACGCAACCGAACAGATACAGGTCGCCTTCGCAGAGGAATGCGCTTTGATCCAGCTTGAGCCGCGTGCGCAGGCCACGAATGGGCTGGCCCTTGAGCAGCCAATCCAGGGGCTCTGTTTGAATATCCCGGATGCCGTCAAGGCGCTTGCGGGTGGTGCGGGTTTGCTGGATGTCATGCAAGGCGGCGAAGTCATAGGCATTGATGACCGCTTTCAGCGGCTCGGCCGAGAGCAGCGACAAGTAGTTGAGCGACATGTTGGAGATCAGGGCCCACTGCAACTGGCCGTCCAGTACCGGCCGGTAGGGGCGGGTTGGAGCACAGAGGTTGGTGTAGGTGGCCAGGGGCGGCGTGACCTCGGAAATCACATTGATATCATCCACAGTTAACGCCAGCGGCAGGTCGCGGTTGGTGCAGGTCAGGTCGATGGAGGCCGTTTCCAGCTCACCGATGTAGGCGTTGGCGTCTGCGCGGACAAATGCGATGCGGTGGGTGACGCTATCGTCGCGCAGGGATTCTTCCAGCGTGTAGCGGTAATACAGCGCTGTGCGCCCTTGCACATGTTCGATCTCATGGGCGAACGACTCGAAGGCGCGAAAGGTTCGCAGGTGTTCGCCGGTACTGCCGTCTGATGTCGTGCGGGTGCTGATCACCTGATCGACACTGAAAATTTCATAGGCGTGCCGCTCCTCACCCCGGGGCGTGAGCTCAGCCTGGGCGGTCCGGTTGGACAGGTCGATAGGCTCGGCGCTGTGACTGAACAGGTTTACCGCAGGGGTGCAGAACAGGCTGAAGTCTGCTCTGCCAACACGCAGCGAATCAGGTAACTGTCGGGTGAAGTGAAACTCGAGGCTGACCTGCTGAGTCGCCTGATCGGGCCAGACTTTCTCCAGCCCGGCTACGCTGAAGAAGTGGAAACGCTCGGGAAATATGAAGTACTCCTGCAGAATCCGGTAGCCGTCGAAGACGTTCTGTGGGTAAGGCAGCAGCGCTTCGTCTGGATTGAAGCCGGGGAAGACGATGTTGCCGGCCGGCAGCCGGCGGATCTCGCCATTGACTGTCACTGCAACATGCTTGAGATATTGAGCGATCCACAGGTACAGCGTGCGTGCAGTCTGGGTATCACCGCTCAAATGAAAATCGAGGCTGGCGCAGCCCAGCGTGTTCAATGGCCGCTCGACCAAGGTTCGCAAGTCGAGCCGAACCACCGAACTGTCGAGTGTCTGGGTAGCACCCACCGCGTCGATCTCGAACGGATGAATGTCCACCGCCGTGCAGGTCCGAAACTCGCAGGGCACCCCATCCACGGGTTTGGAGAACAACCGCGAGCCCTTGGGAATACGCTGCGACTGGCTGAGCGCTTGCTTGCGCGGGGTGAACTGGATGATCGTGGCGCTCGGCAGAGGCCGCAGGTAATTGGGCCACAGCAGCTGCAGCATCGGGTGCGTCAGCTCCGGCAGGTCGTCCTCCAGTTTCAACCGCAGCTTGGCCGTCAGGAAGGCAAAGGCTTCCATCAGGCGTTGGACATCCGGGTCGCTACCACCCTTGCCGAGCAGCCGGGCAAGTTGTGGGTTGTCGTGGGCGAAGTCGTTCCCCAGTTCATGGAGATAACGCAACTCTTCGCTGAATCGATCCTTGAGTGACATGGGTCACCTCACGCGGGTGTGGCGGTTGTGGCCGTTGACCAGGAGCTCCAGTTGCAGCTGCTCCGTGTGGTTGTTGACCTGCACGAGGCAGTCCAGCCTGAAATGCAGTTCCAGCGGGGCATGGCAATCGGGCATGGCTTTGAGCATTCGCACGTGCACACGCGGCTCAAAGCGCTGAAGGGTGCGGCGGATGTCTGCGCCCACTTGCTTCAGGAGGTCGCCGCTGCTGACGTCGTGCCCGTTGACGTCACGCAGGCCCAGCTCAGGGCTGCTTTGTGAGCAACCCTGGCGAGCGTTGAGCAGCGTTTCGAGGTGGCGCTTGATGGCGGCGAACTTCTGGGTAGCGTTCTCCTGCAGGGAGGGGTCGCGACTAACTGACTGATCCACCTTCAAACGACTGAAAAGACTCATTGCGTGTCGAGCCGGCCGACCAGGGAAATCTCGAAGTTGGCACCCATGTACTTGAAGTGTGGGCGCACGGCGAGCGAGACCTGGTACCAGCCCGGGTCACCGGCGACATCCGAGACTTCAACTTTGGCGGCACGCAACGGCCGGCGGCTGCGGACATCGGCTGATGGGTTTTCCTGGTCGGCAACGTACTGCTTGATCCATTTGTTCAGCTCGGACTCGAGGTCCTTGCGCTCTTTCCAGCTACCGATCTGCTCGCGCTGCAGCACCTTGATGTAGTGGGCCAGCCGGTTCACGATGAACAGGTAGGGCAGTTGGGTGCCGAGCTTGTAGTTGGTCTGCGCTTGCAGGCCTTCCGGGGTCTTGGGGAAGTTCTTGGGTTTTTGTACCGAATTGGCTGAGAAGAATGCGGCGTTGTCGCTGTCCTTGCGCATGGTCAGGGCGATGAATCCTTCTTCGGCCAGCTCGAATTCCTTGCGGTCGGAAATCAGCACTTCGGTCGGGATCTTGGCCTGCAGCTGACCGAGGGACTCATACAGATGCACCGGCAGGTCTTCAACGGCACCGCCCGACTGTGGGCCGATGATGTTTGGGCACCAGCGGTAGCGGGCGAAGCTGTCGTTGATGCAACTGGCCAAAAGGAACGCCGAGTTGCCCCACAGGTAGTTGTCGTGTCGTCCGGCAACGTCCTCGGCGTAGTGATAGCTTTGCACGGGATTTTCTTGCGGATGATAGGCAGAGCGGAGCATGAAGCGCGGCCCGGTAAGCGCAGCGTGGCGCGAATCTTCACTTTCACGGAACGCACGCCACTTGGCGTGCCGTGGTCCCGCGAAAATGTCCTTGATCTCCTTCAGGTTGGGCAGCTCTTCAAAGCTGCTGAGGTTGAAGAAGTCAGGGGAGGGTGCGGCGAGGAATGGAGCATGTGACATGGCACCGACGGAGGCCATGTAGTTCAATAGTTTGATATCGGGGGAAGAGGGGCCGAAGCTGTAATTGCCGACCATGGCCGCAACCGGCTCGCCACCAAATTGGCCGTAACCTGCGGTGTAAACGTGTTTGTACATTCCGCTGCACGTGATGTCGGCCGCGTTCTCGAAATCATCAAGCAAGTCTTCCTTGCTTACATGCAGAACTTCAAGCTTGATGTTCTCGCGGAAGTCCGTACGGTCGACCAGCAGTTTGAGGCTTCGCCACGCGGATTCAAGTTGCTGGAACTCAGGTTGATGCAGGATGGCATCCATCTGCTTGCTGAGTACTCGATCCAGCTCCGCAATCATCTGGTCAACGCGATGTTTGTTGATTAATTGATCTGGGTCATGACTTTTAAGGATTTCGGCAATAAAAGCCGATACGCCTTGGCGAGCGACTTGATAACCCTCCTGGGTGGGAACCAATTTGGTTTCTGCCATGATCTGGTCGAGCAGGGTGGTATTGCTCAGCGTTTCGGTTGTCGTTTCAACCGCGACGGTAGTGTTGTTCTGCTTCGGCATGGGGACGCTCCGTTGTCTTAGTCTTCTTTTGGCGCTTCAAGCACCAGGTCCAGTTCCTGGGCCAGTTGTTTGCGCGCTTGCTCGTTATTCAGCAGGTGCTGCAATTGCTTGCGGAACGTGGGCACGTTGCCCAGGGGGCCTTTCAGGGCGACCAATGCTTCGCGAAGCTCCAGCAGCTTGTTCAGCTCCGGTACCTGGCGGGCGATGCTGTCGGGCCCGAAATCGTTGATGGCTTTGAACTGCAGGTTGACCGCGAGCTCTGCATCGGGGGCCGCGCTGAGTGCGGAGGGCACGGACATAACCAGGTTTACATCAGCATCGTTCAACACATTGTTGAAGGTGTGTTTATCGATGCGCATGACCGAGCGGTCTTCCAAAGCGCGGGTGTCATCCAGCCCGAAATCACCAAGCACCAACATTTTATGCGGCAGCTCTACTTCCGCTTGCTCATCGCCGGTGGCGGGGACGTACTTGATGTTGATGCGTTCTTTGGGTGCAACCGATCCCGTTGATTTAGCCATCGCAGAATCTCTCCTTGGTTTCTAGGTGTTGTTCCTGTTGGTTGTTTCGTGTTTTTGAATTAGTTTGTAGGAAATTTCCCTGCTTCCGTGTGCAAGCATAAACTGGATATAGGACTTGTTATCGCTCGCCTAAAAAGACCATGCCTTCGGTACTGTTATTTAGTCGAGTGTGAAAATGTAAGAAAATATTTGTTTGTGGCCTGTACTTTTAATCGGCTAGGCTCTCGCCGGTTTATGGGTGTTTGATGTCTGGTAGGGAGTTATTAAGTCCGCTGGCTGAACTAGGGCATATGTACTATTGAGAGGGATTTTACTTGCGATGATGGGTAAAAATGCTTACGGCATAAGTCTTTTTCTGATGCTCGGTGGTATATCGGTATCCGCGTATTCAGATCAGGATTGCCGGCAGATCGTGTCCAACCTTGAGCGCTTGGCATGTTTCGATAGTTTCGCTGGGACGCCCGCGCATCTTGTGCCAACGCAGTGGTCGGCACCGGAGCAAGACTCGCCCACGTTGCGTGGCGTGATGGCCCACGAAGCCGGGCGTGCGCCAGATGACCTGACGTTTCGCCTCAGGTCCGACGATGCCGGGCTGATGATCTCCGCGCCTGCAATCGCTTCAGTCGCACCTCATCCTTATCTGGTGATCAGCTGTGTGCAGAACATCTCCAGGTTGCAACTGGTAACGCCGCAGCCGATCGATGCCGGACGGGTGACGATCCAATTGCAAGGGGAGCGTGGCGCAACCGCGCCTACACCCTGGCAGGTGACGGAGAACGGTCAGGTGCTCGATGCGGGCAGAGGCTTGCCGGGCATCGAGCAGATCAAGCAGTTGATAGGGGCTCACCGTATTCAGGTGAAGAGCGACCACGCATCCGTCGAGGGGCTGGTGTTCGATGCTCAAGGCCTGGATCCGCTCATCGACGAGGCGCGTAAAACATGTCGCTGGTAGCAGAGGTCAATGCGCAGGAAATTGCCCGGATGCTCGCACCCATAGACGCGCAGACACTCGCCGGTCTGTTCGATGTTGAGGACGAAACCTATCAAGCCATCGACCAGGAAATGGTCAAGCTGGGCGGGCTGCAGGAATCCTCAATCGACTGGGTCTACATCGAGGAAGCGTCCCGGCAGTATCTGGGCCAGCAGTGCAAGCATTTGCGTATCGCCGCGCATCTGAGTGTTGCCTGGCTGCGCAGCCGGTCCTGGGCGCACTGGGGTTTTGCCTTGGCGCTGCAGGCTGGCTTGATCGAGGGGTATTGGGAAAACTCATACCCAAAACCCGGCCCTAAAGGCTTCCTCGGCAAGCGCAAGCTGGTTGCCCTGATGCTCAATCGGTTGATCGAAGCGCTACCGCGGCTGGACCGCTTCACCTACAGCCCTGCTCACGCCGCGGCGGCACAGGACGCGTTGCAACAGTTGCAACGCCAGCAAGCTGCAGCGCAGTTGGATGAAGCAGTCCTGGGCGAACTCAAGCGCGTGCTTGGCAAGCACATAGAGCTTGCCAACGGTGTGGGTGAGCCGGCTACGGCCAAGGGCAATGCAAAAGGGACCAAATCTGCGCCACTGGCCGAGGTCATCGCCACGCCAATGCCCCGCATATCGCTGGGCAACGAGCGTGAATCACGCCGGGCCGTGCTTACCATGGCCGAACTGATCAATCAGCAGGACCCTTACGACCCGACGGGCTACCAGCTACGTCGGTTTGGCTTGTGGGCCCATATCCAGACAGCGCCGCAAACCAGGCAAGGCAACCGCACGGAGCTGATGGCGGTGCCACAGGATATTGCCGGTGATTATGAAGAGGCCATTGCAGGCACCGGGATTGACGCGGCATTGCTCCTACGGATTGAAAAGAGCGTGACCGCTTCCCCCTACTGGATACGCGGCAGCTTCCTGGCGGCAACTGCTGCCACCCGGCTGGCCATGGGCGAAGTAGCAGAGGCCATTCGCGCCGCGACCGCGCGGTTCGTGCAGCGCATGCCGGCGCTGCAGCAGCTGTGCTTCAGCGACGGCAGGGTGTTTGTCGACGATCAATGCCTGGCCTGGCTCAAAGGGGCGGACGGGCAATCCGGGCAAGGCGGTGCCTCCCAAGAGTTCGCCAGCCTACGCGAAGAGCTGGTCAGTCAGTTGGAAACCGGCGGCGTAGAACCGGTGTTGCTCAAGTTGCAGGGGATGCAGGCGGATTTCCGAGCCCCCCGCGAGCGCTGCCACACCACGGTCATCGCCGCTGACCTGCTGGCCGCACGGGGCGTTTCCTGGTTGGCCCAGGACCTGTGCGCAGGCGTTGCCCGCACCATGCAGCAAACCACCGCCAGCGACTGGGAGCCTGAGGTATTTCAACGGCTTCAGCACTACGCGTCGGCCCACGCGCTGGCCGATCGAAACAAGGAGCAGTAGCCTCGATGAATCAACTCTGGAAGTACCTTAAACGTTGGGGCTGGCCGCTGATGGCGCGTATCGGGCTCGCGATGCCGCTGCTGCTGGCGTTGGGCGCTGTGTTGATGCTGGTCGTGATCTGGTGGCTCGGCCCTCAATGGGCGTGGCGCGAGCAGCGGCCGCTGGCCAGCGTGGCGCATCGCAGTGTGGCGACCCTGGTGCTCGTGCTGGTGCCGTTGTTGTGCTGGCTGGTGGTTTTGCGCACGCGCTTTCGCCGCTTGCAAGCGCAGCGTCAGCACGCGGTGGCCGCCGAGCTGGATCCGGCGCTGCCGTTCGTCCAAGCACAAGAGCAGGCATTGAGCCAAGGGCTCGCGCGCTTCCTGGATAATGCCGGTGGCCGTCGGGCTTTGTACCGACTGCCGTGGTACCTGGTGCTGGGCAATGAGCAAGCCGGCAAGAGCAGCTTTATCAACTGCACCAAGCAAAATTTTTCCCTGACCCGTATCGACAAGGCCCAGGCACGAGGCCTACAGGCGCAAGCGCTTGCCTACCCAGTGGGGTGGTGGATCAGCAATGAAGCGGTGATCATCGACCCGCCAGGTGCCTTTATCAGCCAAGACGCCCCGGCAGGCCCGCCGACCAGTGCCTCAATTGACAGCGGACCCTCCGTAGCACCCGGTACCCAAGCCAAGTTGTGGCAACACCTTTTGGGTTGGTTGCAGCACAATCGAAGTCAGCGAGCGCTCAATGGTCTGTTGCTGGTTGTCGACCTGCCCGCGCTGCTGCACGGTACCGTCGAGCAACGCACAGCACTCGCCCACGTGCTGCGCACACGTCTTTACGAGGTGAGCACCCAGCTTGGTTCACGTCTGCCGCTGTATGTAGTGCTAAGCAAATTCGATCTTCTGGATGGCTTCGACCAATTCTATGGCAAGCTTTCAGCCGCCAGTCGCGAGCGCCTGTTGGGATTCACGTTCAAGCTGGATGCAGTCGACACCTTCGACGCATGGCTAAGCGAGTATGGTGAACACTACGACAGGTTGCTGAGCCAGCTATTCGAGCAGGTGATCGATCAACTGCACATGCAGGGCAGCCCTGAGCCACGTTCACGTCTCTACTCACTGCATGCACAGCTGCTCGGATTACGCCCGATCTTGCTGAGTTTCTTGCGTGAAACGCTGGCAAGTGATCGTTTCACCACGCCGGCGTTGGTGCGTGGGGTCTATTGGTCGTCTGTGCTGCAGCAAGGCGACATGCGCAATGCCTTTGTCCGTGAGGCGGCACAGCCCTACAAAACCCAACTTCCCCTGGTTGAAGGCAAGGCCCAGGGCAAGGCGACGGTCTACTTCGTTCAACAAGCCTTTGGGCAGGTCATCTACAAAGAGGCTGGCCTGGCCGGCGACAATGTCAGGGTCGCCCGCAGCAAGCGGCATTTGCTTTGGGTAGGGTCTTTTTTAGGTGCTCTGGCCTTTTGCGTGGCCGTTGCCAGCTGGCATCGTTACTTCGACATCAATAACACCAAAGCAGCCAGTGTGCTTGCCAAGAGCCGGGAATACAGCCATCACGAAGTGGACCAGCGACTGGACCCGACTGGGCGAAATTTGCTGGCGCCACTGGACCAGATCCGCGATGCGGTAGCAGTGTTTGGCGACTACCGCGCAGCCTGGCCGGGTGTGGCCGATTTGGGGCTTTATCAAGGGCGAGCCATTGGCCCTCGGGTGGATGAGGCGTACCTGAGTTTGCTATCCAAGCGCTTCTTGCCCGCCTTGGCCAGCGGTGTGATCGATGCGATGAGTGCGGCACCTGCCGGCAGCGAGCAACAAATGGCCGCGCTCCGGGTTTACCGGATGCTCGAGGATCGCCAGAACCGACGGCCGGAATGGGTCGAGGACTGGATGGCGCGGCGCTGGCAACAGGCATTCCCCGGCCAAGGGCAGCTGCAACGTGATCTCATGCAACACCTGAAATATGCCTTGGCGTATGCCGATGCCGATCTGCCGCAGTACCGACAACATATCAGCGACGTACAGCAAATGTTACGTAAGGTGCCGCTGCCACAGCGGGTGTATGCGGGCCTCAAGCAACAGGCCCAGGAGCAGTTGCATCCCGGTCTGGACTTGCGCCACCAGGTCGGCCCCGCGTTCGATGTTGTCTACCAGCCTTCTTCCGGCTCAAGCCAGGGAGATAACGGTATTTTGTTGGCCCCGATGCTCACGGCAAAAGGCTTCAAGGAGTACTTTGAACCGCGCAGCCAACGGTTCGCGGAAATGGCGATGATCGACCAGTGGGCACTCGGCGAGCGCGCCCAACTCGATTACTCCGATGCCGACCAGGCGGCGCTGACCGAACGCCTTCGCAACCTCTACAGCGCCGACTACATAGACAGCTGGCGGCGTGCCTTGAATGCATTCTCCGTGGTGGACTTCCGAGACCTGGACCATGGCGTCAAAGTCCTTGAACAGTTGACCGGCCCTGCGGCGCCTTTGCACCGATTGTTGGAGGCAGTTCGCGAAAACAGTGCGCTCTTATCACCGGCGAGCATAGATGCGGCGGGTGAAGCCGCGTTGCTTGTTTCGGCAACCAGCAAGCCCGAGCAACTACAGGCGCTGGCCATCCAGCGGGCGTTTGCAGGCCTGAGTGCCATGCTGCACGCCGCAGGTGAGAAACCCAGCTACTACGATGAGACGCTTAGCGCCATCGCTGCACTGCATGACTACGCCAAAGCGGTGCAGGACAGCCCGGACCGAGGCAAGGCCGCGCTGCACGTCGTGCATCAGCGTTTTTCAATGACGGGGCACGACCCCATTGGCACCTTGCAGCGCGTTGCCACTGGCTTGCCCGAGCCGATCAATCATCAGGTCAGAAAGTTGGCGGACCAAACGGCGCAAGTGCTGAATGTCGAGGCACTGCGCGAGCTGGAGCGACGCTGGGATGCTGATGTGTATAGCTTCTTCCAGCAACGCCTGGCCGGGCGCTACCCCTTCGTCGTGAAGGCACCCGATGCATCGCTGGAAGACTTCGAAGCATTCTTTGGGCCGAAAGGGCGACTGCAGCAATTCCACGATCAGTACCTGAAAGTCTTCCTCAAGGATAACCTCGAAGCCTTGCAGTCTGGTCTTCAGGGGCATTCCTTGATTCGTAATGACGTGATCAAGCAGTTGGAACTGGCAGACCGCATCCGCGAAACGTTTTTCGACCAGCGCGGCAACCTCAGCGTGCAGTTCAGCATCGAGCCGTTGGGGCTGAGTGCAAATCAACGCACCAGTTTATTGGATCTGGATGGCCAGCTGATTTCCTACACCCACGGCCCAAGCCAGATCACCGGCATCGTCTGGCCCAATACGCTGGGCCAGCACGTGCGTAGCAACCTGACCCTGCTGAGGCAGAACGGCAATAGCAGCAGCCTGGAATACCGGGGCCCATGGTCGATGTTCCGCCTGCTCAGCCGCGGTTCGCTCAATGGGCGTACGGCAACCAGCGTAGACCTGAGCTTCCGGACCGGTGACGGCGTGATGCGCTATCGGCTGAATGCCGAAAAGGCCTTCAACCCCATTACTCAACAACCGTTCAAAGGGTTCCGGTTACCGCGAGGGTTGCTGCAACAGCCGTCCAGCGTGGCTCAGGTCGGACAGGCGGGCATACCTGCCAGGTAAGGAGGGGGATGCGAACTGTAGTCTTGTAGTGGCGGACCTGTGATGCACTGGAGCTGCTATCTGCGGCTGGGTCCAGTGCTTCGTGAAGGTGCACAAGGCGTGTGAGCGCCATTGACATCCGCATCGCGCCGAGCGGCAAGGTGCAGGCGTTCCGTCAACCACATGACGCCTGCAGCTTTTTGGTAGCACTCTGTGAGGGACATGCTGACGTGTGGCCGAAGCAGCGCCAAGCAGCTTCGGATGGCCCCTTGATGCAGGGGTTGCACCCACCCGTGACACAGGCCCAGTGCCTGAGCCGCTGACCAGATGGAGGGAGCCTTGGCAAAGGTTTTAGACTCCCATAACAATGGGATGTCTGAGCGTTGGAGGTAGGCGGGTCGCAGATCCAGCGCAGCTTGGACAATCGCCTGTCCGCCGGGTAAGAGGTTTTCTGAGCTGACCACGTGAGCAGGGCTTGTGTAGCTGAAACTGTAGAAATGGAACCCTATTGCTTCAGCAAGAACAGGCAGTTCTTTGAGTAATGCCGGGAGCTCTCGCAAGCGCTCCCATTCTTGTGCCGTTCTGTCGAGCATTGATCCTCCATGGAGTTGCCTGCGGTCGGCTGCGAAGTAGTCGTGAATCCTTTCCCCGCACCTTGCCTGGCATTGCGCAGATACGGATTTTACAATCGCTTCGCAGCCGATCATAGGCAACCAGCTCCTACAGGACTTTTCATACAAAGCATCGGCGCTACTCAGGGGCGATACGTCCGGGCTCGTACCGGCAATAATAGCCGCTAGGTCCAAGCGTGCGGTTGGAAGCACGATGCTGCTCAATAGCCTGGATCTGGAAATGATGCAGGACAGTAGTACTTCATTCCGACAGGATATGAACTTCCCTCGCTTCCAGGCCTGTCTTTCCAGTGTCAGCCACAAAACTGACCTGCTGACCTTCCTTCAAGCTCTGTACGGGGGACAACACAGCAATGTCACTGGATTTGACCAAATAATCTTTCTTACTGACTCCTTCCGTAATAAAGCCATACCCCTTGTCAGCGTTGAACCATTTCACTGCGCCCTCGTGCCGTTGGATAATCATGCTCTTTACCTTCAATGGTTGATGTACATAGTGGGAGCCGTGTGGTCTGGACACCGTCCAGCTCAGCCAGCCCTGATGGTAAAGAGGGGCATATGCTCGTGCTACTGGCATTTTTACTAGGTCTGGCACGCCGACGGGATGATGCGCGAGGAGCAAACCCCGGGCCAGTCCGCTGATGTCGATTGCAGTCAGGGAAGCCGCCATGCCAGAGGCCTCATTCGAATCTGAGGGGGCTAAAAGGGAGCGGCCTCCGAAGAGGCCGTGTTTAGCGATCGATAATCTTCAGGCGTGCATCATTGTTGAGCGGCCTCCCAGGAAAACCTTGCGCCAACAACAGGTGGTCGAGTGTATCAGCGGTGTTCAATTTCCGGATCAAGAAGCCGTTGTGCAGGCATCGCCAGCATGCGCCTGCGGTAATACTGATCATCGTCCATACGCGTGAGCCTGCGCCAAGTTTCGGTATGCGAGCCAGGCAGGGCATCGAGGTACTCATCGCTTTCTACCAGGGCTCGCAGGTCACGGCGATACTGCAGTGGCAGGCGCTCCCAAACGTTGATCTGGTCGGTAGTGGCGCCGCCGAGCAGCTCCTCGTAGTCAACGTCTGGAACCAGCAAATCCAGGCCGGTGGCCTGGTAGTAGGCATCGATTTGCCCCCACACCTGTGGACTCAAGGCGCCCCCCTCCAGGCGTAACGTTCGAGCCACATGCTGTGGGATGGCTGCTACTTCCGGTAATACTGTCAGTGGATTGTGAGAGAAATCCAGCAGAATGGGATCAACCAATCCTTGCAGGCCATTGGGCAGTTCGTCCAGCCCGCAGTGAGTAAGGTAAACGGTGTGCAGGCGGGGTAGCGCGGTGAAGTCCGGAACCCTACTCAACGGGCAATGCGAAAGGTCGAGCACACGTAGATTGACGAGGCGGTCGAACCTTGCCTGGGTAACCGCGTCCCATACCAATGGGTTGCGCTCCAGGTCCAGCCATATCAGCGTCTGCGGCCTGCCCACCCGGGGAATCTGGTTGACGCCACAACGGGAGAGCTTCAGCCGCTCCAGCGCGGGGAAACGTTCGTACAGTTCTGCTGGCAATGTAGTCACAGCCAGGTTACCGGAGAGGTTCAGTTCGCCGATATGCGTGAAATCATTGGGCAGTGCCAGTGCGGCAAGGTCCTCGTCATTCAGATCCAGGGCCGAAAGGTCAAGCGAATAGAAGGCATTTCCCTGATCCAAGGTTCGACGCCAGGCGTTTTCTATGCGTTGGATGGCCCTTCGTCGGTTGGGTACCGGCTGCGCCCACTCGGCAAGGTCACTGCGCAGTTGCTGTAGTCGGTCTTGTAACCGGTCGATTTCGACTGTCGGTGACAGGCCCTGGCTTCGCCAGTTCTGAATGGCTGCCTGAATTTCCTGCTCGGACGCACTGGGATATAAGCGCCGATAGCGTGCCACTGTCGGCGGGCGCAAAAATTGTCGCGAGTACGCCCTAGGGGGTTCGCCCCCGCGCAAGACTCCTTCGCCCCAACGAATTGGTTGATAACCCCAAAGGCGTCGTGTCAGTGCAGTGCGCTCATTGGCGATCATGGTCAAGATACGCTCCCGCAACGCTTCGCCTTCATCGACGGCAAGGTCCATGGCCAGACGCTGTGTGCGGGGGAGTGCCGCCTCGACCGCACGACACAGGTCCTGGTCAACTACCCCTGGAGCAGGGCGCTCACCTAGATAGGCTTCGTAGCCATCGAGCGATTTGACCACCACCGCTCGCTCGCTTGCACCCACGTCGCCGATGCTATGCAGTACCACACCTTGTGGGCCGCCCGCGCGAATTTCCAGGCGCAGATCGGGCGACCAACCGGGCACGTGCTCCAGGCAGGCCAGTAACAGTCGCTCGCTGTCATGACTGGCCAGACGCGGCAACCATAACCCCAGGGCGGCGCGGGTTAGCGGCAGGTCACTGGCCAGTTGGCTGGCGCGTTGTTCAAGCGCTGCTGATATCGGGCCCTTCGCGCGCAAGCATGCAAGAGTAAAGGCCAGCGGCTCGGGGATTGGTTCATTACCCAGGTGGCTCTGTAACACTTGTTCCTCGCTCGTGCCGCTGACCTGCAGCGCCTTGACCAGGTCGGCATCGGCCAGTTCCTGATAGGCCGGGCTCAGTCTTCTCACCAGGCGTGGTCCGGACCAGGCGTGGGGTTGTTCGTGTTCGGCGCGCCAGGCGCCTTCGCCGTTATGTTCCAGCGGCGGCTCATAGGCCTTCGGGTCGCTGGGGTGGACGATTCGCCAGCGGTCCAAGGCAGCGTCCAGTCGCTGTTCGTAGAGGTGGCCATCGAGGCGAATGAAGCTGCGCCCCTGGTGCTGAAACTGACCGGCTGCATTGGCCGGCAAATGCTCTGGTAGCGCAGTATCACTGATGTAGGTGGCAAGATCAGGGCGCCACAGGCGCTGTGTACCTTCGGCGGTGCGTACCGGCTCGAGGCTTTCCATCAAAGCGCTGTTGAACAGTTTTGGCACGGCTTTGCCGGCCACATGCAGCCCGCCGATCAGTGCCAGGTTCAACCCGACCGCTTCCAGATGCCGCAGCGCCAACTGACGATCACCGATGCTCCATGCCTGGTAACCGTCATACACCTCATCTAACAGCTGACACACCATCACTGCCGTCATCAATGTGCCGACGCCGGGGACGAACAGACCGGCTAGCATCAGTGCATTCAGGCCAAGGCTTTCCCATTGTGCCTGGCGCCGCTTGAGCGCTTGTTCGTCGGCATCGGCGGTCGGTACCGCGAGCTGACGAGCCTCATGTAGCAGCCGCGCGACATGATCCTGATGGAGGAAGCTGAACAACTCACCGTCGATGGCGACTGGCACCAGGTACAGGGATGCGCCGCCTTCAGCATCAAGGTTTTGCCCCAAGCGGTTGAGGAAAGCCTGCTGCTGATCGCGTGGTACGTAGGCGAGGAACCGCTGCTGGAAATCCGCCTGTTGCAGATCGTCGTGCAATTGGTCCTGCAGCGCGGGCAGGTTCGCGAATTGGCGCAGCGAAATCTCGTGGCCGGGTAAATAGAGCAACAGCCCCGCTGCGCCGAGTTCGATTAGCAGCACCTCATGCAGGCCAATACCGAACAGGCTCAGCTGGCTACAGGTCAGCGTCGAGCTTTCGTCAATAAACGCTTGCACGTTGTCCAGCGCATCGCCGCTTATCTGATGGCGAAGAAAGGCGAGGTTTGCTGCCACGCCTAGACGATCCTGGTGAACCCTGACGGCCAGCGAAGCGACTTGCGGGGGGGCGAATACGGACGCCAGGTGTGCCTGGTAGCGCTGGCCTAGGTCCAGGGACCGGCAGGTCCGCGCAAAATCTGCTGGAGACAGGCTCAATGGCTTGATCGTGTAGGCCTCGGAGTCCAGGGCTATGTCGACCAGTGTCTCGCTGTCGCCCAGTGTGGTCTTGCCAATGACGGTGATCTTTTCAACGTGCGTGTCACCTTTGAGCGCCAGTGAGCTTTCGCGGCTGAATTCAACCTCATCTTCGAAGTTGTGCAAGGCGGCCTCGAGCAGGCTTCGGCGTTCGTGTTGATTGACGTAGGTTTGCCAGGTGAACAGGCGCCGGATGTGGATCAGTTCGCTGGTGCGTAAGGGGACTGACAATTGATGGTCGGTCGCCAATGCTTGCGCCAGCAGCGGTTCTGCAAATTCGACAATGTTCTTCAAGCCCTTCAGTGCGCGGGCGAGTGCGCTTTGGGAATGTGCCAGGCGCGCCTGGCTGGCTTGTACTGCCTCGCGTAAATCGGGAATAGCATTGGCGAACCAGTCGGCCTGATCGGCGGGCAGGCCTTGGGCGGGCAACAGGGTTTCGTGCAAGGTCTGCCATTGCTCGGGTGAGGCGTGATGACCCCAGGTCGGAAGCTGGCGTTCTATCAGCTGTTGATAAGGGTTTTCCAGGTCTATGGACGGCATCGTCGGTACTCCTTTTCTCAGGGGTACTCAGAAGGCAGGAAGTGGCCGCGGCCAAGGTGGTAAATAGAGCTGATGTTTGCCGTCGAGGATCGCTGAGCCGGTAAACGTGGGTGGTAGCTATCTAGTCCTGGGTCATCAGGAGCGTGCCATAGGCTTCGCGTTTTCAGCCCTATTGGAGGCAAGCCATGGCCCATGACCCTGAGATGCAGGGTACCGAGACACTGACCCTGGAGCAGGCCTTTCAGGATGACCTGTTGGCGAGGCGCTTACCCAAGTGGGTGGTGGGCCTTGGCAAGCATCATCTGGATGAGTGGCGCGCCGCCCTGAAGACCAGCCTGGCCTGCCGACAGCAACTCAATAGCCGGATATCACGTATTCGGGGTATCGGCGAGTTCGCACGCACTACCTTGCAACGGGCCCTGGACGAACGCTTCGGTCCCGGGCTTGATGTTTCCACGATGTATTTCCGTCAAGGTTATCTGGTGCCGTCCGGGGGGCAGCTGTTTACTAGCCGGGTGCCCGCCATGGTGCCTGAATATGTGCAGATACCCCTGCTTGAAGCGGCGATGAACAATTTTGTCGACGAGGAGGCGCACAAGCAGCTGCCGGGCAACGCATTGGTCATCGAGAGCGGCGCGCACCTGAAACGGCCGACGGCCATCGAGTTCGCCACCCTCTGCCGAACGCTGGACATTGGAGCGCGTTATCAGACTCACCTTGATGCAACTCTGGATGCGACGCCCGACCCCGGCAACGCTGGTGCGACTGCCAGCTCACTGTTGCGGCAACTGCAGCGTTCCACACTGCTGGTCGATGCGTGCAAGGCCCGGGCAGAAGGCGTGCTCAACGCGGCCGAGCTGACGATGCTGGTTGGGCTCTACACCCGTGGCACGCTGCCGAAATTGAACGGGGCCAGGGTGGTGGCCAAGCAGCTACGAGTGCTTGGCTGTGACCTGCAACAGATCATTGTCTTCGACGTGCTCGACGAAGGCTTGTTCCGCACTACCAGCCAGCGGGTACTGGTCTACATACCGGGCGACCCCCATGGGCCGTGGAGTGCCTATTCCGACCTTCAGCAGTTCAGCAGAAAATTGCTAGGTGCGCGCCTGCGCAGTGCCCGCTATCTGACATTCTTCAGCCGCTTTGTGCGCGGCCGCGACAGACAGCGTTTTTTCCCCACAGTGACCGAGCTGTACCGCGGTGTACCGAAATGGACTACCCGCGACCTTGATGAGCACATGCGCGCGTACCCAGAGCCCTTGTTTGACCAGCTGGCGGCGATGCGTATCCGCCAGATCAAAGACGATGCGGCAGTGATCCTGCCGCCGGTTGCGCAGATCGACCGTGCCGTGCAGCGCGAGCACGAGCGCCAACTGGTTGCGCAAGGCTGGACCTTGATCGGAGTGGCAGGCCTGTTCGTTCCCGAAATCGGCGCCGTCTTGCTCGCGATAATGGCGTGGGAACTGCTAAGCGAACTGTTCCATGGCATCGAGGAGTGGCATGACGGTGATACCGCCGCTGCGCTGGATCACCTGAGTAATGTCGCCATGGACCTCGCGCTGGCTGGGGCGACGGCTGCGGGAGTATCGCTGGCGCGTCGCGCCTGGTCTCGCTCCGCAGTGGTGGACAGCCTGGTGTCGGCGCCCATGGAGCAGGGCGACGCGAAATTGTGGAACCAGGACCTTACAGCGTTTCGAGGCACTGCCCCGCAGGTGCCGGCGGATGTGCAAGGGGTTCGTCAACAGGGTGGCCAGGCCTGGATCGAGATGCAGGGGCATCACTACCCAGTGCGTCAGCGGGTGACCGATGGTAGTTGGCAGATCATGCCTCGCGACGGTTTCGGCCCACGGCTGCTTGGCAATGGAGGTGGGGCCTGGCGGCTGGCAAGCGACCCGCCTGAGTGGTGGCCCGATGCCCCGATGCTGTTCCGCCGCCTTGGCGGAACGTTCGGCGAGCTGGATGACGCGGATATCGACACGGTGCTCAGCATTCATGGCCTGGGAGACGACAACCTGCGGGCGTTGCACATGGCGTGCGAGTTGCCCGACCCCTGGTTGACCGACACGGTCCAGCGCGTGCATCTGCACAGGCGTATTTCAAGGCTGACCCAGCAACTTCGTACCGGCGTGCCCAGCAGCGATCGTACCTTGCTGCAGCATGCCCAGATGCTGCGCAATGCCGCTGGCGTGTCCGCGGCTGAACTGGCCGAGCAGGTGCAAGCGCAACGTTTACGATTGCTGCAAGACTTTTACGATAGCGTCCAACCCAGCGATACCCAAGCTGTCGCAATGCTGCGCAGGGTATTCCCCGGCCTTCACCACAGGGCCGCACAGGCGCTGGTGGACGCCGCCGACGCCAGCGACCTCCGGCGTCTGGCTGTCGATCAGCGGGTGCCAATGCGCCTGGGTGAGCTGGCCCGGGCCAGCGTCCAGCGTATCCGCCGCGTCAGAGTACTGGAGGCGCTGCACTTTGACATGCCGCAGCCTGCAGACCTTGGGCGCGTGGCCATCGGTTTGCTCGATGACCTGCCAGGGGCAGCGACGGGGGTCCGTTGGCACTACCAGGATGGCGGCATTGGCGGCCCCGTGCTGGCCGAAAGCGAACAAGGCCAAGGTGTTTTCTACCTGCTTCACTTCGATGGCCGGTTTCAGTTGCTCGACCAGTACCATGCAGTCCAGGGTGAGCCTGGCGAGCTGTTCGAGACAATGGTTGGCGCCTTCAACGCCAGCCAACGGGCAGCGATGGGGCTGTCACAACCCTCAGGAGAAGAGCTGCGGCAGCTGCTGGCGGGCCAGGCAGCTGCCCGGCCGGAACGCGTGGAACATATGCTTGCGCAGGCCCAGGCAGGGGGCTTCCAGGCGCCACGACGCCTGGAAGATGGTCGCTTCGGCTATCTGTTGAGCGGGCGACGGCCTGCACGAGGCACGCGCCCGGGCAGACCGCAGGCGCTGGGGGACAGGGTGCACAGGCTGTTTCCCTACCTGGACCAGGCGCAGATCGACACCTGGCTGAGGGACGTTCGGGCCTCTGGCCAGCATGTGGAACCTTTGCTGCGAAGGCTGGACGAGCAATCGCAATTGCTGCAACGTCACATGCAGGCCTGGGTGGAAGACGCGGCTGACGAGGAGGGTCGGCAGCAGCGACGTTACCTCAGCAATTCCTTGCTAGAGTGCTGGCAGCGCAGTAGCAGTGAAGAATTTCGCGAGGGACCCGAACGTACCGACCTCTGGTGGAGCCAGATGGGCGCGCGGGTGGGCGGGTTGCCTGAGTTGCCAGAGCAAATCCGCTTTCGCTCCGTGGTGGTGTTGTCATTGCGACAGATGGACATCAGCGCGATTCCCGACGGTTTCCTGCAGGCCTTCGAAAACCTGCGCGTCATGGAGTTGCCCGGCAATGCGCTGACTCGTTTGCCTATACACCTGCAGAACATGCGTCACTTGCAGTGCCTTGACCTCAGCGGCAACCGCATCACCTTGGACCCCGGGCAATCGACGATTTTGGCCGGCTGCGAACAACTGAGCTACCTCAACCTGTCGGGCAACCCGCTGGGGAGGGCGTTCTCGGTCGGTGCCATGGCCCATCTGACCGAGCTTCGGCTTCAGGACACCCGAATCGATTGTTTACCTTACAACATTCTGCAGTGCCCACGCTTGCATACCCTGGATGTCCGCGACAATCAGATCACCGCGCTGCCTGCCGGCTTCTTTGAGGGACGGCTCTGGGCCCAGGGCCGAGTGTGGCTGCATGGCAACACGCTGAGCCCCGAGCAGGCGCAAGCGCTACAGGCGGCGTTGACGGTGCCTCGTCCACTTGAGCTGCCGCAAGGCCCCGAGGCGTTTCCGCGGATGCGCTGGCTCGACACCGTCGCCCCGCAAGACCGTGATGACCTTGGCTCGCTATGGGCGCTGGTGGAGGCCAATGAAGGCTCCGAGCCGTTCTTCGAATTGCTCAATGGCCTCACCCAGACCGGGGATTTTCGCAGCCCGGCTGGCGCCGCCAATCTGGCCACCCGGGTGCTGGAGATGCTACGCGCCATGGACGACGATGACGCCTTGCGCCAGGAGCTGTTCGGCCACGCCCAGGCGGTGACCTGCCAAGACAGTGTTGCGCTGCGTTTCAGTGATCTTGAGGTGCGTGTGCGCGTATGGGAAGCACAGCATGGCGCCATGGCCGATACCCAGGAGCAAGCACTGTTGCGCTTGGGGCGGCAGCTGTGGCGGCTGGAGATGGTCGATCGCATTGCGCTGGAAGATTTTCTCTCGCGGCACGCAGCGGGCGAAGACCCGGATGAGGTTGAGGTGGTCTTGGCCTATCGCCTGGCCCTGCGTTCGGACCTTGACCTGCCGGTGCGTATCACCACCATGCGCTTCGGCTACTTGGCTGATGTCGGTGCTGCACGCGTCAGGCGGGCACTCGAGCGGGTGCTGGCGGCCGAGAGCAGCGAGCAAGTGGCGCGATCGCTGGTGGAGCGGGATTTCTGGCAGCAACATCTTCGGGGTACCCATCAAGCGCGGTTCGACGAACTCGATGAGCCGTACCGCGCGCAGCTCGAGGCGCTGTTCGCTGATCATGATCAAGCGGAGGCCGCGCGTCTGCAGCAGATTGCGCAGCTCCAGGCGCAACGTTCAGAGGCCGAGCGTGAGGCCATGTTGAGTATTACTCGAGAGGCGCTTGATGTGCTGGGATGAGCCTGGGCCCAGAGGGGAGGCTGGATGCTTGTTCGCGGGCGTTTTGGCAGGGGATGCCAGGCTCGATACAGAACAACGGTTGAATCCTGGGCGGGCATCTTCGCGGGCAAGCACCTCACATCACCGCGCCGCTGTCACTGTGGGAGCCGGCTTGCCGGCGATAGCGCCAGCCCAGGCAATACACGATTAACGGCTTAGTGCTGGGTGCGCGGCGCCGCTGGCATCTGCATCTGAATCAACGCTGACTCAAGCAACACACGCAGCGACTCAAGCTCATGCATCGTGGCCATCATCAGTACCGAGGCGGGCGACTTGGGCTGCATCGAAACAGCCTGCTGGGCCACCATCTGTGCGCACAAAGCGTACTCCGTGGCTTGGATGATGGTGTCTTCGAGGGAGTGGTGGTTGTGGGGTGGGTCTGGAACAATCTTCAACATGTCTACGTCCGTTTAAAGGTGCTTTCACCCTCCTGCTGTCAAACAGAAGGGTGGCAGCTGTACGTGGGTTGACAGACCGGCGGACATAGCAAGTTCCGGCGCACGCGAGCGTGCCCACACATACAGCTGCCATAAAGAGAGCTGCATGCCATGTACCGTCGCGACCTGTCAAAGTCGATCGCTGAATTCAGCGACCTGCCGAGACTAGAGCGCTACCAGACGGGCCGCAACGGAAAAAAGGCGGTAGGAGTATCTTTGGGAAATGGACTACAAGGAAGAGCGCAAGTCTGATTTTTTTTCACGTCTAGCGTGTCCTTGGATTTCCATTTCGCGAGCTAAATGATCAACCACTTTCGACCCACTATGATCACCGTCGGGCCACGCGGGCACCGTCCCAACGCTCTGTAGTCTTTACCTGCCTCATCGCCGGCAAGCCGGCTCCCACCGGGAATGCGGCGCGCTCGCGGGCTTTGTTCTCTGCGCGACAGCGCAGCCCGATGGGCTGGGATCTTCCACAGAAATACAAACAGCCTCCGGGCCTGCACAGTACCTGTGGGAGCCGCGCTTGCCGGCGATGGGCCGCGAAGCGGCCCCGGCCTTCAGACGCCGCGTCATGTGGCTGTCACGTGCGCTTGCTAGCGTGCGGGTCCCTCCCCCGACACAAGGTGTGCGACACGGTGTACGCCAGCACAACCCGCAACACGTTCATGCTCCGGTCCGACAACATGCGCAGCGACGATTTCGCTGCGCTGTTCACGCAATTGCACGGCAACCTGTATGCCGACATGCCGCCGCTGGGGGAGGGCATCGCCATTGGCGGTGTGTATGGCCGCTTCGAGGGCATGAGCGTGCGGCGCATGCACTACCAGGGCGACTTCACCATCGCCTTGCCCACGCCGCAGGATGAGATCACCTTTGTGCTGCCCACGGCGGGCAAGATCATTTTTGATCACCGTGGCGAGTCGATCGGCGGGGCGCAGGTTGGCCTGGCGGTCGACAAGCTGGACATCCGTTCGGTGCGCTTCGCCGAGGGCCATGCCCAATGCGGGATGTCGATTCGCCGTGGGTTGTTTGCCGAACGGCTTTCGGCGTTGCTGGGCCGGCCACTGGCCGCGCCAGTTCGGTTTGGCCCGGTGGTGGACCTGAATGTGGCGGCGTTCAAAGGCATCCGTGCGTTGCTGGAAATGGCCACCGGCGCTGAGTTCGATCAACTGATCAGCAGCGGCCTGCTGATGCCGGTGCGGCTGCAGGAGATGCTGGTCGATGCAGTGCTGGAAACCTGGCCGCACAATTACAGCGAGGCCTTGCGCAGCCCGATGCCTTCGATTGCCCCCAGGCATGTGAAGTTGGCCATGGCCTATATCCACGAGCAGCCGCTGAGCCTGCTCACTGGCAGCGACCTGGCGGGGCGGGTGAATGTGAGTTTGCGTGCGCTGCAGGATGGCTTTAAGCGGTTTGCCGGTACTTCGATTGTCGGTTACCAGCGGCAGGTGCGGCTGGAGCAGGCGCGGCGGGTGCTGGCGAGCGGGCAGGGTGGCTCGGTGGCGCAGGTGGCCTTACAGCATGGGTTCAGCAATGCCGGGCGATTTGCGCAGTATTTTCAGCAGGCGTTTGGCGTGAGCCCTGCGCAGGTCAGGGGGCGCTAGCCCCCACCCTGCATGTGGATCAGGCAAGCGCCATCTTTTCTGTGGTTGAGCACGAACGCAGTTGCTGCAACTGCTCGAAATGATCGGCGATAGCAGCGATCAGTTCGGCGTCAGCAGACGCGTCCATACCGGGGTAGGGCTTGCCGTTGTAGTCACCGTCATGGGTCAGCACAGCCTCGAGGCTGTCGCCGTTAGCCTGGTATAGCCGTTTCATCAGCTGCGCTTCCTGGTCCTTGCTGTCAGCGCACCGCAGGGCATAGTGCACGGCAAGGGCTGCGCCGAATGTCAGGCCGGGCGTTGCAATGCCATGCTTGCGGGCAAGGTCGATGCTACTGAGGATGCGCTCGTTGCGCTGCAGCTTGCGCAGCGGGTCGCGGCCTACCCGGGTGCAGGGGTCTTTGAACGAGGTTTTGCAGCGCTCCAGAAAGGTTTGCGCAAAACTGCGGATCACGTCTGCCATGTGTGGGTGCTCGGCCGTCAGCGCGGGCGCAACTTCCTCGTTGATCAGGCGCTCGGCCAGCGCACTCACCCGCGCATCGCCCATGCCCTGGCCTACCCAGTCATACCCCAGCACGCTGGCGTACCAGGCAATGATGGCGTGCGGGCCGTTCCACAGGCGGTTCTTGATGAGCTGGATCAAGCCGATGTCGGCGACGGTCTTGACTTGGCGCAAGCGCTCCAGCAGGTCACTGCCGCGCTCGACGTACAGGGGCATGTCGGGCTCGCTGTTGAACAGGATCAGGTGCAGCTGGCTCATCACGCTGCTGGACTGGGCGAAGGGCCGGAAGCGGCCGAGCAGCCGTTCGTATTCAGGTAGCGGCGTGGTGGGTTTGCCGGCTTGCGCAGGCTCGTCTTCCAGGCTGTTCTGGAACATCTGCGATTTGATGCGCAGTTGCCGCACCAGTGCGTCATTGCTGATCTTGGAAACAATGCGGCTGACCACGGTTTCGGCAAAATGGGTCTTTTCCAGCACCTGCTGGCTGATGGCGGGTGGGCACAGCAGTTCAAGCTCTGCCTGTACGTGCAGCCGCACGAATGCGGCGCCGCCGATCTTGTTCAGCACGGTCAGAATGGTCAGCGCGCGGCCGCGGCGTTCGAAGCGTTGCAGCAGGCCTTTGGCGATGACCCTGGCCTGTTTGCGGATTGCCTGCTCTGGCAGGCTGAGGCCGATGATTTCTGCCGCGGTGTACATCGCGACCACGGCGTCTTCATCGCCCATGTCGATCATGCGCACGTTGTCGATGGCCTGGTCGAACGAGGTGGCGCCGTAGCGCACGCTGTAATTGCCGAACGCGCTGACGGTTTCGCGCAGCATGCGCGAGCGGGTGGCAGCGATGATTTCGCATGGCCGGGTATAGCCGTCCCAATGGGAGAACACCTGGGTCAGGTAACCGCCGCCGATGGCCCCGAAACCATGGATGCCGACGCGGAACTGGTTCAGTGAGGCGGGAAACGGCTCGTGCAGTGCTGGCGTGCCCAGGTGCGGAACGCACTCGCTCAGGTCGGCGAGAAATTCATGCATGCTGCGGTAGGCTTTGAACGCGCCGGCCTTGACCTCGAGGGCCGGCGGTTTGATGTCTTCGATCAGGATGGCCTGCCCTTCGGCGCGGATGGCCGACAGCAGGCCGTTTTCGGAGTCTTCGAGCATCAGGCACTGGCCCGGCTCGCAGTTGAGCGCACTGGCAGCGCGCAGGAAAATTTCCGGGTGGGGTTTGCCCTGGCTGACTTCGTCGCCACACACGGTGACGTCGAAATACTTGAGCACGTTGGCGTTGATCAGGTACTCCTCGGCAATGGCCCGGCGGCTGGACGTGGCAACCGCCATGGTCAGGCCAGACTTGCGCAGCCGCTCGAGCACTTCCAGCAGGCCGGGCTTGATCGGCACGCCGTGGTTGCGCACGTGCTCCAGTTCAAGTTCATCGGCGCGTTGGCGAATTTGCGCATACGGGAAGTCTTCACCGTTGTGCGCCTTGGCCAGTGCCTCGGCTTTTTTGGCGCTCAGGCCCAGCGAGCCGATCAGCGTCTGCTCGCTAAGCGCCTTGCCGAAGATCTCCAGCGAAGCTTGCTTGAGCGTTTTGAAGCGCAAGCGCTCGGTGTCGAACATGGTGCCGTCCATGTCGAAGATGGCGCTGAAAATACGTTTGCCCTGAAAAAAAATCATGGATGTGTTCCCTGTTTTGACGGGTGGACCTTGCCGCTTTGCCAGCGGGCAAAAGCGACGACGACGCAAATCTGCAATCAGCTTCGTCAGGTGGGAGGTACACGGTCGACAGGTGGGCGCTCAGGGGTGACGCAGAGGTAGGGCGGGACGGAGCGGGGTTTACACAGGAGGTCTACAAGCTTTGAGGTGCGACGGGCGCGCTGTTTGACTTTGACTTCACGCCCACTGGCTGCAGTTCGGTTTGCAGGCAGTGAGCGCAAGTAGCGATGGATACGTGTGATTCCAAACATTGGGTGATGAGCTTCCTGTTCAGTGACGGGTATTCCTTTTTCAGCCTTGCATGTATCGGCGATCACATGCAAGGCTTCGGTTTTTGCTCAGAAGGCGTAGCTGGCCTTGAGGCTGCCGCTGGCGCCATGGCTGTCGCCGCCGCTCAAGGCCGCCACTTCGGCGCCGACACTCAAGGCGCCGAGGCGGGCCATCAGGTTCACGCCGGCGTTGAACTGGTCGCGGTTGTCGAAGGCCGCGCGTTGCTGAATGTCCAGCCCCAACAGGTGCCCTTCGCTGTCGACCTGGTGGTCGCCAAGAGCATGCTCGTAGCCCACTTCGACCCCCGGCACCAACTGCCAGCTGCCCATGGCGAACGGGGTGAAGGAGGCCTTGAGGTTGGCGACTGCGCTGCGACGGGTTTCTTGCAGGTCGTCCACCTGCAGCGCCAGTTCGCTGCCTTTTTCGGTGAAGCCGGCCAGGTCGACGCGGCTCACCCGCACACCCAGGCTAGGCTCCAGCACCACATCTGCGGTGTTCAGGCGATAGCCCAGCGCCAGGCTGGCACCGGCCAGGGTACCGTGGCTGTCACCCTTGGCGGTGCCCAGGCCGCCGCCGAGTTCGCGTTTGCTGGCATAGTCGAGGTAGCCGGCGCTGGCATCGGCGTCGATGAACAGGCCTTGTTCCAGGCCGCCCGGGGCGAAGCGTGCGCCAAGGCTGAGGAAGGCCAGGTCGGTGTCCGCCTCGCCGCCTGCGCCGCCGACGTTGCCGTTGCTGTAGCCGACGCCTGCGTGGGCGCTGAGCTGTTCGGAGAAGCGCTGGGTCATGCCGAACATCAAGCCTTGGCTGTGCTCGTTGCTGCTGGCGGCGTGGGCCGAACCGTCGGTGCCCAGGTAGCCGGCCAGCGCGGTGCTCCACAGGCGCGACTGGCCAACCTTCAGGTCGCTGCCGTCGGCGAAGGGCGAAGCGGCGCGGTCGATCATCGCGCTTTGGCGCAGCAGGTAGCTGGCGGCATCGGCGTGCACCTGGCCACCCACGGTCGCTTCAACGCCGCCCAGGGTGCCGGCGTCGATGGCTGACTGCAGGTAGTAGTTGTAGGCGCTGTAGGTGCCCGACAGGGGGGTGTCCTGCAGTTGCCCCAGCAGTTGCGCGCCAGCGCCAGCGTTGCCCAGCAAGCCCGTTTCGCCCGGCAGTGTGCCGTAGCGCACCATCTTGCCGCGCAGCACGTAGATGGTTTCCTGGCTCAGCCCCAGGCCTTGCTTGAGGTAATTGTCCATGCTGCCGTATTCGGCCGTGACCTCGTCCAGGCCGGCCTGCAGGTAGCTGGCCTCGACACCCAGCAGTGGCGCATACACCTGCGCCATGCTCGCAGGCATGGCGGCCAGGGTCGCGGCCACGCGGGCGGCGGTGTAGTCGTTGGTGGCCAGGTAGTTGCTCATGATCGTCGTGTCGTCGACACCGGCAATGCTCAGCAGCACGGCGGCGGTCCAGCCGGTGCGGTCCTTGCCGGCGGTGCAGTGGAACAGGGCGGCGCCGTCGGCACTGGCCAGCTCGTTGAACAGCACCGAGAACTGCCCGCGCATGCCGGCATCACTGACGAAGGCGCGGTTGGTTTCCTGCATCATGGCCCGCGCCTGGTCGGCGCTGGTGAACGAGATGTTGGTGATGTCAGCGCCCGAGGTGGTGCTGCCGATGATGTCGATGTTGGTGTAGGAGGCACCGGCGGGCAGGGTGTCGGGCGTAGTGGCGATTTCACTTGGGGTGCGCAGGTCGTAGACATCGCTGATGCCCAGGCCATTGAGCACGGCCAGGTCGGCGGCGGTTGGGGTGAGGGCGTTGGCGCGGTAGAACACCCCGGCACGCATCACGCCATCATGGCTTGTGGTGTAGGCCGAAGTGGTGCCGGCGATGTCGCGGAAGTTGTCCATGCCGGCCAGGCGCGGGGTGTCGAGCGCATCGGCGGCGTGGGCGGCTGAGATGCCAAGGGTGAGCAGGGACAGGGAGCAGAACAGACGTTGCAACACGGGTAAGAGCCTCGGTTGAGTGCGTGGTTGCGCTACTCTCCGGGGGCAAGATGAAACTGAATGTTACAAGTTGAGCCGTGACGCAAATGCCTGCGGGATCTGTCCGCTGGCTGCGTTTTCTGTACCGGCCGAGCCGCGTAGCGACTACTTGAAAAACTGGCTGGGTGTGGTGCCGAACTGGCGCTTGAACATGCTGGCGAAGGCGCTGGGGCTGTCATAGCCCAGCGTGCCGGCCACGTCGATGATGCGCTCGCCCAGGGCGATGCGTTCCAGCGCCTGCATTAGCCGCGCCTGCTGGCGCCACTGGCCGAAGGTCATGCCGGTTTCCTTGCGGAACAGGCGCTGTATGGTCTTCTCGTCGACTCCTAGGTGCAGCCCCCAGTCAGCCACGGTGGACGGGTCGTCCGGCCGTTGCTGCAGGGCAGAACAGATCGTCAGCAAGCGCGGGTCGCTGGGGTGCAGCAGCTTCAGCGGCAGGGTTGGCAGCACGCTGATTTCGTCGAGGATCAGGCGCATGATGCGCGCCTCGCGCGAGTCCTCGGCGAACGGCCCGCGCAAGTTCACCGAGGCCTTGATCAGCTCGCTGAGCAGGGGCGAAATGCTGATCGCCTTGCTCTGGCGGGGCAGGCTCGCCGCAGCATCCGGGCGCACGAACACACTGCGCATCTTCACATCGCCTACGCAGCGAATGGCATGCTCCTGGCCGCAGGGCATCCAGATGCCGCGGCTGGTCGGCACGGTCCAGCGCTCGGCCTGCGACTCGACGATCATCAGGCCCTTGATGGCATAAATCAGCTGATGCTTGGCGTGCGAGTGCGGTGCGATGTACCAGTCCGGCGGGTAGTCGGTAGCGCGGCTACCGACCTCCCAGGTCCATTCATCCACCTCTACCAGCATGTCTTTCAGTGGCTTGAGCATGGTCCCCTCATGTTGCCGTATTTCAGCGTGGCCATCTTAGCAGCAGGTATTCGGGCGCGCTTTGGAGCGGGTAGCAGGCAGCAACGCGGTGGCCACACCTAGCAGCGGCAGGAACGAGATCACCTGGTACACCCACTCGATGCCGTGCAGGTCAGCCAGCTCGCCCAAGCCCGCGGCGCCGATGCCGCTGATGCCGAACATCAGCCCGAACATCACGCCCGACACCATGCCCACGCGGCCTGGCACGGCTTCCTGGGCATACACCACAAGCGCGGCAAACGCCGAAGACATCACCAGGCCGATGACCACCGCCAGTACCGCCGTCCAGAACAGGTCGGCGTAGGGCAGGGCCAGGGCGAACGGCGCAACCCCCAGGAAGGAAACCCAGATCACCGCCTTGCGCCCGATGCGGTCGCCCACCGGCCCACCCGCGAAGGTGCCCAAGGCCACGGCAGCGAGGAAGACGAACAGGTACAGCTGGCTTTGTTGCACGCTAAGGCCGAAGTGCTCGATCAGGTAGAAGGTGAAGTAGTTGGTAAACGAAGCGATATACACGAACTTGGCAAACATCAGTACGCATATCACGCTAACTGCGCGCCACACGGCACCCTTCGAAAGCCCGGGTGCCTGTTGCCCGGCAAAGCTCTTGAGGTGGGTCTGGCCGTGGCGGATGGTCCAGCCGGTGACGCGCAGCAGCACGCAGACCGCCAGCGCCGCTGCCAGCATGAACCAGGCAATGGCTGACTGCCCATAAGGGATGATGATGGCTGCGGTCAGCAGGGGGCCGATGGCCGACCCGGTGTTGCCGCCCACCTGGAAGGTCGATTGCGCGGTCCCGAAGCGCCCGCCCGAGGCCATGCGCGCGACCCGTGAGGCTTCGGGGTGGAAGGTCGCGGAGCCGACGCCGACAACCGCTGCCGCCACCAGCAGCATCTCGTAGCTGCCGGCGAAGGCCAGCAGGGCGATGCCGACCAGGGTCACCAGCATGCCGGCCGGCAGCAGGTACGGTTGCGGGTGTTTGTCGGTGTACATGCCCACCCAGGGCTGCAGCAGCGAGGCGGTCACCTGGTAGATCAGGGCGATCCAGCCGATCTGCGCGAAGCTCAGCGAGAAATCGCTTTTGAGCATCGGGTAGATCGACGGCAGCACGGCCTGGATCAGGTCATTGAGCAAGTGGGCGAATGCAGCGGCGCCGACAATGCGCACCAGAAACCCCTGGGGTTGGTCGGCGGCGTGCGTGGTTGGCGAGGCCAAGGTGGCGGCAGAAGTCGTCATAAGCGAGGCTCTTTTTTTGAATGATGGCAAGGCATTGCCGCTGGAGGATATCCAGCGGTGCTTTTGCCTGTCTCACGTCGAACAGGCACTCACTAGCGTGTTTCGGACATGGCGTGGTCAGCGTGCCGTGCTTTCCCTGGCCATCCACCTGAGCAACGTGGCGATAGGCACGCGACGGTGCACCTCTTGGCGCTGCACCGTGCTGCCGTTACCGTACCTTTCGCGATAGCGGCTGACGATCAGGTGCCGGCCGTCGTCCGAGACCCGAGCCTCAAGCTCGTGCAGCAGCTGCTGCCGGGCATCGCTCGCCAGGTTTCTGAACAGCACCAGCGGGGCTTGAACGTCACTCATCCGCCTGCCCCCCTGGGCAGCTGGCCGGCCGCTTGCCTGGCGCGCCAAGCTTGCCTTCGGCTACGCGGTCGGCGCGGTACTGGGCGGTGTAGTCGCGCATGGCGAGGTAGTCATCAGGCAAGGTGCGCAACCAGTCGGTAATCGGCAGCAATTCGGCGCGACCATCTACCACCGCGCCTGCGGTGGCCACGTTGGTCAGGGTATCGACCGTATCGCTGTTGTCGCCAAACGGGTCAACCGCCATGCCCAGTACCCGGCCAGTGGCATCGCGCAGGTTGTGCGAGCCCAGCAACGGCAGCTCGATGATCGGGCCATCGGCGATATTCCATACCCCAAACGTCTGCCCAAAGTCCGACGTGTGACGGGCCAGCCCCATCTTGCCCGACACATCGATCAAGCCTGCCACGCCCAGTGTGGTGTTGAAGATGAACCGCGTCAGGCTGGTCATGGCGCGCTCGCCGTTGCCTTGCAGCAGGTCGTTGACGAAGACCTTGGGCTCGCCGAAGTTGGCCGCGAAGTTGTGCACGCCCTGCTGGGTGAACTTAGGTAATGCGCTGTAGCCGCGGGCGACCGGTGCCAGCAGGTAATCGTCGACACTGCGGTTGAAGGCGAACACGGCGCGGTTGGCAGGTTCGGCTGGGTCGCTCAGCTGATACACAACAGGGCCGCAGGCGCTGGCAGGCGGCCGCTGGCTGCAGCCTCCGGCCGCGAGCAGTGACAAGGCCAGTAGCGCGTTACGCGCTGAAAACCAGGCATAGGGTGGGGTGGGCATGGGCACATTCCTGACAAGAACTGGCGCCGATGGTGCGGGCGTTTGTTTGCCTGGAAATGTCCGGTTTACTTCACTGGCGACACTTTGTTTCCGAGTTGAAATATATGACGCCAACTGCATGATGGCCTTAAAGTTAGCGCTCATTATCTTAGTTTGCGGTGCCCCCGTGTGAGCCATTTGCTGATTGTCGACGATGATGTCGAAGTACTCGACCTGCTGCAGAAATTCCTCCGTCAGCACGGTTATGAAGTCGATGTGGCCAGCGATGGCGCAGGCCTGTGGCAGGCGCTGGAGCGGCGGGTGCCAGACCTGGTCATTCTCGATGTAATGCTGCCGGGCGACAGTGGCCTGGTGCTGTGCCAACGGCTGCGCGCCGAGTACAAGGTGGCGGTGATCATGCTCACCGCCATGGGTGAGTTGAGCGACCGGGTGGTCGGCCTGGAGCTGGGCGCGGATGACTACCTGACCAAGCCGTTTGCCGCCCGTGAGTTGCTGGCGAGGGTGCGTGCGGTGCTGCGTCGGGTAGGCGAAACCGGGGGCGGTGCGGTTACCAGCCCACGGTCGGTGCTTGAGTTTGCCGGCTGGCAGCTGGAGGTGCTGCGGCGGGAGCTGCGTTCGCCGGAGGGCGTGCTGATCCCCTTGTCCAATGGCGAGTTCGAGTTGTTGCTGGTATTCGCCGAGCACCCGCGGCGTGTGCTCAGCCGCCAGCAATTGCTTGACCTGGCGCGAGGCGAGGCGCACGAAGCGTACGACCGCAGCATCGACGTTCAGGTAAGCCGGCTGCGCCGCAAGCTCGAAACCGATGACAGCACAGCGCCGCTGATCCGCACCTTGCGCAATGTCGGCTACCTGTTCACCGCCACCGTGAGCAAGCGATGAGCCTGCTGGCGCGGGCGCGCAAGGCCTTGCCACGGCCACGCGTCACCATTGCCCGCTGGATCGCGCTCACCACCCTGGCCGCCATGATCAGCCTGCTGTTGCTCAAGTGGCTGTTCAGTCTGCTGTTGAGCGTGTGGGCGCAGCCGCCGCTACTGGAAAGCGGCCTGATCGAAAAAGTGGCTTCGGTCGCCCGCATGCTCGATGCCGCGCCGGTGGCGCAGCGGCCGACACTGGCCATTGCGGCGGGGGATGCATCCTACAGCGTGCACTGGCTGCGTCGGCATGACGAGTCCGGTTTGCCCGCGCTGGCCGATAGCGAATTTCGCGAGGGCGCGCCTACGCTGCGCACCCTGTTGAAACGCCCCGATGCCAAGATCGAAGTGTTCGGGCCCGATGACTTGCCAGCGCAGCAGCAGCGCGGTTATGCCCTGTTGATTGAACTGACGGACAAGTCATGGCTGCTGTATCGCGCCACCGACCGTAGCTGGGGGCTGGACGAGCTGCCGCGCAACGTGATCATCCTGGCGCTGATGATCGTCTCCAGCCTGGTGGTCGCCTTTTTCGCCACGCGTTATCTCGCCCGCCCACTGGAGCGCTTCGCCCAAGGTGCGCGACGCTTTGGCAAGGACTTCAATGCGCCGCCGATCCCGGTGGTCGGCCCGCATGACCTGCGCCAGGCCATTCTTGCGTTCAACGCTACCCAGGCGCAGCTCAAACACTTTCTCAATGACCGCACGCAAATGCTGGCGGCCATCTCCCATGACCTGCGTGCACCCCTGACCCGCATGCGCCTGCGTGGCGAATTCATCGACGATGCCGAACTGCAGGCCAAGTTGTTCAAGGACGTGGACGAGATGCAGGCGATGGTTGATGCCGCGTTGCAATTCTTCCGCGACGACGCACGGCTGGAACCGACCACGGCGTTTGACCTGGGCGAGCTGCTGTCGACCGTGGTCGATGACTTCAAGGATGCGGGGGTGGACATCGGCCTCAGCGGGCCACGGCGCTGCGTCTATGTCGGCCGGCCCGTTGGCATCAAGCGGGTGGTGGTGAACCTTGTCGAGAACGCCGTCAAGTATGGCCGCGAGCCGCAGGTGCAGCTGGAGGTTGATGACGAACAGCTGGTCATGCGTGTGCTTGACCGCGGCCCAGGCATCGCGGAGCCACTGCAGGCGCGTGTTTTCGAACCGTTTTTCCGCATTGAAGGGTCGCGTAACAAGGACACCGGCGGGGTCGGCCTTGGCTTGCCGGCGGCGCGTGCCATCGTGCTCGAGCAGGGCGGCAGCGTGACGTTGAGCAACCGCAAAGGGGGCGGGCTGGAGGTCACCGTCACGCTGCCTGTCGGTTGATCAGAGGCCCAGCTCACTGAGGCCTGGGTGATCGTCCGGGCGGCGGCCCAAGGGCCAGTGGAACTTGCGCTCCGTTTCGGCGATGGGCTGCTCGTTGATGCTCGAATGGCGGTTCTGCATCAGGCCATCCTCGGCAAACTCCCAGTTTTCGTTGCCATGGGCGCGGAACCACTGGCCACTGTCGTCGTGGTATTCGTAGGCGTAACGCACGGCAATGCGGTTGCCGGTAAACGCCCACAGTTCCTTGATCAGGCGGTATTCCAGTTCATGGTTCCATTTGCGTGTCAGGAACGCCTGCACTTCGGCACGGCCACGGGGAAACTCGACGCGGTTGCGCCAAACGGTATCCTCGGTGTAAGCCAGCGCAACCTTGGCAGCGTCGCGGCTGTTCCAGCCATCTTCGGCAAGGCGGACTTTTTCGATGGCGCTTTCGCGGGTGAAGGGCGGAAGTGGAGGGCGGGACATGGGTTTCTCCTCAGGCGTGGTGGGCATGAAGGAGATTAGTACTCTGACGGCATCGATGAGAATGGGTAAAGCAGGCACTTCATAGTTGCAGCCAGCGGAACAATGCTGCTGCAAGCGCAGCTCACGGCGCTGTCGGCGCGGTGTTCAGGGTTCGGCTTCATCCACATACGACTCGAAGAACCAGTCGGGGATATCCTCTGTTCGGTACTCAAGCTCTGTACCTTCGGTGATTTCCGCAAGCCAGACGGCACTCTTCCCCGAGTTGTCGAAAACATAAGCTCGGTTGCTGACGGCAATGGCGTCTGGCAGGAGATCCAATGCTCTTGAGTAGCGTTTACGCACCAAGTCTGGCCTGACCGGGTGCCCACCTTCTTGAACGCGGATCGCTACGCGATCAATGTTGATTGCCGGGTTTTCTGTCGAAACGAAATAGAGGTAGGTACGGTAGCCACGGGCTTGAGCCTGGTGCATGAATTCGACTTTGCTTGGGTGTGACATCACCGTTTCAAAACTGAAGCTGGTGCGCCTTTCCAACAAGTGCTGACGTATGTAGTCCGAAATGACCGATGCAAAATAAGAGTCGATGTCCAGGCCTCTGTAATCGACTCTGTTGCCTTGCAGCCTAAGTTTTTTCGCTGGCTCGATAAGAATTTTTTGTCTGATCAGGTAATGGCTGACGTGGAAATTGACCAGTTCGGGAAGTGTGGATTCGATTCCGAAGGGCGACAGGTCGATGAAGCCTGTCGCTTTCGCTTCTTTCTCCAACTCGTCTGCATTGACAAAAACCCGTGTCAGAGCCGGTGGAACGTCGGCTTTGATGGTGCTTTTGCCGGAGCCATTCGGGCCTGCGAAAACGCGCAGCCTAGGCACCTTCACCGGCCGATTTCCCCTTGACCTTGCGCACGGTGATCACCTCGCCAACCTTGACTTTACGGCGCGGTTTGGCCCTGGCCACGATAGTTTTGACACCGTCAGGTGAGACGCGGACAAGATTGCCGTCGTCAGTACGAAGTACGCCCTGTTCACTCACCAGCAGGGCGCGCAGGTAGGCGGAGTGAGTCGCTTCACTCGCTAGGCGAGGGACCTCCTGCTCCAGCGCATCAATGTCGCTTTCAGCGCTGTGCTCAAGCTTGTTAGCCATGGATGAATACCTCCGCATATCCTGTAACAGGTTACAAGGATTGGGGGCATCATAGCGCCGACAGGTTGAAAAGACATCAGAGAGATACATTGAGACCGTCCTGTAAAATGGTTCGCGGAACAGTCTCGCACGAAGACAGCAGCATGGTTTCGCCATGCTCTGTAGTCCATTTCTGACTTTCCGCGCTCTACACTGAGATCTGCGGCGGTTGATGTGTTGGGGCTGTTTTCAGCCCCAGTGAGCCTGCCCTCAGGCGGCATCGCCCAAGGCTTTGTCCACTGCCTTGCCACGCCCGCCCAGCCAGACCAGCAGCAAGCCTGCCGCAGCCAGCACACCGCCGGCCATCGGCACGGCGGCATAGCCCAGGTCGAGGCTGATCACCGCGCCCCCCAGGGCCGCGCCCACGGCATTGCCAAGGTTGAACGCGCCAACGTTGATCGACGATGCCAGCCCCGGCGCCTCGGCGGCGGCGGTCATCACGCGCATCTGCAGCGGCGGCACCACGGCGAAGGTGAACATGCCCCAGACCAGCAGCGCGATGGCGGCGCCGATGTGGCTACCGAGCACCAGCGGCATCAGCAGCATGATCAGCGCCAGCACGCCGAGGAAGATCCGCGCGGCACCGTCCAGCGACCAGTCGGCCAGGCGGCCGCCGAGGCTGTTGCCAAGGGTAAAGCCGACGCCGATCAGCACCAGGCCCAGGGTGACGAAACTGCCCGAGGCGCCGGTCAGTTCGGCGAGCACCGGTGCCACATAGGTGTACAAGGTAAACATCGCACCTGCGCCCAGCACAGTGGTGGCCATCGCCAGCAGCACGCTGGGGCGGGCGATCACCGCCAGCTCCTTGCGCACATGCGGCACGCTGCCGCGCTCACCCTTGGGCAACGCGTACCACAAGGCGGCCATGGCCAGCAGGCCCAGCACTGCGGTACCGGCGAACGCCATGCGCCAGCCGACCTGCTGGCCGACCCACGTGGCGGCAGGTACGCCGCCAATGTTGGCGATGGTCAGGCCCATGAACATAGTGGCCACGGCACTCGCTTGTCTGTCCTTGGGCACCACGCTGGCGGCCACCACTGCGCCCAGGCCGAAGAAGGCACCGTGGTTGAGGCTGGTGACCAGCCGCGAAGCGAGCAGGGTGTAGTAGTCCGGCGACAGCGCCGAGAGCAGGTTGCCCAAGGTGAAGATCGCCATCAGCGCCATCAGCGCGGCGCGCTTGCCGAAGCGGCTGAACAGCAGCGTCATGATCGGTGCGCCGACCATGACGCCGATGGCGTAGGCGGTAATCAGCATGCCGGCGCTGGGGATGCTTACGTCCACGCCCTGGGCGATCACCGGCAGCAGGCCCATGGGGGTAAATTCGGTGGTGCCGATACCGAAGGCGCCGATGGCCAGGGCGAACAAGACCCGTTTTGGGGAAAGCGTGCTCATCAGGAGCTCCGGTTGAAAAGGGGAACAAGCAGCCAGTAGCGGCCGCAACAGGCCGCTACCGATTCACCGTGGAATCAGTCCCAGGCTGGCGCCAGGCCGTCCGGGCTGACTTCGCGGCCATTGCGCTCCAGCGTGGCAATGCGTGCCATGTCGTCGGCGTCCAGGTGCAGGTCGCGGGCGAGCAGGTTGCTGGCCAGGTTCTCGCGCTTGGTCGAGGATGGGATCACCGCGTAGCCCAGTTGCAGGGCCCAGGCCAGGGCTACTTGAGCAACGGTGGCCTTGTGCTTGGCGGCAATTTCGGCCAGCACCGGGTCCTTCAGGACCTTGCCATAGGCCAGGGTCATGTAGGAGGTGACGGTGATGCCCTGTTCCTTGAGGAAGGCCGTCAGCTTGCTGTTTTGCAGGTACGGGCTGAGTTCGATCTGGTTGGTGGCGATCTCACCCTTGCCGACCACGTCGATGGCCTGGCGGGTCAGCTCGATATTGAAGTTGGAGATGCCGATCTGACGGGTCAGGCCCAGTTTCTTTGCTTCGGCCAGGGCCGCCATGTACTCCGGCAGCTCGACGCCATTGCCTGGGGCTGGCCAGTGGATCAGCAGCAGGTCGACGTAGTCGGTGCGCAGTTTGTTCAGGCTTTCGCGCAGGCTGGGGACCAGTTTGTCGGCAGCGTAGTTGTCGACCCAGATCTTGGTGGTGATGAACAGCTCGCTGCGCGGTACACCGCTCTGGGCGATGGCCTGGCCGACGTCGGCCTCGTTCTTGTAGATTTGCGCGGTGTCGATGGCCCGGTAGCCCAATGCCAGGGCTGACTTGACCGAATCGATGACGACTTGGCCGCTGAGGCGGAAGGTGCCCAGGCCGAAAGATGGAATGCTCATGCGTCTGCTCCTGCTGATTGAGAGGTGGACAAGCGCTTGGCTGCGCTCGCCCACGTTCGTTCGAGTGGTAGGCAGTGTGCGGGTTTCGCGGGCTTTGATTAAGGCAGGGTGGGGTCAAGGACCTTTGACCTGAAATCACGAGTCCAGGCTTAGCTCGTGATTTCAGGCGTGCAATAGGTATCAGGCCGCTATTTGCCCCGGGACAGATTGCAGCAGCCACAGGTGACGCAGCCCTGCCAACTGGTCTTCCAGGGTGGAAGCCGCACCCGTGCGGCGGGCGGCGCGGTCTTGATCAAGCAGCGTATCAAGCATGTTCAGCAGGTCGCGGGACTGGTTCGCCGACGCGCGGTTGGTCTCGTCAGACTGCAGCGTGCCGTTCTGGTAGGTCCGTACACGTTCCTGCTGGCTGGCTTGCTGGGTGGCGCTTGCTTGCACCAACGAATTGTTGGAGAAGCCCAGGCGGGTGGTGCTGAGGGACTGGTCGTCGACCTCGTGATAGCGGTAGTTCTGTGATTCGTTGTCACGGCTCAACACCAGGTCCACCAAGGGGTTGAGGCCCTGATGCCAGGCTGCCTTGAGGTTGGCCTGCTGGTCCTGCTGCACGGTCAGGTTCGCCGCACTGCCCTTGCGCACGGTCGATTGCGAGACCTTGTAGTCGAAGTGGTCCACTTCCTCGGGCCGCATCGGGTTGATTTTCTGCTCGGTCTGGCTGATCGAGGCATCGAAATCGGCCAGGCCACTCAACAGCAGGCGGCTGGCCTTGTTCAGCGCGATATCATGGTTGGCGGGGCGTGGGCTGGCATCGTCGACACGGTTGAGCTGGCTGAAAGCATCCTTGAACAGTGCCATCAACTGCGCGTCACCGTTACCGCGCTTCTGCGCGGCATCGAACTGGGTCAGGTAATTGGCCACGGCAGCCTGGCGTTGCGCCTGGCTACCGAGCAGGGCGCCGCCCTGGGTGTCGAAATTCATCTTCACTTCGCCGCTGGGGCCTTGCAGTTTCAGGCTGCGGGTATCCTCGTTCAGCTGCAGGTCGAAGGTTTGCTGTGCGCCGCTGGCAGTCTCCAGCTTGGCGTTCATCTGCAGGCCGGTGAACAGGCTCGGGTCGAGCTTGACCAGAGCGCCCAGTTGAAGCTGGGGTGGCTCCTTCGTCAGGCCGTTGAGCGCCGACTGAAAACTGCCCGCCAACGCCGCCAGGCCCTTGAGCTCGTCGCTGGTCAAGGTACCGCCCTGCACATCGGCGTCCACCGCGAGCCCGTCGGCGCTGCTGTACAGCCCCAGGGTCACAGTGGCGCCCGAGGCACTGGTGAGGTTGAAGGTGACTGTGTTGGTCGCGTATTCGCGCAACCTGGCCTGCTGCAGGCCCAGCAGCAAGGGCTCGGTGGCCGTGCTGTCATTGACCGCCAGCCCCGACTGGGCGATGCGCTGGCCGCCATTGGCCGCCAGTTGTTCCAGTAGCGCGGCGCCAAGGCCCTGGAAGCGCGCGCCGGTGGACGACGACTGGACCGCGCTCGCCATGTACATGCTGAGCTTGTCGAGGCCGTTGCGCTCCCACACATACTGGCTCTGCGCCTCCCGTGTGGTGCCTTTGGCGGTGTAGGTCTGTGTATCCACGTCGGTAATCTGCTGGCCAAGGCTGACCACGGTGCTGGGCCGCACGGATGCAGCCTGGGGCATGCTGGTGCTGACGAGCTGAGGCGCGCGGGCCGCGATTTGAACGACGGGCGTCAAGCGTACCGCTGAGTTGATGGAGGTCATCGCCAGCTTCCTTACCGGTGTGGAGGTGTAATCCTTGATATCGGCAGGCCAGCATTAAACCTGAATGCGGATTCCGGGTGATGGGCGGCGCGTGCAGTCGGTTGATATAAGTAGCGCTGGGGCATGCGCGAAGGCTGTTTGACTCCGTGTTCGGCTAACCGGAGAACCTGCCAATGACCGCCCAAACGTTACAACTCAACCTGGTGGACAGCCTTATCGCCAGAGGTTTGCCTACATGGCTCGGCAGCGCGTCTGAAGATCAACTGAGCAAATTGCGCACATGTCTGCTGCAGCAACAACGCATTCAGCACCGGCTGGCTGCAGTGTTTTCCCGTATCACGCCATTGGATGACTTTGCCAAGGCACTGCTCGACAAGGCGCTGAGCGACCGCCAGTTGCCCGCACTCGATGTACGCCAGGTCATGCTGAGGCGCACCACCCTGCTTCCTGGCGCCTCCGTGGTGCCTGGTGGCGCGGGCACCTCGGTGAGCGAGGTTAGCGAAGTGACATTGCTCGCGGCGGCGCTGCACAATTTTGCCGAGCAGGAAGCATCGCCTGCTGGCACCCTGCAGACCCATTTAATCGTGGACGCCCATGGGGCTGCGCAGGCAGTGAGCCCGGAAACGTACGTAGCGCTGTGTCGAAGGGTGGATGTGGGCGGTTGCTACCAGCGCCATCTTGAATCGATCCTGCTAGCGCCGGGCGGGGAGGGGCAGCAGGTAGCGGCACTGCTCGAAGAAGCCGCGCGCGCCAACCTCGAAGCTGACGTGCGCCTAGCGGTCCTGAAGGGCGAAATAGATCATCGCACCTACTTGCAGGTGCTCCCCGTCATTTCGACGGTACCTGTGGTGGACTCCGATACGGCCCGGCTGCTGCCCTTCGAACTTCGCGTGCTGGGCAAGCAGCTACAGGGCGTAGTGGCATTCGAAGCGCGTCGCACCGGGCCCTCCAGCGCTGCGCTCGAGGGTGTGGTGCTGTGGGTGCCCGGTGACAGCCACGGTGCTCTGCAGCGCTATGCAACCTGGGATGAGCTGTGGCGCCACCTTGCCCAGCGCTGCCAGGCGCAGGGCTACGCCGCTTTCATGCAACGCTTCGTCAGCGAGCGTGACCGCTGCGCCTTCAGCGGCACATTGCGCCGTTTGTTGCAGGCCAGAGCGGGCGCGCTGCCGATTCAGCTCGACGGCCGCAGCCAGGCGGTTGTCGCGCCGCTGTTCCAGCACCTGCGCAAAGTTCGCCTCGACACGGTGCTGGACGATGCGCGCGTTCTGGCCACGCCTACTGACGAGGCGAACCAGGCAGAGCGCGAACGGCGCGAGAGTGGCTACGCCAGCGCAGGGTTGGACCTGCTGGGGCTTGCCAGCCTGTTCGTCCCGGTGCTTGGCTTGCCGCTGCTGGGTATCGCTGCGTTGCAAATCGCGGACGAAGTCTATGAAGGTTATGCCGATTGGCAGCTGGGGGATCGTGAAGGGGCGCTGGAGCACCTGTGGGGCGTTGCCGAAAACCTGGCTGCCGGCGTTGCGCTGGCTTCGATCGGGCTGGCTGCAGGTCGATTGATCGAGCGTTCAGCCTACGTTGACGGGTTGGTGCCGGTGCTGACGCAGCTCGACGAGGTGCGCCTCATCGATGCCAATTTGCCCGGCTATGCGGTGCTCGACCAGGGGCTGGCCGTTGGCGAGCGGGCCAGCGTTGCCGGGCAGGTGCACGTGCGCACGCATCTGGCGACGTACCAGGTGGTCGAGGACGCACAAGAAGCAGGTTTGCGCATCCGCCACCCCAACCGGTCGGGTGCTTACTCGCCCTGGCTCGACGACAACGGCCAGGGCGGCTGGCGTCATCAGCTGGAAACCCCACAGCACTGGCGAGGCGCGACGCAGCTGATGCACTGAAGACCAGCGGGCGCGCCGGTCGATTGCTGCGGGGCTGCAGCAGCTGTTTCCCCAACGGCCCGCACAGGACGTGATGTGGCTGGCGGTGCAGTTGGCGCAAAGGCCTGGGCGTAGCGTATGGGCAGCATTCAGAGAGCTCGCAAGGCAAGTCGAGCAGCTCGACCTATGCCTGCGCACCTGGCGGGGGGCCCCCACGGAGGCCACCTACCGAGCGCGCCATCGCACCGGCCAGGCCATTCGCCAAGCGTGGCTGCCAGAGTATTTCGGGCCCGGTGCATCGACTGACCTGGTCGTACTTAACGAGCATGTGGCAAGTTTGCCCCGATTACCGCAAGGTATCCACTTCGGGCATCTGCACCGTGTGAGCTTGAGCAATCTCGGCGTGACTACCCTGGACAGCGAGTTTCTGGGGCGCTTCCCCAATTTGACAAGCCTGTACCTGAGCGGCAACAAGCTGGTCAACCTACCTGGTTTGGGCGATCTGCGTCGGCTGGTGAGCCTTGATTTAAGCCATAACCGATTGACCCTTTTGGACGGGGTCGAGCAGCTCAACTCATTGACGCAATTGATCCTCAACGCTTGCGCGCTGGTGGGCAGCCCGCTCGCAGTTCGACACGCTTAGCCGGCGCGGGTAATTCGCAAGCTGGGCCTTTAGCCCAGGTGCTGAGGCCTGCAATAGTTACCTCAGGCGTCTGGCCTGGCAATGCTCCAATCGCGGCTCCCACCTGAAGGAGCCCGCGATGGCCCCCACGCCTTTCAACGATGACAGCACCGATGCCCTGATCGCCAATCGCTTGCCTGCCTGGCTCACCCGTGCTCCGCTGGACATGCTCTATGCCTTGCACCAAAGCCAACATTGGCAACAGCAGGTGCAGCAACAACTGCATGAGTTGTTGGCGCAGATTACGCCGCTGGATGCCTTTGCCGAGCCACGCTTGCAAGCGGCGCTTGCGATGACTGTCGATACTCGTCAGGCCCAGCTGCGGCGTAGAACGCTACAGCGTTTTCCTTCTTTCATTGCGCATATCCCCGATGGAATCAAGGAGCAAGTCTTCCAGCACAGCCTGTTGGCATCGGCGCTGCACAACTTCACCGAGGCTGAATCCTCTGCCAGCGCGATTCAGCGCGGCACTGCGGTGCTGGACGCACAGGGTCAGGCGCTGGGTATTTCCCCCGATGCGTTCATGAAGCTGTGCCGCACGCTCGACTTGGGCGGGCAGTATCAGGCTCATCTGCGTGCACACCTGACCCCGGATGGCGAGGCCGGGCAACAGGTCGAAGCGCTGATGGAGGAAGGCTTTCGGGCTAATCTGGAGGCGGCCTTGCGGTTGTCGCTGGTCAATGGCGAAATCGCGCCTCATGCCTATGAGCACTGTGCGCCGCTGGTAGCGATGGTGTCAGCCAGGCCGAGCTCGATTCACGGCCTTGAACCTCGGCAAATCAGGTTGTTTGGCCAGCGCGTGCGAGGGGTGGTGGGCTTCGAGGTGCGCCATGAAAACAAGCCTGATGAGGCGCTGGAAGGGGTGTTGTGCTGGATCCCTGATGACCCTCACGGGCCGTTGACCTGGTTCAGTGATTGGGAGGCGCTGTTCCTGACGCTTGGCAAGCAGTTTCGCTTGCCAGGGTATATTGAGTTTTTCCAGCGCTTTATCGGCGACCGCGACCGCGAGGCCTATACCAAAGCATTGGACAAAGCCGTGCAGGGCGTGGGCCAGGACGTGCCGCTGCAGCTCGATGGGCGTCATGCGATTATCGATGGGCCGCTGTTCGCCTTTTTGCGTCAGCAGCAGATCGATACCCTGTTGGACAATGCCAAGGTACATGCTGTGCCCACGGCGCAGGTGGACGCTAAGGTTCGGGACCAGCGATTGCATTTTTATCTGCACTTCGGCTTCGATTTGCTGGGCCTGGCAAGTTTTGCCTTGCCCGCGCTCGCTTTGCCATTGCTGGGTATTACGGCAATGCAAGTGGCGGACGAGGTGTACGAAGGGTATGCCGATTGGCAACTGGGTGATCGGCAGGCGGCTTTGGAACACCTGTATGGCGTCGCCGAGACCGTGATCATGACCGCAGCCAATGCCGGCGCGGGCGTGGCATCCCATCGCCTGGCCCGCGCAGCGATGATTGATGAGCTGGTGCCTGTACGGGCGAGCTCCGGAACGTTGAAATTATGCGACCCGCAATTGCCCGGCTACGCAGTCAAAGCGCACGGGGCCATCGGCGAGCTTGTCGACGTTGAGGGCAGCCAGTACCTGCGTACGCCCGTGGCTAGCCATGTGACATCCTTCGACGCAGAGACCCAGCAGCGGCGCATCCGTCATCCGCTACGAACAGACGCCTACGCTCCGCTGCTGGAGGGCAACGCTGCCGGCGGCTGGCACCACGAGCTCGAAAACCCTCGAGAATGGCAGCACAACGTTGAGCTGCTGCAGGATCTCTGCGGGGATTGGGCACAGCTCGACGACCAGGCGGTCCATGAGGTGCTGCAGGCCACCGGCATCAGTGACGATCAGTTGCGACGTCTGCATGTAGAGCACAGCCCACCGCCGGCCCGCCTGGTCGATGCCGTGCAACGCCAGCAACTGCACGCGCAGTTCCCTTTGTTACGCGACGAAGGCTTCGAACTTCATCTGCAGGGTCAGCAGCCTCGCCCCTCGGCGGACGAGATTTTGCTGTTGCGCAGTTTCCCCGGGCTTACGGGGAACGCTGCGCGCGAGATCATCGAACATGCTGACGAAGACCTGATCGAGCGCATGCACGCACGTCAGCAAGTGCCTCTGGCGCTGGCTGAACAGGCGCGTTGGCACTTGCGTGATGCGCGCATGGATCGAGCCTGTGCAGGCCTGCTGCAGGCGGCAGCGATCAATCGCGACAGCGAGCAACTGGCGTTGGGCCTGATCGCCGGGCGGGCACCCTGGCGGGGAGTGCGCATAGAGATACGCAGTGGCACGCTGGCTGGGGAAAAAACCGCCTGGGTCGGGGACGCGGGAGCCAATGACGTGCGTACCGTGCTCAGAACCTCCAGGGGTTACCAGGCGCTGGACGCGGCCGGGCAACTCATGTCATCGAGCAATGCTGACGACAGTTTCTGCCAGGCGCTGTTACTGCAGCTGGATGCTTGGCAGAAACGGGCGCTTGGTGATGCGGCCAATACGCCGCAGCTCTTGGCAGAGACGCTATCGCAGTGGGCCTGCGCACATCGCGAGAGGGTCGCCTTGATATTGGGCATGGCGCCGGTCGGGCTTGGCTTTCGGCCGCCCGTAAGGCTGGGGGATGGGCGCTTGGGTTATCCACTCAGCGGACGGGGCGAGAGCAGCAACCGCGCGCTGCGCCGCGGAATTGTTCGGTTGTTCCCCGATTACGATGACGCCGCTGTCGAAGGCTTCACCGCCAGTGCCCGGGCGCTTGGGCTTACGCCGTGGAATTATTACCTGCGGTTGAACGAGCAATTGCAGGCGCTGGATCGTGCCCTGGGCCAATGGCGGCGGCAATCATCCGGCCCGGTGCAGTTGATCAGGCGTGCGCGGATAGCTCGCAGGATCCGCCATGCCTGGCAGCAACGCGTTCGCGATGACAACGCCAACCTCGTGCTCACGCTGGAAGGCGTGCGCGTGGGTAGCCTGCCGGATCTGCCGCCCACGGTGAATTTTGACCACGTGTCGCTACTGACACTGAGAAACCTCGGCCTGGGGGCAGTCAATGAACAGTTTCTGGCCCGCTTCCCGAACCTGACCCGCCTGGACCTTTCGCGCAACCGGCTTACGGAGATCCCCGAGATCGCGCGCGTGCAGCAGTTGGGGCAGGTCGACCTGCGGGATAACCGTATCGAGGAGGTCAGTGAGGCGCAGGCCGCCTTGTTGCGCGCGAGCCCTGAGCGAGTGTTCCTCCATGGCAATCCGCTTTCTGCGACGGCGAGGGAACGGCTGAGCACCTTGGCGCCACCGGTCGTGGCACTGCCGGCGAGCGAACAGCAAGCGTGGTTCGAGGGCCTGAGTGAGGCTGAAGCCACCCGGCGGCGTGAGCAATGGCAGGCACTGCGCGCCGAACCTGCAAGCGATGCGTTTTTTGAATTTCTCGCTGCAGTAAGGGAGGGAGATGAGTTTACTCGTCATCCCCAGGACCTGCGGCGGCGGGTCGCTGAGTTACTCAATGCCATGTACCACCACACCCATGTCCGGCGTGCATTGTTCGAGCAGGCTGCCCGGCCCCGCGGGGTTGCAGACTTCGATGCGCTGGTGGTCAGCATGCAGGTAGCGCTGCGCACCGAGGGCGTGCGTGGCCGTCGGGTTGAGCGAGAGCTGCGCAACCTGGGGCGCGAGTTGTTCCGGCTCGATCAACTCAACCGCTTTGCCGCCCGGCACATCGAACGCCTGCGCAGGTTGCCCGGCGAAGTCAACGAGGAGGAGATCTATCTGGCGTTTCGCGTGGCGTTGGCCGAACCCTTGAACATCGATGGCCAACCGACCTATATGAATTTCCAGCGGGTCGAGCAGGTAACCTGGCAAGACTTGGCTGAAGCCGAGGCAGCTGTCTACGAAGCCGAGACGGCCTCGGCGCTCAGCGCGTTTCTCGCGCAGCAGACCTTTTGGCAGGACCATGTGCGAGTCGAGCACCCCGAGCGGTTTGCAACCCTGCGCCAGAGCTATTCGGCGCAGCTGGCGGCACTGGTACCGGAGCAGGGGCAGGACCATGCGCCGAGCGAGGCGGTCAACCAGATTGTCGCGCAGAGAAGAAGGGCCGAGGAGGCCCTGGTCCTTGAATTGGCGCGTGGCACTCATTGGACCTGGTACCGGCTGGGTCCGCCCCACGAGCCAGGTAGCCGCGCTTTCGCCTATCTATCGAGGCAGCTCGAGCAGAGCCTTGCCAGCTGGCGAGGCCAACCCGGCGACGCCGAATACTCCGCACGCTCGCATGTTGCGGGAATGTTGCGAGAACTATGGCGGGCTAGCTATCGAGGTGATGTGCCAGCCCTTAACACTTCCGTCGATCACCTTTGCGTCAGTTCACTGCCTGAGCTCCCGGCCGGCATCACCTTTGAACGGCTTCGCTCGCTGTCCTTCAGCAACCAGCAAATGTTGACCTTCAGCGGTGAGTTCCTGCGGCGTTTCCCTAACCTTGAAGAGGTCGACCTTTCAGGTAACCGGCTGTCGAGCTTCGAGGGTTTTGAGCACCTGCCGCGGCTGCGTCGGTTGAACGTTGGCGGTAATCTCATCGAGACGCTCGTTGGCCTGGAGCATGCCAGTCAACTGGAGGACCTGGATCTCAGCGGTAATCAGCTGGGCAACCTGCCGGCGGGGGCGGAACGCCTGACGAATCTGGTCAATCTTGACCTTTCCTTCAACCGGATCGATGTGCTGGATGTGCGGATCGGCCAACTGGCCAGCCTGCAAGACCTGCAGTTACGTGGCAACCTGCTGAGCACGGTGCCAAGTAGCATTGGTGACCTGACACAGCTGAGTGTTCTTGATCTGGGTGCAAACCAGCTAAGCGCCGTGCCGGAGCACCTGAACGGCCTGCACAGGCTGACCCAGCTGTACCTGCACGACAACTTCATTACCCTGGACAACGCGGGCGAACGACGGCTGGAAGGTTTTTCGCGCTTGCAGATACTCAGCCTGGCGGGGAATCCGCTGCTCACGGCACCGCGGCTGCGCTTTAATGTGCACCTTTACTACCTGTCGTTACGGGGCACGGGTTTGCGCACTCTGCCGCTGGCGCTTCTGCAAGCGCATTCGGACCTGCTGGTCGATTTGCGCGGCAACCGCATCGCGGCATTGAGCGATGAAGCGCTCAGCTGGGTGGAGGCACACCCGGCAAGGGTAAACCTGGAGCAAAACCCTCTGAGTGCGCAGGTGCTGGGCCGTATACGTGATGCGCTTGCGCGCGTGCAGGCAGAGTGGGCGCTGGCAGGAGGAGGGGGCGAGGTGCAAGCTGGCCGGAAATCGCCCAGCCGCAAAGGGTAAACCGGAGAAGGTGAAGCGCAGCCCATGGCCCACGTGCAAGTGGGCCATGGGTGTACGGCATCAGCGGCGGCGGAACAGCGGCAGCGGCTGGTCGGTGGCAGCCTGGTAGGTCACCGAAAAGTCTTGCAGCCCTTGCAGCGCGTCGTCGGGGTCCTTGTCGGCACGGATGGCGAACGCGTCGAAGCCGCAGCGGGCCATGAAGAACAGCTGGTCGCGCAGCACGTCGCCAATGGCGCGCAGCTCACCCTTGAACTGGTAGCGGTCCCGCAGCAGGCGTGCATTGGAGTAGCTGCGCCCGTCGGTAAAGGCCGGGAAGTTCAGTGCGATGACCTGGAAGTGTTGCACGTCTTCGCCGATCTCTTCCGCTTCCTGGTCGCTGTCCAGCCACACACCCAAGCCACCATCGCGAGCCTTGAGCACGTGGGCATGGTCGCGCCACATCTGCAGGGGGACGATGTAGTCGTCGCAGTTGGTCAGCTCGTCGAACGAGGTTTCCTTGGGCAGCAGGTGCCAGGTTTCGTCGACGATCTGGTTGTTCTTAATGATTCGCTGCATAGACGCGTTCCTTGAAGGGGTCGATGCCGATACGCTGGTAGGTGTCGATGAAGCGCTCTTCCTCGGTACGCTGTTCAACGTACACGGCGATCAGCTTTTCGATCACATCGGCCATGGCGTCCTGGGCGAAGGACGGGCCGAGGATCTTGCCCAGGCTCGCGTCGCGCGCGGCGTTGCCACCCAGGGATACCTGGTAGAACTCCTCGCCCTTCTTGTCCACGCCGAGGATGCCGATGTGGCCGACGTGGTGGTGGCCGCAAGCGTTCATGCAGCCGGAGATGTTCAGGTCAATCTCGCCGATGTCGAACAGGTAGTCCAGGTCGTCGAAGCGGCGCTGGATGGATTCGGCGATCGGGATCGACTTGGCGTTTGCCAGCGAGCAATAGTCACCGCCCGGGCAGCAGATGATGTCGGTCAGCAGGCCGATGTTCGGCGTGGCGAAGCCGCTTTCGCGCAGTTCCAGCCACAGGGCGTGCAGCTGGCGCTGCTCGACGTCGGCGAGAATGATGTTCTGCTCGTGCGAGGTGCGCAGGAAACCAAAGCTGTAGCGTTCGGAAAGGTCTGCCACGGCGTCCAACTGCTTGTCGGTCAGGTCGCCCGGGGCAACGCCGGTGGGCTTGAGCGACAGGGTCACGGCAACGTAGCCAGGGCGTTTATGGGCCCGGGTATTGCGCGAGCGCCAGCGGGCGAAACCTGGGTTTTCGGCGTCCAGGGCACTGTAGTCGACATTGTCGAGGGCCAGGTACTCGGGGTCGACGAAGTGGCGCGAAACGCGTTGCACTTCCGCTTCGGTCAAGGTGGTGCTGCCGCCACGCAGGTGGGCCATTTCGGCTTCGACCTTCTCGGCGAACACTTCCGGGGTCAGTGCCTTGACCAGGATCTTGATCCGCGCCTTGTACTTGTTGTCACGGCGACCGTAACGGTTGTACACGCGCAGGATGGCGTCCAGGTAGCTGATCAGGTCCTGCCACGGCAGGAACTCGTTGATGAACGAGCCGACCACCGGGGTGCGGCCCAGGCCGCCGCCGACCAGCACCCGGAAGCCCAGCTCGCCAGCCGCGTTACGCACCGGCTCAAGGCCGATGTCGTGCACTTCGATGGCGGCGCGGTCTTCTTTCGAGCCGTTCACGGCGATCTTGAACTTGCGCGGCAGGTAGGCGAATTCCGGGTGGAAGGTGGTCCACTGGCGGACAATCTCGCACCACGGGCGCGGGTCGATTATTTCATCCGCGGCAACACCGGCAAACTGGTCGGTTGTGGTGTTGCGCAGGCAGTTGCCGCTGGTCTGGATCGCGTGCATCTGCACGGTGGCCAGTTCGGCAAGGATGTCCGGGATGTCTTCCAGCGCCGGCCAGTTGTACTGCACGTTCTGGCGGGTGGAAATGTGGGCATAGCCCTTGTCGTAGTCGCGAGCGATCTTGGCCAGTGTGCGGACCTGGCGGGCGTTCAGCTGGCCATAAG
>Ga0213824_1000100_pt1 | contig 71908 bp, 75 predicted proteins | sample MC6MC0906MG_FD_179892 | JGI IMG/M metagenome (GOLD analysis project Ga0213824, IMG submission 179892) | Enriched soil aggregate microbial communities from Iowa State University, Ames, United States - MC6-MC0906-MG | ecosystem: Environmental > Terrestrial > Soil > Unclassified | place: USA: Iowa...
GTACGCAGGCCGCCACGGCCCTCTGCGGGCGCGGATTATTATCGGAGGCCGAAGGCTACAGACAATCCAGCGATTACTAAAGGGGTTTTTGTGTTGCCTGTGCTGGCCTCTTCGCGGGCATGCCCGCTCCCACAGGTACGAAGCTGCCCTCAGGGGCAATGAGTAACCTCTGGGAGTGGGCGTGCCCGCGAAAAGGCCGGTACAGGTTCAATCAATCAACCCTGCGGCGACAGTGCTGCCAGGTGCGCTGCCATTAGCATGGCGAACTCTTCCACGGTCATCTTCTTGCCGTTGAAATCAACCATGCCATCGGCATAGTGCAGGCTGCTCACCACATCATTGCCTTCAACGGTGGCCAGGCCACTCTGCAGCGCCATCATGCCGACCATCTCCCCCGCCTGGCTCGACTGCATGGCAATCGCCTGGGCGTCGGTCTGGCCGTCCAGCAGCGCCTGCAAGGTCGCCAGGTCACCCATCATCGGCTTGGACAGCGACAGCTTGCCCTTCACCTCGGTGATCAGTTGCTTGCTCAACTGGTCCGGCGGCAAGTCGAAGCTGGCCGGGGCGGCGAAGTCCATCGACAGGTTGAAACGGCTCTCGCCATTGGCGGTCTTGAACGACAGGTTTTCTATCGCCACCTTGGGCTTGGCGGCCAGCAGCTGCCGCAGGTCACCCTGGAACCGGGCCTTCTCTGCGTCGTCCATCGGGATCTGCGGCACAGGCTGACCGGCTGCAGCGGCCGCCTCGAACTCCGGCAGGTGCGCCTGGTACCACTTCGACAACGCCTGCAATGCCGGTGCGTTGACCGAATTCACACTCACCAGCATGTGCGCCTTGCCCACCGCGCGGCCATCCCAGGTGATGTCGCCGACCTTGTACTCCACGCGACCGCCCACGGCATCCGGGCCGTCCAGGGTTTGCAGGACATTCTGCTCCAGGCCGTTGATCAGCAGCACTTGCTGCTTCGGCCCCAGGGTGACCTTGGTTTCGGCCAGCGCCAGGTCGACATTGCCCACATAGATGGCGTCGTGCGCGGTGGCCTGAAGGTTGCCGCCCACCTTCAGGCCTTTGAGTTCGAACGTGGCAGGCGGCTGGTCATCGCGCACAAGCTTCATCACGAAACGGTCGGCCTGGCCGTGGAACTTCGACGCCTTGCCTTCCTTGTCGCCACTGACTTCCAGCTGCATGCCCGAGAAGTCGAGGCTATTGCCGTCAGCCTCGTCGAGCTTGACCGGCGCCAGCCGGACCTGGCTGACCACACTGCCGCCGTAACCCAGGCTGGTCTGTGCGCTGATCGGGGCCTGCTCACCTGCAGCGGCGAACCACGCTGCGGTGGCATCGTCCTTCTGCAAGGTGCTGTTGCTGACCGCCATCACCGGCATCAGCTTCAACGCCTTGACCCGCGACCAGGGAAACGGCCCGTGCTCGATCTGGTCCGTCACGCCCACGTCGAAACTCACTACCTCCCCTTCACCCACGTTGATATCGCGGGCCTTGAGCCGGTACTGGGCGGTACTGCTGAAGAAATGCTGCTCCAGCGACACCCGCTCGATGCTCATGCCGCCGCCGGTGGTCACCAGGGCCTTCTTGAGCTCGGCGTTGCTGCGGACAAGGGCATTGTCCAGCTCGGCAGGCAACTGCTTGCCGGTGTACCAGGCACCAGCGGTGGATGCGACGGCAATGGCAATCGCCAGGCCGGAAAGGATGCCAACTGATTTCTTCATGAATAGAACCGATTGTCCGTAAGGGCTTCTTGGGCGACAAAGGCCACGCAGGAGGCGAAGAGTACCACTGCGACAGAACACGATGGCCGATCGGAAAAGAGAAAACACATTTTTTCAGAGGCGACTGACACCCCTCAAAGAGAGCATCACTCGTTAATTTTTACGAACATTCGAATTGATCAAAACCGCAAAAAACCGCGCAAAAACCGAACAACCCCCCCTTTAAATCGATAAATATTTCAATTTGGTAACATCTTGTCATGTTTAACTTGACACCAACCTACCCATCGTTTTTTATTTTCACCACTTAGCGCGTCTCCCCCCGCGCCTTCCGCCGCTCCTACAAAAAAGGTGAACAACATGGAGCCCACCCGCTCGCCCTTGCCGCATGCGCAATACACCGTGCCCGCCGTTTACGCCCAGGAGCCATGCCAGCATGCAGCCTGATCACAGCGCTTCCGGCAACGGCCAACTCCGCAAAACCCTGCGCCTCTGGCACGTGATCATCATCGGCCTGGCCTACCTGACCCCGATGACCGTGTTCGACACCTTCGGCATCGTCAGCGGGATCACCGCCGGCCATGTGCCCAGCGCCTACATCCTGGCGCTGGCGGGCATCCTGTTCACCGCCGTGAGCTACGGCACCCTGGTAAAGCGTTTTCCGCAGTCGGGCTCGGCGTACACCTACACCCAACGCGCGATCAACCCGCATGTGGGCTTCCTGGTCGGCTGGTCGTCGCTGCTGGATTACCTGCTGCTGCCAATGGTCAACGCGCTGCTGGCCAAGTTGTACCTCTCGGCCATGTTCCCCGAAGTACCGGAGTGGATATGGGTGGTCGGCTTCGTCAGCCTGATCAGCCTGATCAACATGCGCAGCGTAAACCTGGTGGCGCACTTCAACCTGCTGTTCGTGGGCGTGCAGGTGGCGATCATCGCCGTGTTCATCTACCTGTGCGTGCGCGGCCTGGGCCAGGGTGAAGGGCTGGGTACCACCTGGAGCCTGCTGCCGTTCGCCGACAACCAGACGCACCTGAGTGCACTGGCTGCCGGTGCGACCATCCTGTGCTTCTCGTTCCTGGGCTTCGACGCGGTCACCTGCCTGTCCGAAGAAACCCGCGACCCGGCCAAGACCATCCCGCGGGCGATCTTCCTCACCGCGCTGATCGGTGGCGTGGTGTTCATTACCGTGTCGTATTTCATCCAGGCCTACTTCCCGACCATGGCGCGCTTCCACGACCAGGAAGCGGCCCTGCCTGAAATAGCCCTGTACGTTGGCGGCAAGCTGTTCCAGTCGATTTTCATCGCCTGCACCGTGATCAACACCATTGCGTCGGGCCTGGCCTCGCAGACCAGCGTGTCGCGCCTGCTGTACGTGATGGGCCGCGACAACGTGATCCCGGCCAGCCTCTTTGCTCGCCTGCACTCGCGCTACAAGACGCCGGTGCTGAACATTGCGGTGGTGGGGCTGGTTGCACTGTCGGCGATCTTCTTCGACCTGGTCACCGCCACCTCCATCATCAACTTCGGTGCGCTGGTTGCGTTCAGCTTCGTCAACCTGTCCGTGATCAACCACTGCTACCTGCGCGAAGGCAACCGCCGGGGCCTGGCCAACCAGCTGAAGTACCTGGTGCTGCCGACCATAGGCTTCTGCATCATCGTCTCGCTGTGGCTGGACCTGAACGCGCATTCGCTGATGTTCGGCGGCATCTGGGCGGCGGTCGGATTGATCTACCTGGGTTGGCTGACCAAAGCCTTCCGGTCGGCACCGCCCAACTACGTCGCCGAATGAACCACGCTGCCAACAACGCCCGCGCCAGACCGCGGGCGTTGTACTTGATCGAAAAGGAAAGCCCTCATGCCGCTGCGTCGCCTCTCCATCCAGTGGAAGATAACCCTGCTCGCCGGCCTGTGCCTGCTGGCCATCGTCGCCCTGCTGGTGGCCACGTCACTGACCCAGGCTCGGCGTAGCGCTGCGCTGGTCAACCAGGCCAACACCGCCATGCTCGACAGCAGCGCGCGCCAGCGCCTGCAGGCCCATGCCGAAACCCAGGCCCTGCGGGTGCAGCGCTACTTCATGGACGCCTACCAGTACGGCAATGGCTTTGCCCGCATGGTGCAGGTGCTCAAAGCCCGAGGCGGCAGTGACCTGCGCGCCGAGCTGACACGCCAGGCCCGTGCCAGCCTGGCCGGCAACCCGGATGTGATCGGCCTGTACCTGGTGTTCCAGCCCAACGCGCTGGACCAGCAGGACAGCCAGTACCTCGGCCAGGACGCCGTGGGCAGCAATGAAAGCGGGCGTTTCTCGTTGTACTGGTCGCAGCCGCGCCCCGGCACCCTGGAGCTTGAGGCCATGCCGGAAGCGATGCTCGGCGATGCCAGCGTCGGCAGCAACGGCGCGGCGAAGAACCGCTGGCTGACCTGCCCGCAAGACACCGCCAGTACTTGCATGCTGGAACCCTACCTCGACGAGGTCAATGGCCGCCAAGTGCTGATGACCAGCATTGCCCTGCCGCTGCTGGAGCATGGCAAGGTGGTCGGCGTGGTCGGCCTGGACATCGGTCTGGCCAACCTGCAGCAACTGAGCCTGGACGGCCGCCGCGAGCTGTTTGATGGCCAGGGCCATGTCAGCATCGCCAGCGCAGCCGGCCTGCTGGCAGGCAACAGCCGCGATGTCAGCGCGCTCGGCAAACCCATGGACACTAAGGTGGCCGACGGCCTGCTGCGCGTAGCCCACCCCTTCGCCCCCATCCCTGACGCCGCGCCTTGGCAGGTGTTGCTGGAGCTGCCAGAAAGCGTGCTGCAGGCTCCCGCCGTGGCCCTCAACCAGCGCCTGGATGCGCACAACCAGAATGCCAACCTCACCAGCCTGCTGATCGGCCTTGGCGCCGCCATCGCAGGTTTGCTGCTGGTGTGGCTGACCGCACGCGGCGTTACCCGGCCAATCCTGGCCGTGGCCGCACGCCTGCAAGACATCGCCAGCGGTGAAGGCGACCTCACCCGCCGCCTGGACTACGCCCGCCAGGACGAACTGGGCCGGCTCACCCACTGGTTCAACCGCTTCCTCGACAAGCTGCAGCCGGTCATTGCCCAGGTCAAAGGCTCGCTGCAGGAGGCCCGCGGCACCGCCGACCAGTCGGCCGCCATCGCCAGCCAGACCAGCAATGGCATGCAGCAGCAGCACCGTGAAATCGAACAAGTAGCCACGGCAGCCAACGAGATGAGCGCCACTGCCCTGGATGTCGCCCACAACGCATCGCAAGCAGCCCAGGCCGCACGTGCCGCCGACCAGGCCAGCCGCGAAGGCCTGCAACTGATCGACAGCACCCGCGAGGGCATCGATCGCCTGGCTGCCGGCATGAACACGGCCATGGACGAGGCGCGAGCACTGGAAGGCCGCAGCGGCCAGATCGGCTCGGTGCTGGAGGTGATTCGCACCATCGCCGAGCAGACCAACCTGCTGGCACTCAATGCTGCCATCGAAGCTGCGCGCGCTGGCGAAGCCGGGCGTGGTTTTGCCGTGGTCGCCGATGAGGTGCGCGGCCTGGCCCAGCGCACGCAGGTGTCGGTGGAGGAGATTCGCCAGGTCATCGAAGGCCTGCAACAAGGTACCCAGGATGTCGTGGGCGCCATGCACGAAGGCCAGCGTCAGGCCCAGGCCAGCGCGGCACGCATGGAACAGGCGCTGCCAGCGCTGCAGCGCATCGGCGAGGCGGTGACCGTGATCAGCGACATGAACCTGCAGATCGCTTCAGCGGCCGAAGAGCAGAGCGCGGTGGCCGAGGAAGTGAACCGCAACGTGGCGGGCATCCGGGATGTGACAGAATCACTGGCTGGCCAGGCTGACGAATCGGCGCGCATCAGCCAGGCACTGAATCGGCTGGCCAACCAGCAACAGGCGCTGATGGAGCAATTCCGCGTCTAACCTGCAAGGGCCCTTTCGCGGGCACGCCCGCTCCCACAGGTGCGTGGTCGCCTTCCCGGCCAACGCAGACCCGGTGGGAGCGGGCGTGCCCGCGAGGAAGCCCGTACAGACACCACAGCATTATCGTTTTTACTGAGCACACGTCATGCAAACCGCAACCAGATCCACCTTCTTCGACATCACCAGCGAACAGGGCCTGTTACGCACCTCGATTGCCGTCACCCTGTTCATCGCCACCATCGGTATCGCCTTCGGCCTGGCTTCCGGGTCGTTCTCCATCGTCTTCGACGGCGTGTACTCGCTGGTCGACGCCAGCATGAGCGGCCTGTCGCTGGTCGTGGTCAAGCTGATCACCTCGCACACCACCAGCGTGCAAATGTCGCGCAAGCTGCGCGAGCGCTTCACCATGGGTTTCTGGCACCTGGAACCGATGGTGCTGGCACTCAATGGCATCCTGCTAAGCGGTGTGGCCATCTACGCGCTGATCAACGCCGTCAGCAGCCTGCTGGAAGGCGGCCGCCACCTGGAGTTCGGCATTGCCATGGTCTATGCGGTACTGACCGTGATCACCTGCGTCACCATCGCCGTCGTCGAAGCCCGCGCCAATCGCAAGCTGAAGTCAGACTTCGTGCGCATGGACGTCAAGGGCTGGGTGATGTCGGCCAGCATCACTGCCGCGCTGTTGATCGCCTTCTGCTTTGGTTACGCGGTGCAAGGCACGTCGCTGGAGTGGGTGTCGCCGTACATCGACCCGGCGGTACTGGCGCTGGTGTGCCTGGTGATCATTCCGCTGCCGCTGTCGGTGGTCCGTCAGGCGCTATCTGAAATCTTTCTGGTTACCCCCGGCGACCTCAAGCTGCACGTCGATGAAGTGGCCAAGGCCTTCGTCGCCCGCCACGGGCTGCAGTCGTACCGCGCCTATGTCGCCAAGGTCGGGCGCTCACGGGAGATCGAGCTGTATTTCATCGTGCCAAAGACAATGGCCGCGAAGACCATCGATGAATGGGATACGTGGCGCAACGAGATTGGTGATGCGGTAGGCGGCGAAGGGCCGGACCGCTGGCTGACGGTGGTGTTCACCGGCGACCCGGAATGGGCTGAGTAAGCTGGGGGCGCTTTGCGCCCCCAAGGATCCCGAAAACGAAAAAGCCCGCGACCATTTCTGGTAGCGGGCTTTACGTACTGCGTATGGTGGGTCGTGTAGGATTCGAACCTACGACCAATTGGTTAAAAGCCAACTGCTCTACCAACTGAGCTAACGACCCGATTGATGGCGCGTATAATACTGATTTCTAACGAGAAATCAACACTCCATCAAAAAATCTTCAAAAATACCGCGTCGGGTCTGCTACACCGGCCGCCTTGAAGCCGTCGGCGCGCAGGCGGCAGCTGTCGCATTTGCCACAGGCGCGCCCGTCATCGTCGGCCTGGTAGCAGGAAACGGTCAGGCTGTAATCCACGCCACGGGCCATGCCGGCCTGCACGATCTGCGCCTTGCTCAGGTTCTGCAGCGGCGCCTGAATACGGAAGCCCTGCCCTTCTACACCGGCCTTGGTTGCCAGGTTGGCCATGCGCTCGAAGGCTTCGACGAACTCGGGGCGGCAATCGGGGTAACCGGAGTAATCCACGGCATTGACGCCAATGAAGATGTCACGCGCCTCCAGCACTTCTGCCCAGCCCAGGGCTAGCGACAGGAACACGGTATTACGCGCCGGCACGTAGGTGACCGGGATGCCTTCGCTCGGGGCTTCCGGCACGTCGATGCTGCTGTCGGTCAACGCCGAACCACCGATACCGTCCAGGTTCAGGCCGATGACCTTATGCTCGACCACGCCCAGGTCCCGGGCGACACGGGCAGCCGCATTCAGCTCGGCCCGGTGGCGCTGGCCATAGTCGAAGCTCATGGTGTAGCAGCTGTAGCCTTCGGCCTTGGCCATGGCTACGACGGTGGCCGAATCAAGGCCGCCAGACAGCAGGATTACCGCGCGTTTCTCAGTCATGTGCTTTTTTAACTCTCAATCAACGTCCGGGTTCGTCGTTCCACAGCAGCTTGTGCAACTGCAGCTGGAAACGTACAGGCAGGTTGTCGGCAACGATCCAGTCGGCCAGGTCGCTGGCACTCACCTGGTGGTGGCTCGGCGAGAACAACACCTCACCGGCACGCTCAGCCAGGTTGTACTGGATCAGCTTGGAAACCGCCCAGTCATAGTCCTCACGGGAACAGATGACAAACTTGACCTGGTCGTTGCGGGTCAGCTGCTCGATGTTCTCGTAGCGGTTACGGTGCGATTCTTCGGAACCCGGGGTCTTCAGGTCGACAACGCGGCTGACGCGGGTGTCGGTGCCCGCGATATCCAGCGCACCACTGGTTTCCAGCGACACCTCGTAACCGGCATCACACAGGCGCTGCAGCAACGGCAAGGCGTTGGGCTGAGCCAGTGGCTCGCCACCGGTGACACAGACGTAGCGGGGCTTGAAGCCGGCAACCTGCTCAAGGATCGAATCCAGGGTACGAATAGTGCCGCCAGTGAAGGCATAGGCACTGTCGCAGTACTGGCAGCGCAGGGGGCAGCCGGTAAGGCGCACGAATACGGTGGGCAAGCCAGCCGTTCGCGTTTCACCCTGCAAAGAGTAAAAGACTTCTGTGATGCGTAATGTGTCTTGCATGCTCGCCACGGGCGTGACAGCTAAACAGGCTGTCCGCCTCCGTCAGGCACTGTCGCGGACTCGACATGGCGTTATCCGCAGCAGCGTGTTTACGAAAAAAGGGCAGTGATTCTAACGAAAAAACCCGCGACTGGCGCGGGTTTCTTTCGAGCGGTACAGCTACAGGGCTCAGAGCTTCTGCAGGTCACGCTGGGCCAGCTGCGCGGCGGAGGTGCCGGGGTACTGGGTGATGACCTGCTGCAGGATGCCCTTGACCTTGTCGGTATGGCCCATGCGGCGCTCGACGTCGGCCAGTTTGTAGAGTGAATCCGGCACTTTGCTGTGCTTGGGATACTTCTGGCTGACCTGGGCGAAGGCCTGACTGGCACCTGGCAGATCGCCTTTGGCCAGGTTCACTTCACCCAGCCAGTACTGCGCGTTGCCGGCGTACTGGCTGTTGGGGTACTTGCGCAGGAAGGCATTGAACGCCTGGCTGGCCTTGTCAAAGTCTTTCTGTTTGATCAGGTCGAAAGCAGCATCGTAGTAGAGCTTCTCTTTCGCTGGATCGCCGGGCTCGCTACTGGCGGCCGGTTGTTGCGCAGCAGCACCGGCTGCTGCATCGGGGGCGGCATTTGAAGCACCACCACCGGAGGAATTGTCAGGGGTCGCGGCAGGTGCAGCGCCACTGTTGATGCGACGGTCCAGGTCCTGGTATCGCTCCAGGTTTTCCTGCTTCATGCGCGACACATCGTTCTGCAGCTCTTCGATGATGCCTTGCTGGCGGGAAAGCTGGTCCTGCATCTGTTGCAGCTGCATGAACAGCTGGCCTTGTGCAGAGGCAGGGGCCGAAGCCCCTGACCCGGCATAGGCGCCGCTCGTGCCATAACCCACAGGCGGATAGCTGCCTGCGTTGTCATCTACTACAGGGACCTCAGCCCAGGCCGCGAGCGGCAGGCTGAGTGCGAGGACGGTTACTACACGGCGGCACATACGCATAAGAACTTACTTACGCAGTTCTACGCGACGGTTCTGAGCCCAGGATTGCTCGTCGTTGCCAGTGGCAACAGGACGCTCTTCACCGTAGGAGACCAGTTCCAGCTGAGCAGGGGAAACGCCCTGCAGAACCAGGTAACGCTGAACGGCCTTGGCACGACGCTCACCCAGAGCCATGTTGTACTCGCGGGTGCCGCGCTCGTCGGTGTTGCCTTCCAGAACAACGCGGTTGCCGTTGGACTTCAGGTCCTTGGCGTGAACGTCCAGAGCGCGCATGGCTTCTGGCTTCAGGTCCGAGCTGTCGTATTCGAAGTAGAAGGTGGTGATTGCGCGCAGGGCGGCTTCTTCGCTCAGGGAGCCGTCAACAGCGCCAGTGTTGGCACCGTAGCCAGCGTTCGGATCTACAGCAGCGCCTTCGCCTGCGTTGTCACCGCCTTTCGAGGAGCAACCTACAGCTACGGCCATGGCCAGAGCCAGCGCAGCGAATTTACCAAACTTCAGCATTTCCATCGTGAAACTCCTAATGAAACCCCAGTGTGTTAAGCAAAACGTATTACGCCGCAATCAGTTCAGGTAAGGGGACCAGGACGGTTCTCTGACTTCGCCTTGAGCGGTAGGAAGTGGGAGCCTCACGCGGCCATTAAGCGACACGAGCATCAAGACTCCCCGGCCCTGCTGGCGGGTGGCGTAGATTAGCATGGTGCCGTTTGGCGCAACAGTGGGAGACTCATCAAGACTTGTTTCCGAGAGAATCTTTACACTTCCGCGCTGCAAGTCCTGTGCCGCCACTTTGAAGTTGGTAAAGCCCTGTTGGCGATGGATCATCACCAGGGTCTTTTCGTCAGCGGACAGTTTCGGGTTGGCGTTGTAGTTGCCCACGAAGGTTACGCGCTCGGCACCACCACCGCTGACCGACTGTTTGTAGATCTGCGGTTTGCCGCCACGGTCGGAGGTGAAGTAAAGGGTATTGCCATCCTTACCCCAGAACGGCTCGGTGTTGATACCTGGGCCTGCGGTAACCCGGCTGATCTGGCGCGACGCCACGTTCATCACATAGATGTCCGGGTTGCCGTCTTTCGACAGCACGAACGCCAGGCGCGAACCGTCCGGCGACCAGGCTGGCGCGCCGTTCAGGCCTTCGAAGTTGGTCACCTGCTCACGGCGGCCGGTATCGATGTTCTGAATGAAGATGCGCGGGCGTCTCTGCTCGAACGACACATAGGCGATACGCTTGCCATCTGGCGCAAAGCGTGGCGACAGGATCGGCTCACGCGATTGCAGCAGGGTGACCGCACGCGCACCGTCGTAGTCCGAACGCTGCAGGGTGTAGCGGGTGTTGTTGGTGGAGAAACGCTCGGCCGTCACGTACAGCATGCGGGTAGAGAACGCACCCTTGATGCCGGTGAGCTTCTCGAACGACTGGTCGGCGATGTAGTGCGCCATGTCACGCAACTGGTCGGTGCTGCCCGCGACGCTGCCGGTCAGCACTTGCTGCTCGGTGGCGACGTTGAACAGTGCGTACTGCACCTGCAGGCGACCGCCCGATGGCACGATGCTGCCGACCATCACGTATTGGGCACCCAGCGCTTTCCAGTCACGGAAGATGACTTCGCTGGCCTGCGATGGCTGGCTGATCATGTTCTGCCGTGGAATCGGCGAGTAGTAGCCGGAGTTGCGCAGGTCGTTGCCGATGATGTCGGCAATGTCCTCGGGCAGCACGCTACCACCTTGCAGACCGAACGGCACTACCGCGATGGGCGTTGCCCGGTCGCTGCCGCTGGTGACCAGGATGTTCTTTTCCTCTGCCACGGCCATGCCTGCCACGCAGCACAGCATGACCAGCAGTCCTCTCAGACGTTTAATCACAACGCTAGATCCTCAGGTGTAAATGTCATCTTGAACGAACGATATTGGTTGAAATCGCTCGGCTTCATACCCTGCATCTCGGTCAAACGACCAATGTTCTTCACCGCAGCCACCGCCGAACTGTCATACGGGCCGTCACCACTGGAACGGGCCACGCTGACACTGGTGATGGTACCGTCCGGCAACATGTTGATCTGCAGGACCACCGTCATGCCCTTGCGCGCGGAAGGCGGACGTGCCCAGCCCTCGGCCGCGCGCATGCGGATCAGGTCGTCGAAGTCGCCGGCCACCTGGTCACCCTGCTCGTCGGCCAGCGCCTGCTGCCGCTCGGTGGTGTCTGACAACAGCTCGGCCAGGGCCTGGGCTTTCTTGTCTTCTGCCGCCTTGCGGGCCGCTTCCTGTGCCTTTTTCTTCTGGGCGTCTGCAGCGGCCTTTTTCTTGGCCTCTTCAGCTGCCTTCTTCTTCGCGTCCTCGGCCGCCGCTTTCTTCTTGGCGTCCTCGGCTGCTTTTTTCTTGGCCTCTTCGGCTGCCTTTTTCTTGGCGTCCTCGGCGGCTTGTTTCTTCGCCTCTTCAGCGGCCTCTTTCTTGGCCTCTTCTTCGGCTTTTTTCTTGGCTTCTTCCTCGGCCTTCTTCTTGGCGATGTCGGCCTGCTGCTTCTCGGCGGCCTTCTTCGCCTCATCGGCCTTCTTGGCTTCTGCGGCTTTCTTGGCCTCGCTAGCCTTGGCGGCTTCGGCAGCCTTGGCAGCGTCCTCGGCTTTTTTCGCCTCGGCGGCTTCGCGAGCCTCCTCGGCCTTTTGAGCGGCGTCGGCCTTCTTTTGTTCCGCGGCCTTCACGGCCTCCTGCTCGACCTTCTTCTGCTCCAGCTGCTCGACCTCGGTCTGGCGCGAAGCGGTTTTCTTCGCTTCCCCGGCAATCTTCTGATTGGTCTGGGTGGTCGCCTGGCTCTTGGACTTGAGCTGGTACAGGGTAGCCTGAACGATCGGCTTGGAAGGCGGCAGTTCAGGCGTCATGGCAAAACTGACGAACAGCAGGGCGAACACCAGCACATGCAGGCCGATGGCCCAGACACTGGGCCAGAAGTAGCTTTCCGAGGCGGATGGCTCTCGCTGTTGCATCAGGGCGCCTCGGTAATCAGGCCAACGTTACCGACACCGGCCTTCTGCAACCCGCCCATGGCACCCATGACCGCGCCATAGTCGACAGCCTTGTCGCCACGAATGAACACCTGGGTCTGCTTGCCCTGGTCACGGCCGGCAGCAATGATCTTCGTCACTGCATTGGTCATGTCAGGCAAGGTCATGGCCTTGTCCATCTGCTTGTCGGTATCGACTTCGCTGCCAAGGTTCCAGTAGTAGGTCTTGTCGGCCTTGATGGAGATGGTGAGAATCTGGACGTTGTTGTCCTGCGGCAAGGCTTCACTGGAAACCTTGGGCAGGTCGACTTTCACGCCCTGGTTGAGCATGGGCGCCGTCACCATGAAGATGACCAGCAGCACCAGCATCACGTCGATGTAGGGCACCACGTTCATCTCGGCGACGGGCTTGCGTTTGTGGCGAACTCGGGCCATGGGCTTCTACCTGATTACTCTTCGCTGGTGTGCACTTTGCGGTGCAGGATCGCCTGGAACTCGTCGGCGAAGGTGTAGTAACGACCGATCAGCACTTCGCTGCGCGCGGCGAAACGGTTGTAGGCGATTACCGCCGGGATTGCTGCGAACAGGCCGATGGCGGTGGCGATCAGCGCTTCGGCGATACCCGGGGCAACGGTTGCCAGGGTGGCCTGCTGGGCGCTGGCCAGGCCGCGGAAGGAGTTCATGATCCCCCATACGGTACCGAACAGGCCGATGTACGGGCTGGTGGAACCGACGGTGGCCAGGAACGGCAGGCTCTGCTCGAGTTTTTCTTCCTCGCGCGAAATGGCTACGCGCATGGCACGGCCAACGCCTTCCATGACGGCGTCCGGGTCAACGCCCGGCTGCTGACGCAGGCGCGAGAACTCCTTGAAGCCGGCACGGAACACCTGCTCGACGCCGGAATCCGGGTCTGGGTTGCTGCCTGCCTGACGGTACAGCTTGGACAGGTCAATGCCCGACCAGAAGCGTTCCTCGAAGGCATCCAGTGCACGACGACCGGCGCGCAGCATGGTGCTGCGCTGGAAAATCATGATCCATGAGGTGACCGAGGCGGCCACCAGGATCAGCATTACCAGCTGTACCACTACGCTGGCATTGCTGACCAGACTCCACATGGAGGTATGGTCGACGACGTTAGCTTCCACGCTTATTCTCCTGCATTCGATTGATTACCCGAGCCGTCCGCCGCCAAGGCGTCGCGCAGCTGGGGGGGTATGGCTCGGGGTTTGAAAGTGTCGGCGCGCACGGCGGCCACCAGGAACTGCCCTTCGCAGAGCAGCGTTTCATCCTTTTCCCGCCAGACCTGCTGTACAAAGCGCAGGCTGGCGCGATTGAGTTCAAGTACTTGCGCGGTCACCCGCAACGCGTCGTCCAGCCGCGCCGGCGCGTGGTAGCGCGCTTCGCTGGAATGGACCACGAACAGCAGGTTGTCTTCGGCCAGCTGCGACTGGGAAAAACCCAGATGCCGCAGACGTTCGGTGCGCGCGCGCTCCATGAATTTCAGGTAGTTGACGTAGTACACCACGCCGCCCGCATCGGTATCTTCGTAATAGACGCGACAACGGTGTGCGAACGGTTCGAGCTGATTTTGCGCGCGCATACTCTAGTGCTTACTCCTCAGCTTGCCAATCCGCTGTGGCAACTGTTTTTTCTTCATTAATGTCTTATTGCCAGCGCACCCTTGGCATGCCAGCGGTAGGACCACGAAAAGTCGCTTTTGATCTGTCATTCATCGCCTGGCTCGGAAAAATCACCACCCTCCCCCAAACGCCCGGGAATATTCAGGCCAAAGTGCAGGTAGGCATGCCGGGTGACCACGCGACCGCGCGGCGTGCGCATGATGTAGCCCTGCTGGATCAGGTACGGCTCCAGCACATCTTCGATGGTATGACGCTCTTCGCTGATGGCCGCAGCCAGGTTGTCCACCCCTACCGGGCCGCCATCGAACTTCTCGATCATGGTCAGCAGCAGGCGGCGGTCGGAATGGTCGAAGCCACGTTCGTCGACATCCAGCAGGTTCAGCGCCATGTCGGCCACGGCTTTGGTGATCTGGCCCTTGCCGCGCACCTCGGCGTAGTCGCGCACGCGGCGCAGCAGGCGGTTGGCGATACGTGGCGTGCCACGGGCACGCCGGGCAATCTCGTAGGCGCCCTGGTCTTCGATGACCAGGCCAAGGATGTTGGCCGAACGGCTGACGATGGTGGCCAGGTCCTTGTCGCTGTAGAACTCCAGGCGCTGGACAATACCGAAGCGGTCACGCAACGGATTGGTGAGCATGCCGGCACGGGTGGTAGCCCCCACGAGGGTAAACGGTGGCAGGTCGAGCTTGATCGAACGGGCCGCCGGCCCTTCGCCGATCATGATGTCGAGCTGGAAGTCCTCCATGGCCGGGTACAACACCTCTTCGACGACCGGCGACAGCCGGTGGATCTCGTCGATGAACAGCACGTCGTGCGGTTCGAGGTTGGTCAGCATGGCCGCCAGGTCGCCCGGGCGCTCCAGGATCGGCCCCGAGGTGCTCTTCACCGACACACCCATTTCATGGGCAATGATGTTGGCCAAGGTAGTCTTGCCCAGCCCCGGCGGGCCGAAGATCAGCGTGTGGTCGAGCGACTCGCTGCGGCCACGGGCGGCCTGGATGAACAGCGCCATCTGCTCGCGCACCACCGGCTGGCCGATGTAATCGTCCAGGCTCAGCGGGCGAATCGCACGGTCCTGGACCTCTTCGCGGTCGCGGCCACTGGCGGCGATCAGGCGGTCGGCTTCGATCACTTGGTAATCATCCCTTTAAGGCTGCGGCGGATCAGCTCTTCACTGCTCAGGCCGGCCTTGTCTTTGATCGCGGCGATCGCCTTGCTGGCTTCCTGCGGCTTGTAGCCCAGCGAGACCAGAGCGCTGACGGCATCAGCCTCGGCGCTGGACTCGCTGGCGGCCGGCAGCGGGCCATCGGACACCAGGGTGAACATGGCCGGGGAGGTTTCCCAGGCCTTGAAGCGGTCCTTGAGCTCGACCAGAAGGCGTTCGGCGGTTTTCTTGCCGACACCGGGCACGCGTACCAGGGCCGAGGTGTCCTGGGCTTGCACGCAGCGCACCAGCTCATCGACTTCCAGGCCGGACATGAGCGCCAGTGCCAGCTTCGGGCCCACGCCGTTAAGCCGGATGAGCTCGCGGAACAGCTCGCGCTCGCGCTTTTCGGCAAAACCATAGAGCAAGTGGGCGTCTTCGCGCACGACCAGATGGGTGTGCACGGTGACGGGTTCGCCCACCTTGGGCAGACGGTACAGCGTGGTCATGGGAACTTCCAGTTCGTAACCCACGCCGTTGACGTCGATAATCAGGTGCGGCGGCTGTTTCTCCGCCAGGGTGCCGCGCAAACGTCCAATCACGTTCCGATCCTTCCTCTCGGGGAGCCGGTCAAAGACCGCTCAACCCTATCAGCAAATGCAACGGGTGAACGCATCACCCGAACAAAATGTGTATCAGCGCATGAAGCGCCTACAGACGCAAGCGCCCGCCGCGCCGCCGCGCCGTTGCCAGGCCATGGGGCACCAGGCTGGAACGGGTGTGGGCGTGGCACAACGCGATGGCCAAGGCGTCGGAGGCGTCGATCTGCGGCTTTTGCGTCAGTTTCAGCAGGTGCATGACCATCATCATCACCTGCTCCTTGTTGGCCCCACCAGTGCCGGCCACCGCTTGCTTGACCTGTGTGGCGCTGTATTCAGCGATTTCCAGGCCGGCTTCGGCGGCAGCGACGATAGCCGCGCCGCGGGCCTGGCCGAGCTTCAGCGCCGAGTCAGCGTTGCGCGCCATGAACACCCGCTCGATGCCCATGGTCACCGGTTCGTGCTGGGCGATGATTTCACTGACACCACGAAAAACGATCTGCAGCCGCTCGTGCAGCTCGCCGCTGCCGGTGCGGATACAGCCCGACGCCACGTACTCACAGCCACGGGCGGTCTGGCGTACTACGCCGTAGCCGGTGATGCGCGAACCGGGGTCGATACCAAGAATCAGAGTCATAGTGCCTGTCGTTCAAAGCTCACGGTTCAAGACCATTAGGGCCGCTGCGCGACCTATCGCCGGCAAGCCAGCTCCCACGAGTACAGTGCAGGCCTGAAGAAATGCACTGTACCTGTGGGAGCTGGCTTGCCGGCGATGGGCTGCGCAGCGGCCCCAATAGCAGCCTTGACGCGAAGGGTCAGGAGACCTTAGCCGATATTTTCCATGATCTCGTCGGAAATCTGGGCATTGGAGTAGACGTTCTGCACGTCATCCAGGTCTTCGAGCATGTCGATCAGCTTGAGCACCTTTTCAGCACCGTCCTGGTCGAGCTCGGCACTGGTGGTCGGCTGCATGACGATTTCTGCGTCATCGGCCTTGAAACCAGCCTCTTCCAGGGCGTTGCGCACGGCATAGAAGCTGTTGAACGAGGTGAACACGTCGAACGAGCCGTCATCGTTGGCTACCACGTCGTCAGCATCGGCTTCCATCGCCGCTTCCATCAGCGCGTCTTCATCCACGCCTGGGGCAAAACTGATCTGCCCCTTGCGCTCGAACAGGTAGGCCACCGAGCCGTCGGTACCCAGGTTGCCGCCACACTTGGTGAAGGCATGCCGCACGGCGGCGGCGGTGCGGTTGCGGTTGTCGGTCATGGTCTCGACCATGATCGCCACGCCACCCGGACCGTAACCTTCGTAGCTGAGCTCTTCGACGTTGTCGCTTTCGTTGGTGCCGGCACCACGGGCCACGGCGCGATCGATGATGTCGCGGCTCATGTTGGCGCCCAAGGCCTTGTCCAGCGCCAGACGCAGGCGCGGGTTGGATGCCGGGTCAGGGCCGCCCTGCTTGGCAGCGACCGTCAGCTCGCGGATCCACTTGGTGAAGACCTTGCCTCTCTTGGCATCCTGGCGCTCTTTGCGGTGCTTGATGTTCGCCCACTTGGAATGACCAGCCATAACGACTCCGAATACTTTGAATCACAAACAGCCCCGCCCCTGTACGGGGCGGGACGGGAAAATACCTGCGCCGAAACGCAAAGGCGCATCCATGTGGATGCGCCCGGGGACCGCTTACTCGACCTTGGTCTGTTCGCGCAGTCGGATGTGCAGCTCGCGCAGGGCCTTGGCGTCGACCAGGCCAGGGGCCTGAGTCATGACGCACGCGGCGCTCTGGGTTTTCGGGAAAGCGATCACTTCACGGATCGACTGGGCGCCGGTCATCAGCATGACCAAGCGGTCCAGACCAAAGGCCAGGCCACCGTGCGGCGGCGCACCGAACTTCAGGGCGTCGAGCAGGAAGCCGAACTTCTCTTCCTGTTCCGCCGCTTCGATGCCCAGCAGGCGGAACACAGCCTGTTGCATCTCTTTGCGGTGGATACGGATCGAACCGCCACCCAGTTCAGTACCGTTCAGGACCATGTCGTAGGCACGGGACAGCGCTGTGGCCGGGTTGGCCTCAAGCTCTTCCGGCGAGCACTTCGGCGCGGTGAACGGGTGGTGCAGCGCGGTGAAGCTGCCGTCTTCGTTCTCTTCGAACATCGGGAAGTCGACGACCCACATCGGTGCCCACTCGCAGGTGTGCAGGTTGAAGTCGTTGCCGACCTTGATGCGCAGTGCGCCCAGGGCCTCGCTGACGATCTTGAACTTGTCGGCACCGAAGAAAACGATGTCGCCATCGACCGCGCCAACGCGATCGAGGATCACGTTGAGGTTGGCTTCAGGGATGTTCTTGACGATCGGCGACTGCAGGCCTTCGACGCCCTTGGCGCGCTCGTTGACCTTGATGTACGCCAGGCCCTTGGCACCGTAGATGCCAACGAACTTGGTGTACTCGTCGATCTTGCTGCGCGGCATGCTGGCGGCGCCAGGCACGCGCAGGGCGGTAACGCGGCACTTCGGATCGTTGGCCGGGCCTGCGAATACCTTGAAGTCGACATCCTTCAGCTGGTCGGCAACGTCGACCAGTTCCAGCGGGTTACGCAGGTCTGGCTTGTCGGAGCCGTAACGGCGCATGGCTTCTTCGAAGGTCATGTGCGGGAATTCGCCGAATTCCAGGTCCAGCACTTCCTTGAACAGCTTGCGGATCATGCTCTCGGTCAGGCCCATGATCTCGCTTTCATCGAGGAAGCTGGTCTCGATGTCGATCTGGGTGAATTCCGGTTGGCGGTCGGCACGCAGGTCTTCGTCACGGAAGCACTTGGCGATCTGGTAGTAGCGGTCGAAGCCGGCAACCATCAGCAGCTGCTTGAACAGCTGCGGCGACTGCGGCAGGGCGAAGAAGCTACCAGCGTGGGTACGGCTTGGCACCAGGTAGTCACGCGCGCCTTCCGGGGTGGCACGGGTCAGGATCGGCGTTTCGACGTCGAGGAAGCCGTTTTCATCGAGAAAGCGACGGATGCTGCTGGTGATACGCGAACGCAGACGCAGCTTGTCGGCCATTTCCGGGCGACGCAGGTCGATGAAGCGGTAGCGCAGGCGGGTTTCCTCGCCGACGTCGGAGAATTCGTTCAGCGGGAACGGTGGGGTTTCCGCTTCGTTGAGCACGGTCAACTGGTAGCCGAGGATCTCGATGGCGCCGGAGGCCATGTTGGCATTCACCGCACCGTCAGGGCGCTTGCGGACCTTGCCGGTGACCTGCACGACGTATTCGCTGCGCACGCGGTCGGCGGCGGCGAAGGTTTCGGCGCGGTCCGGGTCGAACACGACCTGGGCCATGCCTTCGCGGTCACGGATGTCGAGGAAGATCACCCCGCCGTGGTCGCGGCGACGATGGACCCAGCCGCAAAGGGTGACTTCCTGGCCGTCCAGGCTCTCGTTCAGTTGGCCGCAATAATGGCTGCGCATCATGATGGTGGTTTCGCTTCTCGTGATTCGTGTATTCGATGGAGGCCTTGGCCGCCCCAGGGGGCTAATACTGCAAGACCCGGCTACTGCAATTCAACTCAGTCGGCTTTGTCGCCGCCTGCCAGATTCTTTTTTGCCCCAGTCTTGAAGTCGGTTTCGTACCAGCCGCTACCGCTCAGGCGAAAGCCAGGGACCGACAGCAATTTCTTCAATGCCGGCGCCTGGCAGGCCGGACAGTCGGTCAGCGGCGCGGCGCTGATCTTCTGCAGCGCTTCCATCTGGTGATCGCAGGCTGCACATTGATAGTCATAAAGGGGCATGGGTGTCTCTCGTCAACCATAACAATGCTTCGCTGCCGAGGCAGCAAAAAGCGCGATTATATATGGTTAGCAGGCACTGCGCAGCCCGCCAGGCGATCAGCGTACACCGGGTGGTTGCTGCAGCCAGGCAACGCAGATCACCCGGATCAGGCCGCTGAAGTTACGCACCCCGCCCTGGCGCAGGTGCACCTCGCGGTCCACATAGGAAAGCACGGCGCTGACCGAGCACTCATTGGCCTCGGCGATGCGCTCGAGGATACCCCAATAGACGGCCTCCAGGCGCAAGCAGGTAGAAAAACCGTTGAGCCGGACCGAACGTGATACCGGCCGAATCTGCAACATGTCGAAATCTTCCCTGAAGGGATCGATGCACTGCTTGCCAGGGCAGCGCCCCTGATTTCCCCCACGCTTGCTCGCTTGAATCATGCGCGTCACTTCCTCACCACAGGTATTCCTCCCTGCGCCGCCAGACAGACCTAAGCACAGGAACCAGGGGCTCAATGAAGCGCGCACACGCGGGCACAAAGCAGCGGCAAAGCCTTCCCGCACAAACCAGAAAGCCCGGCCGAGTGTGGCTCGGCCGGGCTTTCAACCGCATTCAGGCGTTACATCCGATCACTTGCCGTCCAGCAGCACCCGCAGCATCCAGGCAGTTTTTTCGTGCACCTGCATACGTTGGGTCAGCAAGTCGGCGGTCGGCTCGTCACTGACCTTGTCCACCACAGGGAAGATGCTGCGCGCGGTACGTACCACCGCCTCCTGCCCCTGAACAAGCTGACGGATCATCTCGTCCGCCACAGGCACGCCCTCTTCCTCCTTGATAGAGGAATGCCTTGCATAAAAGGCATAGGAGCCCGGCGCCGGAAAGCCCAACGCGCGAATGCGCTCGGCGATCGAGTCGACCGCCAGGGCCAGCTCGTTGTATTGCTCTTCGAACATCAGGTGCAGGGTGCGGAACGAGGGGCCGGTGACGTTCCAATGAAAGTTGTGGGTTTTCAGATACAGCACGTAGGTATCCGACAACAGGCGGGAAAGCCCTTCGACGATGGACTTGCGATCTTCTTCACTGATACCGATATCGATTGCCATGAAGTTCCCCTTTTGCAAATGGCTTGATGACCAAGCAGGCCCCACACACTGTACCAACACTTGGCGAAACACGCCCATGACACAGGGCAACACAATGCCATCGGCCGACTGCGGTTTGAGAAGGCCCCGCCTTTGCTGTTAAATAGGCACCGTGCCACCCGTGCGGACTGTTATTGCCGGGTGCATAGGCTGGCCCACCACGTGTTCGCGCTCTACACCTCATGCGCACCGTGCTGCCAGCTCTTCCTGTGATCGGCCTTATCAACTGTGAGCCAACCCCATGTTCAAGATCGTCCATCTGGTGACGGGCGCTGCAGCTTTGCTGCTATCGCTCATACCCAGCCTGAAAACCGATGCAACACCCTTCCTGCAGCAACCCGACGCGGTCTACCTGGCCCTGCTCGGCCTGCTCAACCTGCTGCTGGCGCCGGTCGTGCCCCTGTATTACCGAGGCGCCCGTCAGCAACTGCAACACCTGGCCTGCGCCCTGCTGGTGGTGGCCGTGGTACTGCAAACCCTGACCTTGCTGGCCCGCCCGGAAATGGGCAACCTCGCTGCGCTGGTCTGCGCGGCACTCGCCGTCGTGCTGCACCTGGCCGCAGGCTTTGCCCGCACTGCCAGGAAAGCACGCCCAAGCCAAGGTGCCCCACTGGAGACCGGCATGCGTGATACCGGCACCGTGAAGTGGTTCAACACATCCAAGGGCTTTGGTTTCATTTCCCGGGATTCGGGGGACGATATTTTCGTCCACTTCCGTGCCATCCGCGGCGAAGGCCATCGCATCCTGGTCGAAGGCCAGCGCGTGGAGTTCTCGGTGATGCACCGTGACAAGGGCCTGCAGGCCGAAGATGTGGTCGCGGTAACCCGCCGCTGACCCGGAGCAGCCCTGGGGCAACCCCAGGGCTGTATCACTCAGTAATGAGGCGGCGGCGCCTCTTCCCCCTCGCTGCCGTATTGCCCGACCATCTCTTCGTAGCGCTTGATCAGCTCGGCCATCTGCAATTGCAGGCGCTGGATCACCCGCCCCTGCTCGACCACCACGTCATTGAGTTCCTGAATACTGTCGTCCTGAAACGCCTGACGGGTTTCCAGCTCGATGATGCGCGCTTCCAAAGACATGTCAGGCCTCCTGATAATCGGCGAGGGATAACGCACGCAGGCGCTGACGAATGGCGTCGACCTGGCCAGGGCCATACTCGACAGCAGGCACCCTGCCCCAGACCGGCGCTGGCCAGGCGGCGTCGCCGTGACGGCGGACGATGACATGCATGTGCATCTGGCTCACCACGTTGCCCAGCGTCGCTACGTTCATCTTGTCGGCCGCAAACTCACCCTTGAGCGCTTCAGCCAGCCCCGTGGTTTCTTTCCAGAGCTGGGCCTGATCCTCCTGGCTCATGTCGAACAACTCACTAACGCCTTCACGTTTGGGCACCAGGATGAACCAGGGGTAATTGGCATCCTTGCTTAATAGCAGACGGCACAGTGGAAACTCTCCAAGCACCAGCGAGTCCTGCTGCAAACGCGAATCCATCTCAAACACTACAAACCTCCAACACACAAGATCGAGCCCGACCAACGCGGGAATACGCGCAAGGATACCTTGCTTCGCCTGTCCCGGCATGCAACAGCGGGTTGCGCTGCACAGTTTAAGTTCATGGAGGGCACCTGCTTGCACAATCGCGGTAACACCCCGCTACTTTTCGCACCAAAATGAGGCCGCAAACGAGTACACCACTACGCTTTTACACACACGAATGACTCAGCATGAACAGTTGCCGGTAACACATTGACTTTTATGGCCGCTATTGCGTTTGGAGGACACTGAATATCTGGTACACCATCATACAAGTCTCAGCCCATGTTTTCGGGGCATTTCGACCTGCCACCGGGGTGTTTGTGAAAATTTCATGAACCGTTGTTAATTTTGAGCACGCTTGTTGCATTCTCCCCACACCAAGTCGGCACGACATCTGCATCAGGCGATGTACGCGACAAATAACAACAGCCGCTTTGGATAGACCAGGGAGTTTCCCCAACCCTAACCTGTAGTTACAGAACCGTTACGGTGAAAGGAACAGCGCTGGCGTTGTACGCCCCGGAAATCCGGGACGTGATTTGCGACATGGAAATACCTGAAAGCGACATGGCCATAAAGTTCCCGAAAGGTTGTATATGCCCATATCGCCAACAACAGTCAGCGTGCTATACATTTCCGCCGACATAACAAGAAAGAGCTGCCCCATATAACTAAAAGACTTGGGCGCAGCGGTACTCTTCCTAAAAACCAAAGGAGCAAATCACGATGCGCGTGATGAAGTGGAGCATGATCGCCCTGGCCGTTTCGGCAGGGACCTCGCAATTGGCCTTCGCCTCTGCACAAGACGAGTCCAAGGGTTTCATCGAAGATAGCCAGCTGAATGTCAAAACTCGCATGCTGTACTTCAGCCGCGACTTCCGCAACAACCCCGCTGGCACCCAGAGCCGCGTTGAAGAAACCGGCTTGGGCTTCCTCGGCACTTACGAGTCGGGCTTCACCCAGGGCACTGTAGGTTTCGGCGTAGACGCCATTGGCATGCTCGGCGTGAAACTGGACAGCGGCCGTGGCCGTGCCGGTACCGGCCTGTTCCCACAAGGCTCCGATGGCCGTTCGCAGGATGATTACTCCGAGGGCGGCGGCGCTGTCAAAATGCGCATTTCCGATACCGTGCTGAAGTTCGGTGACCAGTTTACCGCCATGCCGGTATTCGCCACTGACGACAGCCGACTGCTGCCGGAAGTAGCCCAAGGCGGCCTGATCACCAGCAACGAGATCAAAGGCCTGACCCTGAACGCCGGCCACTTCACCTCGCTGAATGCCCAGGCCCAGACTTACCACGACAGCCTGAACCTGACCGAAGCCAACATCTTCGGCGGCACCTACGCCTTTACCGACAGCCTCAGCACCAGCGTCTACTACTCGCGCGTCGAAGATCACTTCCGCAAGTGGTACGGCAACATCAACTGGGCGCTGCCGATCAGCGACAAGCAAGGCCTGGTGTTCGACTTCAACATCTATGACACCAAATCCATCGGCGACAACCGCACTGGCGCGTTCGTCACCAAGTCCGACGGTAGCAATGAACTCGACAACATCGCCGCCAGCCTGTCGGCCGCCTACAACGTCGGCGCCCACACCTTCACCCTGGCCTACCAGAAAGTCAGCGGTGACGGCGACTACGCCTACGGCGTAGACGGTGGCGGTACCGTGTTCCTGGCCAACTCCATCGCCCGTTCCGACTTCAACGCTGAAGACGAGAAGTCCTGGCAGGCTCGCTACGACCTGAACTTCGCCGAGTTCGGCGTGCCAGGCCTGACCTTCATGACCCGTTACGCTCGCGGTACCGGTGCAACCACCCGCACCACCGACGACGGCAAGGAATGGGAACGCGACATCGACGTCAAGTACGTGATGCAGAGCGGCCCGGCGAAAGACCTGAGCTTCCGCGTCCGTCAAGCCACCTACCGCTCCGCCGACGGCGTGTACTACGGTTCGAGCTCGATCGACGAACTGCGCCTGATCGTCGAATACCCGCTGAGCATCCTGTAAGCCTCGCTTATAGTGCCCCGCACCTGATAAAGCCCGGCACGCTTGCCGGGCTTTTTCTTGGCTGACATTTGCCACGCCCTGGGGCATCCTGTACGCCTTCGTTTCGCCCCCGTACAATGCGGGGTCATTTCAATGTCTTAGGCAATCGACACGGCTAACCATGCGCACCAGTCAATATTTGCTCGCCACCCAGAAAGAAACCCCTGCCGACGCAGTGGTCATCAGCCATCAGCTCATGCTGCGTGCCGGCATGATCCGCAAGCTGGCCTCCGGCCTGTACACCTGGCTGCCGATGGGCCTGCGGGTCATGCGCAAGGTCGAAGCCGTGGTGCGCGAGGAAATGAACGCCGCCGGGGCCCTGGAAGTGCTGATGCCCAGCATTCAGCCCGCCGAACTGTGGCAGGAATCCGGCCGCTGGGAACAGTACGGCCCTGAGCTGCTGCGCCTGAAGGACCGTCACCAACGCGACTTCTGCGTCGGCCCGACCCATGAAGAAGTGATCACCGACCTGGCCCGCAACGAGCTGTCCAGCTATAAACAGCTGCCACTCAACATGTACCAGATCCAGACCAAATTCCGTGATGAAATCCGCCCACGCTTCGGCCTGATGCGCGGCCGCGAGTTCATCATGAAGGACGCCTACTCCTTCCATGCCGACCAGGCTTCCCTGCAGGAAACCTACGACCGCATGCACCAGGCGTACTCCAACGTCTTCACCCGCCTGGGCCTGGACTTCCGCCCAGTGCAGGCCGACACCGGCTCCATCGGTGGCAGCTACTCGCATGAGTTCCACGTGCTGGCCGACTCCGGCGAAGACGACGTAATCTTCAGCGACAGCTCCGATTACGCTGCCAACATCGAGAAAGCCGAGGCCATCCCGCGCGAAACCGTGCGCCCTGCGCCTACCGAAGAGCTGCGCCTGGTCGACACGCCCGATGCCAAGACCATCGCTCAGCTGGTCGAAAACTTCGGCCTGGCAATCGAGAAGACCGTCAAGACCCTGATCGTGCGCGGCGCCGAAGAAGGCAAGCTGGTCGCCCTGATCGTCCGTGGCGATCACGAGCTCAACGAAATCAAGGCTGCCAAGCTGGAGCAGGTTGCCGACCCAGTGGTCATGGCCACCGACGCAGAACTGCGCGAGGCCATTGGTGCCGGCGCAGGCTCGCTCGGCCCGCTGAACCTGCCGCTGGAATGCATCATCGACCGCTCGGTCGCACTGATGAGCGACTTCGGCATCGGCGCCAACATCGACGACAAGCACTACTTCGGCGTCAACTGGGAACGCGATCTGCCGGTCCCTCAGGTTGCCGACCTGCGCAACGTCGTCGAAGGCGACCCGAGCCCGGATGGCCAAGGCACCCTGGTGATCAAGCGCGGCATCGAAGTGGGCCACATCTTCCAGCTCGGCACCAAGTACAGCGAGGCCCTCAAGTGCCAGGTACTGGGCGAGAACGGCAAGCCAGTGGTGCTGTCCATGGGCTGCTACGGCATCGGCGTGTCCCGCGTGGTCGCTGCTGCCATCGAGCAGAGCTATGACGACAAGGGCATCATCTGGAACGACGCCCTGGCGCCCTTCCAGGTTGCACTGGTGCCGCTGCGCTACGAAACCGACGTGGTACGCGAAGCCACCGACAAGCTGTACGCCGAACTGACGGCCGCCGGCTTCGAAGTGCTGCTGGACGACCGGGACAAGAAGACCAGCCCAGGCATCAAGTTTGCCGATATGGAGCTGATCGGCATCCCCCACCGCATCGTCGTCAGCGACCGCGGCCTGGCCGACGGCAACCTGGAATACAAGCACCGCACCGAACAGGATGCTCAAGCGCTGCCACTCAATGAAGTGCTGAGCTTCCTGCAGGCCCGCGTTCGCCGCTGATAATCAATGCACGAGTGATCATGTCCAAGCGAAGTACCTTTACCCTGGGGGGCGCCGCACTGTGCGGCGCCCTGCTCGTCAGCGGTTGCGCCAACCAGATGTCCCAGCGCAGCGAGCATGAGGAGCGCGTCGAGCGCAAACTGCTCGAACACACCCTGCAGATCGATGTCGGCGAGCCGAAGGTGATGGAGCTTCCGCAGCGGCGTGTGCGCGTACATGAACAGAAGCGCTTCGAACTCACCGAGTTCGAAGTGACCCGTCGCTACGACCGCTACACCCCTTACCAGCCCTGGCGGGAGGTCTACGAGATCCCGCTTGGCGCGGTAGCGGTCGTGGCCGGCGTAGGCGCCAACGTGGTCAACATCTTCGCCTTGGGCAACCTGCCCGAAAGCGTGACCCACGACTGGCTCAGCTATGGCGTTGCCGGGCTCAACCCGTTCATGAACGTGCAGTCCAACGGTCGCGCCCAGCAGAACCTGGCCGGGATCAGCGAAGTGCAAAAAGACAAGCGCGAAGAATTCACCAGCCTGCCCTGGAGCGAACGCCTGGTCGAGGTCAAGGCCGGCAAGATGACCCACGAGCTGACCACCGACAGAAACGGCGTCCTGCGCCTGAATCTGCTCGACAGCCCGTTCTCCGAGCAACACTTGAACCATGTTGGCACGTTGCACTTGCAGGTAGTCGATGAAGACAACGCAGTACGTGGGGATGCCAGCCTGTTGGTCAGCGCCACCCTGCGCAACAAGCTGCGCGAAGCCCATGAACTGATTTTCGACGACCTTGAAGACGACGATGTCGGCCAATGGGTACACCGGGTCAAGCGCCTTTCGGAGCTGGGCCTGGAAGAGGAAGCCAGCGAGATGGAGCAGAGCCTGATCGAGCTGACCCGCAACGATCCGGAACTGCAACAAGAGTTTCTGCAAGCGCTGACCAAATCCACTGGCCGGTTGGTGGCGGATCCAGGCGCGCAGTAATCGCGTGCTTATATAAAGAGGGGCTGCCTAGGCAGCTCCTTTTTATTGATCGGCAAACAATTCCAGTTGCTCGTGCGCCCCGCGCAAATCCCGCAACCTCACCCCCACCCCCAGCAAGCGCACCGGTTTGCCACCCCGGGCAAACGCCTGCTTCATCAATTGCCGGTAGCTTTCCAGGTCTCTGCCCGCCCCTGCCTGCTCAAGCGTGGTCTGGCTGAAATCATGGAACTTGACCTTGACGAAGGGTTTGTCCGGTCGGTAACTGCTGTCCATGCGGCCGATGCGCTCATTCAGGCTGCCCAGCAGTTCTGGCAAACGCTCCAGGCAACTGGCCAGGTCGGGCAGGTCCGTGTCGTAGGTGTTCTCCACGCTGACCGACTGCCTGCGGCTGTCATTGTGCACCGCCCGCTCGTCGACACCCCGCGCCAGCCCCCACAGGCGCTCGCCAAAACTGCCGAACTCGCGCACCAGCGCCAGCCGCGACCAGTCTCGCAAGTCCAGGCAGGTCACGATACCCAGCCGGGCGAGCTTGTCTGCAGTCACCTTGCCCACACCGTGCAGCCTGGCGACGGGCAAAGCAGCCACAAAGGCCTCCACCTGGTCTGGGGTAATCACGAAAATCCCGTTGGGTTTGCGCCAGTCACTGGCAATCTTGGCCAGGAACTTGTTCGGCGCCACCCCAGCCGACACCGTGATGTGCAGGGTTCGGGCAACTCGCCGGCGAATATCCTCGGCGATGCGCGTAGCGCTGCCGGCAAACCACTGGCTATCACTCACGTCGAGATAGGCTTCATCGAGCGATAGGGGCTCGATCAACTCGGTGTAGTCTCGGAAAATGCCGTGGATCTCACGCGAGGCTTCACGGTAGGCCTCAAAGCGCGGTTTGACGATCAACAAGTCTGGGCAAAGTTTGAGCGCATGCCGGGAAGACATGGCCGACCGCACGCCGTAGGCCCGCGCTTCATAATTGCAGGTAGCGATCACCCCGCGATGATCCGGCGAGCCACCCACGGCCATCGGCCTGCCGGCCAGGCGCGGGTCGTCACGCATCTCGATCGCGGCGTAAAAGCAATCGCAGTCGATGTGGATGATCTTGCGCAAAGACATGGATGACCGTGAGCACTGTAAATTCATACAGATAGTAACGCATGCTCCCACACGGAGACAGCCACCCGCTTGTGCTGCACGACAATTGGCCTGAAAGCCCCGCCACGGCTGAGCTGCCTGCCTTGATCAACCGCTAAGGGTTTGAAGGAAAAAGGTTTTTTGAATGAAAAGCTTGACACAGGGAAGAAAATCCGTAGAATTCGATCTCACAGGCGCGGGATGGAGCAGCCTGGTAGCTCGTCGGGCTCATAACCCGAAGGTCGTCGGTTCAAATCCGGCTCCCGCAACCAGATTCGAGAAAAGGCCACTGTTAACGCAGTGGCCTTTTTCTTTGGCCTTTAAAAAGGTCACAGCTAGAAAAATCAGCTAAATCAATAACTAACGCTTGACACCCCAGGCTTAAGCTGTAGAATTCGATTCCACAGGCGCGGGATGGAGCAGCCTGGTAGCTCGTCGGGCTCATAACCCGAAGGTCGTCGGTTCAAATCCGGCTCCCGCAACCAGATTCGAGAAGAGGCCACTGTTAACACAGTGGCCTTTTTCTTTGCTCTGAAAAAAGCATCGCTGAAATAATTTAGCTGAATCAACAGTTAGTGCTTGACCGGCAAGTTCAAAGCTGTAGAATGCGCCCCTCTGACGCGGGATGGAGCAGTCTGGTAGCTCGTCGGGCTCATAACCCGAAGGTCGTCGGTTCAAATCCGGCTCCCGCAACCATATTCGTCAGAACAAACCCCGCCTGTGTAACAGCAGCGCGGGGTTTGTTGCTTTTCGTCGCGTGAAAACCCTTTCATATTCAGCCAATCCCCGGGTTTGAAAGCTCGTCTTCTGGATGAACTATCTTTAACCGTGCCGGGCGGCTGAAAGTCACGTTGCCCGGAGTAATATCTGGATACGTTTCCAAAGGGACTTTCACTTGGCCGCACCTTCCCCCTGCCTCGCGCTGCATGCCCGGGGTAACCCATGACCTCCCATAACCCAGAACCCCAGGCACCTCTCGCCTCGGCGTTGCCTGCGGCTGCGCAGCGGCTGCCCTGGCTGGAGCGGCTGAGCCGCTACCGCCAACCCATCGGCCTCGGCGTGACCCTGGTGCTGTTCGCCATGGCGCTGATTGCCTGCCGCCACCTGCTGAGCGAGCTGGACATCTATGCGCTGCACGACGCCATGCTCAGCGTACCGGCCCAATCACTGCTCGGCGCCTTGCTGGCTGCAATCGTCGGGTTTGTGATCCTGTTGGGTTACGAATGGTCGGCCAGCCGCTATGCCGCCGTGAAGTTGCCCGCACGAACACTCTTGCTCGGTGGCTTCAGCGCGTTCGCCATCGGCAACGCGATTGGCCTGTCGATGCTCTCTGGCGGCTCGGTGCGCTATCGCCTGTATGCTCGCCAAGGGCTGGGCGCCGCCGAAGTCGCACGCATGACAGTGTTTGCCAGCCTCTCGCTGGGCTGCGCCCTCCCCCCATTGGCGGCTTTGGCCACCTTGAGCAACCTGCCGGCGGCAGCTGCCGCCTTGCGCCTGCCCGCCAGTGTACTGGCCGGAGTCGCCATGGCCGTGCTGGCCCTGACCGCCGTGCTGGTTGTCGGGCTGTATCGCCGACGTGTCGCAGATCAGCCACTGGCGGACAGCCTGCTGGTGCAACTCGGTCGGCGTACCTTGCGCCTGCCCGGCGCGCGCCTGGCCGCTTTGCAACTGCTCATCACCGCACTGGACGTCGCCGCCGCCGCTACCGTGCTCTACCTACTGCTGCCAGAAGCCCCACCGTTCGGCGCATTTGTCCTGGTCTACCTGCTGGCCCTGGCCGCAGGCGTGCTCAGCCATGTGCCAGGTGGTGTCGGGGTGTTCGAGGCGATCCTGCTGGCCGCCTTCGCCGACCAGCTTGGCGCAGCACCGCTGGCCGCCGCGCTGCTGCTGTACCGCTTGATCTACGTGGTGCTGCCTTTGCTGCTGGCTTGCGTGCTGCTGCTGGCCAATGAAGCAAAGCGCCTGCTGTTTGCCCAACAGGCTATCAAGGCTGCATCGGGCCTGGCCGCGCCTATCCTGGCGATTCTGGTGTTTCTTTCCGGGGTGGTGCTGCTGTTTTCGGGCGCTACGCCCGAGATCGACACCCGTCTTGAGCACATGGGCTTCCTGGTGCCGCACCGCCTGATCGATGCTTCGCACTTCGGTGCCAGCCTGATCGGTGTGCTCTGCCTGTTGCTCGCCCAAGGCTTGCGTCGGCGCCTGTCTGCGGCCTGGTTGCTGACCACGGTGCTGCTGCTGGTTGGCGCGCTGCTGTCGCTGCTCAAAGGCTTCGACTGGGAAGAAGCCAGCCTGCTGATCTTTACCGCCGCCCTGCTCGCCCTGTTCCGCCGCTCGTTCTACCGCCCAAGCCGGCTGCTGGAGCTGCCGTTCTCCCCGGTATACCTGGTGGCCAGCGCCTGCGTGGTCGGTGCGTCGGTGTGGCTGCTGCTGTTCGCCTACCAGGACGTCCCCTACAGCCATCAACTGTGGTGGCAGTTCACCCTCGACGCTGACGCCCCACGCGGCCTGCGCGCGGCCATGGGCAGCGCGGTACTGTTGGTGATCGTCGCACTAACGTGGCTGTTGCGTACCGCCCGCCCGGTCATCCACCTGCCCGACGACGAGGAATTGCAGCGCGCCAACCGCATCCTGCTGGCTTCCGAACAACCCGACGGCGGCCTGGCGCTTACCGGCGACAAGGCCCTGCTGTTCCACCCGAATGACAATGCCTTCCTCATGTACGCCCGGCGCGGCCGCAGCCTGGTGGCGCTGTACGACCCGATCGGCCCGGCCCAGGAACGTGCCGAGATGATCTGGCAGTTCCGCGACCTGTGCGACTTGCACCACGCCCGCCCAGTGTTCTACCAGGTGCGCGCGGAGAACCTGCCGTTCTACATGGACATCGGCCTGACCGCGCTCAAGCTCGGCGAGGAAGCCCGGGTCGACTTGCGCCGCTTCGACCTCGAAGCCAAGGGCAAGGAAATGAAAGACCTGCGCTACACCTGGAACCGCGGCGGCCGCGATGGCCTGAGCCTGGAGATCCACGAACCCGGCCATGCGCCCCTGGCCGAGCTCAAGGAAATCTCAGACGCCTGGCTGGGTGGCAAGAACGTGCGCGAAAAAGGCTTTTCGCTGGGGCGCTTCAGCCCCGAGTACCTGCAGCATTTTCGCATCGCCCTGATCCGCTTCCAAGGCCAACCGGTGGCCTTTGCCAACCTGCTGGAAACCCACGGCAACGAACTGGCCAGCCTCGACCTGATGCGCGCCCACCCGCAGGCGCCGAAGCTGACCATGGAATTCATGATGATCGGCCTGATCCTGCACTACAAAAGCCATGACTATGGCCGCTTCAGCTTAGGCATGGTCCCGCTTTCCGGCCTGCAGCCACGGCGCGGCGCGCCCTTGACCCAACGCCTGGGCTCGATGGTATTCCGCCGCGGCGAACAGCTTTACAACTTCCAGGGCCTGCGGCGCTTCAAGGACAAGTTCCAGCCGGACTGGGAACCCCGTTACATGGCCGTGCCCGCCGGGCTAGACCCGCTGGTTGCTCTGGCTGACACCGCCGCCCTGATTGCAGGCGGCCTGACTGGATTGGTGAAACGTTGATGATCCGACGCTATTGGCTGTACGTACTGATACCCCTGATCCTGGCGGCACTCGCCGGGGCCGCTGGCTTCTGGCTGTGGGCCCGCCCAGCCCCCGAGGCACGCCTGGAGCAACTGGCCCTCAACGACACCCGCATTACCCGCGTCACCCCCGGTGTGCATGCCAAGGCCCGGGTCGCCATCGGCGTGCCCCAGGACCAGGCCCTGACCGACAAGCAGCTGCTGGACCTGAGCCAGGCCGCAGAGGCCCAACTGGTGCAGGTCATCCTGCCGCCAGGCGACTGCAGCAAGCAGCAGCAGGCGATGGACCAGGCGCTGGGCCAGTTGGCCGAGAAGCCGACACTGGTCGCCGGCATCGGCCCGGGCGCCGTCCAGGCCTGGCGCTGGCTGGCGGCACAGACGGACGACAAGGCCCGCGCCATCTCCGTCGACTTCAATGTCGAGCAGCCCGGCTGCACCGCCGCCCTGCCGAAGACCGCCGCCCATGGTCACTGGAACGTCGCCTGGAACGACAACCCGGATGACGCCAGCGCTGCATTCGTGCGTGACCAGGCCAATGCCGAAACCAGCATCAGCGACTACGACATCCACCTGCCGCAAGTGCTCAAGGCGCAGCTGACCCAGGCGCTGGTAGGCCGCGACGGCAACGCGCTGGCCATCCCTGTGGTGGAAGTGCCGGCTGGGCAGACCACCGATACCGTCACGCTGTTCCTGTCCGGTGATGGTGGCTGGCGCGACCTGGACCGCGACGTGGCGGGTGAAATGGCCAAGCTCGGTTACCCGGTGGTCGGCATCGATACCCTGCGTTACTACTGGCAGCACAAGACGCCTGAGCAAAGTGCCGCCGACCTGTCGGAACTGATGCAGCATTACCGTCAGAAATGGGGCACCAAGCGCTTTGTGCTGACCGGCTATTCGTTCGGTGCCGACGTGCTGCCAGCCATCTACAACCGCCTGCCGGCCGAAGACCAGCAGCGTATCGACGCCGTGATGCTGCTGGCCTTCGCCCGCAGCGGCAGCTTCGAGATCGAAGTCGAGGGCTGGCTGGGCAAGGAAGGCCAAGAGGCGCCGACCGGGCCGGAAATGGCCAGGCTGCCGGCCTCCAAGGTGGTGTGCGTGTATGGCGTGGAAGAGACCGATGAAAGCGGTTGCACCGACAAGACTGCCGTGGGCGAACGCATGAAGCTGCCAGGTGGGCACCACTTCGACGAGAACTACCCAGCGCTGGCCAAGCGCTTGATTGGCGAGATCGAAACGCGCCAGGGCAAGTCCAGCGTGGCGGAGCAGAACTGAGGTAAACCAGGGGCCGCTATGCGGCCCCTTTGCTTTCAGATCTCGACCTGCGTCCCCAGCTCGATCACCCGGTTGAGCGGCAGGTTGAAGAAACGCAAGTTACCGTTGGCATTCTTCAGCAAGAAGGCAAACAGGTTGCCCCGCCAGCGCGACATGCCCTCCAGCCGTGACGCGATCACCGTTTCACGGCTCAGGAAGTAGGTTGTACGCATCGGGCTGAAATCCAGTGCGTCCAGGTGGCACAACTTCAGCGCCGCCGGCACGTCCGGCTCATCCATGAAGCCAAAGTGCAGCAACACGCGGAAGAAGCCGTCACCATAGGCCTCCACCTCGAAGCGCTCCTGCTCCGGCACCCGTGGCCGGTCTTCACTGACTACCGTCAGCAGCACCACCTGGCTGTGCAGCACCTGGTTATGCAGCATGTTGTGCAGCAACGCATGGGGCACTGCATCCGGCCGCGCAGTGAGGAACACCGCAGTGCCTTCGACCCGGTGCGGCGGCTGTACGCGAATGCTACTGATGAACACCGGCAACGGCAGCCCGCCTTCATCTATGCGCTCGACGAGGATCTGCTTGCCGCGCTTCCAGGTGCTCATCAGCAGGAACAGCACACCGCCTGCCAGCACGGGGAAGGCCCCGCCTTGCACGATTTTCGGCACGTTGGCGGCAAAGAACAGCCCGTCGACGAAAAGGAAGCCCAGCAGGATCGGCACCGCCAGCACCGGCGGCCACTTCCACAGCAGCAACATCACCGCCGACACCAGAACGGTGGTCATCAGCATGGTGCCGGTGACCGCCACGCCATAGGCCGCGGCCAGCGCACCGGACGATTCGAAGCCGATCACCAGCAGCACCACGCCGACCATCAGCGCCCAGTTCACCGCCGCGATGTAGATCTGCCCCTGCTCGTCGCTGGAGGTGTGCTGGATCTGCATGCGCGGGATGTAGCCCAGCTGGATGGCCTGGCGGGTCAGGGAGAAGGCCCCGGAAATCACCGCCTGCGAGGCAATCACCGTGGCCATGGTCGCCAGCCCCACCAGCGGCAGCAACGCCCAGCCCGGCGCCAGCAGGTAGAACGGGTTGCGCGCGGCATCGGGGTTTTGCAGCAGGATCGCGCCCTGGCCGAAATAGTTGAGCACCAGCGCCGGCAGCACCAGGGCGAACCAGGCGCGGGCGATCGGCTTGCGGCCGAAATGGCCCATGTCGGCGTACAGCGCCTCGGCACCGGTCAAGGCCAGCACCACCGCGCCAAGAATGGCCACCCCCATGCCTGGGTGGACGATGAAGAAGTTCACCGCCCAGCCCGGGTTGAAGGCCTTGAGCACTTCCGGGCTCTGCGAGATGCCATGCACGCCCAGCGCGCCCAGCACCACGAACCAGGTGACCATGATCGGGCCGAACAGCTTGCCGATCTTCTCGGTGCCATGTTTTTGCACCAGGAACAGCGCCACCAGCACCACCAGCGAAATCGGCACCACCCAGTGGTCGATGCCATCGAACGCCAGCCCCATGCCCTCTACGGCCGACAACACCGACACCGCCGGGGTGATCATGCTGTCGCCATAGAACAGCGAAGCGCCGATCAGCCCGCTGACGACCATCAGCGTGCGCAACCGTGGGTAGGCCGCCGTGGCCCGCCGCGCCAGCGCGGTGAGTGCCATGGTGCCGCCCTCGCCCTGGTTGTCGGCGCGCAGGATGAACATCACGTACTTGAACGACACCACCCACAACAGCGACCAGAGGATCAGCGAGAGTATCCCCAGCACGCCATCATGGTTGACCGGCACCCCGTAACCGCCGCTGAAGACTTCCTTGAGGGTATACAGCGGGCTGGTACCGATATCGCCATAGACCACCCCAACAGCTGCCACCAGCAGGCTCAGCGACCTTCCCGCCCCCTGCCCGCCCTCGGCGTGACTGCTTGCCTGAACCATCGACCACTCCCGCAAACGGCCATCGAGGCCGGTAGAATTTACCCCCGCGCCGGGGCATCGCAGCTACCCGGGCGCAACGGCGCGAAGCATAGCGCAGCGTTCGTCGCATTTGTGCTGGTCAAGCGACCTTGCGCTCGCTAGAATTGCGCACTTTTTGATCAGAGGCGCCAAAAAGCGCCCGTCAAGTTCGCCGCCGTTTCCGGCCGGGCGACCTGCATTCAATACCGAGGTTAGTCATGTCCACCACTCCCGCCACCCCCAAGGTAGGATTCGTAAGCCTGGGTTGCCCAAAAGCCCTGGTCGATTCCGAGCGCATTCTGACCCAGCTGCGCATGGAAGGTTATGAAGTCGTGCCCACCTACGAGGACGCCGACGTGGTGGTGGTCAACACCTGCGGCTTCATCGACAGCGCCAAGGCCGAATCGCTGGAAGTGATCGGCGAAGCGATCAAGGAAAACGGCAAGGTCATCGTCACCGGTTGCATGGGTGTCGAAGAAGGCAGCATCCGCGACGTGCACCCGAGCGTGCTGTCGGTCACCGGCCCGCAGCAGTACGAGCAGGTGGTCAACGCCGTGCATGAAGTGGTACCGCCACGCAAGGACCACAACCCGCTGATCGACCTGGTGCCGCCACAGGGCGTCAAGCTGACCCCGCGCCACTACGCCTACCTGAAGATTTCCGAAGGCTGCAACCACAGCTGCAGCTTCTGCATCATCCCGTCGATGCGCGGCAAGCTGGTCAGCCGCCCGGTCGGTGAAGTGCTGAGCGAGGCCGAGCGCCTGGTCAAGGCCGGCGTCAAGGAGATCCTGGTGATTTCCCAGGACACCAGCGCCTACGGTGTCGACGTCAAGTACAAGACCGACTTCTGGAACGGTCGCCCGGTCAAGACCCGCATGCTCGAGCTGTGCGAAGCGCTGAGCAGCCTGGGCGCCTGGGTGCGCCTGCACTACGTCTACCCGTACCCGAACGTCGACGACGTGATCCCGCTGATGGCCGCCGGCAAGATCCTGCCGTACCTGGACATCCCGTTCCAGCACGCCAGCCCGAAAGTGCTCAAGTCGATGAAGCGCCCGGCCTTCGAAGACCGCACCCTGGCGCGCATCAAGAACTGGCGCGAGCAGTGCCCGGAACTGGTGATCCGTTCGACCTTCATCGTCGGCTTCCCGGGCGAAACCGAAGAAGACTTCCAGTACCTGCTGGACTGGCTGACCGAAGCCCAGCTCGACCGCGTCGGCTGCTTCCAGTACTCGCCGGTCGAAGGCGCCCCGGCCAACGACCTGGGCCTCGAAGAAGTGCCGGATGACGTCAAGCAGGCGCGCTGGGACCGCTTCATGGCCCACCAGCAGGCCATCAGCAGCGCGCGCCTGCAACTGCGCATCGGCAAGGAAATCGAAGTGCTGATCGACGAAGTCGAAGAGCAGGGCTCGGTGGGCCGCAGCTTCTTCGATGCCCCGGAAATCGACGGCAGCGTGTTCATCGATGGCGACCACGGCTTCAAGCCGGGCGACAAGGTCCGTTGCCGAGTGGTCGATGCCGACGAGTACGACATGTGGGCCGAGCCTGTCTGAGGCCAAGTTGACATGAACAAGCCCCGCCCACTGGCGGGGCTTTTTTTTGCATCTATGGTTTCTCCATGACCCTGGAGGAATTTCGCAATGCAGGCGGCACTGACACTACAGACCCCACGCTTGAGCGACTACCCGGAACTGATGCAAGTCTGGGAAGACTCGGTGCGCGCGACCCACGACTTTCTGCCGGACGCCTATATCCTGCTGTTGCGCGAGCATGTTCTGGCCCAGTACCTGGACGCGGTGATGCTGGTCTGCTGCAAGGACCGCGGACGCATCTGCGGTTTCGCCGGCGTGGCCAATGGCAGTGTGCACATGCTGTTCGTCGCAGCGGCCTGGCGTGGCCGAGGGGTTGGCAAGCGCTTGCTGCACTATGCGGTGAACGAACTCAATGCCGAGCGGCTGGACGTCAACGAACAGAACCCCCAGGCCTTGGGATTCTATCTGCATGAGGGGTTCGAAGTAGTTGGACGGTCAGAGACCGATGGCCTGGGGCAGCCTTATCCACTGCTGCATATGCAACGAATACGGGGCCATCGGACACTATCAGAGTCTACTCGGAATGACCATTTCGAGTAGGGTCCTGATTCCTGTCACTCTACCCTCCCCTGAGGCCCTTTGACTTCAATACTCCCCGTGTAGGTCGGCCAATCAACAAGCAGCGACAGAGGACGCCAATCGTGCACTCGATCACCGCCTCAATAGGTTAATCGCCAGGTGAACAATAGGTGACTCGGGTGTTAAATGACCCGCCTTACAATGCCAAAAGCTGATCTGCAAATTTTTCCGTTTGAGATCGATCTCCGCTCAATCCAATGGCGACAGGGGCCGTTACCCCAGGTCAGTTGCTTGAGCGGGCCGAACGGCATGTAGCTGATCTGGCTGGCCAGGTCGCTGCTGGTGCCGCCGTCGAGCGCCAGGGTCACGCGTTCGACCTGGCTCGCGGCGTTGCGCAGGTAACCTACTTTGACCGTGCCGGGATAATCGATGCCCATCAGGTTGTCGGCAGCGTCGTATCGGTAGGCCACGCGCTCGGACAATGTGTGGCCGTTGAGGCTCAGGCTGCGCACCTGCTCGATCAGGTTGCCACGCGCGTCGTAGCGGTAAACCAGGCTGCCCGAGCTGTCCTCGATGGAGGTCAGCCGGCTGATGCCGTAGTTGCCGTTGTCCTGACTGTCGTAAGCGCGACGCTCGTTCAGTGACGGCGTGGCAGGATAGCGGCGCTCGATCAGGCGATCGAGGGCGTCGTAGCGGTACTCCACCACCACCCCGCGGGCGTCGGTGCGCTTGACGATGTTACCGGCGGCATCGTATTCGAACGTGGTGGTGCCGCTGTCCGGGCTGATGCGCTTGGCCAGATTGCCCAAGCCATCGTACTGGTAGCGGGTGGTGACACCGCGCGGATCCTGCACTTCGGTCAGGCGATCAAACGCGTCATAACGCGTCTGGGTGATGCCATTCAGGGCATCTTTTCGGGTGATCTGGCGATCGAGTTCGTCGAACGTCCCACTGCTGCTGAACTGCCGCGCATTGGTGATGCCGACGGGGTTGTCGTTGAGGTCGTAGCGGTACTGGCTGACCTGGCCAGCGGCGCCGACGGCACGCAGCAGACGGCCCAGTTCGTCATAGGCCCACTTCTGCTGACGAACGATGACTTCATCGGCATCCTCGATGCGCAAGGCGGTGCGATTGCCCATGCTGTCGTAGTCATACTCGACCGAGCTACCGTCACCGCGTACCACCTTGCTCAGCTTGCCGTCGCTGTTGTACTCGAAAACCGCCGTACTACCTGCAGTGGATATGGATACCAGTGGGTGCTCCACGCCGGCATAAACCAGCTCGCTGACCACGCCATTGGCGTCGGTGATGCTGCGCGGTTTGCCCCGCTCATCGTAGTCGGCGAACTGGATCGCTTGCCCGAGCGCGTTGGTCAGCCGGGTAAGATTACCCTTGGCGTCATAGCCGTAGCGAGTGACGTCCTCGACGTCGGTACGCGGCCCGTCTTCTTGTAAAGCGAGCGTTCAGACGCGTGCTGCCTGTAGCTGGCAGGCCCGTCGTCACGGTCTATGGAGTTTCCCCTTTTCGTGCATTCACACGTCCCGGGGCTGTCTGTAACAACGTCAAAAGGGCGTATCTGACATTTATTCCCATCATCAACCCGCTCCAGGCAGGTACAATGAGGTCTTTCCCTGCCTTGCGAATTGCCCGCCATGTCCGAACCCGTCCGCCTGTCCAAACGCCTCATCGAGCAGCTCGGCTGCTCCCGCCGCGAGGCCGAGCTCTATATCGAAGGGGGCTGGGTGACGGTCGATGGCGTTGTGGTCGAGCAGCCTCAGTTCAAAGTCGAGAACCAGGCTGTAGAACTGCTGCCGGGCGCCAGCGCCGAGGCACTGGAGCCGGTGACCCTGCTGCTCAACCAGCCGGCCGGCGTCGATATCGACACGGCCCGCGACAGCATGAACATGGCCAACCTCAGCGATGCACATCGCGAAGGCGTGCGCCCTCTGCACGGGCATTTCGCCCGGCTGACCTGCTCCGCGCCGCTTGAGCGCGGTGCCAGCGGCCTTCAGGTGTTCACTCAGGACTGGAAGGTGACCCGCAAGATCGAAGCCGACCTGCGCAAACTGGAACAGGAATACATCATCGAAGTGCGCGGCGAGACCACGCCCCAGGCGCTGGAACGCCTGGCGCGCGGGGCGACCCGTAATGACCGGGAACTGCCCAAGGCCAAGGCCAGCTGGCAGAACGAGACCCACCTGCGCCTGGCCCTGAAAAACCCGCAACCGGGGCAGATTTCCGAGATATGCGCCTACCTGCGCCTGGAAGTGCTCAGCATGCGCCGCATTCGCCTGGGCGGTGTGTCCATGGGCAAGCTGCCCCTGGGCCAGTGGCGCTACCTGGCGGGCACCGAACGTTTCTAAGCTATGCGCCACGCTGCGGCGTGGCTTCTGAACAGGATTTTGCAGCAATGAACCACAATGATGTCCTGCGCAGCCTGCGCTACATGCTCAAGGTGAACGACGCCAAGATGGCCGAGATCATCGCGCTGTCGGGCCTGGAGGTTAACCCGGTGGTGCTCGCCACCTATCTGAAAAAAGAAGACGAGCCGGGCTTCGTGCGTTGCCCCGAGCGGGTCATGGCGCATTTTCTCGACGGCCTGGTTACCTACCGTCGCGGCAAGGATGACAGCCGTGCGCCCCAGCCCGTCGAATTGCCGGTGACCAACAACACCGTGCTGAAGAAGCTGCGTGTGGCCTTCGAGCTCAAGGAAGACGACCTGCATGCGATCCTCAAATCGGTCAACTTTCCGGTGTCCAAGCCTGAACTCAGTGCCCTGTTCCGCAAGGTGGGCCACGACAACTACCGGCCTTGTGGCGACCAGTTGCTGCGCAACTTCCTCAAGGGCCTGACCCTGCGCGTGCGCGGCTGAGTGGCGATGCAGCATACGGTTTCGCCTGTCGGCATCGTGCGCTCCTGCTTCAAGGAGAAGTTCGCCATCCCGCGCCAGCCACAGCTGGCGCCGGCAGCACGCGGGGTGTTGGAGCTATTGCCACCGTATGACCAGGGCGAGGCCGTGGCAGGCCTGGAGCAGGTCAGCCACGTGTGGCTGCTGTTCCTGTTCCACCAGGCACTGGAAGACAAACCCCGCCTGAAGGTGCGCCCGCCGCGCCTGGGCGGCAACAAGAGCATGGGCGTGTTCGCCACGCGCGCGACCCATCGGCCAAACGGCATCGGCCAGTCGGTGGTACGCCTGGAAGGCGTGGAGCCGGGGCGGCTGCTGCTGTCCGGGATCGACCTACTTGATGGCACGCCGGTGCTGGATATCAAGCCCTACGTGCCTTACGCCGACAGCATCGCCGGGGCCAGTAACCTGATGGCCAGCGATGCGCCTGAGGCCATTGCCGTGCAATGGGCGCAAAGCGCCCTGCCCCAGGCCCACGAGCATGCGTTGCGCCTGGGCGAGCCACTGGTGGAACTGATCGAGCAGTGCCTGGCGCAGGACCCGCGGCCGGCCTACCAGGTGCCGCCGCCGGAGCGGGTGTATGGGGTGAAGTTCTGGGATGTACAGGTCAGGTGGCACTACCCGCAGCCGGATGTGATCCGGGTGCTTGAGGTTGTAGCCGACTGACAGCGCAAAGGCTGCAGGCATAAAAAAACGCAGACCTCGGTCTGCGTTTTTTTCGTTACCGCTGTTCGCCTTACTTCTCGACGAAAGCGCGCTCGATCAGGTAGTCACCTGGCTCACGCATACGGGCGGAGACTTTCAGGCCGAAGCTGTCGAGCACTTCGCTGGTCTCGTCGAGCATGCTCGGGCTGCCGCAGATCATCGCACGGTCGTCCTGCGGGTTGATCGGTGGCAGGCCGATGTCGCTGAACAGCTTGCCGCTGCGCATCAGGTCAGTCAGGCGGCCCTGGTTCTCGAACGGCTCGCGGGTCACGGTCGGGTAGTAGATCAGCTTGTCACGTACCGCCTCGCCGAAGAACTCGTTCTGCGGCAGGTGCTCGGTGATGAACTCGCGGTAGGCCACTTCGTTCACGTAACGCACGCCGTGCACCAGGATCACTTTTTCGAAGCGCTCGTAGGTTTCCGGGTCCTGGATGACGCTCATGAACGGCGCCAGGCCAGTGCCGGTGCTCAGCAGGTACAGGTGCTTGCCCGGGTTCAGGTCATCGAGCACCAGCGTGCCGGTAGGCTTCTTGCTGATGATGATCTCGTCGCCTTCCTTCAGGTGCTGCAACTGGGAAGTCAGCGGGCCGTCGGGCACCTTGATGCTGAAGAACTCCAGGTGCTCTTCCCAGTTCGGCGAGGCGATGGAATAGGCGCGCATGAGCGGACGGCCGCTTTCCTGCTGCAGGCCGATCATCACGAACTGACCGTTCTCGAAGCGCAGGCCCGGGTCGCGGGTGCACTTGAAGCTGAACAGGGTGTCGTTCCAGTGATGCACACTGAGGACACGTTCGTGGTTCATGTTGCTCATCGATGGGGCTCCTGAAGAAAACGCAGCGCGCAAAGCGCACAGTTGCGCAATAGTTTAGGGGCAGCGACAATATCTGTTAACTGAATTATCAAGATATGTGTTATCGGTTATATAGATATGCGATTCACACTCCGTCAGCTACAGGTCTTCGTCGCCGTGGCCCAGCATCAGAGCGTCTCTCGGGCCGCCAGCCTGCTGGCCCTGTCGCAGTCGGCCGCGAGCACGTCCATCACCGAACTGGAGCGCCAATCGAGCTGCCAGCTGTTCGACCGTGCGGGCAAGCGCCTGGCCCTCAACGCCTTGGGCCATCAACTGTTGCCGCAAGCGGTCGCGCTGCTCGACCAGGCCAAGGAAATCGAAGACCTGCTCAACGGCAAGTCGGGGTTTGGCTCACTGGCCGTCGGCGCCACGCTGACCATCGGCAACTACCTGGCCACCTTGCTGATCGGCAGTTTCATGCAGGTGCACCCGGAGAGCCAGGTAAAGCTGCACGTGCAGAACACTGCCCATATCGTGCATCAGGTGGCGCAGTACGAAATTGATCTGGGTCTAATCGAAGGCGATTGCAACCACCCGGACCTGGAGGTACAGCCCTGGGTCGAGGACGAACTGGTGGTGTTCTGCGCGCCACAGCACCCGCTTGCCAAGCTGGGCCGTGCAAACATTGAAAGCTTGTCGCAGGAAGCCTGGATCCTTCGCGAGCAAGGCTCCGGCACGCGCCTGACCTTCGACCAGGCCATGCGGCATCATCGCGCCAACCTGAACATTCGCCTCGAGCTGGAACACACCGAAGCGATCAAACGCGCCGTGGAGTCCGGCCTGGGCATAGGCTGCATCTCGCGCCTGGCCCTGCGCGATGCCTTCCGCCGTGGGAGCCTAGTACCGGTCGAGACGCCGGAGCTCGACCTGATGCGCCAGTTCTACTTCATCTGGCACAAGCAGAAATACCAGACCTCGGCCATGCGCGAGTTTCTCGAGCTATGCCGCAACTTCACCGCGGGCTTCACCCGCAGTGATGAGATTGTGCTACCGCCGATCGCTTAAAGCAGAATCACGCCCCAGACCAGCGCCACCATGGTCAATGCCACCAGCTGCGCAGCACTGCCCATGTCTTTGGCATTTTTTGACAGCGGGTGGCGTTCGAGCGAAATACGGTCGATGGCCGCCTCCACCGCCGAGTTGAACAGCTCGACGATCAGGCCCAGCAGGCACACGGCGATCATGATGGCCCGCTCTGCGCGGCTGACCGGCAGCCAGAAGGCAATCGGAATCAGCAGTACGTTGAGCAGCACCAGTTGCCGGAAAGCAGCTTCGCCCTTGAAGGCAGCGCGCAGGCCGTCCAGCGAATAGCCGGCGGCGTTGAAGATACGTTTGAGGCCGGTCTGGCCTTTGAATGGCGACATGTGTGTCACTTCACCGATGAAAGGCCAGCAGACTAGTCCAAAACGGGTCAAAAAAGCGTGAAGGCGCAGGCAGTTAGGTGCTCGCAACCGATTCAAGTTGTTGCAGCAGCAGGGCTGCCTGGGTACGCGTGCGCACGCCCAGCTTGCGGAAGATTGCCGTCACGTGGGCCTTGATGGTCGCTTCCGACACACTCAGCTCGTAGGCGATCTGTTTGTTCAGCAGGCCTTCGCAGACCATGGTCAGCACGCGGAACTGCTGGGGCGTAAGGCTGGCCAGGCCTTCGCTGGCGGCTTTGGCTTCGGCCGAGACATCGACCTTCTCAAACGCCTGCGGGGGCCACCAGACTTCGCCATCGAGCACCTTGCGCACTGCATCCTGAATCACTTCCAGCCCGCTGGACTTGGGAATGAAGCCACTGGCGCCAAACTCGCGGGACTTGACCACGACGGCCGCCTCTTCCTGGGCCGAGACCATCACCACCGGGATCTGCGGGTACTGGCCACGCAACAGGACCAGGCCGGAGAAGCCATAGGCGCCCGGCATGTTCAGGTCCAGCAGGACCAGGTCCCAGTCGGCTTTTTCGCTCAGCCGGGTTTCCAGTTCGGCGATGCTCGCCACTTCAACCAGGCGGACATCCGCGCCCAGGCAGAGGGTAACGGCTTGGCGCAACGCGCCACGAAACAGCGGGTGGTCATCGGCAATCAGGATTTCGTAAGTGGCCATCGATCTAAGGATCCTGTTCTGTGCCAGGCGCTTGCGGGGGAGTGAACGCGCCTGGCGGGGAATCGGCGCCGAGGGTTGCCGAGTACGGTCGGGGCATACAGCCAATCGCCCTGCCGTCTCGCCCTGCCCTGGCTGCCAGCTCCGTCATTATGAACCAAAGCGGGGTTTGTGCCCCTTGGACTATAGGAAGGTATGCAAACGCTGGTGGGTATCGTCCTGTTCGTCCAGCGGCAGGCGACGCTTGCCACTGAGGTAATGCAGGCTGAACACATCCAGGTACGCATCCAGCGCCTGGGAGGCCTGGCTGTCGCCGGCCAGGTCGAGGCACATGGCGGCGACTTCCGCCGTGCAGAAGTGGTCGTCGCGCTTTGAACGGCGCAGCCGATAGCGCGACATCTGCTCGGCCTGCAGGCTCAACACCGGGAAGCGCTCAAGATACGGGCTCTTGCGGAACATTTTGCGGGCTTCGGTCCAGGTTGCATCCAGCAGGATGAACAACGGCCGCTTGCCCGGCTCGCGGACGACCTCGCTGACCACCCGCTCCTGCGCGACGAATTCGCCGGGGAAAACGATGTAGGGCTGCCACTGGGGGTCGGCGAGCAACGCCAGCAAACCTTCGTCCACCGACGTGCGCAACCAGCCAAAGGCCGAGGTGTCCTCGATCAAGTCGGCAATCAGCCAGCCGGTGTTGGTCGGCTTGAGTGGCTCGGTGTCATGCATCAACAGGCAAACGCCGGAATCTGCCTGCACCCTGGGCTTCCAGGCACACAGGCAATGGGTGGCGATGACCCGGCAGTCAGGGCAGCGCTCGGCGCGTGAGCCACGGGCAATGAACGGCTTGTTGCTGCGGGCCAGGCGTTCGGCGCGCAAGCGCGCTACCGCGTGGCTCATGCTGGCAAGCCTCGGGACAGGTTGTGACTGGACACTGCGATAACTCGGCGAAAACAAACCGCCAGTCTACCAGAGCGGGCGTCATTTGCCGTGCAGGCGGACGGCCTGGTCCCTTATAATCTGCACTTTGGCGGCCGCGAAGTTGCACGTGATGATGCGGGCAAGATGGAACGCCCGCCGTCAGCGCATGTCAAAGCGCCAGTCATCGAACCAGGAGAGATTCATGCTGCGTCTTATCGTCCCGACCCTGAGCCTGTTGCTCACCCTGCCACTGGCAGCCCAGGCGGCCTCCAAGCAGGAGTTCGAGCTGAACAAGACACTGCAGAAGGTCGCCAAGGAAAGCAGCGTCGGCACCCCACGCGCCATCAACGAAGACATCCTCGACCAGGGTTATACCGTTGAAGGCAAGGCGCTGGTCAATCATCTGAGCGTGCGTGCCGAGCATGCTGCGCGCATGCAGGGCAACCCGGAGCAGGTTCGCAGCCAATTGGGTGACAGTGTATGCCGTAACAGCGGCTTCCGTAACCTGATGTCCAAAGGTGCCGTGATGGTCTATCGCTTCACCGTCTACAAGACCAACCAGCCGGTCATGGACCAGGCCTTCGATGCTGCCAGCTGCACCGCCGGCAACAAGAAAAAGTGATCAGCTGACCCGCTCATCCTCTGCGCGTCGCGGCTCTTCGTCGGCGCGCATCTCCGCCAGCAGCGCCTTCAGGTAGGGCGACTGGCATTCCAGCGCCGCCAACCGCCGCCGACACTCCGCCTCCAGGCTCACATGGTGAACCTGCGCCGCATTTTCCAGCTGCTGATACAGCTGCCGGTCTACTTCGATGACCAAGCGATGCATACCGCCACCTCCTGCATCGACACACTCGCTTCTCCAGTTAACCAAACCTTCGCCCGCAACGGCCGTACGCCGACGAGTGGCCACCCCGATGCCGTCGGCACGAATGGGCACAAGGGTCTAGATTGATAGCGAAGGCCGAAAAAACAACAAGATGAACTTACGCAACTGCACCATGGCCTTGAAGGCCTACTGCAATGCTCGGGATGCACACTCGAGCCAGAGCAGCCAGCGACGCACGTAGTGTCGCGGCCGAACCAGGCCATCGGTTCGGTCAGAGGTTTTGCTGCAGAAGGAGACGTTGAATGCCTTACCAATCCAATGAGTCTTTGTTCAATCACTTCAGGGACAGCGGTATCGACCTGAGCAAGATCGACCAACAACTGCAGCTGGTAGCGCCGGACAGCCCCAACCTGCCGCTGTACCGCGACATGATGCTGACCATCCTGCGCATGGCCCACGACGACAGTGACCGCTGGAGCGCCAAGATCACCTTGCAGGCCCTCCGTGAACTGGACCAATCCTTCCGTACCCTGCAACGCTACAAGGGGCGGCGCAAGGTCACCGTATTCGGTTCGGCACGCACACCACTGGAACACCCGATGTATGCGCTGGCGCGTGAGCTGGGCGCCACACTGGCCCGCTCCGACCTGATGGTCATTACCGGCGCCGGCGGCGGCATCATGGCGGCCGCACACGAAGGCGCTGGCAGCGACCACAGCCTGGGTTTCAACATCACCCTGCCCTTCGAGCAGCATGCCAACCCCACGGTGGACGGCACCGACAAACTGCTGCCCTTCCACTTCTTTTTCATCCGCAAGCTGTTCTTCGTCAAGGAGGCGGACGGCCTGGTGCTCTGCCCAGGTGGCTTCGGCACGCTGGACGAGGCGCTGGAAGTGCTGACGCTGATCCAGACGGGCAAAAGCCCGTTGGTACCGGTGGTGCTGCTGGACTCACCGGGCGGCAGCTTCTGGCGCGACTGCCTGGATTTCATCAGCCGACAGTTGGAAGAGAACCGCTACATACTGCCCACCGACCTCAAGCTGGTGCGCCTGGTACACAGCGCAGACGAGGCCGTGGAGGAGATCAACCAGTTCTACAGCAACTACCACTCCAGCCGCTGGTTGAAGAACCAATTCGTGATTCGCATGCACCATCGGCTGAGCGATGCGGCCCTGTATGAGATTGAGGAAGCGTTTGCCGATTTGCGCCTGAGTGGCAAGTATCACCAGCATGCAGACAGCGGCGTGGAGCACGAGACAGGTAATTACAACCACCTGACCCGCCTGACCTTTGCCTTCAATGGTCGTGATCAGGGGCGCCTGCGTGAGCTGGTGGACTTTATCAACCTGCCGGAAAACTGGGCAAAGCCGCAACCGATGCATACGACTCAGCGTGCGCGGGAGGCACTGAAGGTCAGCTAGGCAAACTCAATCGTACAAATCCCGGCCGCTGAGCAGGCGGCCGATCATGTCCATGGGGAAACCACGGTAAGCAAGAAATCGGGTCTGTTGAGCACGGCTTCGGGGGTCATGCGGGAGCTGCCCGGCATACTTGCGCTGCCAGGCTTCCTGCAGCCGCTCCACCCAGTCCACCCCGCTGTCACGCAGTGCCTGATCGACATCGCCACGGTTGAGACCACGCTGGCCTAGCTCCTCGCGAATGCGCGCGGGGCCATAGCCAGCGTTGGAACGGTACCTGATGAAGCTTTCCAGATAACGGGCTTCGCTGAGCAGGCCCTCTTCGGCGAGCCGATCGAGCGCAGGCTCGATCAGTTCATCCGTAGCACCGCGCTGACGCAATTTGCGCGTCAGCTCGACGCGACCATGCTCGCGGCGCGCAAGCAGGTCCATGGCTGTCCGTCGAACGGCGACGGGGGTGTCGAGTACGGCGGACATGGTCGGCTAAGCCGCTATCAATAACCGGCGTCGGCGTCAGCCACGTCGTCGGCATTGGCGTCGGCAGCAGCAGCCTTGCCTGCTTCGGCAACAGCACCCGCCTTGAGCAGCTTCTCGCGAATCTGCTTCTCGATCTCGGCACCGATCGCTGGGTTTTCCTGCAGGTACTTGGCAGCGTTTGCCTTGCCCTGGCCGATCTTGTTGCCCTGGTAGGCGTACCAGGCACCGGACTTCTCGACCAGGCCTTGAGACACACCCAGGTCGATGATTTCGCCGTTGCGGTAGATGCCCTTGCCATAGAGGATCTGGAACTCGGCCTGACGGAATGGCGGCGAGACCTTGTTCTTGACGATTTTGACGCGGGTTTCGCTGCCGACCACTTCGTCGCCTTCCTTGACTGCGCCGGTACGGCGGATGTCCAGGCGCACCGAGGCGTAGAACTTCAGGGCGTTACCACCGGTGGTGGTTTCCGGGCTGCCGAACATCACGCCGATCTTCATACGGATCTGGTTAATGAAGATGACCAGGCAGTTGGCGTTCTTGATGTTACCGGTAATCTTGCGCAGCGCCTGGGACATCAGACGGGCCTGCAGGCCGACGTGCATGTCACCCATTTCGCCTTCGATTTCGGCCTTGGGTACCAGGGCAGCCACGGAGTCGACGATGATCACGTCAACCGCGTTGGAACGCACCAGCATGTCGGTGATTTCCAGGGCCTGCTCGCCGGTGTCCGGCTGCGAAACCAGCAGGTCGTCGACGTTGACGCCCAGCTTGCCGGCGTATTCCGGGTCAAGGGCGTGCTCGGCGTCGACGAAAGCGCAGGTGGCGCCGTTCTTCTGGGCTTCGGCGATGACCGACAGGGTCAGCGTGGTTTTACCCGACGATTCCGGGCCGTAAATTTCGACGATACGGCCTTTTGGCAGGCCGCCAATGCCCAGGGCGATGTCCAGGCCCAGGGAGCCGGTGGAAATGGCCGGGATGCCGGTGCGCTCGTGATCGCCCATGCGCATGACTGCGCCCTTGCCGAATTGGCGTTCGATCTGACCCAGGGCCGCAGCCAAGGCGCGTTTCTTGTTGTCGTCCATTGAAACCCTCACGTGTTCGACTTGGCCCTGATGGCCGGAATACCTGTATAAGTAGCCAGTATTATTCCACAGGGAAGCGTTTGAGCAAACCCCTGTCGTCGAATTACTCGGCACCAAGCTGTAACAAGCCGTCTAACGCGGCGATCACCGTCTGTCGCCGCACGGTTTCGCGGTCGCCCTCGAACTGGCGCCGCTCACTGAACACGTGATCGCCATCGGCCCAGGCCAGCCACACAGTGCCCACCGGTTTGGCCGGCGAACCACCGTCGGGCCCGGCCACACCACTGACCGCCACGGCGAAGCGCGCGCCGCTGGCTGCCTGGGCGCCGCGGGCCATGGCCTCGACCACCTCCTGGCTGACCGCGCCCACCTGCGTGAAGAGCGCGTCAGCGACGCCAAGCTGGCGAGTTTTCTGGGCGTTGGAATAGGTCACGTAACCGGCCTCGAACCATGCCGAACTGCCAGGGATGCGGGTAATGGCTTCGGCGATGCCGCCGCCGGTGCAGGATTCGGCAGTCGTAACCTGCGCTTTGAAGCGGCGCAGGTGTTCGCCAAGGCGGGCGGAGAGAACGGTGATCGGGTCCATGGTCGGTTCCTGGAAGAGGGCTGAGCGACACCCTAGCATTTGAGCTGGACGAGCGGGACAGACATAGTTCTGTCTCATGCAAAAACTCAATGCCGCACCCCCCGCACATAATCCTGGCACGCTCGCAAGGCAATCAACCCCCGGTCCCCCTCATCGGTGATGGCGATAATTCGTCGAGCATGCGCCGGCTCAAGTCGGGCGCGTAGGGTTGCATGATCCACGCCGCCGGCGCCGGTGGCGGCAGGCACTGCGGCACAGGTGGTGTCACGCTCGACCAGGACCGACAGGCGCAAATCGGCAGTAGCGAGACGATCACGCAGGCGAGCTTGAGACTGTTGCGCATCGGCAAGTTCCTTGAAATGACGGTGTTCACTGGCCGCCAGACGTTGCTCCGCGGCCTGGCGCTGCGCGCGCTCGGCGAGCTGCTGCGCCGCCATGGCTTCGGCCTGCGCTTGCGCCTGTTGTGCCAGCTGCCGCCCGTAGCGCCAGCCCTGGACGTGCCAGGCCAGCGCCACGGCCACCAGCAAGGCGAACGCACCCAGCCCCAGTTGCCATCGGCTCAACACAGCACCTCACGTGCCCGCGCCCAGAGCTTCAGGCGGTCCTCCAACCCGTTCAGGCCACCATTGATATGGCGCGTGATGCGGTTGAACTCGCCTCGGTCGGCGAGGGCATTGAGCCCGCGCGAATGCCAGAACCACGCCGCCGATTCACAGGCCCAGCGCGGCTGTTCGAGCAGTTGTGGCTGCGCCAGCAGACGCTCGTCGCCGAACAGCGCACGGCTGCAGGCCTGGTAGTTGTTGCGCCCGGTGACCTGGATCAGGCCCCGCCCGCAATACAGCTGGCCGTCACCATCGGCTTGGGGGGTGTTGCCCAGGCGCAGGGCCAGGCTGCCGGTGTCGTAGCGCGCCAGGTAACGTTCGCTGCCCAGCTCCTTCACGTAGCGGAACTGCCCCGACTCATGCCCGACCTGGGCCAGGAAAGCCGCCACGCGCCTGGGGTTGTCGATCTCCCAGCGTGGCAGCGTGACATTCAGCGCCGAAAGAAAAACGCCCGCGACAGGGCGGGCGTTGGGCAGGATTTGTAGCAATTGTGGTTCGGTAAGCATGTCAGACCTCCTTCCTTGTGTGCAGGGAATGCCCCTTCAAGCCTTGGCCGCCGCCTGGCGCCGCGGCGCCACGCCTTTGGCCTTCACCTTGCCCGCCTTGCCGCCATTGCCTTGCACCGTGGTGCGCCAACCCGAGCCGGTCAACACGTGCTCCACCGCGTCGATCTGGTACTGGCCATCAAGGCCGAGGGCAAAGCCCTGCAGGTCGATGCTGCGTTCGGCGAACAGGTCGGTGCGCCCGGGCAGGTCGAGGCGCACGTTGGCGGTATCGCGGTTGAAGCTGGCCAGGCGGGCCTTGGCCGCCTGCTCGGCGGCTGCGCGGTTGGGGTACAGATGGCGATCGGTATGCACCGGCCGCCCCTCCTCGGCGGCATCCTCATTGCTGAGCTCGACCGTTTTCAGCTCGCCACTGGCACTGTCCTGATGGCGCGTGCGCACCGCCTTGCGCGTGGCTTTGTCATCCAGGCGAAAGTGCCACTGGCTGACGTCGCTGCGGGCAATATTGACCACATCGAGCGGCTTGCCGCTGGCGCTGCGCCCTGCCTGGCGCGGCAGTACCAGCAACTGGCCGTTGGCGAGCTTGGCGGTGCAGTCGTACTGGCGGGCCAGGCGGGTGATGAAACTGAAGTCCGATTCGTTGTACTGATCGACCCGCGGTACCTGCCGGGTCACCGGGCAGATCGCCTGCCAGCCATTGCGGGCACCGATCTCGGCGACGATGCGCTGCAGGGGCACGGCCTCCCAGCTACCGCTGCGGATGGTCCGGCCGCTGCCACGCAAGTCGCTGGCCTTGCCGCGTATCACCAGGGTATCGGGCGGGCCGGACAGCTCCACTTCGTCCACGGTATAACGGCCAAGCAGGGTCAGTGGCTGCCCGGCGTAACCCAGGTACACCTCGATCACCGCGCCACGGGACGGCAGCGCCACGGCGCCGTCACGGGCATCGATGCGCAACTCGAAGTCGTCGGACTCCATGCCGGGTTTGTCGGTGGTGCGCAGCAACAGCAGACGGTCGTTGATCAATGCCGTGATGTCCTGGCCATCGGCCTGGATGCGAAATTGCGGTTGCATGGCATCAGTCCCAAAGCTGTACGGTGCTGGCCGCGGCTGTTGCTACGTCAGGCAAGCGGATCGTCACCCCGCTGCGAAACGGCTGGTGCTCATCGGCCAACCCCTGGTTGGCTTGCAGCACGGCTTCGACGCTGCCGTCGAGGTGCCCGTAATAGTGGTGACAGAGGGTATCGAGCAGGTCGCCCTCAGACGTTTTGCAGATCTTGGCCATAGCTGACGAACTCCAGTGAGAAACCTTGTTTGCGTGGAATGCCGCCGGCCAGCAAGGCGCCCTGTTCTTCCTCGATGCTGGTCAGGCACCACGTACCCAGGACTTCGCCGTAACCGGTGGTCAGCGACAAGGGCAGCAGTTGGCGGCCGATGCCGCGCAGCGCCTGCAACTGGCCGAGGCCGCCCTTGAAGCCGGGGAAGATCGCCCCGCGAATACTGATGGTTTCCTCGCCCAGGCTCACCGCTTGTTGCGCGCCGTCGCGGCTCAAACGCTCCTGGCCGGCCCAGCGAAAACGGGTTTGCCGGCGCAACTGGTCGAAGGCGGCGGTGTCGAGGTTGAAGTAGTACGGTGGCGCGTTCGCCTTCAGCGGCTGCAGCACCAGCAGGTGCGGGAACGGTTTGATCGCCTGTGCTGCTGGCGTTGCCTCGGGCGCAAAGCCCAAGGTCGACAGCACACCACGGGCGACCGCACGCGCATCGCCGATCACCCGGCGTATGGCCGCGCCCGCCTTGCCCAGGTGCTCGGCGAAGGCATCGGCGTGATCGCGCACCTTGCGCACCACGTCGACGGTCTGGTCATACTTGGCAATGACGCTGTCGACGCGCTGCTTCGCCGAATCGATCGCGCGCATCGTGCGTTGCAGGCGCTTGCCGATCTGCGGGCCAATCCATGGCAAGGCTTCGAGTTCGGCGGCCGCTTCCTTGGCATGGCCGACCGCCTGGCTCATGGGGTCGAGCATGGCGTCGGCACGCCGACGCCCCTCCTCGCCGGCCTTGACCAAGGCGTGCAAGGCGCCTTGGAGCTGTTCCAGATAGGTCATGAAAGATCCTCAGGCGTAAATGGGATCGGAAAGCTGGGTAGCCGTCTGACGGCTGATCAGCTCTTCAAGCGTGCGTCGCACCATCGCCTCCAACCGCTGCATGACGGCAGGATCATCAGGGCTGCCGTAAAGCGTTACCGGCATGTGGCTATTGAAGGTGTAGTGCGGGTTGATCGGCTGAGGCGCTGTGGCCGAGGGGGTGAGCGGACTGGCCGGCTCTGGCAATGCTATGGCTGCCGGAGGCACACGCATGGGCAATGGCCGCTCATCCAACGCCTCGCGCGAGGTGGGCCGAAGCAGCGACACGGGCGCCAGTGGCGGCTGCCTGACTGGCCTGGCCTGAATCGCGCCAGCGTGAGCCAGCAGTTGCCCGGCGAGCCGAGTGCCGACCTGCTCATCGAGAAATTCCGCCTTGGGCAGCGGGGTGAGCGACTGCTTCAGCGGATCCAGCAGTGACACCTGAGCCAACGGGCGTCCCGCCTTCTGCTGCTTTCGCGCCTGTTCTGGCGCTGACAACAGGCGCTTGCCGGTTTGCGTCCCTAGCTGAAGGTCAAAGAATGGCTGGGCCGGAACGCGCGTGACGAGCTGCTTGGCTGGGTCGAGGAGAGAAACGGCAGGCAAGGGCGTGCGAGCCTCAGGCGGACGATTATCCCCGGCCAGTTGCCGAGCGCCCCACCCTCCCAATCCGGTACCGAGTTGGTCACCCAACGTCCCGCCGACTGTCATGCCGATCGAAGGGTTGATGAAAGGCAAGAATCTTTTGACGACCGCCCCCCCTGCCACTGAGCCGATCAGGCCACCAGCAGCTCCGCCATAACCCTTCCACGCCTCCTCTGCTGTCGTAGCGGTCCGAGAGGTGTATCCCGCTTTCAACAGCGCTTCCAGCAAAGCATTTTTCCCCTCCTCCTTGATCACCTCCCCGACTGTCTTCCAAGGTGCAGGGCGCTTGCCGATGTCTGTAGGCGAAGGGCCTGCATCTGCTCCGAGGGGATATGGTTCATTGGCCGCCGGGCTGTCTTTGCCGAACCCTCCCTTCAGCGTGTTCCAAGCTGGCACGGAAGGCCGTTTACCGATGTCATGAATACGCGCAACCGAGCCAATGCTCACCCCTGCCAGCAGGGCTTGCCCGGGCGAGCCCGGTGAGGCTTCAGTGGCCACCTGGGGAGCGGCAGTTGCTAGGGCGCCAACCTCACTCGCTACGCCCGGTTCGGGCTCAGGCGCCACGCGCTTACCTAACGCAGCCCCCATCTTGTCACCGAAGAAGCTGCCCACCACTTTCCCGTGGTCGACATGCTTGCCTATGTACTTACTCAAGGCCGCGCCGAGCGCACCTCCGGCAAGGCCCCCTACCGTACCTCCCAGCCCTTCCCCCCAGTCTTGCGCCGTCGAAGCGGTCGCTGCCGTGGTACCCACTTTCAACAGCGCATCAAGCCTGCCGTCTCGACCTGCCGCCCATGCGGCGCCAAGCGCTTGCGAGCGGCGTTGCCGGGCACTGTGGCCCGGCTCGGTCGAAGGCGCAGCATCAGCGCCCAGTGGGTAATCATCATGCTCGACAGGGGTAGGCCGCGCCCTGGAAGCGGCCCTTGATGAGAGCGGCCCGACACCAGCATTCATCAGGGCCGTCCCGTTGTGTACCAAGGCATCATCGCCCGTGCCATCGACAGGCTCTGCAATGGGCAAGGAAGCCGATTCGGCGTGCGTAAGCTGAGGCGCTCCTTGCCGCAACGCCTGCACGACGCGCCCTAGGATTCGGTTTTGATGACTGAACACTTGCGCGAGGTTGACCCGATCATGCTCAGGGCCGGAGCGTGGCTGTTGCGACGCCTGCGTTACCGCTGGTCTGTTCGCCATCCTGTTCTCCCTTTCACTCCGTGAGCCACCAGACCATGTCGTGGTACGCCATGGTCATGATTTCGCTCGCGGAAAAGTTCAGCTCCTTGGCCAGCCGCTTTGCTGCGGCCTTCTGCCGGGCCGGGTCAAAGTTCGTCGTCCTGCACCAGGCGAAAATAGCCGCTTTGCAGGCGGCTATAGTCCTTCAGCGCTAGGCCTTCGAGGTCCTTGATGCCGACCTCGGCCAGTGACGCGAACAGGTTCAACTCGCGCTGCTCGTCATCGACACCGCCGCCAGCCTGGGCATTGCGGATATCCCGCACGGTCGGCGCGCGCAGCGACAGGCTGTCGACTTGCACGCCATTGGCCTCACTGGCGCGGGACAGGCGGACAGTGACGCGCTCGGCGCTCAGGGTCAGCCATTGCGGATGCTTTTTCGCATGAGCCATGGTCGCCTCCTTACAGGCCAAGCGCAGCGCGCTGGGCGGCCAACTGGTCGACACCGTCGACCACACGTTTCATGCCCAGCGCGTCGATCTCGTAGACCAGGCGCCCATCGACTTCGAGCTTGTAGTAGGTCAGGCCGACGCTGTGCTTGATCTCGGCCTTGTCGCCGGATTTCCAGTCGCCCATGTCGATTTCCTTAAGCGTGCCGCGCAGGGTGACCACCACCGGGGTGATCTTGCCCTTGAGGCCCTTGAAGGCGCCACGGAAGGTGCCATTGAAGCCGCTGCCATCGGCCAGGCCGAAGAACTTCAGGGCCTCACGGCGCACGCCGGTGGTGGTGAAGGCGGCTTCCTGCTTCTCCATGCCCAGGTCCATCTCGACCGGCATGTCCATGCCGCCGGGGCGGTGCTCCTCCATCTTCAGGGTGAGTTTGGGCAGGGTCAGGCTGGGGACATCGCCCTGGAAGCTGACGCCATCGACGAACAGGTTCAGGTTGGCCAGGGTTTCGGGAATCATTGCCATGTAAATACGCTCCTTAAGCGGCGGAATCGAGGACTTCGGTCAGCCACTGGTTAGTGACTTCAACGCGGAAATTGGGGTTTTCGGCAGGCGGCACGTCGGTGAAGCGGATGTTCCAGTACACCTTGCCCTGCTCCAGCTGGCTGGCGGTGTTCAGCTCGGGGTCGGCGAAGACCTCGAAGTTGATGATCGCGCCCTGGTTCTTCAGGTCGCGCATGAAGGCCTGCAGGCCTTCGGTGACGTCCTTGACGTAGGTCGCGGTAATCGAGCGGTCAACCGCCCACTTATGCCCGTAGAGGATCGCGTCCATGACGATGTCCATCGTCCGCACACGGGTCACGAAGGCCCATTTCGGGTCGCTCGACAAGGTACGGTTGCCCCACAGGCGGAAGCCGTCGTCGCGGATGATGGTGGCGATGTTGGCGTTGTTCAGCAGGTTGGCGCGGCAGCTGTCGTCGCCGTCGAGGAACTCCACCGGGCGGGTGGTGCCGGTGATGCCGACGAACGCCTTGTTCGACGGCGAGGCCCAGAAGCCATACTCACTGTCGGTCCAGGCGAACAGGCCAGCGACCCAGGCCGAGCCCGGCGCGTCGACGGTGGCTTGTTCGCCGTTGTCCCAGTACTGCACACCCGGGTCGACCAGGAAGGCACGTTTGGCACCGAAGTTCTTGGCATAGTCGATGGCCGCCTCGTCGGTGGTAGCGGGGCCGTCGATGATGGCAATGCCGCGCAGCTTGTCAGCCAGGGCCACCAGTGCGGTGCCGACGGCCTGGGTAGCGCTGTGGCGTGGCGCCGCCAGCAGGCGTGGCTGGGTGTTGAAACGGCTCTTGCCGTCGAGCAGCGCCTGCAGGCCGGTGCGTTTGCCGTCGGCCTGCACCGTGCCGATGATCGCCGAGGTCTGCTCGGCGGCATCTTCGAGCTTGGCCACACCACAGGCGACGATCACCGCCTTGGCGCGGGTATAGATGGCCCGGCAGGCCTGGGTGATGGCCGCGTTCTCGCCGAAGGCGGCGACGGCTTCGCGCTCACTGGTGATCAACACCAGGTCGTTGGCCTTGGCCGTGACGCCAGCGCCTTCGGTGAAGGTGTCGACCAGGCCGATGATCGAGGACGACGGCAGCGCGATGCTGCGGGCGCCGGTGTCGATGTTGGTGACGGTGACGCCGTGGAAGAATCCACTCATGTATTTTTCTCCAGAGATAAGAAAGCCCCGCATGCGGGGTTTGGTGGTCCAGCAGGAATGAAAACGCCCCGTCGGTGCGGGGCGTTATGGCGTTTGATTAGAGACGCAGGGCGGGGGCTCCGGGCGGTGCTGAGCGTGAGGGAATTGCTCCGACGCCGGCCAGTCTCGTAAAGCCTTTCGATACTCCATGAGGGCCGCATACCCCGACTGGGTCAGCGTATTAACTGCCCCCAACTCGTTTTCATCTCGATGTCGCGCAACAAGATCGTCGGTAGAGCGCAGTTGAATGTCTCGCCAGCCGCGTTCTACCTCGGCCAGCCTGCTAAGCGTGGGTGCTGGAAGGTCTGTTAGCACGGGCGGATGGCATGAAAAATCGATTCTTTTGGTTTGGCCACTCACACCCTCAAGCAGTGCTTGATGAAGCGTTTTGGTAATTTCCTTGGCGTCTGCAGGAATCTGATCTGTCGTGTGGACCGCGCTGTCATAAAAAGCACGAGTACTGGCACTTGAATAGAGTGTGTTCATAGGAGTCCTTAAAAACCTTCTGCATACCATAAGCACGCTGCATTGACCGGAGGGTTCAACAACGGGGGGGAGCCAACGGCTATAGAACACAGGTTGAGTGCTTCGAAACTGCTATTACTTTGATTCCTGAACTGCCAGAAGGATCTAGTGACCCCACCTACCCCAGCGGCATCGTGTTCATTCAAGTGCGTGCAGCGATTTGGGAAGGCGATAGGAAAGGTCACGCCTACCACTGGCGAAGAAGGCGTGGCGATAGCGGAGCTGCCCCATTGAATAATCAAGCCACTCGGAAACCTATGGTACCCATTGCTGTTCACACCGCTGACCAGCCAAGGTAGCCGAGTGGCCTCTACGCCGCTTCCATCCATGATCCAGGTTGCTTCACCGTAATACCTGGCATCAACAAAAGTATCGGGCGGAATGATGATGGACTTAACCTGACCAACAGTAAGGCCCGTTTGGATTTTATCGTTACCCTGAATACCGATCGTTAGGTTTCCAGGGCTCCAGTTCTGTATTCGAACAACAGCCCCAACGGCGACGTTCACGCTTGCGCTATTAGGTAGTACATACCCCATGACATAATTGCCCCAGAAATGAACAATCCCACCAATGTGCGCCGCCGCGCCGGCCAACGTACCCGCGGCCGAACGCTGGGTTATACTCGAGTACTGCAGTCCTCGGTTCTGTACCCATGCAGTCGTTGCCAACTGATTAGTATTATTGAAATCCGCCGCAGTCGGCGCAGTTGGGGTCCCAGTAAGTGAGGGGTTGGCCAAAGGCGCCTTGAGGGTCAACGTGCTGTCTACCTGAGCCTTGGTATAAACATCCGTCAAACCATATCCCGCTACCGTAGTGGGGTTAGTAGCAGCGGTTATTCGGCCGTACTTGTCGGTTGTCACACTGCGGTAAGTACCCGCGGTCACGCCGCTTCGACCAAAGGCCATTTCATAGACCTGGGCACTAACGCCCAATGTGACTGGCCCATCAGTAACCAGTTGCCAGCCGCTGTCACCATTGACGGTGCCCTTCTCCACCAGCACAAGCAAACCTGGCGTGACCTTGGCGTCGGTATCGGCATCGCTGCTACGGCTCCAGGCACCTGCCGCAGCTTGATAGAGGCCGTTGTCCTTGACGGCGGTCTGGTTCTTCACCAGCACCCGCGCACCAGCAGTCAGCACCACCCCGTCAATCGTCTGTAACCCACTCAAGCTGATGTTTGCCGTGGTGGCCGCCATCACCGAATGCTTGAAATCCTGCCGCGCCAACTCTTCGGTCACCCACTCACGGGTCGCCAGAACCACGGCCGGGTCGATCTTCAGCTGCACATTACTGGCGCTGCTGACCACCAGGTTCATCCGCACCACCTGGGTACGCCCCGAGCCCTGGCTGAGCAGCGGTTTGTAGGTGGGCGCGCAATTGGCTACGGCGACCATGTCGCCATCGGCATCGTACAACGCGATTTCGCGGATCCACTTGCCGCCGACATCCGCAGGGATGACCTGCTCGGCGACGATGATCGCGCTGTTCTTGTCGTCCACCTTCAGCTGGTTCAACGGCGCACGGCGCCACTCGCTGATCAGGCTGGTCTGGGTGGCATTGGGCATCGGATCGGTGCCGTTGGCATCACCGATGCCCATCTGGGTGATTTTCCACGCAATGCCCAAGGCATCCGCGTTGGCTTGTTTCGCCGCGCCCACGTTGGTGAGGATGGCGTAGAACTGAGAAGTCTGGTCAACCATATGCAATGTCCAAGGTATCGATTGTGTGTTCGCGGCCACCACGGCCAATGGCACCGATGACCTCGATGTCACGCGGCGCCGGCGGGTAGATGTCGAGCTCGTCACCGTCCTGGATCGCGCAGCCGAAATGCACGGTGCCCTGGCTGTCCAGGCTGATGACTAGGCCGCTCAGGTGGCGGCTGACCGGCCGGGCGTCGTCGATCAGCGACGACAGTTCCTGGTAGGTGCTTTCGCTGATGCCGGCATCGGAAACGCCAATCTTCAAGGCGAAGGTGCCGGCCGGCGCAGGCGGTGTGGTTTGCCACCACTCCTCCACTTCGATCAGGTAACCGAACGGCTCCACCACCCGCCGCAGTGCGCCGAGGGTGCCTTTGTGGGCGTGGACGAAGAACGCCGAGCGGATCACCGAACGCTTGATCGCATCGCTCCAGTTGTCTTCCCAGCGGTCCACCGACCACGCCCAGGCCAGTTGATAAAGCAGGTGCGATGGGCAGGTGTCCGGGTTGTAGAGCTGGCGCAGGCTGACCTTGAGGTCTTCGTCGGCGGCGGCTTCGATGGCTCGCTCCAACGGTGTGCGGTTGAGCGGCAAGAGGCTATGCATGTCAGCCTCCTCGCTTGAGCGTGAAACCGGTGCACCAGGCCGCCTGCGCCTTGCTCGGGCGGATGTCGGCCCAGTTGCTCAGCTCAACCCGGCTGACGCCGTCGATATGCAATTGAGCATCGATACCCGAACGTGAGACCTCCACGCCCAGGCGTCGTCGGGGGTTGATCCAGGCCTCGAGGCGGCGCTGGCACTCGGCAAGGATCGCCTCGTATTCAGGGCCGCTGTCGGCCATGAACAGCACGGCGTCTATGCGGTACGGCAGCACCATGGCACTGCGCACGTTGAGCCGGTCGGCGACAGGGCGGATATCATCGTCATTGAGGTAGCTGGCCACTTCAGCGAGCAACGCCGTGCTGGCTGCGCCGTTGCCTTCCAGGCTCAGCACGGTCACATCCACCACTGCCGGCGACGGGCTTTCGGCGGTGGCGTCAGCCACCTGCCCCGAAGCGTTGCGGGCATGCAGAATGTAACTGTTGCGCGGGCCGGCGGTGGTCAGGCCTTCGTAGACCAGTTGCACCCGCTCGCGCAGGGCGTCGTCGGCTTCGAGCAGGGCCTCGGTGGGCGGCACGCTGGTCAGGTCCTCGGCCTGGATCACCAGGCGTTGGAGGCTGACATTGGCGGCCAGCTGGTCGAGGTCGCTGCCTTCGGCATAGCCCAGCAGCAGCGCCTTGGCCGCATCGTTGATGCGGGCGCGATTGAGCAGCTTGCGGTAGGCGCCGACCTCCAGCAGCTTGGTCACCGGGTCGCTTTCCAGGTTGGCGGTCCAGCCGTCGCCCAGGTACTCGCGGAAGGTGTCCAGGTCGGCCTGGTAAAGCGCCTCGTAGTCGAGGTCTTCGAGCAGTTGCGGGGCGGGCAGTTTCGACAGGTCGACCTGGCTCATGCGCTCACCTCCACCAGGGCATCGTCGCCCAGGTAACGGCCGCTCAGGGCCAGGCTGACCTGGCCGTCGAGCACGCCCACGACCTTTACCCGCTCCAGTTGCAGACGCGGTTCCCAGCGGCCCAGTGCGCGGGCCACCTCAGCCTGCACAGCGCTTTTCCAGCCTTCGTTGACCGGCAGGTCGACGAAACGCCGCAACTGACTGCCGTATTCGGGGCGCATGCGGCGGCTGCCCAGCGGTGTGGTGAGGATGTCTTCGATAGACTGGCGCAGGTGATCGATGCCGGCCAGTGGCTGGCCGGTGCGGCGGTCCATGCCGATCATGGCGCACCTCCGCTGGCCGCGCCCCGTTCATAGGTTTGCATGGCATTCTCCAGGTATGAAAAAGCCCGCATGGGCGGGCCTGGTTCAGTGTTTGTGGTTGGCCGTGTTGCCGGCGGTGTCGATGACCCGCCCGCCGCCATAGATATCGCCGCTGACTTGCAACGGGCCATCAACGGCTACGTTGCCGGTGAGCTTGATTGCCGCCGCCTGCAAACTGATCGCACCGTCGCTGACCTGCACCGTGCTGGCGCCGACTGTGATGGTGGCGCTGCCGCCGGGCAATTGGATGTCGTAATGGCTGGCCTGCCAGTCGTAGCTGAGCGAGCCACCATCGTCGAAACGCCAGATCTCGACATGGTCACGGTTGTCCGCCGCGCTGCCGGCATTGCCATAAAGGCCAGGGATGAAGGTGCCCTGGGCCGGTTCACCACTGGGGCACAGCAACACGCCCTGCTCGCCCAGGCTCGGTGCTCGCCAATGCCGGGCCTTGCCTGCGGCCAACGCATGCCAGCGCAGCCAGGCGCTGGTCCAGCCACTGCCATCGGAAACCCGCACCCTGGCCGCAGCAAGGTCCACCGCGACCACCCGGCAGGGGATCAGCAGGCACGCCAGCATGCGGTCATGCATTGCGCTGACGTAACTCATGCCAGGTCCTCCGGCGCGTGGTAACTGCCCTCATTACCCGGTCCGATAGCCGGAGCAAAGCCCAGCATCAGGGATCCTGGCGGCTGGTCTGGCCACTGCCAACGCGGCTCGCCGAGCAGCACCGGCTGGTCCCAGCGCACCGTCCAGGCGCTGCCGTCGAATTGCGCCTGGACATTGCGGGTGGCTTCGACGAAATCCAGCGCCCAGTGCTGCTGGCGCAACAGGTCCATCAGTTGCGCGGCCAGCAGGCTGCCCTGCAGGCGGGCTTCGGGGTTGGCGCTGTCGGCAGTGATGTCTGCCTCGAAGGTGGCGATCAGTACCGAACGCCCATCACGCGGCGCCGCATCGGCCGTCATGCGCACGATGCCATGGCGCAAGGCTGGCCGCTCAGGTGCATAGCCTACCGCTGTGTAAGCATCGACAGATGCCAGCTGCGGCATCGCCTCACGAATGGTTGCGGTCACTGCCGTCTGTAAAATGGCCAGTTCGCTCATGCCTATCCTCCTTATCGCTCGTCGCCTGGGGCGCTGTCGCGCAGCCCCAGCCGTCTGATCGCCCAGCGTTCGTACAGGCGCATGGCAACATCGGCCCCGCCCACCGCAGTCAGGCAACCCAACGCGCTGGCTGCCCAGATCGACAGGCCGCCGGCATACAGCAGCATGACCGTCGACACCCCGCAGACCACGCAGGCCCCGGACCGCAACACCAACCGCCGCAACAGCGACCAGCCGGTGGCCCCCGCTTTGTCGGCCCGCCACATTTCGCCGCTGAGGCCGCCCAGCAATGCCAGGACGATTACCAGCCAGAGCGGCATCTCCAGCAACGCTTGTTGCTCGTTCGTCACTGTCCTGTCTCCTGTGTGAAGCCTGCTGGCGGAGGCCAACAGGTGTTTGTGGATGCTCTGAATTTCAAATGACTCGGCATTCCAAAAAGCCCGGGTGTCAGGCTTTTCAGTAATGCGTTGTCGAACCGTCGGCCACGACTGGTGACGCCAAGCGGTTCCGCTTCAAATTGGTGATTCCGACCGCGGCCACTTGCCCGCCGGATAACTGATCGTGGTGCTTTACGCTGCGCACCCGGGCCAGTTGCCAACCCTCTGAACAGTTGAGGCCTGTTCATCGCTGCCTGTGTAACAACCGGTTTCCGTCCGGCTTGAGACACAGGCTATGCATTGATGCATATGCAGTCAATGCATTTCTTCGTATTTTTATGCATTGGATTTTGCTGTTATGCATGAAGCCCTTGTGCGGTCAGGCCTGTAGGGCTTTTCTACAGGCGAAAAAAAACCCGCCGAAGCGGGTTTTTGATGTGGCGTAACAGTCAGCGGGCGTACATGCCCCACCAGAACACATGCCCGAGCAGGCTGATCTGCTCCTCCTGCATCTGCTGGAAGCTGTAGTCTTCATCGGGGTGTTCATCACGGTTGAAGCTGCGCAGGCGGATGCCGGTGGGCAGCCGGTAAACCTGCTTCACCCGCAACTGGCCGTTGTGGTTGATGGCATAGAGGTCGCCATCGATGATGTCGCCGATCGAACACTTGCCGGTGTTGACCCCGACCGTCGCCCCATCGCGCAGTACTGGCAGCATGCTATTGCCACGCACGGTGACGCATTTGGCGTGGTCGAACTGCACGCCGTTATGGCGCAGGCTGCGCTTGCCGAAGCGCAGGCAAGCACGCTCGCTTTCCTCGATGACGAATCTTCCTGATCCTGCTGCCAATTCGACCTCGCGAAGAAAGGGTACCGACACCTCGTCGTCCTCGACGGGCGTTTCATCGTCCCACAGGCTGATATCGCTGAGGTCCGCATGGCCGTGTGCTGGCAGCGCGGCCTCGCGCGACGCGCCCAGTTCGGCACGGCCGCGCAATTGTTCGGTGCTGACGCCGAAATAGTCGGCGATCTTCGAGACATGTTTGTCCGAAGGGTCGACGATCTTCTCGGCGAGGATTCGAGACAGCGTGGATTGAGGTACGCCCGTGCGCCGGTGCAGCTCTGTGGGGGACAGGCCGTGGCGGTCGAGCAGTTCTCTGAGTACGGTGGCTACATTGCGTTTTTGCATAACGTGCATAATGCAGGCACGCCGCAGGAAATGCAATGCATCGCTGTGTTAATGCACGTCGCCGCGCTTGAGGCCTTCGCGAGCGATTGCGCCGAAGGCGTGTTCATCCTGCCGGCCCAGGCGCGGCAGCCCGTTCGGCCACTCACCCGACCAGTCGAAAGCGTTCAGCTGGCGCATGTCAATCGGGGCTGATCGGTCAGCACCCGGGTCACCGGCAGTTCACCCGGTTTGCTGCGCGACACTTGAGCACAGTGCTCAGCCTTGCGCCGCCTGCATCTCGGTGAAAAAGCCTGTACCATTGCCGGTTTCACAATCGCCAACCAGATCACCCGCTGTAAGGCCCTGAATGTCTGATCTTTCCGCACACACCCCGATGATGCAGCAGTACTGGAAGCTGAAAAACCAGCACCCAGACCAGCTGATGTTCTACCGCATGGGCGACTTTTACGAAATCTTCTACGAAGATGCGAAAAAAGCCGCGAAACTGCTGGATATCACCCTGACCGCGCGCGGTCAGTCAGCGGGCCAGTCGATCCCCATGTGCGGGATTCCGTTCCATTCGCTGGAAGGCTACCTGGCCAAACTGGTCAAGCTCGGCGAGTCGGTGGTGATCTGCGAACAGATTGGCGACCCCGCCACCAGCAAGGGCCCGGTCGAGCGTCAGGTTGTGCGCATCATCACCCCGGGCACGGTCAGTGACGAAGCGTTGCTCGACGAGCGCCGCGACAACCTGATTGCCGCGCTGCTCGGTGACGAGCGCCTGTTCGGGCTGGCGGTGCTGGATATCACCAGCGGCAACTTCAGCGTGCAGGAGATCAAAGGCTGGGAAAACCTGCTGGCCGAGCTCGAGCGCCTGAACCCGGTCGAGCTGTTGATCCCCGACGACTGGCCGCGTGACCTGCCGGCCGAGAAGCGTCCAGGCGCGCGCCGCCGCGCGCCCTGGGACTTCGACCGTGACTCGGCGCGCAAGGCCCTGTGCCAGCAGTTCGCGACCAAGGACCTCAAGGGTTTTGGTTGCGACAAGCTGACCTTGGCCATCGGCGCTGCCGGCTGCCTGCTGACCTACGCCAAGGAAACCCAGCGCACCGCCCTGCCGCACCTGCGCAGCCTGCGCCACGAGCGCCTGGACGACACGGTAATCCTCGACGGCGCCAGCCGCCGCAACCTGGAGCTGGACATCAACCTGGCCGGCGGGCGTGACAACACCCTGCAGTCGGTGATCGATCGCTGCCAGACCGCCATGGCCAGCCGCCTGCTTAGCCGCTGGCTGAACCGCCCGCTGCGCGACCTCAAGGTCCTGCAGGCGCGCCAGGACTCGATCCGCTGCCTGCTCGACGGCTACCGTTTCGAAAAACTGCAGCCGCAGCTCAAGGAAATTGGCGATATCGAGCGGATTCTCGCCCGAATCGGCCTGCGCAACGCCCGCCCACGCGACCTGGCGCGCCTGCGCGATGCCCTCGGCGCCCTGCCCGAGCTGCAGAACGCCATGTCCGAACTGGAGGCGCCGCACCTGGCGCGCCTGGCCGCCATCACCGGCACTTATCCCGAGCTGGCCAGCCTGCTGGAGCGGGCTGTGGTCGACAACCCGCCAGCGGTGATCCGTGACGGCGGTGTGCTCAAGGCCGGTTACGATAACGAACTGGACGAGTTGCTGGCGATCAGCGAGAACGCCGGCCAGTTCCTGATCGACCTGGAAGCCCGCGAGAAGGCCCGCACCGGCCTTGCCAACCTCAAGGTCGGCTACAACCGCGTGCACGGCTATTTCATCGAGCTGCCGACCAAGCAGGCCGAACAGGCTCCGGGCGATTACATTCGCCGGCAGACCCTCAAGGGCGCCGAGCGCTTCATCACGCCGGAGCTGAAGGCTTTCGAGGACAAGGCGCTGTCGGCCAAGAGCCGCGCCCTGGCTCGCGAGAAGATGCTCTACGACGCGCTGCTGGAAACCCTCATCAGCCACCTGGCGCCGCTGCAGGACAGCGCCGCCGCACTGGCCGAACTGGATGTGCTGAGCAACCTCGCCGAGCGTGCGCTGAACCTGGACCTGAACTGCCCGCGCTTCGTCGACGAGCCCTGCCTGCGCATCGACCAGGGCCGTCACCCAGTCGTCGAGCAAGTGCTGACCACGCCGTTCGTGGCCAACGACCTGGGCCTGGACAACAGCACCCGCATGCTGATCATCACCGGCCCGAACATGGGCGGTAAGTCCACCTACATGCGCCAGACCGCGCTGATCGTGCTGATGGCGCACATCGGCAGTTTCGTACCGGCGGCCAGCTGCGAGCTGTCGCTGGTCGACCGCATCTTCACCCGTATCGGCTCCAGCGACGACCTGGCCGGCGGGCGTTCGACCTTCATGGTCGAGATGAGCGAAACCGCCAACATCCTGCACAACGCCACCGACCGCAGCCTGGTGCTGATGGACGAGGTGGGCCGCGGCACCAGTACCTTCGATGGCCTGTCGCTGGCTTGGGCGGCTGCCGAGCGCCTGGCCCAGCTGCGTGCCTACACGCTGTTCGCCACCCACTACTTCGAGCTGACCGTGCTGCCGGAGAGCGAACCCTTGGTGGCCAACGTGCACCTGAACGCCACCGAGCACAATGAACGCATCGTGTTCCTGCACCACGTGCTGCCTGGCCCTGCCAGCCAGAGCTACGGCCTGGCCGTGGCACAACTGGCGGGTGTGCCGTCGCCGGTCATCCAGCGTGCCCGCGAACACCTGGGGCGCCTGGAAACCAGCAGCCTGCCGCATGAATTACCCGTGTCGAAAAAAGCCAAGGGCGAGCCACAAGCACCGCACCAGAGCGACCTGTTCGCCAGCCTGCCGCACCCGGCCATCGACAAGCTGGGCAAGCTGGACCTTGACGACATGACCCCACGTCAAGCTATCGAAATGCTATATCAACTAAAGAACCTGTTATAACGGCGCCCACTACAAGCTGGTAGAATCCGCCGCGGTTTGCTGGTGCTGCAGGTTATTAGCCTGGCCTGCAGCCACATACCCGTAAACCGCGCGGCCCTGAGAGGAAGGGCCGCCGCCGTTGCCTGAGGAGAGAACTAGAAATGACCTTCGTCGTCACCGACAACTGCATCAAATGCAAATACACCGACTGCGTGGAAGTCTGTCCGGTGGACTGCTTCTACGAAGGCCCGAACTTCCTGGTCATTCACCCGGACGAGTGCATCGACTGCGCCCTGTGCGAGCCTGAGTGCCCGGCCCAGGCGATTTTCTCGGAAGACGAAGTGCCTGCGGGCATGGAGAACTTCCTCGAGCTCAACGCCGAGCTTGCGGAAATCTGGCCAAACATCACCGAGCGTAAGGATGCCCTGCCTGACGCCGAAGAGTGGGATGGCAAGCCTGGCAAGATTGCCGACCTGGTGCGCTAAGCGCCCGGATACGAAAAAGGCCCGCAACGGGCCTTTTTTCATTTTCTGCAGGCAAAAAAAAGGGGCGGTTTGACCCGCCCACATTTTTTCCGTAGTCCCTGCTTGTCCCAAACATCGTCCTTAATGAAATCGCTTCTTGCGATGTCCTTGGCCTTCTTCCTGAAAGCCTGTGCATGTCCGTGTGCACAGTTCGAATACTAGCGACTTCCGTGGGCCGGGCAACTGCGAAACCTCACAAGACATTACCAGGGACACATTTCCACAAATCTAAAATCCTCTATTACTTCAAGGGCTTATGAATTTTGTAGCACTGGAAACGACAATGATTTACTCATCCTTACATGGATGTCTTACAGCACGAGTAAGCAAAGGCTTACACGCAAAGCATCTGGGGTAGCGCGGTACATATTGCTCCCCCGCCACATGGCACCGGCCTGGGCAGGCATGGCGAACACGCACATACAAAAACGCCCCGAGGTCGTCGGGGCGCTTTGCATGCGAGGGGTAATGCTTACTGGAACAGCGACTCGCTGGACAGGCCATTCTTCTCAAGGATCTCGCGCAGGCGCTTGAGCCCCTCTACCTGGATCTGCCGGACTCGCTCGCGGGTCAGGCCAATCTCCAGGCCAACGTCTTCCAGGGTACTGCTCTCATGACCGCGCAGGCCGAAGCGACGCACGACGACCTCACGCTGCTTGTCGGTCAGCTCGCCCAACCACTGATCGATGCTCTGCGACAGGTCGTCATCCTGCAGCAGCTCGCAAGGGTCGGTTGGCCGGTCGTCGGTCAGGGTATCGAGCAGGGTCTTGTCCGAATCCGGGCCAAGCGAAACGTCCACCGAAGAGACCCGCTCGTTCAGGCCGAGCATGCGCTTGACCTCGGCAACCGGCTTCTCGAGCAAGGTGGCGATTTCTTCAGGGGAAGGTTCGTGGTCGAGCTTCTGTGTCAGTTCCCGCGCGGCACGCAGGTAGACGTTCAGCTCCTTGACCACATGGATCGGCAGGCGAATGGTGCGGGTCTGGTTCATGATCGCCCGTTCGATGGTCTGGCGGATCCACCAGGTCGCATAGGTCGAGAAACGGAAACCGCGCTCCGGGTCGAACTTCTCGACCGCACGGATCAGCCCCAGGTTGCCTTCCTCGATCAGGTCGAGCAACGACAGGCCGCGATTGACGTAACGACGGGCAATTTTCACAACCAGGCGCAGGTTGCTTTCGATCATGCGCTTGCGGCCAGCGGGGTCGCCCTTCTGCGACAGGCGCGCGAAGTGCACTTCCTCTTCCGGCGAAAGCAGAGGCGAGAAACCAATCTCGTTGAGATACAACTGGGTAGCATCAAGCGCCCGGGTGTAATCGATATACTTGTGCTGCTTGAGCGAAGAGCCTGATTTGGCCCTGGTCCGAACCGACGGTACAGCAGGTTCGTCTGACACCACATCCGTTTCCAAAACGATGCCCGTCTCCATGAGGAGGACGTCATCGTCGATGTCAAACTCCGGCGCTTCTTTATTGAGAGCCATTGTTATAGTCCTTTGCTGAGTTCGAACTCAGACTCGAGCGGCGCCTGCATCCCTGGCATCGCTGGAGCCCGTCCCCTCTACATCACAGGAACAGGCCGGGTACAACAATCAACGGCGTGGCAGGAACTGGAGTGGATCGACGGGTTTGCCCTGGCGGCGAATCTCGAAATGCAGCTTCACCCGATCAGTGCCCGTGGACCCCATTTCAGCAATCGACTGCCCTGCCTTGACCTGCTGCCCCTCCCGAACCAACAGCCTGCGGTTGTGACCGTAGGCACTGACATAGGTGTCGCTGTGCTTGATGATGATCAGCTCGCCGTAGCCCCTCAAGCCACTCCCGGCGTAGACCACCGCACCATCAGACGCAGCAAAAACAGGCTGTCCCAAATCACCCGCGATATCAATGCCTTTATTCAAACTACCGTTTGAAGCAAATTTACCAATCAGCACGCCATTGGCCGGCCACGTCCAGCCGCCCACGGCCCGCTCTGCGGCGGGCACCGTGGTAACCACCGGCGCAGGCGTGGTGGGCGAAGTTGGCGTCGTTTTTCCGCCGCTGGCCGGCGGGGTGATAGCGGTTCCAACAGGGCGACGAATGACCGTGGTCTTGCTCGAGGACGACGGGTTGGAGACCACCGTGGTGCTGCCGGTGGAGCCGCTGCTGAAGCGGATCGCCTGGCCTGGGCGAATGGTGTAGGGCGCCGGGATGCCGTTGCGCGCGGCCAGTTCCTTGTAGTCCCAGCCGTAGCGGAAGGCGATGGAGAACAGCGTGTCGCCGGGCTTGACCACGTACTGGCCAGAGGTCACGGTTGGCCGCTTGGGTGCCGCATTGTTGCGGTCGACCACGCGCGCACCAGTCGAACTGGTGCTGGAGCAACCTGTCAGCAGGGTACCCATGGCCAGTGCAATCACCAGAAGCTTGAAACCCGACCGATCCTTGCGCTGCCGAATGACTGTGTGACCCACCCGCGCTCCCCTCATGGTGCCGAAAATCGATAATACGACAAGAAATGCAATAATGTTGCAATTATAACCGAGCCCAACGGCATTGGCAGGCTCGGTGCGTGGCCCGGTGAAGAGCCTTGATGCCCCGCCAGATAGACAGGGCGAAGCGGCAAGAATTCGTCGACGTGGCAAATATTCCCTGTTGCTCAGGCCAACGGGCCATTGAGCAGCGGCACGAAGCGCACAGCGCCCAGCACGCGGCGGGAAAAGCCCTGCTCCTCGCGAACGATCAGCATCAGTTGCTGCACCTCGCCTGCCGGCCCCACCGGGATCACCATGCGCCCCCCCGGCGCCAGCTGGTCGAGCAGTGCCTGCGGTACTTCCGCAGCCACAGCGGTGACGATGATGGCATTGTAGGGCGCCAGCGCCTGCCAGCCATCGCAACCATCGCCCCAGCGGAACACCACATTGCGCAGGTTCAGCTCGATCAGGCGCTCCTTGGCCCGGTCCTGCAGTACTTTGATTCGCTCTACAGAGAACACCCGCTCGACCAGCTGTGCCAGGATCGCCGTCTGGTAACCGGAGCCAGTGCCGATCTCCAGCACCTTGTCCAGCGGGCCGGCCTCCAGCAGCAGTTCGCTCATGTGCGCCACCATGAACGGCTGCGAGATGGTCTGGTTGTGCCCGATCGGCAGCGCGGTGTCTTCGTAGGCGCGGTGGGCCAGGGCCTCATCGACGAACAGGTGGCGCGGCGTGCGGCGGATGGCATCGAGCACCTTGGGGTTCGACACGCCCTCCTCGCACAGGCGCTGGATCAGCCGCTCCCGGGTACGCTGGGAGGTCATGCCGATACCACGACGCTGCAGATCGTCCTGTTCACGCATCAGAGCAGGCCCTCCAGCCAACCGTCGAGCTGCTCGAAGGCGTCATTGAAGGTGCGGTCCAGCTGCAGCGGGGTGATCGAGACGTAGCCTTGCATCACCGCATGGAAGTCGGTACCCGGCCCACCATCCTCGGCATCGCCGGCCACGGCAATCCAGTAGCCTTCCTTGCCACGCGGGTTGACTACCTTGGTCGGCGCTGCCGCCCGCGCCCGGTGGCCGAGGCGGGTGAGCTGGATGCCACGGATGTGCTCCAGCGGCAGGTTGGGGATGTTGACGTTGAGTACCGTGCGCGGCGGCAGCTCCAGGCGCGACTGTGCCTCGACCAGGCGACGGGCGATGAAGGCCGCGGTCGGCAGGTTGTCGGGCAGGCGCGAAAGCAACGAGAACGCCAGCGACGTGCCACCCAGGAAGCGCCCTTCCAGCGCGGCGGCGACCGTACCGGAATAGATCACGTCATCACCCAGGTTGGCCCCCAGGTTGATGCCCGACACGACCATGTCCGGTGGTTCCGGCAACAGGCCGTTGAGCCCCAGGTGCACGCAATCGGTTGGCGTGCCATTGAGGCTGATGAAACCGTTGGCCAGGGTCTGCGGGTGCAGCGGCCGGTCCAGCGTCAGCGAACTGCCGGCGCCGCTCTTGTCTTGATCCGGGGCGATTACCACGCACTCGGCATAATCCGCCAGCGCCCCATGGAGCGCGGCGAGGCCAGGTGCGGTAACACCGTCATCATTCGAAATCAGAATACGCATGGGCTGTCCGTCTGCCCTGCCGGCACCAGATCGACGAGTTCGCGCACCACCACGGTGGCGAAGCATCCGGCCGGAAGGACGAATTCCAGTTGCAGGATATCAGGCTCGGGATAATGCCACGTCAGGCCGCCAATAGGGAGCCGCAGGATGCGCCGTTCGTGACTCATGCCCGCATTGGCGAGCCATTGGCACAGTGCCGGATGCGCCTCGGCAACCTTCGACTCCAGCGCCGAGGCCGCGCCGGCTGCGGGCGAAGGGCCCTCGCCCCACATCGGGCCGGTGGGGTGCAAGTCGAGGATGGCCAGGCGCGGATCGGAACATTCCTGCTCGCCCGCCGGAAAGAAACTGCGGCTATCGGTGAAGGCCAACAAGTCACCGACCTGCGCGCGTTGCCAACTGCCGTCGGCAACGCGCGCGGCCAGTACCTGGTTGAAGACGTAGCTGCGCGCGGCCGACAGCAGCCGAGAGCGCACATTGCGCTGCTCCGGCAGGGCCTTGCGCTCGGCCCAGTGCTGGGCATCCTGAACGTTGCCGCCAGCGAATCCAAAGCGCTGGCTGCCAAAATAGTTCGGCACTCCGCGCAGCTTTAGGCACTCCAGGCGGGCATCGAGGGCCTGGTGGTCAGCTGCCAGCGCGGTCAGGCGCAGGGTGAAGCCGTTCGCCGAGTGGGCGCCGCGCTGCAGCTTGCGCTGGTGACGCACCTGCTTGAGCACGCGCAGGGTAGCGTCCTCGGCACGCGATAGGTCGGGGTCGGCCTTGCCCGGCAAGTGCAGGCTGAACCACTGGCGCGTGAGCGCCTGGCGGTCCTTGAGGCCGGCATAGCTGATCGAACGCACTGGCACGCCGGCGGCGCGCGCCAGTCGGCGGGCAGCCTCTTCGGTATTGAGGTCGCGCTTCTCGACCCACAGCCACAGGTGCTCGCCCTGGCCGGACAACGGGATGTCGAGCACTTCATCAACCTGGAAGTCTTCGGCCACTGCCTTGAGTACCGCGGTACCCAGTGGTTCACCCGATGCACGCGGGCCCAGCAGTTCCAGTTCGGTCATGCTGCCAGCAACAGGGCGACCGCGTGCACGGCGATGCCCTCCTCGCGGCCGGTGAAGCCCAGCTTTTCGGTGGTGGTGGCCTTGACGTTGACCTGCTCGAGTTCAACCTGCAGGTCTTCGGCGATCAGCTGGCGCATGGTCTCGATGTGCGGAGCCATTTTCGGTGCCTGGGCAACGATGGTGGCGTCGACATTGCCGACCTTCCAGCCCTTGGCCTGGACAATGCCGACCACATGGCGCAGCAGCACACGGCTGTCGGCGCCCTTGAACTGCGGGTCGGTATCGGGGAAGTGCTTGCCGATGTCACCCAGCGCCGCGGCGCCGAGCAAGGCATCGCTCAGGGCATGCAGCAGCACGTCGCCGTCGGAATGGGCCAGGAGGCCAAATGTGTGGGGGATACGCAGCCCACCCAGGGTAATGAAATCACCGTCGCAGAAACGGTGCACATCGTAGCCGTGGCCAATACGCATAGAAAAACGCCCTGATTGAGTCAGGGCGTGATTCTACCTGCTTTGCAGGTGGTTGGGCGGC
>Ga0213824_1000101_pt1 | contig 71601 bp, 69 predicted proteins | sample MC6MC0906MG_FD_179892 | JGI IMG/M metagenome (GOLD analysis project Ga0213824, IMG submission 179892) | Enriched soil aggregate microbial communities from Iowa State University, Ames, United States - MC6-MC0906-MG | ecosystem: Environmental > Terrestrial > Soil > Unclassified | place: USA: Iowa...
TTTTGTAAAAGTTTATCAAAAAAAGAGGAAAGAGAGAAGGTATTGTAGAAGTATGACTTTGTAACATAAAAAATATTGGTTAAAGGAGGCTGTTTACATGTTTGAGAAAGAGAAAGAAGGGCTTATTGAAGTTCACAACGTATATGAAATCGCACCAGCAGATGGAGCAATTATAGGTATGGCAACGGAAGAAGAAATGGAGATTGCTGCTGAACTAGAGTTACAGTACTATGCCCATTCTCGTTTATTAGAAGCAAATATTCAGTTAGACGGTTCCTCCTATAAAGAGTTACTTCAGGAGTTCCAGGAGTACGAAAGAAAATCAATGAACTTTTGGAGAGCAATACATAAACGTTTAGCTGTGCCATGGGCATGGGTATTACGTATTGATGTTGCGAATGGTCCTATATATGTAAGCAATGGGAGTTCGTATTATGAAGAAGTCGATGATGAAGAAGACTATGAATAGATAAGTAAGGAAGCAGCTTTAGTTGCTTCCTTTTTTTATTTACAATAAGTGAATGGCTTCAATGATAGTATCTGGGCGATCGTTTTCTATCCCGTGACTAGCATGTTCAGCCAAAATGTATTGGCTGTTTATTGAGAGATTTAATTGTTCACAAATAAGTTCTTGCCACATATCTTCAAGTTGTGTAGCTTCTTCTTTTGGCATACCGCCCTCAATCAATTGAGCAATAGAATATTGAGGATCTCTACCAATAACGATTAATGGTATATCTAATGTTTTATGTTGTTTTTTTATTGAGCGAGCACAATTTTTCCACTCGGACAGTTCAGAAGCTGTCGCTTTATATAAAGAAGGAGATATGGAAAATTTGATATGCTGTTTTGTTGTATTGACGAGCATAGATTTTAGTTCATTATAAAGTGCTTCTGTATCCATGTTGGAGTAAGTATGATATTTTTGTAGCCACATATCATCAGAATCAGTTTGATCAGAAACCGGTAAATGCAGTTCATCTAATCGGTGTAAGTTCATGGAAGTAGAATCAACTAAAAGAAGTGCTTGCAGCCTATCTTCATGTAACATTGCAAAATGTTGTGCGCATAAACCTCCATAGGAATGACCGATTAAAATGATTGGCTCATAAATATCTAGTTTATGTAGTAACATATGTAGTTCTTTTACAACTTGCATTGTTGTACGTCGATTAGGTCCTAGCTCACTTTTTCCGTAACCTGGGCGATGATATGAAATGACTGTAAATTTTTGTGAAAGCTTTTCTATAATAGGGAGCCAATCATAAAATGAGCCTCCCATTCCTGTTTGAATGACTACAGTGTGTTTACTGTTACCTTTCATATATACTTCTACAGTTTGTCCAAATATCTCTACTGATCTATTAATAGTAATTCCCCCTAAGCTTGAAATGCTTTTTGGCAAGTAAAGACGATACACCAGGCACATATGCCGAAGAGTATAGATGTACTAAGTGAAAAGGAGTTCTTTAAACCGATATAAACAATAAATAATAGTAGTGCAGATGCAGGAAATCCATATAATACGCCTAAAGCGAATTGACTTAATTCCTGTTTACTCCCACCTTCGAAAGAAATCCAAAATAAACTAAGTAAACTAATAAGAGGAAGGGCTGCGATAAAGCCACCAAGCGTACTAAAATATTTGGCGAATTCGGTTACACCCCCAATAATGAAGGCGGAGACGATGACCTTAACGAGGAAATGCATATTTTGCCTCCTTAGCTAATAAGGAAAAGGCTTTTTCTATTAGTTGTTGCTCTTCTTTTGATAACTGTGATTCTAATATTTGTATCTTTTCTTTGTCTAGCAAAGTATGCTTTTCTAATGCTTCAATTCCTGCTGTCGTTAATGTAAGATTCACAACTCGTTCATCTAGTTTATTTCTTTCTTTAATAATAAACCCTTTTTGAATAAGGCGTTTTACATGTTCGGACGCTGTGTTATGAGATAAACCAAGTTCAGAAGCAATTTTTCCAATTGTTATATCTTTCTCCCGGGAAGTGATTTGTAAAATACGAATTGCTTGATGAGTAAGATTGTCTTCATATTCATAGCGTAAGTGATAGTATATTGTCTCCCAATTTGGATTAATTTCTTTCATATTATAATTCCCCCTAATTTTTGTATCGTATTATAAGATATATTCGCTTTATAAGAATTAAAATCCTGTTATTTTCATAATAAATGTTGAAAAAGTTTATTTTTATTGAAATATAAGGTAATCTATGTGTAAAGGTATACATTTAGCAAGAGAGAGGATGATAGCTGTGAATACATTTAAATGGATTAGTCATGAAAAGATGTATGTAGATCAAATACATGTTGAAAAATGTGGTCCTCTTTCAGTCGGCGTATATGGAGGAAATCAAGAGAGTGATGCATATGAAAGAGGAGATGCAGTGCTAGCTTGGTGGGATCCGAAATTAGAATTTGAATTTGTTATGATTTTTGATACACATCATAAAACGAAAAATATACATTATATAATAGAAGCGATTTCAGAAAGAGAAGAAAAACTAAAAGAGTTATTTTCATACCCAATCCATTTAGCTTTTCATCATACACATATGTATTTATTAGCGTTATTTACAGATGAGCTCTTTATCGAGAAATGTGACCAAGATGATGAGGAACTTGCATGTTTAATTTGTTTACGAAAAGGCGAGTTCTTATATTGGCTATCAGTTGGTGATTGCTTCGCGTATTTATTCCATTCAGAGCAAACGAAAAATGGAAAAGGTAGGCTAAATAAGCGTAAGAACTATGAGTATATAGGAAGAAAAAATGTTTTTGCAGCGAATACACCTTGCTTTACATCAGGGGTAAGGGGATTAGAAAAAGGTCAGAATCACATTGTAATGGCAACGGATGGTATTTTAGAGTGTGATAAACTAAAGTTTGATGATGATCAATCTTTAGTAGAAATATTACACGACGGATCTTGTTTACAGATTGAGCCTGTATTAACAAATGTACTTCAGTGGAAAGGTAGAGATTGTGCTACTATTATTGGATGGTCCATCGATACTGAAAATAGACAATGTGCCAATTAATAAATGAAAGAGAGTTCAAGGGTTTTTGTCCTTGAACTCTTTTTTGTTAAGCAATATGAATATGATACGTTTTTAACCATTCATTTACTTGTAGCATATACTCCATAGCACTTCTTGCTTCAAAATTGTTAATTTCTTTATTACTTTGATCGGCAATAGCAAGTAATGTGGAATGATTAATAAGTGAGAAAATAGGATTGTTTTTATTACTGCACATGTCGAGTGATAAATGACGGATTGTTTGTAAATAATGTGGGTCTTGTGAAGTTGGATAAGCACTTTTTCTTCTATTGCGTACATCGTCAGGTAAAGCAGGTTTCAGTGCTCTACGTAAAATACCTTTTTCAATATTATCAATGCTTTTTATGTTGAAAGGAACATTCCATAAATATTCAACTAATCTATAATCGCAAAAAGGTACACGAACTTCAAATCCTACAGCCATACTCATACGGTCTTTACGGTCGAGTAAGAACGGAAGAAATCGGGTTAAAAATAAATAAAACATTTGGCGTTGTTTCGCGGATTTTTTATTTTCACCTTCAAGAGTAGGGACTTCAAGAACAGCTTCATGGAATCGTTTATTAATATAATGTTCAGTATTACATTGAGTTGTTACGTCGCTTAATAATAGAGAAGATGTGTTTTTCCAGTTTGTTAACCACGGAAACTTATCTACATATAATAGCTCTTCTTGATGAAACCAAGGATATCCCCCGAATACTTCATCGGCAGATTCTCCAGATAAAGCTACGGTTGCATCTTTTTTCATTTCGCAAAATAGTAAATAAAGTGAAGTTTCCATTTCGCCAGCACTCGGTAAATCTTTCGCACGGAGGGGAACGAATAAGTGATTTGCTAATTCTTCAGCATTCACAATAATGTCATGATGCGATGTTCCTACATGTTCGGAAACACGTTTTACCCAAGGAGCGTCTAAACCAGTGCGAGCAAATGTCAATTCGAAATCGTTCGCACTATTTAAAAAATCGATGGAATACGTATGAAGTGTTTTATTTTCCGCTGCAAATTCTTTACCCGCCAGTGCAGTAATACCGCTAGAATCTAATCCGCCTGATAACATACAAACGAGAGGAACATCGGCAATTAATTGTCTTTTTACTGTATCTTGTAAAATAGATAAAATATGTGATGATGTATCTTCAGTACAGTCTGTATGAACCTTACTTTCTAAATTCCAATACTTCGTAACTACTTTTTTATCACGTGTAAATGTTATAGAATGTCCAGCACGCACTTCCTGAATATGTTTAAAGACACCACATCCAGGAGTTCGAAATAATCCTAATCCAAATATTTCATTTATGCCATCCGCATCAATTTCAGCAGGAACAGATGGGTGAGTTAATAATGCTTTTATTTCAGATCCGAAAATAATACTGTCATTTCTTTCTGTATAAAAAAGTGGTTTTACCCCTAAATGATCTCGTGCTAAAAACAATTGTTGCTTCTGATCATCCCATATTGCGAAAGCGAAAATTCCATTTAAACGTTGTACGCAACCTTCTTTCCATTCTAAATAAGCATGTAGTAACACTTCTGTATCCGAGTGAGTTTCAAAGGCATGCCCACATTTTTGAAGTTGTTCTCTCAGTTCACGAAAATTATAAATTTCTCCATTATAAGTAAGAGCATACGTATAATCACCAGCACGAAATGTCTTCGGTTGTGTCCCGCCTTCTGGATCAATAACAATTAAACGCCGGTGTGCAAAAGCCGCACGAGATGAAAACCAAAATCCTTCAGCATCAGGACCACGATGCTGAATACTATTTGCCATCTTTTCTAAAATAACATGTTGATTTGAAAGGTCTTCCTTCCAATCTACCCAACCTGTAATTCCACACATACACATCTCATCTCCTAATTTAAAATAGTAGATTAACGAAATAAAATGTACATAAAGTTAAAAAGTTACTACATAAATAGTATACTACATGAATTAAATGGTAGACTTGAGAAAATTTTCTTCAAATTCAAAGTTATATGAGACAATAAGTAAGGAAAAGTATTCCATTACATACAAAAAATAATAAAAAAGATGAGAGAAAACTTTTTTCTGGACGTTATATAGAGTGTAAAAGCTTTTACAAAAAAATAAGGGGAATCGCTACATGAAATCAAATGAGAAAAATTTTATAAAAAGATTACAGCGACAAAAAGAAGATGCGCTAGAATTTGTTGTCGATACATACTTACCGCTCATAAAGGGGATAACGCACAAAGTTCTTCTTCCAGTTCAAAATGATGGATTAATAGAGGAATGTGTAAATGATATATTTCTTTCCATTTGGAATAACGCAAATAAGTTTCATGGAGAGCCGAGTGATTTTAAAAAATGGATTGCGGCGATCGCAAAGTTTAAAGCAATTGATTATTACCGGAAAGCAACTAAAAAAGTAGAAATCATTTCAGATGAGTTTCATATAAGTACAGAAAAATCGGCAGAAGACGAATTAATCGTTATGGAAGATAGGGAAGAATTATTGGAGCTTATTAATCAATTAGAACCGTTAGATCAAAAGGTGTTCATTATGAAATATCTTCTCGGTATGAAGACAGAGGAAATAGGTGACAAGTTAGGATTAACCAGGGCAGCGATCGATAATCGAGTGTACCGTGGAAAAAAGAAACTACAACAAAATGCTACGAATATTAGTTTTGGAGGTAGTGCAATATGAAAGACATTTATGAACTATTAAACGACATTGATATAGATGAAAAAGAACTTGAGGAAATTGAGGCTTCTGAAATTGAAAAAGAAAAAGTGAAGCGCAATGTAAAACAATCGCTACGTACGAAGAAAAAGATGAAAAGTTGGAAAAAGGGTGTCGCTGCTGCATCTATTTTATTAGGATTATCAGTTGCAACGCTTGGTATCGGGTTTCCTACATATGCCGGGGGATTACCAATTGTAGGTGACATATTCCGATTTTTAGATAATGGTAAAACAGGGTTATATGAAAATTATAAAGAATTTTCGACTGAATTGAATATGACGAGGGAGAGTAATGGGGTTAAGGTTACAATTAATGATGCTGTGTTCGATGGTAGAACAATCACAATCACATATTCTATTGAGAGTGATAAAGATTTAGGTGAGAGCCCACATATATTTGGATATCCGCAGGTGAGGGGCTTTAATGGTGCGGGAGGTAGTTCTCAAGTGACGAAAGTTGGAGAGAAAAAGTACGTAGGTATGACTACAATGAGTGGTCATAGGAATGAAAGGTTAGATGTTGCAAATGTTTGGTGGGATATGGAAGCAATTGATATGGATTATAAAGGTAATTCAATTAAGGGGAACTGGAATTTCGCACTTAGTTTAAAGGCAATGGATAGTAAGGAAGTAAAGGTTAATGGTGTTTCCGAGAAAGAAGGCATAAAAGTAAATATAAACAAAATGGAAGTAAACCCGATGTCCTTTATCGTTTTTTACAATCAGGTAGAATCTAAGGCATTAAGAAGCATATGGGATAGTGCGGATGTTGAGTTAGAAATAAAAGATGATTTAGGAAATCATTATGCTGGTGAAGGAAATGGCGGAAGTAGTACCGTAGCAGAACCGCATAAAAGTAGCTGGAGTGCTACCTTCCAAAAGTTGAACGAAAATGCAACAAAGCTTATCGTTACACCTCGTGTACACTTGCGAATTCATACACCTGAAAATCATGGTGGAGTGGAGTATGTGAATGGAAAAGAGAAGAAAATTGAAGTGCCGAAAAAAGAAGCGAAGAGTAAAGATATTGTTCTAGATGATATCGTAATTGATTTAAAGAAATAGAAGAGAGACTGCCTAAAACCATTAGGCAGTCTTTTTTCGTTAAGAACTAGCTACAAGTAACGCATGCGGATGCTGCGTTTTATATTCATCTTTCCAAGGAATGTTTAGTTGTTCCCACGATTCGCCGCTATCATTGGATTGAAACACGCCATTGTTATTTAAAGTGTAAAACGTATGTGGTTCTGCTTGGTTTGTAGCGAACATTGAAATGACTGTACCGATTGCAGATGGTAGACCTTGTTGTACTTGCTGGAATGGAGTATCTTTCGTTTTTCGATAAATATAAGATTCATAAGGAATACGGTGATGAGCGAGATCGGCACTTGGTGCGGCAGAAACGAGAATTGTATCGCAATCGGCCGGATCAATAGCCATGCTGTATAAGTAATGATGTTCAATTCCTTCACTACATGATATCCAGCTACTACCGTTATCGTAACTTTCTAGATAAGCACGATCAGGGCCACTCATAAATCCGTCACCACATGATGCATAAAGGCGATTTGGAGCTTCAGGGTGCATGAGTAATTGATGGGCATCGATAGGAGCACCGAACTTTTTATCAATCCAAGTATGCCCTCTATCATTACTTTGAATAACAGCACCAGCTTCAATTGAAACGTGGATTGTATTTGGAGTGTTTGGATCAACTGTAATCCAGCGAACGTGATGGGTAAAAGGTCTAGGCGGGAAAGCCCACGTATAAGAAGATAATAATGATTTCATATTTTTAAGTGCAGTCCACGATTCACCGCCATTTTCTGAACGGAATAAAGCGCTCGGTTCTGTGCCGACATAAACGACGCCGTAGCCGTTAATTTGTTCATTAGGGCTTATCGTAATGGAGGTGATCGAAGAATGTAAAATACCATCTTCTTTAGGGAAATCAAAGTAACGATATGAATCTCCAATCGGTCTCCACGAATCTCCGCCATCGTCACTTAACCATAAACCTCGTCCAAATGTTCCGCAATATACACGATTCTTTTGAAATGGATCAACAGCGATACAGGTAGGTTGCATATTTTGTAAGTGATACGCTGTTTCAAAGTGACCATATTGTTCTTTCACTACAACAAGTTCACGCTCCATACAGAGAAATAAACGTTTCATTTTAGTAACCTCCTTAGAAATTCTTTCATTAGTAAACAATATGAGGCTGAAAAAGAAGTAGTCTTATTTTTTGTTGAGAAAAAGGACTTGTTTGAAAAATAGCGAAGTGTGTAGATAGAGGAAGCGGACGTTTATGGGCAGTTAATGGGGGATAAAGGTGTGGAGTTTGTTTCATACTAACATACAGATATTGCATTAAAAGGAGCATTCGTATGGGACATTCACATGATCACGGTCATTCTAACAATAAAAAGGCGTTACTAATTGCTTTCGTACTAACAACGAGTTTTATGGTTGCTGAAGTAATTGGAGGATTTGTAACAAATAGTTTAGCACTACTATCTGACGCGGGGCATATGCTAAGTGATGCGGTATCTTTAGCGTTAAGTTTACTTGCGTTTAAGCTTGGAGAAAAAACAGCAACAGCTGCGAAAACATACGGGTATAAGCGAGTCGAAATGTTAGCGGCATTATGTAACGGTGTCGTTCTTATTGTCATTTCGATATACATTTTTATTGAAGCAATTCGCCGTTTTAAAGAACCAGTTGAGATTGCTAGTAATGGGATGCTCATAATTGCTGTGCTTGGTCTGCTTATTAATATTTTATCGGCGTGGATATTAATGAGAGGCGGAGATGTGAAAGGGAATTTGAATTTAAGAAGTGCTTTCTTACACGTATTAGGCGATCTATTGGGATCAGTCGGAGCGATTATTGCTGCGCTATGTATTAAATTTTTCGGATGGACTGCTGCAGATGCGATTGCTAGTATTCTTGTTTCTATTTTAGTCATTATTAGTGGGTGGCGTGTGACACGTGATACGGTTCATATATTAATGGAAGGTGCACCGCAGCACATAAATGTTGAAGAGGTAAAAAGTACATTATTAAATATTACGGTTGTAAAAGAAGTTCATGATTTGCACATATGGTCTGTCACATCTGATTTTCAAGTATTAACTTGCCATTTGATTATTAAAGATAATGAAACGCAAAGTGTATTAAAAGAGGCTACGGATGTATTGAAGGAGAAGTTTCATGTAGAACATGTCACCATTCAAGTAGAAATAGATGGTGAATTTAATCATGGTGAGACAACTTGCAAAGTATGAAAGAAAAAGGATAAGAAAATGTGTCATAACATTTTTCGCGTGGCATACATATATATAATGTGGCCACAAATACTTTGTAAGGTAAATATTTCATGAAATTACTTTACTTATAAAGAGTCATCTTTTATAATCAAAAGTGGTAATTGATAAAGATTATCATTTTCAATGATTGTAGAAAGGAGTTTTTTAAAAGATGAGTAGTCAACTCCGTTTTGCTGTTGAAAATCGTAAGAGGCATTTAATCGATGAGTTAATTGGAGCAGGTGTGTTTAAGATTCGCGACCGACAATTATACGAGCTGTCTTTAGAGGAATTGGAAAAAGAGTACGAAGATATGGAAGAATATGCAAATGTTCAGGCGTAACTATATAGATTAGTAAAAGGTGAGCTGGTTACGATTTTGTGTAACCAGCTCTATTATTATTTCGTAGAAATTATTTTTGATATTTCTTTCATTGGACGGAGCCAGTTTTGAGACATCATTTGTTCTATTTGTTTTTCATCCTGCTTTTGCAATGCTTGAATGATAGAGTGATGTTCTTCAATAGATTGACTTGCTGGAACAAAGTTTTGGAAAAACAAATATTCAAGGCGTAAAACGTGAAGTTGCATATTTTCTAGAAAGGGTTCAATATAATGGTTTTTAGCAATAGAAGAAATTGTATTGTGAAATTGTATATCTAGTTGTAAAGCTTGTTTTGCGTTTTTCTTCTCTATAGAGCGCTGAAAATCAGCATTTATTTCAGAAAGTAGTTTCAAATCAGCGTCAGTAATGTTTTGAAGTGCTTGCTTTCCTATAATAGAGTGAAGACCAGCCATCGTTTCATAAATAATAGGGATGTCTTCTAACTTAATAGGAGCAATTTTTGTTTTTTGCCCAGGTACCATTTCCACTAATCCAGAAAGTTCTAATATTTGCAGTGCTTCTCTTACAGGTGTTCTGCTTACTCCTAGTGCTTCAGCCAATTCCCCATCATTAACTTTCTCATCAGGCTTTAGTACACCTTCAATAATCCAATCTTGTAGTTGATTTAAAACGAGTGATTTTGCCGAAACTCTTCCTTGTTTTTTATAATTTTGAGGGATAGGCATAGTGAATTCAATCCTTTCATTGTATATTTTCCTTTTTCTCATGAACAAGCTGTACTTTCGGTTTCCCTTCATCCGGTTTTTGGCTTAAGATGAGCACCATTACAATGACACAAAAAGCCCCTAATAACTGAAAAGATTGAAACGGTACATGTAATATAAGTACAGAAGAAATAATAGCTGCGAGTGGTTCAGTACAACCGAATAATGTCGTTTCTTTCGGAGTCAGGTATCGTATGCTGTCTAAGTATAAATAAAATGCAATAAGTGTCCCAAAAATGACGACAAATGTGATGAGCGGTAAGGTGCTTAGTTTTACATATTTCATAGTCGATAATAAAATGAATTCTTTCGTAGAAATAAAGTGTAGAATCGTTACACCAATACCCCCAATAATCATGCCCCATCCAACGATAACAGAGGAAGACCATCTTTCTAGTAATCCCTTTGAATATAAACTATAAAAAGCAAGAGATAATCCAGATAAAATACCCCAAGCGATAGCTGGTGTAGAAACAGCTAAGTTATGAACAGACCCATTTGTTAGTAAGAGAAAAGTGCCTACTAATGAAAGGGTAATGGAAATAAAATCAATTTTTGATGGACGAACGTTCCATTTGAAAAGTAAGTATACAGTAATAAATATAGGAGCTAAATATTGTAATAATGTTGCGACGGCAGCGTTCCCTTCTTTAATAGAAGCGAAGTACGTGTACTGTACAGCAAGCATACCGAATAGGCCAAACAATATCATTTTAGTAGCATCAGATCTTTGTTTCCATATGCCGAATATTTCTTTTTTTCTCGTTCCGAATGATGAAATAATGAGCAAGATGACGCCGGATATAAGCAGACGAATCGTAACTAACCATTCAGTAGAAACGTATTCATATTGAAAAAGTTGTTGCGCTGCTGTTCCTGACAACCCCCATAAACAAGCGCCGATTATGACCATTATAATTCCTTTTAATCGATTTGGATCCATAAGGTATATAGTCCTCCTTCCAAAATATATATTGGATACAATATGCAATATATCACAGAATGGAGTATCAATAAACTGAAATTTCTAATTGAAAATAAAATTGTTTAGTGAGAACGATAATCTCTTTTTTGGATATGGTAAAATATTGTAGGGGTGGTGTTAATATGCTAGAGGGGTTTTTAATTTGTTTATTTGTTGGGTTACTTATCATTTTTTTAGGGTATCAAATACATGTGAAAAAGAGATTGTTTTTATTGGCAGGATATCAAGAGGAAACGTTTGTTGGAGATAAAAATAAATTAGCGAAGCATTCAGGTGTGTTTTCTTATATAGTCGGAGTTGCCACAATGATATTACCATTTGGCTTAGAAAGAATAGGTGATGTAGCTGGTATCGTATATGCTATATTAGTTGTTTTAAGTACAATTGTATTTATTATTAAAGCAAATTTGTTAAATAAGAGTACGATAAAGTAAAAAAGGCTTCATTTTACGGAAGCCTTTTTATTTTGGATTATGAAGTGTAAGTAAAAGCAGGAATAGGATCAACAAATGTATTCCAATCTTGTTTCATTTCTTGTTCTGTTAACAGACAATTATCTAATGATTGTTCAATAATAGAACGATTCATATCGATGCCGATAAATACGATCTCAGTTATTCGATCTCCATATTGTTCATCCCAGTTTTTTAATACTTCTGGTTCTTCTGCAATCATTTGATTTCTTTCAGTTTCAGGTAATGCTGCTATCCATTCACCAGCTCCTTGAATTGTAATAGAGGAACCTGCTTGGGATAAGAGACCTATCATATTATTACGAGATGCGAGCCAGAAAAAGCCTTTCGCTCTTACAACATCTAGAGGCCATTTTTCTAGCCAATTCATAAGTCGCTCAGGATGAAATGGGTGTTTACGACGGTACACAAAGGAGTCGATACCGTATTCTTCAGTTTCCGGTGTATGATGTTCGCTATTTAATTCTTGCATCCATCCAGCTGACTGACCTGCTTCTTCATAATTAAATAAATTCGTGTTTAAAACTGCTTGTAATGGTACTTTGCTAAATGAAGACTCAATAATTTTTGCACCGGGATTTAATTTCTGGAGCAAATGATGGAGTTCTATCACATCTTCTTTATCTAGTAAATCTATCTTATTAAGAATAATTACATTCGCAAACTCAATTTGATCTATTAATAAATCAATAACTTCTCGAGTATCATTTTCATCAATTGCCTGTTTACGGTCTAATAAGCTATCTCCATCTGCAAAATCATCCCAAAATCTATTTGCATCTACAACTGTAACCATCGTATCGAGACGACAATTTTTTGTTAAATCAATGTTAAGAATTTCGTCAGTATAAGTAAATGTTTGAGCAACTGGAATAGGCTCGCTTATACCAGAAGATTCAATAACAATATAGTCAATATCACCGTTCTCAACAAGACGATTCACCTCTATCATTAAATCTTCTCGTAGTGTACAACAAATACAGCCATTTTGAATTTCTACTAGTTTTTCCTCCGTACGTGAAAAACCCCCTTTTTTTATAAGCGATGCATCAATGTTTACTTCGCTCATATCATTAACGATAACAGCTACTTTTAAGTTGTTCTTATTAGTCAAAATATGATGTAGTAAGGTGGTTTTTCCAGATCCTAAAAACCCACTTAATACAGTGATAGGTACTTTTTTCATAAAATAATCTCTCTCCTTTAAATCGTAATTATTACGTTTTATACTAAATGATAAAAAAGAAAAAATCAATAACAAATCATAATGATTACGATTTAAGAATAGAAATAGACTATAAAATTTGTGTTGTAGTTGTATGGAATATTTGGACAAGCATACGATTTTATATGAATAAAGTGGGGGCGATAGTATTGGTCTTTAATAGAGTTTCAAAAGAATTAATAGGAATAGCTCTTATTGCTATTTTTCTCTTTTTATTATTTTTTGTGGATTTTACAAGTCTAGCAAATTTGCACAAAAGTATGCCACAACAATGGTTGAATGTGAATACTGTGTTTTTAAGTATTATTTTTGAAGCAATACCCTTTATTTTATTAGGGGTAATTGTTTCTTCTCTCATTCAAGTGTTTGTGACAGAAGATATGATTCAAAAAGTAATGCCGAGATCTCCGATTGTTGCAATGATTCCAGCGGTATTTGTCGGAATCATTTTTCCAATGTGTGAATGTGTCATTATACCAATTGTAAGAAGGCTCATTCAAAAGGGGCTACCTCTTCATGTGGGCATTGTTATTTTACTAAGTGCACCTATTATGAATCCAGTTGTTCTTTTATCTACCGTATATGCGTTTCAAAAAAATGATGCCGTTGTATATGCACGCTTTGGGATAACAATTCTTGTTGCTCTATTCATAGGTCTAATTGTTTATTATTGCTATCGCGGGAGAAATATTTTAAAAGACATAGAGGTTCCGGTTCAGAAAAGACAAAATAAGAGTTGGAAAGATGTTGTGAATCACACCGTAGATGAGTTTTTTGATACGGGTAAGTATTTATTAATTGGTGCTTTTTTAGCGAGTGTATTCCAAACATTTTTTGATCGGAATGTACTTGATACAGTAGCACATAACGAAATAATTGCTCCAATTATTATGATGGGATTTGGTTATGTTTTATCAATTTGCTCTGCAGCCGATGCGTTTATAGCGGCATCTTTTGGACAAGTTTTCTCTGTAAAAGCACTACTCGCATTTCTTGTGTTTGGACCTATGCTTGATATGAAAAATACATTAATGCTATTTGCTTATTTTCAAAAGAGATTTGTATTCTTTTTGATTGGAATTATTATTTTATCGGTGTACATAATTGTGCAAATTACAACATTATAGGAGGTGGGAAACAGTGGAGGAACAGGAACAGAAGGCCTATCATCGCTATATTCGTGGCATCATTTTAATTGGTTTAGCAATGCTCTTATTTAAACTACTTGTAACAGGCAATATTTATAATTTTATCGCTCCAAAAATGATTAAATTTACGTATATAGCTTTTGTAGTGATTTTACTTCTTGGTTCTTTACAAGTTTGGAGAGATGGGAGAGAAAAACAGGATGATTGTAATTGTTGTCAGCATAATACAACATCAAAATCAGGGATGAAAAGTTTCGTTGTATATGTTTTATTTGTTGTTCCGATAATTAGCGCTTTTCTATTTGGAACTGTAACAATTGACGGAAGTTTAGCAGGAAAAAGGGGTATGAATCAAAGTGCACAGGCGAGAAGTATGGAAAAGTACGAAAAAGAGGGAAGACAGGTCAATTCTGATTGGCGAGAAGTATTAGTTGATCCAGGTGAAACATCAAATTTACCAATTACTTATCAAACGGAAGAGCAATTAGCAAAAAGTATGTTAGGGGAGCGTAAAATACAAGTAGAGGATAAGGATTATGTTCAAACAATGAATATAATTGGCCAAGATGTTAATGGATTTAAAGGGAAAGAAATAACATTCTCAGGATTTATATATAATGATAAAAATGTGCCGGGTAATAAAGTAGTAGTGGCTCGGTATGGCATAACTTGTTGCATTGCGGATGCATCGGTCTGGGGAATGATTGTTACGGGGCAAAACGTTGAAAAATTCCCAGAAGAAACATGGGTGAAAATAACAGGGTTATTAGACGGAACGACATATAAAAGAACGCTATTTCCACTTGTGAAAATAAGTAAAGTGGAGAAGATCAATAAGCCAGAAGATCCATATGTATATGATGCTTTACCTCAATAAGAATGGGGTAATTCTTAATCTTTTTAAGAAATAGAATCATAATTACAATGATAAAAAAATAAAGATAAGAGTAATTTGATTTGCTAAAAATATATGTAGAAGGAGATATGTGATGAGCTGGGTTACTCATAAACCAACATTTGAATTTGATAATTATAGTCATTTTATTCGGGCGAATACCGCATGGGTTGGGCATTTAGATTTCGCATATGATTTAGTAAGGTTTGAAAAGCCAGAAGTATTAGTTGAGTTAGGTACACATTTAGGGGCTTCCTTTTTCAGTTTTTGTCAAGGGGCAAAAGATGGAGGATTAAATACAAAGTGTTTTGCTGTAGATACTTGGACGGGAGATGAGCATACAGGTCCATATGGGGAAGGTGTTTTTCAAATAGTAAATAAAGTAGTAAATATGAGTTATCCTAATATAGGTAATTTAATTCGCTCTACTTTTGACGAGGCTGTGGATCGATTTCAAGATGGAACGATAAATGTGTTGCATATTGATGGCTATCATACGTATGAAGCAGTTTCTCATGATTATAAAACATGGTTGCCGAAACTTGCGGATAACGGTATCATTTTATTTCATGATATTGAAGTTAAAACTCGAGACTTCGGCGTGTATAAATTTTGGGATGAGGTCAAGGCGAAGTACCCTCATTTTCAGTTTGAGCATTCCTATGGGCTCGGAGTGTTGTTTCCGAAAGGCTGTAGCGATCAGTTTGTGGAAATACTTAAAAATAAAGAAGAAATACAAAATATGTATAAATAAAAGTAGAGCATGCATCATTTTAATGATGTGTGCTTTTTTGTGGAGAAAAATGGTAGTCCTTAAAAGGGGAGGATAATAGTAAAAAGTTTTGTTGTGGCAAATATTAAAAAAGTTATTTTTGGATTTTTCTATATAAAAATGTAACATTTTTTATATTTTCCATTGCGAAAAGTAACATCTACTTTTACAATAGAAAAGGTGTTATATTATACTGGAAAAATAAATCGAAATAATATGAAAATTTTGTTTTGTCTTCGCTAATTGTATATTACATACATGTAAGACGACATACGTCATGTTATCGACTTGTAAGGAGAGAAAAAAATGAAAAGTGTAAGATTACCATCGATGCTAGAAATCATAGTTCTTTTATTACTATTTCTTGCTGTTGTCTTTTCCTTCCAAACGATTTTTGATCTCCCAATTCAATTAGCGCTATTTATTTCATGGTTTTTAGTAATTGCGCTTGGATTAAGATTAGGATTTCGTTATCAAGAATTGCAAGATGCAATTACGAAAGGGATTTCTAACGGATTAGAAGCAATACTGATTTTAGTTGCAGTAGGTGCTTTAATTGGAACTTGGATTGCTGGTGGCGTAGTACCAACATTAATCTATTATGGATTAGAGTTTATTCACCCTAGCATATTCCTATTAGCAACATTAATTATTTGTTCGATAACTTCTATCGCAACAGGAACATCATGGGGAACAGTAGGAACAGCAGGTATTGCTATGATGGCGATTGGTGAAGGACTTGGCTTACCACTTCCGCTTGTTGCTGGTGCAGTTCTTTCAGGAGCTTATTTCGGCGATAAATTATCACCACTTTCTGATAGTACAGTTCTTGCAGCGTCTATGGCAAAAGTAGATGTTATTGCTCACGTTCGAGCTATGCTCGTATTAGATGTTCCGGCTTATATTATTACTAGCATTATGTTTACTGTAGCTGGTTGGATGTATGGCGGGGACAATGTAGATTTAAATAGAGTAGAGTTTTTAAAAGAATCTTTATTAAAGCACTTTGATATTAAAATATGGATGCTTGTTCCAGCTGTAATCGTTATTGTGCTATTGGCGTTGAAGAAACCTTCTATGCCAACAATTGCAATGGGAGCTTTAATTGGTGCAATTTGGGCAACTCTTTTCCAAGGAATGAATTTTGGAGAGGCGATTGGGACAGCGTATAACGGATTCTCAATTCAATCAGGTGTTGAGTTTGTTGATAAGTTATTAAACCGTGGTGGAATTAATGGTATGCTTGGCTCAGTAGCCGTTATTATTTTCGGTTTAGGATTTGGTGGATTACTTGAAAAACTAGGTGTTTTAAAAGTGATTGTATCAAAATTTGAGAAGAAATTAAATTCTGCAGGTAATGTGACATTGTCTACATTAATCGTGGCATTCTTAGCTAATATATTTGGTTGTGCGATGTATGTATCACTTATTTTAACACCGAAAATTATGGAAGATAGCTATGATAAATTAAAAATAGACCGCCGTGTATTAGCGCGTAACTCAGAAGTAGGTGGAACGTTAACTTCTGGTATGGTTCCGTGGTCGGATAATGGTATTTTTATGGCTGGTATTTTAGGTGTAGCAACGTTCTCGTACGTTCCGTTTATGTGGTTAAGCTTTGTTTCATTAATTCTGGCAGTTATTTACGGATATACAGGCAAATTCATTTGGTATGTAGATGACGCTGAAAAAGGAAAGCAAGCATCATAAAAAAAATACCTTCTGCGGTGGCGGAAGGTATTTTTTTATATATAAGAGTGAGAATTCTTATCATTTGGGTGAAAGTCTGTTAAAATGAGAAATGTAGGTATTTTATTTTCAAGGGGATGAAAAAATGGAGTACAGAATTGAAAGAGATACAATAGGAGAAATAAAAGTTCCAGCTGATAAATTATGGGCAGCACAAACACAACGTAGTAAAGAAAACTTCCCGATTGGAACAGAGCAAATGCCGCTTGAAATTGTAAAAGCATTTGCCATTTTAAAGAAGAGTGCAGCGCTTAGCAATCAAAAATTAGGAAAGCTATCAGAAGAAAAAGCAGAAGCAATTGTGGCAGCAGCTGACGAAGTGATTGCAGGGAAATGGAATGAACATTTTCCACTTGTCGTATGGCAAACAGGTAGTGGTACACAATCGAATATGAATGTAAATGAAGTCATTGCGAACCGCGGTAATCAAATTTTGAAAGAAAAGGGATCTGACGTACATATTCATCCGAATGATGACGTGAACATGTCTCAAAGTTCAAATGATACGTTCCCAACAGCACTTCATGTAGCGTGTGTAATTGCAGTAGAAAATCATGTATTACCAGCTATTACGAAATTAAAAGAAACATTAGCAGAAAAAGTAACTGCATTTGAACATATTATTAAAATCGGTCGTACACATTTACAAGATGCAACACCGTTAACATTAGGGCAAGAAATTAGCGGATGGCACCGTATGCTTGAAAAAACAGAGCGTATGATTGCAGATAGCAATACATATATGAAAGAATTAGCAATTGGTGGTACTGCGGTTGGAACTGGAATTAATGCGCACCCTAAATTTGGTGAGATGGTAGCAGAAGAAATTAGTCTGTTTACAGGTAAACAGTTTGTTTCTGCACCAAATAAATTCCATGCGTTAACGAGTCATGATGAAGTTGTATTTGCACACGGAGCATTAAAAGCATTAGCGGCTGATTTAATGAAGATTGCTAACGATGTACGCTGGCTTGCAAGTGGTCCGCGTAGTGGTCTTGGGGAAATTATTATTCCTGCAAATGAACCAGGAAGCTCTATTATGCCAGGTAAAGTAAATCCAACGCAAAGCGAAGCGCTAACAATGGTTGTAGCGCAAGTGATGGGTAATGACACAACAATCGGATTTGCTGCGAGCCAAGGTAATTTTGAGCTAAACGTATTCAAACCAGTTATTGCATACAACTTCCTGCAATCTGCTCATTTATTAGCTGATGCAATTGTTTCGTTTAATGATAATTGTGCAGTAGGTATTGAAGCAGATGAAGAAGTAATTAATGAAAATGTGAATCGTTCATTAATGCTTGTAACAGCATTAAACCCGCATATCGGATATGAAAATGCAGCTAAAATTGCGAAGCATGCTCATAAAGATGGGTTAACTTTAAAAGAGGCAGCGCTGCAATCTGGATTACTAACAGAAGAGCAATTTGATGAAATTGTAGATCCGAAAAAAATGATTGCTCCGAAAGAGTAATAAAAAAAGCCGAGATTCTTAGTGTAGAATCTTGGCTTTTTTGATATTTATTTTTTTATGTCCCTCCATTGGTACTACTGCAAGTGCCAAAATATATTATTTTTTAGCAGACGTATTCAATACTTTTATATGTGGACAGTTTTCTTTTAAGAGTGAAATGAACTTTTCTTCTTCTTGAGGTACGAAAGTCGTCACAGAGTCAAATAAATTATAATCAATTTCTAATTGCTGCCTAGTCCACTTTTCAGAGCGAAGTGTTTTGCCAGAGTATTTAATGTGGCGCATATCTTCAAATGGAATTTCAGTACGTAGTATGAAACCGTGTTTTACAATAAGAGAAGATTCCGTTATGTGGTAGTGAGAGAAATAGAATGAAGAAAGATTCACGATATTTAACAGCATCATGAGAGTGAAAAAAATAGAATTCTCATTTTGCAAGAATAATGAAATGAAAAAAATAATTATAAATAATGTAATGAAAATGACGTGAAATGGTTTTTTTTTCGCCTTAAATTTCAAGTTAGTCACCTCAGTATACGTGTTCTTTAAATTAATTAAATCACAACATCGTAATAAACCGAAAGAATATGCAGAATTGCATATTCTTTCGGTTTATTATTCGTGTAAAATTTTTTGATAGGATAAATTTAAATGAAGTTTTTAGTAGTGGAGTGGCATAAAGTGACTAACAAGTATAGAAGTGTAGTGCTAGTCATAATTAGCTGTATGATGATTATGAGTGGCTGCTCAAATAGATTCGTTGAGGATGGAAAGCGGAAACATGTATTTGTACAAGCGAGTAAAGTTTTAGTGAAAGTTGTTTATAAAATATATAAAGGATAAAAAGGTGTTTCTATATGTGGAAACACCTTTTTTGTAGTTAAAATTGAATGCTGAAGTTTTGGAATGAGTGAATACCGGTTCCATGTTTAATCAGCTCTTTTTCATTTAAATATTGAATAGCATATTTTACTTCTTTCAATATAACAGGTGAAAGACCAAGAGTATGATGTGAACCGTAAATTTGTTTAATAGGAGAGAAGTTTGTAATTTTGTTTAGAGACTGAACTAAGTTTACAGGATTTGTCGACGGATAAAACGCAAAAATCGTGCCTTCATAAAGTAAATCTCCTGTAAATAAAAACGCAGTTTCATAATCGTATATACAAATATACCCTGATGAGTGAGCTGGAGTATGTATAATTTGAATTTTCCAAGTTGAAATATTTTAGGTGTAGGTAAAGTAATATTACGAGCGATTTGTTTAACAGTAAACCAAGGGTCTTGCAGAATAGTCATGTTTTGTTTCACATCCTATAGTAATTAATTTATTAAATACATTCGCTTTTCGTTGCTTTAAGTTCTTTTTAAGGTTTTTTAATAGATGTTTTTATAAAAGTTTATAAAATAGGTAAACGAAACATTGAAAAGTTTGTTTTCGGTATGTTAAGATGATGAAGTGGGAATAAACGTTATTAAAATTTGTCTATTTTTAGATAAACATTTTAAAGGAGTGTTTAGTATGAGTGATATTTCAGAGAAGTTTTGGGATGCATCGGTAGAGGAATTAAAGAAAGGGTATGTGTTTGACGAGGTAGCAGAAGAATATATTTGTTTAGCTTGCGGAGAAACGTTTATAAAAGGGGTTATTTATCAAGAAAATCAAGTTTTGTATGAAGCAGAGAAGTTTGTACAGTTGCATATTCAAAATGAGCATACATCTATGTTTGAATATTTATTAAATCTTGATAAGAAGTTTACAGGTTTAACTGATTTGCAAAAGAAAATGGTTCAGTTTTTCCATATGGGACTTAACGATAAAGAGATTGTAAAAGAAATGGATGGCGGGAGCACGTCGACGATTCGTAATCATCGATTTACATTGCGAGAGAAAATGAAGCAAGCGAAAGTATTTTTAGCGTTAATGGAATTGTCAGAAGAAAAATCAAAAGTTCAAACTAAATTTGTACCGATTCATAGAACAGCTACGATGGTGGATGATCGATACAATATTACAGAGGAAGAAAATGCTGAAGTTTTAACAACGCATTTTACAGAAGGTTTGGATGGACCGCTTTCTAAATTTCCGAAAAAGCAAAAGCGTAAATTAATTATATTACGTCATTTAGTGAAGAAATTCGATAGTAATAAAAAGTATACTGAAAAAGAAGTAAATACAGTTTTAGAAAATGTATATCCGGATTTTGTAACTTTGAGAAGATATTTAATCGAATATGGTTTTTTAGATAGAACAGCTGATGGAAGCCAATATTGGGTGAAGTTATAAGGATGAAGCAAAGAAAATAAATAGAAGCACATAATAAAAACAACTATACAAAGAGATAGAGGATTACAGATACGAAAAATATGTTAAAGTTCTATGATGAATTTGAAAATAGTGAGTGGAAGAACAAGCATTTACTTTAACGAGCAAACAGTATAGAAATGGTTGGAGTGATTACAACTATTTGAGCACGGATTTAACCGTGCAGATTTTAAATAAAAGGAGAAATGAAATTTGAAACCACCTACAGATAACAATAAAGAAGGTGTAGAGTCACAGAAGTCAGAAACGGAACATAAGCCGATATGGAAATCGATGTCCATGTTCTTAGTGCCGTTACTTTTAAGTAATGTATTACAGTCAGTTGGACAGTTATTTGGAATGGTAGTAGTAGGAAGATGGCTTGGCGTAAATGACCTAGCAGCTATATCGGCATTCTTCCCGTTATTTTTCCTACTCGTTTCATTTGTAATTGGAATTGGTTCTGGTAGTTCAATTTTAATTGGTCAGGCATTTGGTGCTAAAAATGAAGAACGTTTAAAAGCTATCGTTGGTACCACGCTTACGTTTACTTTTATTATCGGTGTCGTGTTGGCGATAATAGGTAGTATTTTTGCGATGGATATTATGCGCCTTATGGGAACGCCAGAAAACATTATTGGAATAAGTGTGCATTACGCAAGAATTTTATTTATATCTATGCCAGTATTATTTTTATATTTTGCATACACAACATTTATGAGAGGTACAGGGGATTCTAAAACGCCATTTTACTTTTTAATCGTAAGTACAGCGCTAAATATGATCTTATTACCAATTCTTATTTTTGGCTGGTTAGGAGCTCCGAAATTAGATGTTTACGGAGCAGCCTATGCTTCAGTTATATCTACAGTTATTACGTTTATTGTTATGTTAGTGTATTTAAAGAAGAAAAATCATCCACTACAATTAGATGGGACAGTAAGAAAATCTCTTCGTATGGACTGGGAGTTATTAAAATTATTGTTACGCCTCGGTATTCCAGCGAGTATTAATATGATATTAGTTTCATTATCAGAGATCGCGGTAATCGCATTTGTAAATCGGTACGGTTCAGATGCAACAGCGGCGTATGGTGTTGTGAACCAAGTGGCAAGTTATGTACAAATGCCAGCGGTTAGCCTCGGTATTACAGTATCAATTTTTGCAGCGCAATCAATTGGTGCGAACCAATTTGATCGATTGCAAAAAGTTGTTAAGGCCGGAATTATTATGAATTATATCATTGGTGGTGTATTAATATCTCTTATTTACTTGTTCTCAAGAGATATTTTAGCACTATTTTTAACAAGTCAAAATACAATTGACATTGCTCATAGTCTAATCATGATTACATTATGGAGCTACTTAATTTTCGGCCATGCGCAAATTATTAGTGCGACAATGCGAGCAAGTGGTACTGTACTATGGCCAACTGTAATCAGTGTTGTATCAATTTGGCTTGTTGAAGTACCTGTGGCGTATTATCTTTCTTACCATACGAGCCTTGGAATAGAAGGGATATGGATTGGGTATCCAGCTGCATTCATCGTCAGCTTAATATTACAGTATGCATATTATAAGCTTTCATGGCAGAAGAAACGAATTACACGATTAGTGAGTTAAAAGATGAAAATGTCCCTAAGTCATTATACTTAGGGACATTTTTTATGAATGCTTATAAATAACTTTTTAAAGTTATGTCAAAATGTTGTCTAATGAGTTTTCCATTATTCATATAAAACTCCCAAGCTGTATCTGGCTCACCGATAATTTCAAATGAACCTTCTGTAATATATAAAGCGCAATTATCTTCTAATGCAATACCTTCTATATTACCTTGGTGAGTTTGTAAAAACGTATGGAAGGCATTCATTCTATTTAATTGATTGTAATGGGGGCAAAATCTTTTGTTAACAATACTCCAGCCACTACTTTCTATATAACCGGAACCTTCATAATCTGAACGAATGCTAGATGTGAACCAGCACATAGCACCGGCACTATATCCTGCAATAAGTGTTCCACGTTTTAAAGCAAATAGTAACTTTTCATCTAGTTTATGTTCTTTCCATTGTTCAAGCATGTGAACGTAATTTCCACCGCCAAGATAAATTAAATCGGCAGAATGAATCATCTCATCTATTTCATATTTAGTAGGTGTTTCGGTTGAAATGCGTAAAATTTGAACCTCACAATGTAATTGCTTTTCAAATGTTTCTAAAAATAACTTTATATATCCTTCATCATCACGACTAGCTGTAGGAATGAATAATACTTTTGGGTATTGTTTATTCGTTAATTCTATAAGTCGCTCATTAATATGCAAGTGATTTGGATCTTGTAAATCACCGCCACCAATGACAGCTAATTTCATAGTAAAGCACCACCTAATAATATTTGTTATGTAAAAATTCGATAGTGGGGAGTTACATTCCTTCTGTGATTTTATGAATAAGGGGAAATAAAGCAAACAATATATTGAAATAGCATGAAGTATCGATAGCTGTAGATAGAAAGGAAATAGAAGCAGTTTATCCCGCTATTTGTGGGCAGTAGACTCCCACCTCAAAATTCGACTGGAGCAAAGCAGTTAGGCGGGAGCCCTGCTGCCCGTAAACGCCCGATTGGTGAGGGCTAATAATCAGTGGGGGATGAACAAAACCCCCACTGATTAAAGTTTCACTTTATTGATATATAATACTGGAAAATATTGTTTTAAAATATGGGAACAATATGTTTAAATGAATATAACGACGTACTAATGAATGTTGAAAGAGGATTTATATTTAAAAAGTACAGGGAATACCAAAAGTTTTACAAAAGTGTTTTTTACTTTTTATAGGAACTTATTTTATAATATAGTTAAATTATATTAATATAATTATTAGCGTAGACTAAAAAGAGGGAGCGTGAAAGAGTGGATTTTCGATTTGAGTTCGCAGCGAAGGTGAAAGAATATTTAGATGATGAAAAAGATGAAAAAATAATAAAAGATGGACACAGAGATATAATTTATAAATATTTATATCCGTTAGAGAGTGAAATTGGAATTTTTAAAAATCCTAACTTTACTTTTTTTGCATCAGGAAGACGTTCCCATATAGTATTAGAAAATATTGAATTTAAAACAGAAGTAAACGTAGAAAGTAATATAATTGAAATTACAAAAATAGTGGATAATGTGGTGATTCCATTAGATACTATCGTAGCTAAAGATCGGGAATTATTTGCACTCGGGCGTAATGAGAAATTTAGTGTGCAAATATTAGAATATTATCTCTATGATACATTTGGAGAGAAATTAGGTTTACAATGAATCGAACGTGGTACAGATAACTAATTAGTGGAGATTAGGGTTCATTTAGGTATTAGTTAATATCATTTATGTTTGACCTTCTATATATTTTATACTACAATCTGTAGTGTGAAAGGGGCCATACGATGTTTACTCAAAACTACAAGTTAAATGAGCAAGGGTTAAATCACTTTTTCGGACCGCTTGAAGCGAAAATAATGGAGATTGTTTGGGCTACGGAGGGTATTACCATTAAAGATGTGCAACAGAAATTAAGTGAAGAATCCCCGGTGAATTTTAATACTGTAATGACAGTTATGAACAGATTAGTAGAGAAAGCACATTTAGAAAAGCATATTGTGAAAAGAAGTGGTATGTATCGTACTACACAAACGAAGGAAGCATTTTTATCTAATCAAACGAAGAAAATGACACAGGAATTAATGGGGGAATTTGGAGATCTTGTTGTGAACCATATGATAGATGAGTTAGAACAAGCTGATCCATCTTTAATAAAAAAGCTAGAAGAGAAATTAAGTCAGCTAAAAAAAGAGGACCGATAAAATGAAGTGGCAAATGCGTAAAATCGTTTTGTTAGCAGTGACTATTAGTGTGCTTTTTTTAAGCATGTTAGTATACTACGTTACATACCCATTTCTTTTTCAAAATAAAGCATTTTTCCTTTCACAATTTTGTTTATTTGAATTACAAAAACATATAAGGGAACTATCAATACTTCGTATAATGATAGCCGGATTACTGTTATTTACTGTAATCATTATGAGTAAAAGAATTTGGAAGCAATTTTTTTATAGTAAAAAATTGAAAAGAAATCTCGTGCCAATTACTAGAAAAGGAAAGAAAGTGTACGTATTATCAACGTTACAGATTACGGCATTTACAATTGGGTTATTTCGACCGAAAATTGTCATTTCAGAAGGAATGTTTCAGGCATTTTCTGAGGAAGAAATTGATGCGATTGTATTACATGAGGAATATCATCAAAAAAATCGAGATCCATTAAAGTTATTTTTCTTTACCTTGTTAGCTGAGGGAATGATGTATATTCCTATATTAAAAGGGATGCTGCAGCGTTATCATGTATATCAAGAGCTATCAGCTGATAAATATGCGATGCAAAAAATGAAATCTTCATTTGAGCTAGGTAGTGCATTATTAAAGTTAATTAAAATAAAGACGATGGAAAATCAATGTATTACAGCGTCGTTTGCGAAAACTGCAATTAATTTACGAATTGAGCAAGTGTTGAATGAGAAAGTTGTTAAGCTGAATATGCCATTACATACAAATTCAGTATATGTAACGTTAGGGCTATTTTGTATGTCGATTGTACTTATTGTCGGAGAGTGCATATAGCCTCTTTTTTTAATAATTAACACTACACATTGTAGTGCGTTTAGGAGGGATAAAATGAATGCGGCGGATTTAACAATTTGGCTAGTAGTAGGGGCTGGGATACTTTCATTTATATCACCATGTTCTTTACCGCTATATCCATCTTATTTATCATATATTACAGGTGTGTCTATTCAAGATTTAAAAGAAAATCGTGGAATTATGCAAAAGTCAGCGATTATACATACAGTATTTTTTATGATCGGTTTCCCGGTTATTTTTTATGCGCTAGGTTTATCGGTAAGCTGGATTGGGATTACTTTTTCATCTAATCAAAGGCTGATTCAGCAAATTGGTGGTATATTTATTATTTTGATGGGGCTATTTATGACTGGATTGATTCAGCCTAAGTGGCTTATGGCAGAGAAAAAAGTACAATATAGAAGAAAATCGACAGGCTATATTCGCTCAATTTTGGTCGGCATGACATATGCAGCAGGATGGACACCGTGTGTTGGACCGATATTTTCTGCCGTGCTTATGCTCGGTGCGACCAATCCTGAAAGTGCGCTTCTGTATATTACAGCGTATACCCTTGGATTTGCAGTTCCGTTTTTCGTGATGGCATTTTTTATCGGAAAGGTAAAATGGATTGTTACATATGCCAATGTCATGATGAAAATTGGCGGTGGAATGATGATACTAACAGGGGTTTTATTATATACAAATCAAATGACGAAAATTACAGCATTTTTTATTCGTATATTTGGTGGATTTACAGGATTTTAGAAATGAGGAGGAAGAAAAGTGAAGAAACTAATTGCTATTATACTGGCCGGGGCACTAATTTGGGCAGGGATTAACTTTTATAATACAAAGAAAGAAGAAAAAGAAAGAAAAGCGAAACAAGCGGAGTTACAAGAGAAAGAAGTATTACCACAAGTAGGATTTAAAGCACCAAACATAACATTAAAAGGATTAGATGGGAAGCTGTATTCATTAAATGATGCAAAGGGAAAACCATATGTTATTAATTTTTGGGCATCATGGTGTGGACCGTGTGAAATAGAGGCTCCTGACTTAGTTCGTTTGTATGATAAATATAAAAAGGATGTTGAAATCTTTGCGGTAAATGCAACAATCGGGGATCCAGTACAAGAAGCGAGTGCATTTGCAGATCGCCACGGATTTAAATTTCCAGTTCTATTAGATATGGACGGAGTAGCTGGATTAGATTATAAAGTATTCTCTTTACCAAAGACATTTTTTGTTAATAAAGATGGAATTATAGTAGATCAAGCGCGAGGTGTATTACCTCCAGATCAATTAGAAAAGAAGTTTAAGAAAATAATTGAGAATTAAGAGGGGATTTCATAGTGATGGAGTGGATGGTGAGGTTACAACCCGTTTCTCTTATAATAGGAAGTTTATTTGGATTTACTCTAATGAAACTAAGGATGGAAAAGCAAAATATTCCATATAAAAAAATGATGGATGCAGTAACGAATGGCTTTCTCATTATTGTATTAGTATGGAAATTTGCACCGGCAATATTAAATCCAGTATGGGCTTTTGGATCGCCGGTGCAAGCATTATTAGCTGTAGGGAGCATGCAACATATTATAGTAGGATGCGTAATTGCGAGTATATATATCTTTTGGAAAAGTAAAAAAGAGCAATTTTCTCTTCGGATTTTATTTGATACATTGCCTTTTGGATTTTGCGTGAGTATAATCTTTTATTTTCTATTCCATCAAGAAGTAGGTGCACAAACGACACTGCCGTGGGGGATGAAAATATATGAATCAAAATTTTTGTATCATCCTATTTTCATGTATGAGATTATACTCGCACTTGGTATAATTGGCTCGTTATGGATGAAAAATGAAAGGCTAGGAAATGGAAAGAATATAAGTGTTTTTCTAATTATTGAGGGGTTTGCTCATATCATTATTTCACTTATTAGTGAACAAAATTCGGTTTTATTTGGTCTTTCAATACAGCAAATACTCAGTTTTTGTGTTATTAGTTTAGGGATTTTGTTCGTACCAAAAAAATAAAAATAGCCATGCACGGAGAGCATCTATGCATGGCTATTTTTGTATCATCATATGAATTAAAAAATTGGCGGAGTAACAGAAAATAAAACAATCGCATTTTTCTCGAATTGATTTACCCATTTATGTTTTAAATAAGCTGGTATTTTTACGCTATCACCAGTTTCTAATATGTATTCTTCTTCATTTAAGTGCAATGTGATTTTTCCATCTAATACAAATGCTAATTCTTCTCCTTTATGTTCTAGGACATTTTCTGATGAAGCAGTATTCGGTGGGATAGTCATAATTGCTGTTGCTAAATTTCCTGTGAAATCAGGTGATAACAATTCATATGATAAATTATCGATAATCATTTTTTTTCTTTTATGAGAGCGCACGATTAAATCATCTGTATTTGTTTCTTCAAGTAAAAAACTAAATGTTGGAACATCAAGAGCTTTTGCGAGTACCTTTAACGTTTGAATGGAAGGGTTAGCAGAACCACGTTCAATTTGACTAAGCATTGAAGGTGTGATTTCGGCCATCTTTGCTAATTCTTTACTAGTTAATCCTTTTTCTTTTCTTTGCTTTTCAATTTTTTTACCGATATCTATATTCTCCATACTAAATGCTCCTTAATAATTATTAAATAATATTTAAATAAATTAAATTAAAATTAACTAAAATTAATTATTTATGTTAAACTAAATTAAAATTAATTTAATTATAATTTATTATATGGCTAGCTACAAGGATATGAGGAGGAAGAGGAATGAAGGAGATAGAGGCATTAAAAGAGCAATATCCACTAGTAAATAACTTAATCGCAACAGAAGAAGTATTTTGGGTAAATCCGAATATGGAAAAGTATGAAACAGCAATGAAAAATTCGCCACTTAATGAAGAACATGTAAAAGACGCGGAAGAGAGATTAAAGCGTTTTGCACCATATATTGCGAAAGTATTTCCTGAAACGAAAGAAACAGGCGGTATTATAGAATCACCTTTAGTGAAAATCTCTTCTATGAAACAATCTTTAGAGAAAAGTTATGGGCAACCTATTTTAGGAGAATTATTATTAAAGTGTGATAGTCATCTTCCGATATCAGGATCAATAAAGGCAAGAGGCGGCATTTATGAAGTGTTGAAACATGCAGAGCAATTAGCATTGCAGCATGGAATGTTAACAGAGAAAGATGATTATTCAATTTTAGATAGTGATAGATTTAGAGGTTTCTTTGCGAAGTATTCAATTGCAGTAGGTTCTACTGGAAATTTAGGGCTTAGCATTGGGATTATGAGTGCGAAATTAGGTTTTAATGTGACGGTCCATATGTCAGCAGACGCAAAACAATGGAAAAAAGATTTATTAAGAAGTAAAGGTGTAAACGTTATTGAATATGAAGCTGATTATAGTAAAGCAGTAGAAGAGGGGCGTCAGCAAGCAGATGCAGATCCTAACTGTTATTTTGTAGATGATGAAAACTCACATGATTTATTTTTAGGATACGCAGTAGCGGCATCGCGTTTACAAAAACAACTAGAAGAATTAGAGATTGTAGTAGATGAAGAACATCCTTTATTCGTTTATCTTCCATGCGGAGTCGGTGGTGGGCCAGGCGGAGTAGCATTCGGCTTAAAGTTATTGTACAAAGACAATGTGCACTGTTTCTTTGCGGAGCCTACGCACTCTCCATGTATGTTACTCGGTTTAATGACAGGGCTTCACGATAAAATTGCCGTTCAAGATATCGGGATTGACAATGTAACTGATGCGGATGGACTTGCAGTAGGAAGGCCATCTGGATTTGTCGGTAAAACGATGGAACCATTTTTGAGTGGAAATTACACAGTAAGTGATGAAGAGTTATATAGATTATTAAAAGAACTGGCTGATACGGAAAATATTTATTTAGAGCCTTCTGCGTTAGCGGGTATGATAGGGCCGTTGAATGTATGTAAAGCTGAAAATGAGTATTTACAAAAACAACATTTAACAGAGAAGGTGAAGAAAGGTACTCATATTGTGTGGGGAACTGGCGGTAGTATGGTTCCGGAAGACGTGATGAGTGGTTATTATAAAAAAGGTTCGGAATTAACGAAAGCAGAGTAAGGAAGAATGAGGCGATTTAAAGCCTCATTTTTTCATGTACATAAAAATCTTTGTTATTTTCACATTAGTTCTTTATAGTATAGTTATAAAGGATTATTCATATCGATTAAATATAACAAAACAGCTTTATTTTACATAATAAGAGGATGTGTGTATACGATGTCATTACAGACTAAATATATAGCGGGTATTTCGCTTGGGGTTATGGGTGTAGGTTTTGCGGCTTCAATCCCTTTTCAAGGAACGGTAGCAGGAGAAATTATACAAGGTGGATTTGAAGCTGGGTTAGTTGGTGGACTTGCGGATTGGTTTGCGGTTACAGCTTTATTCCGTCATCCGTTAGGAATTCCAATTCCACATACAGCATTATTACCTAAAAATCGGAAACGGGTAACAAAGGGTCTCGTTTCTACGTTAGAAAATGAATGGCTGACGAAAGAAAGTATTACAAGTAAAGTAAAAGAAATGCAGCTAGCGCAAATGGTACTGCAAATTGCTGAGAAAGAGTTACAGTCTGACGCTGTGAAAAAAGGAATTGTAACAATTGCTGAGAAAGCGATTCTTCAAATAGATACAGAAAAATTAGCTGTTATTATTGAAAAAGAATTAAAAACGTATTTGCATACAATTAACACAAGTAACATATTACAAGTTCTCGTGGATCAATTAGTAGTGCAAGAATATGATGAAAAAACACTTGATTACATATTAGTAAAAGTGAAAGATTGGACGGCTCAAGATGAAGCACGTTATCAGCTCGGAAGCTTAGGTATGAAGGCGATGGAAAACATAAAAGTAGATGGATTCCTGCAGTTTACTTTGAAATCATTTATGAATATTGTAGATGAAGATAAAATTGGCGGCATTTTGCAGAAGTTTATCATTAGCAATATTAACAGCTTACAAGATGCAGATAATAGCACAAGACAACTTATATTAGCGAAAATTCGTCAAGAAATTATAAATGTAAAAGAAAATGAATCTTTATTACAGGAGTTAGAGAAGTGGAAAGAAAAATGGATTGCAAATTGGGATGCTACTGACAAAATAAAAGAGATGCTAGAGCAAGTACAGAGTAGGGCAGTTACTTTTGTGAAAAATGAAGAATTTACGGATAAATATGTGGTTCCATTCTTACAAACACAAATGAATAAAATAAAAGAAGACGAATTGACTGTTCAAAAAATAGAAGATTGGTTACAAAAACAAGTTGTTACTATTGTTGAAAAGAATCATTCGAAAATTGGAAAGCTTGTGCAAGAAAACCTTGATAAGTTAGATGATAAAACATTAATCGAAATGATTGAAAATAATGTCGGTAAAGATTTGCAGTGGATTCGTGTAAACGGGGCTGTTTGTGGTTTTATGATTGGATTAGTTTTAGAAGGAATAAAAGCGATTATATAAGAAAAACCTTCCACAATTGTGGAAGGTTTCTTATTTTTCGATAACACTCATATTTATATTATAAGCTTTCTCAATATTTAATTTGTACGTTCCATTTCCTGTTTTAATTGAATTTTTATACCAATGTTCTTGCCCATTTAATTCTGGATTTTCTTCTGAAGAATTATTTTCTTTTTTCGCTAAATCTTCTACTTGTTCCCAAGGTGTGTTTCCGTGAGTTTCTTTTTGATTTGTTACGGCTGTTAAAGAAACATCACTTTCTTTAGCTAAATGAACAGATACGTTTGAACTGTTTTGTACAAACCAATTATTTTGTAATTGACCGGGATAAAGAGATAGTTCGTTATTCGAAGCACGAATTTCCACATTTTTATTTTGCGGAAGAACGAGGGTTTGTTTTACCTGTGGTGCGAAGTTAAAAAACGTATGCTGAACCGGTAATGGTTTTAACGTTATATACATCGTTTCTCCAGCCGTTTGAACTGAAAGGAAATCCTCTTGTTTTAAATTGAGTTTTTCATTTGCTTTCGTCGTCATTTCATATGTTCCAAGAAGATGAACTTGATTTGTGTTGTTTCCTTCTATTGTTAGAGGGTGATGCCCCGCATCCACTACGATTTTTTTGATAGATTCAGGTATATCAAGTTGTCCGTCTGGAATATTACTCGTTTGTCTCGTTGTGTTAATAGAATGACGAACTTCTTCTAGCAATCCAGTTGATAATAAGCAGTAAAAAGCAATTCCAACACTTCCTAAAACTCCGATAAAGAAAATACTAAAAATATCATATTTAATAAATGAATGTTCCTTCTTAGAAAATAGAAGGTATAGTAAAATTTCAGCGCCAAGTATGATAAGTAAAACAGGCCACCAGGCTGTTAATGTATCTAATGCTTGAACTCCTTTTACGACTGAAAATAGTAAAAAGCAACCTAATGTAATAATGGAGAGCCCCATTGAGAATGTTCCAACGCGCCATGTTCTCATTCGTTTGTACCACCTTTGTTTTCTTTATTTCCAAGTAACAATTTAAAGCCGCCACCAATTAAAAGGAGAGCAACGATAGATGTTTGGAAATAGCGATAATATAGTTCGCTAAGATGAATATTAAATATAGTTGCAAAATAGTCATTCAAAATAGGAAGGACTGTTTGATCTAATAAATAATAACCACCTAATGCGATTAACCCAATACCGATCCATCTTTGATGATTGATAAAATAGTCAATGATAGGTTCGTCATTTACACGTTCTTTTCCGTATTTTGCAGTTTGCTGTAACGCATCAAAAAAGCTATAGAACCAAATGATTGGTACTAAAAATAAAAACGCAGAAAGTCTTAATAAGTCGAGCAAATAAATAGATAGTAAAAAGGCTGCCATAAGCTGAAGACCACGGCGCTGTAAGCCTAAATACATATGTCCTGCTCCAGGAAACATTGCTAAAATGGAAGCGAATGTTTTATTTTTCTTTCCTTGTTCTCGGTGCTCTTCAAACTCTTCGAAAATAGTACGGTCATCTAGTTGCTCTCCGCGTTCTTTTTTCTGTAGTTGTTGAACAACATCAAAGAAGTTATAAATCCATAAAACAGGTAGCGTAATAAGGAAGATAAGGAAACTTTCTTGAGATGTTAAGAGTGCAACGAATATAATCATACTTCCTATTCCTGTACAAGCTACTAAAAATGTAAGTCCTCGCTGCATAAGTCCTAATTGGAAATGGCCAAGTCCAGGGATAATTGATAGGAGAATGATATAAAATCGTTCGCTCTCTTTAACGGATTCTCGATTTTCTCCAGTTTGCTGTTTCTGTGATTGCTTCATTATTGTAATGATTAAGTCTATTATATTTATCACCCATAACACTGCTAATAAAAATAAAGGGAGAAAAATAATTTGGTGATTTCCAAGAACGGTAAACCCTACTGTTGCAATAAATAGTAATAAAGCTCCTCCGCTATATAAAATAAACCGTCCGAATCTCTTTAAATATAAATGTCCAAGCCCAGGAATTAGCCCTAATACAAGTGCTAAAAAGGGGTTTTTATTCATGCTTTAAACCTCCGTCCTTTTTCGATGTGTCTATTGCTTTGTTTACAAGTTGCTGTGAGATAGAAGACTCGTTATGTTTTGAAGATTTTTCGAAATTAGATGTCGCTGTGAAAATATATTGGAATAAACCACTTACCATAAAAATAATTGTAGCCGCAGTTGCAATTATGTAGTGAATAATCGTGCGCTTTAGTGAGTTTGTTTTTATATTTTCATTAGATTGTAGTGTTTCAAAATTAATTTGCGTCATAACTTCGTTCGTAAATGAATCATCATTTATCATTGGAAGGTTTTCGTGTTGTTCATCAATACTTTCCATATAAAGTGCTAAACAATGATCACATTCATAAAGGTGTTCTTCCATAGATTCACGTTCATTGCTTTCTAAAAAATCTAATGTATAATTGCGCCAATCTTCTTTTGAATAATGCATCATAGAAACTCTTCCTCCTTCCAATGTTTTTTAATCCATTTTCTTGCCCGATACAGTTTCATTTCGACTGTTTTCACTTCGATATTTTCCTGAAAAGCAATTTCTTGATAACTTTTTTCCTCTAAATAATGCGCGAGAACGACATCACGGTAATTTTCCGGAAGTTCTCTTAGTTTTTGAGCAATCAATAATTTTTGTTCTTTCGTCAATAGTAAAGCTTCAATGTTATGAGAGGATTTTATATTTTCCTCAGCTTCTTTACATAAGGAGAGTTCTTCGTGTTCTCTAGCTTTCTTCCTTTTATAATCAATAGCGTGATTGGTGGCAATACGTGCCATCCACGTTTTTAATCCGCGAAATTGATAATTAGGGAGAGAGCTGTGAATTTTTACGAATACTTCTTGTGTAACATCTTTAGCATCTTCTTCATGTCTTAAAATAGAAAAGATAACTTGAAAAATATAATGACGATATGTTTGTACAAGGATACGAAAAGCATGCTCGCTTCCTTGCTGTGCTTTTTCAATTAATTGTTTTTCCTCAATCGCTTTCTCCCTCCTTTTTGACGCATTCTATTATATAGACGTAAGAAACGATAAGTCACCCTACACATGTTGTAAAAAAAGAATAATATATTTTTAGCAGGAGGGCTATATGAAAAAGGTGTGAAAAAATGGTAAAGAGAAGTATATAATGAGCAAGAAGGAAATGTTACACAGAGAAAGGATGTGAATGTTAGTAGGGGAAGGGCCATACTAACAAACATGAAAATTAAAATATTAATAGCGGACGATAATTCTTTTATTAGAGAAGGCATGAAAATTATTTTAAATACATACGAAGAGTTCGAAGTATTAGAAACTGTAAATGATGGAACAGAAGCTGTAGCTTATTGTAAAAAGTATGAAGTTGATATTGCCCTTTTAGATGTTCGTATGCCAAACATGAACGGGGTAGAGGCGACGAAGTTAATTTGTGAAGAGACAAAAACGAAGCCTCTCATTTTAACGACATTTGATGATGATGAATATATTTTGGACGCAGTAAAAAACGGAGCGAAAGGTTATTTATTAAAAAATAATGATCCAGAGCGTATTCGTGATGCAATAAAAGGAGTTTATAACGGTCAAACTGTTATGCAAGATGTAGTGCTTGATAAAATTAAGTCTAATTTAATGGAAAGTAAAGAGGAAGAATCTAAAATTGATAAGAGTCTTTTTACAGAAAGAGAGCTTAGTATTATCGCATTAATTGCGAAAGGTTTCTCAAATAAAGAAATTTCGAAGCAACTTTTCATATCTGAAGGAACGATTGCAAATTATATTACATCAGTTTTAGGGAAAACTGGACTTGAACATCGCACACAAATTGCGATTTATTACTTAACAGGGAAAGTAGATTAATGTTATGGAATTTTGGTTAACTGTAAGTAAACTTATTGTCTTTTTATATATAGTGTTTAGCTACATTCATTTAAATGTTACGAACTTACCATGGATTATACTTACTTTGCTTTTATATCTTTCTGTAAACGTGTTGATCTCTATATTTAAAAAAGATACGTACAAAAACATATTAACTTGTGTGTCAATTGGCGTAGTTATGTTATTTACATGGAAGGTGCATCCGTTTTTTATTTTGCTTTTACCTTTGAACTTATACGAAATTACATCAAATTATATAGAGAGGAAATGGCAGCTCTTTTTCATTATGATGCTTCCTATTACTTTTACAAATGAAAGCATTCAAATGACATATGGATTAATTGTTGCATTTTCTTTTCTCGTTTTAACTATCTCAGACCGATATATATTGCGTGTAGTAAAGCTGGAATCACAAAATGATAAGATGCGAAAAGATATGCAGCGACTGACGAAAAGCTTAAATGAAAATAAAGAGTACATAAGGCAATCTGAATACACATTTAAGTTAGAAGAGAGAAATCGACTATCTCAAGAAATTCATGATAAAATCGGTCACTCAATGACAGGTGCACTAATTCAAATGGAAGCAGCAAAGAGATTAATGGAAATAGATAAAGAAAAATCTGCGGAATTATTACAAAATGCCATTCATATTTCAAAAGATGGAATTGAAAGCATTCGGATTACATTAAAAAATATGAAGCCACCAACTGAGCAAATTGGTATTCATCGTATGAAATTATTCATAGAGGAATTTGCTGGTAAGCATGATATAAATATTCCATTCGTATATAAAGGGAACTTAGATATGATTTCACCAATTCAGTGGAAGATTATCGGTGAAAATGTTACGGAGGCACTAACAAACGCGATGAAATATGCTGATGCGACAGTCATTTCAATCGATATTCATGTACTTAACAAGATGGTGAAAGTACAAGTGAAGGATAACGGAAAAGGTGCAGCTCTCGTTAAGAAAGGTCTAGGGATTATGGGGATGGAGGAGCGAACAGCGTCAGTAAACGGGAAAATTATTGTAGATGGAACAAGTGGTTTTTCAGTAACAATGCTGTTGCCGATATAATAAAATGGGACGAAGATGAATCATCTCATATGAAAAAAGTGAATAATCTCATGTGAAAAGAATGAACTTCTGCACTGAGCAGGTTCATTTTTTTTGTTTATAATGAATAGCAGAGAAACCGAAATAGGGGTGAAATGATGAATACATTGGAAATTAAAAATTTAACGAAAAAATTTGGTGATTTTATCGCGGTAGATAATATGTCTTTATCCATTAAAGAAGGAGAAATATTTGGCTTTTTAGGGTCGAATGGTGCTGGTAAGAGCACGACGATAAATATGATTGCTGGGTTGTTAAGAAGTAATGAAGGTGAAATCAGCATTCTAGGAAAAAATATAAAGAAACATAATCGATTTGCGAAGATGAACATCGGTATTGTTCCGCAAGATATTGCAATTTATGAGGAGCTAACTGCCTATGAAAATGTGAAATTCTTTGCCGGATTGTACGGATTAAGAGGCGCTGAACTAAAAGCGAGAGTAGAGGAAGCACTTCAATTTGTAGGTCTTAGTGATAAGCATAAAAGTTATCCGAAAAACTTTTCTGGCGGGATGAAACGAAGACTGAATATCGCTTGTGCAATCGCACATAGACCGAAGTTAATTATTATGGATGAGCCGACAGTTGGAATTGATCCACAGTCAAGAAACTATATTCTCCAGTCTGTCCGAAAACTAAATGAAATGGGAAGCACCATTATTTATACGAGTCACTACATGGAAGAAGTAGAAGAGATTTGTACGAAAATAGCAATTGTAGATCACGGTAAAGTGATTGCAGAAGGAACGAAAGAACAGTTAAAAGCGATTATTACAGATACGAAAGACATTTGGATTGAAGTGAAGTCAATAGAAAATTTAGATGTAGAAAAATTAAAAGAGATAAACGGTGTGAAAGCTGTTCAAATCGAAGAGAACGTAATTAAAGTGAACTCTGATGCAGGATTGAATAATTTAAATAAAATTATTCAACACTTTATTAATCATGACGTTGAAATTCGCTCGTTAGAGGAGCAGGCTCCGAACTTAGAAACTGTATTCCTTACGTTGACTGGAAGAAACTTACGAGATAAATAAAAGGTAAATGAAGAAAAGGTAAAGGGAGGTTCATCAGTTGAACATCTTCAATATTGCAGTTATGCACATTAAAAGAGATTTCAGGGACGTAAGAACTTTAGTTTTTATGTTAGCATTTCCGATTGTGCTTATGCTTGTATTAGGAACAGCGTTAAGTAACGCATTTAATAGCGATAGTCATTCGTTTAAAGATATACAAGTGCTTTATAAAGATGAAGCGAGTAGCACGTTTTCTCAATCGTTTGAAGCATTTACGAAAGAAGTCGATAAATCAGGTATTCATTTTAAAAAAGCTTCCGAAGGTATAGATGGGAAAGAAGAAGTGAAGCAAAATAAATATGCTGCTTATGTAGAGTTAAATAAAGATGGTGCAAAATTTTACGGAAGTGACAAAAGTAGTATTGAGGGAAGTATTGTGGAAGGTATGCTTACAACATTTGTTGATAAGTACAACGTAGCGGCCGAAGTTGCAAAAGTAGATCCTAGTAAGATTAGCTCAGTTATTTCAAACGGAAATCATAATGATTATATTAAAGAAACATCTTTACAAGCTGCTAAAAAACCAGGTTCTATGGATTACTATGCGGTTGTAATGACGACGATGATTGCACTGTACGCTGCAATGGGGGCGAGCTTTTTAATTCGAGGAGAACGAATACGTAAAACAGGAGATCGTTTAATTGCAGCACCTATAAGTAAAGCTGAGATTTTCATTGGGAAAGTGCTCGGTAGTCTTGTAGCGAATGCACTTTGTCTATTACTCGTCGTTTTATTTAGTAAATTTGTTTTTCAAGCGAATTGGGGCGACCATCTTGGAATCATATTTATTATTTTACTAACAGAAGTCTTTCTAGCAATTAGCTTCGGTTTAGGAATCGGATTTATTACAAAAACAGGTGAGGCATCTAGAGCAATTATTATGGTTGTTGTGCAATTAGCTTCTATTTTTGGTGGTGCGTATTTCGTAGTGGAAGAAAATGTCGTTACGAATTTATCGCCATTAACGTGGGCGAATACAGCCATTATGAAAATTATTTATGCAAATGATATTGGAGCAGCACTGCCAGTAATCTCTTTAAACCTTGGAATTTCAGCACTCTTTTTATTAATTGCGATTATTGCATTACGTAGACGGGAGGGGCTATAGTATGAAAGATATTTTATGGCTCATACAAAAAACGTTATCTGTACTTCTAAAAAATAAAAAAGGGTTATTAATTATTATTAGCTTGCCAATAATAGGAACGCTCATATCCTTTTCGATATACGGAAATGTAGGGCAAGGAACGTTAAATATCGGGGTTATAAATAAAGAAAATCAACCTATCGCAAATGATACAGTGAAATTTTTAGAAGGACTCAATCATGTAAATGTTAGTAAAATTAAGGGATCTGAAGTGGAAGATAAACTCACTTCAAAAAAACTTGATGGTGTTATTACATTAGAGTCTGGTTTTTCTGAAAGTGTTCGAGAAGGAAAACCGAGTCACATTGAAATTTCATCGATTAAAGGCGATCAAGTAACAGGATTTATAAAATCATATTTATATAACTATATTGATAATATCGCTGCGATAAGTAAAGTGGCAGGGACCGATCAAAGTACGTTTAATAGTCTGTACGCTGGTTATCAAAAAAGTGCATTTAAAGTAAAAGTAGAGACACTTGAAGATACTTCAAAAAATAAAGATATGACAAATCAAACGATGGGTTATCTTATCATGTTTATGCTATTTTCAGCAGTGAACTTATCAGGATTTATTTTAAAAGAAAAAGAGAATAGAACGTACTTTAGATTATTATCAACACCGATAGATGGAAAGAAATTCATATTATCTAATGTCGCAGTAAATATGATGATATTAACAATACAAATTGTCATTGCAGTATTCTTTATGACGAATGTTTTTCACACAAATATAAATATGCCTTTCATAGTGATGATTGGTGTACTCATGCTATTTGCTTTAATCGCAATTGGTTTATCATTAGTCATTGTGTCTTTTTCAAAAAGTTCAACTGCTTCAAATGCAATGCAAAATATAGTGATAGTACCAACATGTTTACTTGCTGGATGTTATTTTCCGTACGACATTATGCCGAAAGCAGTACAAAAAGTAGCGGATTTCCTTCCGCAGCGCTGGTTACTAGACACGATATCAAAACTACAGCAAGGCATTCCGTTTTCTGAGTTGTATTTAAACATTTTAATCTTATTTGCTTTTGCGATAGCATTCTTCTTAATTGCTATTTATAAGTTTGGAAGAAATAATGATGCAAGGAATTTTGTTTAATGAAAAAAGGTGTGGTGTAATGCCACACCTTTTTTTGTTCGTAATTTAGAGTATCTTTTGTAATATAGGGATACTTTTATAGAGCACTTCATTATGTGAACCATGCACAACATATTTATTGCCATCTAAAAGAAAAACGCTATGTACAACAGCGTTACCGTCACCATGCTTTGTTAGTATATCACCGACGACTTTTCCATCTGCCCATTCTAGTTTGAAATGTGAAGGGACGACTTGTAAATATTGAATTGTTTCCACTCCATCTCCTGCAATGAGTGTAGTTTCAATATTTCTTTTCTGTATCATAAATCTATTTTCATTTAATATATCGAGGAAAGGGTTTTTCGTTTTCATCTTACTATAAGGAAGAAATGTAATAGAAGAGCCAGATCTTATAAATAAATAATTTCCGTAATCTTTACAAGGAATAACATCTTGTAATCCTGGAAAGTAAAGATGTATCGCCTCAACTTTATCTATTTTATATAAGGTGCTTAAGTAGTGAATGTATTGTTCCATATAAAAATGAACGATATTTATTTTAGAAGAGGCCTGGACAGGAAGACTACCTCCAGTCCAATAACTATAATTTGCTGGAGATCCAGCGTTTGGTGTACAGAGTATAATAAGTTGCTCCACATCATTTTCATATTCTTCACTTTGAACGTAAGAACGTGCAAGAAGCCCGCCCATACTATGACAAACTAAATTTAGTTTGTCGCACCCTGTAAATTTTTTAACATAGGCAATTGTTTTTAATAAATATTTTTGAGTGGAAAAAGCAATACGCTGACGCCAGTCATAAAAACAGATAAACAAGTTTTTATTTCGTTCATAGCCGATACTTTCTAACATCATAATGAATGGTTCATAAATAAACGAAGAAAGCCCAAAGTTCCAATTACCGGTACCTGGAATAATAATATTACTCATGGAACCGAAAAGTCCTGGGATAAATACAACAGGGATTTTTCCTCTTCTCATATTCTTCTCTCCTTTAACTTTTTAACAGCCTACAAAAAGTAAGAAAGACATTTCGCATGAAAAAATAATTTAATGAAACACTACGAAATAGTAAGTAATATGAGCGGAAGGAAATCAAAATGATAAAAAAAATATTGCGAGTTACTTCTATTATTATTGCGATTGTTATTTTTATATTAATATGGGTGCATATTGACGTTACAATCGGACGGAAAATGGAAGCCGGGAAAAATATGCCGACAGAGTATACACCTCATTATAGTGACTTTCAATTATATGTAGAAGGGAAGTCGTTTTATAAACAGTTATTTACTGATATAAGGGAAGCGAAGCAATCTATTTACACGTATTTTTTTATTTTGTCGGATGATAAAAGTAGCCATACTTTTTTGAACTTATTAAAAGAAAAGGCGAAAGAAGGAGTAAACGTCTATTTATCGGTTGATCGCATTAATGATTTATCATTTGAAAGAAAGATGAAAAATGAATTGCGGGAAAGTGGTGTACATTTTACATATAGTAGAAAACCTGAATTGCCATTCGGATTTTATTCACTTCACCATCGTAATCATCGCCGTATTACGGCAATAGATGGGGAGATTGGCTATACGGGTGGATTTAATATAGGGGATGAGTACTTAGGGAAAGATAAGCGCTTTGGGTATTGGCGTGATTACCATGTGCGGTTAAAGGGAGAAGGAGCAAAAGATTTAGAAGAACAGTTTGCTTTAGATTGGAAACGAGATACAAAAGAGGAGATAAAAAGAAGTACGAATAAAGCTAGTAAAGGGAATACATTACATACTATGGTTAGCTACAATGGGCATCACGTCGCTGAAAAATATATAAAGTTAATAAAACAAGCGAAGCATTCGATTGTAATTACAACACCTTATTTTATAGCGAAAAATAAAGAATTAATGAATGCTTTAATTGGAGCGCAAAAGCGTGGTGTTACAGTGAAAATACTTTGGTCATATAAACCGGATATACCTCTTATTAAAGAGGCTGCATATCCGTATATACGTCAAGCTGTTAATAATGGAATTAAGGTATACGGTTATAAAAAAGGAATGTTTCATGGAAAGTTAATGCTGATTGATAATGAACTAACTGTTATTGGCACAACGAATATAACTGCACGAAGTTTCTATATAAATGATGAGATGAATTTATATATTCATGGTGGACCTATCATAGCGCAAGTGAATGAGGCGTTAACGCAAGACATTGATGATTCGAAAGAGATGACAGAAACATTTTTTGACAACTTATCTTTCTGGGAGCGTTGTAAGGAGAAAGTAGTTGGATGGGTTGATTTTTATTTGTGATGATTAACGAAGAAAGGGTGTCTATAAAAGGCACCCTTTTGTTAATGAAAAATAACTATTTTTCATGCACAAGCATCGAAACATCATCATTAATCAACGTCCCCACATGTTCTCCTAAACATATTTTCTTCATCACTCCAGGCTCATCAAAGTTAAAGACGTGTGCCGGTAAATTATAATCTCGAGCAAGCAATAAAGCTGCTTGATCCATTACTTGTATGTTTTGCCTAACAATATCGTTATAGTTCAGTTTACTGTACATTTTCGCTGACTTATTATGTTTTGGATCACTAGTAAAGACCCCGTCTACCCCTTGTTTTGCGACTAATATGGCGTCACTATTCATTTCAATTGCTCTCTGTACACTTGGATAATCTGTCGTAACGAAAGGTTGCCCGTTACCACCACCGAATATGACAACATAACCACTATCTAAATGATGTACTGCGCGTAGGCGAATATAAGGTTCGGCTACAGCATTAAACGGAATGGAAGTCATAACGCGTACTTCTTTATTTGTTTTACTTGTTAGAACGCCGCGGAGCATTAAGCTATTAATGATCGTACCTAACGTACCGATATTATCAGCTTCTACACGATCAATTCCCCATTCTTCAGCTAGATGCCCTCTGAAAATGTTACCGCCACCGATAACGATGGATACTTCGATACCTAAATCAACAATGGATAAAATTTCGTTTGCGATATGTTCTAATCGTTTGGAGTTAAAGCTATTTCCAGTTTGATCGGCAAGGGCGCCGCCGCTTAGTTTAATTAAAACTCGTTTATATGGTTGCATAACAATTCCCCCTATATAGATCGCAATAAAAAAGGAACAAAGGCAAATGCCTTTGTTCCTTTTTAAGAAAATGAAAAAGAAAAGAAGAAGATAGGACGAATTGCTTTGCATAGTTTTTCATACCATCCACTCCTTTTCATTTTGATTTGTTGTAAGTATATATCTTTTTGATTATACGAAACAATCTGATTACTTATCAAGTTTATTTTATTGTTTTTTTACAAAATGGTGTCAATGAAAAATAGAAGAAAAATATTTGAATTTTTTGTGACAAACTTGTAGGTTTTTGTATGATTTTGTAGGTTCGCTTATATGATGTGTGAGTAGCTTTTATAAATTTAAATTGAAAGCGTTCGCATGAAGGGGATGAACATAAATGAAAAAATTCGGATTGGCAACACAAATTTTTGTCGCGCTTGTTTTAGGGATTGTAGTAGGGGCAGTCTTTTATGGCAATAAAACGGCGATTTCTTATATCACACCAATTGGGGATATATTTATTCACTTAATTAAGATGATTGTAGTACCAATTGTTATTTCAGCATTAATTGTTGCGGTAGCTGGTGTAGGAGATATGAAAAAGCTTGGGAAACTGGGCGGTAAGACAATTCTTTATTTCGAAATTATTACGACGATTGCTATTTTAATGGGATTACTTGCAGCGAATATATTCCAACCAGGTACTGGCGTTGATATGAGTAATTTACAGCAAAGTGATATTTCTTCTTATAAACAAACTGCAGATGCAACAGAGAAGAAAGGGTTTGCTGAAACGATTGTTCATATCGTACCGAAAAACATATTTGAATCTATCTCACAAGGTGACTTATTACCGATTATATTCTTCTCCGTGTTATTTGGTTTAGGAGTTGCGGCAATTGGTGATAAAGGAAAGCCTGTATTTAACTTTTTTGAAGGTGTACTCGAAGCGATGTTTTGGGTTACAAATCAAGTTATGAAGTTTGCACCATTCGGTGTATTCGCATTAATTGCTGTTACGGTTGCAAAATTTGGTGTAGCAACACTACTTCCTTTAGGAAAACTAGTGCTAGCTGTATACGTAACTGTTATACTATTCGTTGTGATTGTATTAGGTATTAATGCACGAATGGTCGGAGTAAACATTTTTACATTAATGAAAATTTTAAAAGAAGAACTTATTCTTTCATTTACGACAGCAAGTTCAGAAGCTGTTTTACCTAATATAATGAGAAAAATGGAAGAGTTCGGTTGTCCAAAGGCAGTTGCCTCTTTCGTAATTCCGACAGGTTATACATTTAACTTGACTGGATCAGCTATTTATCAGGCGTTAGCGGCATTGTTTGTTGCACAAATGTACGGTATACACATGTCACTGACAGAGCAAATAACGTTATTATTCGTTCTCATGTTAACATCCAAAGGTATGGCGGGAGTTCCAGGTGCATCATTCGTTGTTGTATTAGCGACGTTAGGATCAATGGGCTTACCGCTAGAAGGTATCGCATTAATTGCGGGAATTGACCGTATTTTAGATATGATTCGCTCAGCTGTCAATGTATTAGGAAATGCATTAGCTGCCATTGTTATGTCGAAGTGGGAAGGCGAATTCGATAATGAGAAAGCAAAACAATATGTAGAAACAGTCAAACAAACAAAAGCAGCATAAGAAATCGTTAAGGAGTGAAAAGTCATGGCAACATTAACTGAAGTTAAAAATGGAGTACGAATTGAAAAAGATTTTTTAGGTGAAAAAGAAGTACCAAATTATGCGTACTACGGTGTACAAACAATGCGTGCAGTAGAGAATTTCCCGATTACAGGATATAAAGTCCATGAAGGTTTAATTAAAGCGTTAGCAATTGTAAAAAAAGCTGCAGCGCTTGCTAATGCAGATGTAGGAAGATTGGAATTGAAAAAGGGTGGTGCGATTGCAGAAGCATCACAAGAAATCCTTGAGGGGAAATGGCATGATCATTTCATCGTTGATCCAATTCAAGGTGGTGCAGGAACTTCAATGAATATGAACGCAAATGAAGTCATTGCCAATCGTGCCCTTGAATTATTAGGAATGGAAAAGGGAGACTATGATTATATTAGTCCAAACAGTCATGTAAATATGGCACAATCAACAAACGATGCATTCCCAACAGCGATTCATATTGCAACATTAAATGCATTAGAAGGCTTATTACAAACAATGGGTTATATGCATGATGTATTTGAATTAAAAGCAGAACAGTTCGATCATGTTATTAAAATGGGTCGTACACATTTACAAGATGCTGTGCCAATTCGTCTTGGACAAGAATTTAAAGCATACTCCCGCGTACTTGAACGTGACATGAAACGTATCAAGCAATCACGTCAACATTTATATGAAGTAAATATGGGAGCAACTGCAGTTGGTACAGGCTTAAATGCAGATCCAGAATATATTGAAGCAGTTGTAAAACATTTAGCTACAATTAGTGAACTACCACTTGTTGGTGCAGAAGATTTAGTAGATGCAACTCAAAATACGGATGCGTACACTGAAGTATCTGCAGCACTTAAAGTATGTATGATGAACATGTCTAAAATTGCGAACGACCTTCGTCTAATGGCATCAGGTCCACGCGTTGGATTAGCGGAAATTATGCTACCAGCTCGTCAACCAGGTTCATCTATTATGCCAGGGAAAGTAAACCCTGTTATGCCAGAAGTAATTAATCAAATTGCGTTCCAAGTAATTGGTAACGACCATACAATTTGCCTTGCTTCAGAAGCAGGACAATTAGAATTAAATGTTATGGAACCAGTACTTGTTTTCAACTTACTTCAATCTATTAGCATTATGAATAACGGTTTCCGTGCCTTTACAGATAATTGCTTAAAAGGAATTGAAGCGAATGAAGATCGCTTAAAAGAGTACGTTGAGAAGAGTGTAGGAATTATTACAGCCGTGAACCCTCATATCGGCTATGAAGCAGCAGCTCGCGTTGCGAAAGAAGCAATTGCGACAGGGCAATCCGTTCGAGAACTATGTGTGAAAAATGGTGTATTGTCACAAGAAGAATTAGAGTTAATTCTAGATCCATTCGAAATGACACACCCAGGGATTGCAGGAGCAACTCTTTTAAAGAAAAATTAAAAGAAGAGGGGGACAATCCCCTCTTTTTTGTTTACAATATAGAAATGCTATATATGAATAGAGGTAGGGATGTTATGAGTAAGTTTACAGTGGCTTCTAATGGTGCATTAGAAACGACATTAAGAGGAGCAGAAGTATTATCAACACCACTTTTAAATAAAGGGGTAGCTTTCACACAAGAGGAAAGAGAAGAGTTAGGTTTAAAAGGGTTATTACCGCCAGCGGTTTTAACGTTAGAAGAACAAGCACGCCGAGCATATGAACAATTTAGTTCTCAGCCGGATGATTTATTAAAGAATGTATACTTAACAGCGTTACATGATCGAAATGAAGTGTTATTTTATCGTATTTTAACAGAGCATTTACGTGAAATGTTACCGATTGTATATACACCAACTGTAGGTGTAGCAATTCAAAGATATAGCCATGAATATCGTAAACCACGCGGTGTTTATTTATCAGTTAATGATCCGTCAGGTATTGAAGAAGCATTTGCAAATATCGGTGCAACAGCTGAGAATATTGATTTAGTTGTTGTAACAGATGGAGAAGGTATATTAGGAATAGGTGACTGGGGTGTTGGTGGTATTAACATTGCGATTGGAAAGCTAGCTGTATATACGGCCGCTGTTGGAATCGATCCTAGTCGTGTATTACCGGTAATTTTAGATGTAGGTACAAATCGTGAAGAACTATTAAACAATCCATTTTATATTGGAAATCGTCATCCACGTGTAACTGGTGAAGCTTACGATGAATTTATTGATACGTTTGTACAAGCAGTAGGCAATAAGTTCCCGAAAGCACTTTTACATTGGGAAGACTTCAGTTCTCGCAATGCACGAAAAATTTTAGATAAATATCGTCATGACGTTTGTACATTTAATGATGATATTCAAGGTACAGGTGCAGTTTCACTTGCTGCTGTGTTATCGGCAGTGAAAGCTTCGGGTGTACCATTAAGTGAACACCGTGTTGTTGTGTTTGGTGCTGGTACGGCTGGAATCGGTATCGCAGATCAAGTTAGAGATGCGATGGTCCGCGTAGGCGTATCAGAAGAAGAATCATATAAGCGTTTCTGGTGTATTGATCGTAACGGGTTAGTTACAGATAATATGGAAGATCTTCTTGATTTCCAAATTCCGTATGCAAGAAAAGAAGCGGAAGTAAGTGAGTGGAAACAAAATGATGTGATCGGACTTGCTGAAGTTGTGAAACATGTAAAACCGACAATTTTAATCGGTACATCAACTGTTGCTGGTGCATTCAAAGAAGAGATTATTAAAGAGATGGCTTCTCACGTAGAAAGGCCAATTATATTACCAATGTCGAATCCGACGCCACTTGCTGAAGCGAAGCCAGTAGATTTAATCGAGTGGACAGAAGGAAGAGCGTTAGTTGCAACAGGAAGTCCGTTTGAACCAGTTACATATAACGGTGTAACGTATGTGATTGGACAGTCAAATAACGCACTTATTTTCCCAGGGCTAGGTCTTGGTACAATTGTTGTTCGTGCAAGCGTAATGACGGATGGAATGTTCGCAGCAGCTGCTGAAGCTGTTGCAAGTATGGTAGATACAAGTCAGCCAGGTGCACCTATCTTACCAGAAGTTGAAGAATTACGTAATATCTCTGAAATGGTTGCAATTGAAGTAGCGAAAGTTGCAGTTGCAGAAGGTGTTGCTAGAGAGAACTTAAGTAATAATGATATCAAAATTGCAGTGAAAGAAGCAATGTGGGAACCGGAGTATCGCCAAATAAAAGCGGTAGAAAAGGTTAGAATATAGGAATAAAGCCCGTTTATAATTATAAGCGGGCTTTCATTTTTACTATTGAAAAAAAGCATAGGAAGTGGCACCTTTGAATTGGAATCAATTATGGAAGAAAGATATGTATCTTATAATTATATTAATGGTTGTTGTTCCGATTGCTGGAGAGCTGAATTTTCATCCTTTCAACGATACATTTCGTGTTAGCTTCGGGACACCGCTTTTCTTCTTTTTATTACTATTTTTAAGAAGAATACCAGCAGCTGCTGCAGGTATTCTTGTCGGAATATCTGTGGTCTTATTCCGTGTGTGTCTTGACTGGGTATTGCAAGGGTCATTTCATATGACAGAATCATTTTATTTGCGCTATCCTGTGTTCTTTTATTATTTTATTTATGGAAGCTTATTTTCGCTTTGTAGGGTGAATAAGTTCCATCAGAAGCCAATTGTAATTGGGTGCCTCGGAATTACAATTGAGATTATCGCAAGTATGTCAGAACTTGCGATTTATCATATGTTAGTGCTCGGTACAATAATAACAGTTTCTGAAGTAAATAAACTAATCATAATTGCTATTTTCCGTAGTTTCTTTGCGCTTGGTTTTTTAAATATGATGTATTTATATGAAACGAAATTAAAAGAATCACAAGTTCGAAAAGAAAATGAAAAAATGTTGATGCACCTTTCTAACTTATATGTGGAATCTGTTCATTTGAAAAAAACGTTGCAAAATGCGGAGTTAATTACACAAGAAGCGTATCAATTATATCGGAATTTACAAGCGAATGATGATTCAAGTAGTAAAACAGCATTGAAAATAGCGGGAGAAGTGCACGAAATAAAAAAGGATAATCAAAGGATTTTTGCAGGATTATCTAAACTATTATTAGATAAAAATGTAGCTGAGTATGTAGAAGGACATGATCTTGCGGAAATGATTGTGAGAATAAATGAGAAGTACGCTGAAATGTTGGGAAAAGATATTTGTTTTTCTAAACATATAGAAGGTGAGCATGCAGAATATCATGTGTATACGGTCTTATCCATTTTTAATAACTTAGTTGCCAATGCAGTTGAAGCAATTGAGAATAGTGGTGCTATCATTATTAAGCTATATAAAATTGATAAACATATATTCTTTGAAGTAATTGATGATGGCCCTGGTATTGCGCAAAAATATAAGAAATTAGTATTTAAACCGGGATTTACTTCAAAGTATGATCAAACGGGAACACCATCAACTGGAATTGGACTTTCTTACATAAACGAAATGGTAACAGAGCTCGGAGGAGAAGTAAGATTGGAAGACCTAGAAACTGGTGAAGGGTGTAAGTTTGTCGTTTGTTTACCGGAGTGCAGTTTAAAGCGGGAAGGGGAATAAATTTGTTTTATTATATCGTAGATGATGATGAAGTTTTCCGCTCCATGCTTTCACAAATCATTGAAGATGGCGATCTTGGGGAAGTAATTGGAGAATCGGATGACGGAGCTTTTATTGAAGCGGATCAACTGAATTTTAAAAAAGTAGATATTTTATTTATTGATTTATTAATGCCAATGCGAGATGGGATTGAAACAGTTCGTCATATTGCATCCTCTTTTACAGGGAAAATTATTATGATTTCTCAAGTTGAATCGAAACAGCTTATTGGTGAGGCGTATACACTTGGAGTGGAATATTATATTACAAAACCATTAAATAAAATTGAGGTTGTATCTGTTGTACGAAAAGTGATGGAACGTATTCGTTTAGAGCGCTCTATACATGATATTCAAAAATCATTGAATAACGTTTTCAAGTGGGAACAGCCGCAAGCTCGAAATGAGCCAATGCAAGAAGGGAAAAAAATAGCGGATTCAGGACGCTATTTATTATCAGAACTTGGTATTGCGGGAGAGAATGGAAGTAAAGACTTACTTAGTATGTTGGAATATTTATATGGGCAAGAAAAAGAGCAAACGTTTGAATTTGGATTTCCTGCGCTAAAAGATATTTTCCATCATATTACGATAAGGAAATTAGGGGCTATAGCTTTAGATACGGATATTGATAAAGAGAAAAAAGCATCTGAGCAAAGGGTACGTAGAGCAATTTATCAATCGTTAAATCATTTAGCTTCCTTAGGATTAACGGACTTTTCAAATCCGAAATTTGAAAGCTATGCTCCGAAATTTTTTGATTTCACTGTAGTTAGAAAACGTATGACAGAAATGACGAAGGATGAAGTGACAGCTTCTGGGCATATACGTATTAATACGAAGAAATTTATTCAGGTGTTGTATTTTGAGGCGAAACGGTTGATGGAGATAGAGTAAAAAGGTGCTTATAAATAAGCATCTTTTTTTGTTAAATCTACATTTTATATTTTCTCTTGGAGCATGTAAAATGTTAGTTAAGAGAAACTGGTTTTAAATTAAGGAAGTGTCAAAAAATGAGTTTTATATTAAACAAATCGATTATTAAAGAAGTATGCGGAGAGACCTCATATAAAAGAGGAGAAGCTTATTATAAATCAAATAAAGTGATAGTAAATCATTATGATGAAAATAAAGAAATTTGCGAGGCGACGGTAAAAGGGAACGAAGATTTTCATGTTACAGTAGAAAAAGCTAAAAAAGGTGATGTTGTTGCGAAATGTACTTGTCCTTCGTTAGCGTCTTTTCAAACATACTGTCAACATGTTGCAGCCGTACTGATACAAATAAATTATAACCAGCAAACCGGTGGAATGGTGCCTATTAGTAGCGGAAATGAACAATTAACAAGCGGGATGTTTCAATTGTTTGCAGACAAACCACTGCGGCCAAAAAGTAAACAACACCGCTTTGATACCCGTGAATTACTTCATGTTGAATTTATTTGTACACCAGTAGTTACGAAAAAGGGCGGGGCACTTCTAGGAATTCAGTTGAAACTTGCCAAAACGTATTTCGTAAATCATATTAGAGAATTTCTTTCTAATGTGGAGAAAAGAGAACCTTTTAATTGTTCCAATGAATTCACATACACACCAGATGTACATAGCTTTAGGCAAGAAACGGATGCGATTATTCAGCAACTTATTAAAATGTATCATAACGAAAAAATGTATGAAGATACACTGGAAGTACATGCAAAACAAGATGATAGCATGATTTTAATACCGCCAGCTTCGTGGATGGATATGCTTTCTTTCCTTTCTAAAGCTGAGTTTGTCAGACTTAATCAAGATGGACAATCTTTTCACGGTTTACAAATTTCAAAAGGACTACTTCCTTTACATTTTGAGTTTAATAAAGGGAGTAACGGTGGGTTTACACTTTATATTGAGGGCTTACAACAAGTAGACGTAATGGATACGTATAGTTATGCTCTGTTTGGAGGGAAACTGTATCAGTTGAACGCTGAGGATTGCAAGCGGCTTATCGAATTACAAAAAATGATGAATCGTTCTAGTAATAACCAATTGTATATTCCAGCAGATAAGATGGAGCACTTTGTAGCAAAAGTTGTACCAGGGCTAATGAAGTTAGGAACTGTGCGAATAGATGAGGTAGTATCAGGTCGTGTTGAAACACCCGCACTAAAAGCGAAACTATATTTAGATCGAGTAAAAAATCGTTTGTTAGCAGGTCTCGAATTCCATTATGGAAACGTCGTGATTAATCAGCTAGAAGAAGACGGGCAACCGTCTGTTTTTAATCGTGATGAGAAAAAGGAAAACGAGATTTTAGACATTATGAGTGAAAGTGCCTTTACGAAAACAGAAGGCGGTTATTTTATGCATAATGAAGAAGCTGAGTATAACTTTTTATATCATGTCGTTCCAACGTTAAAAGGCTTAGTTGATATTTACGCGACAACAGCAATTAAATTACGTATTCATAAAGGAGATACAGCACCACTTATTAGAGTGAGAAGAAAAGAAAGAATTGATTGGCTGTCATTTCGCTTTGATATAAAAGGAATACCAGAAGCGGAGATTAAAGGTGTATTAGTCGCTCTTGAAGAGAAACGTAAATATTACCGATTAGCGAATGGTTCTTTCTTATCACTAGAGAGCAAAGAGTTTAATGAAATTAATCAGTTTGTAAAAGAATCAGGTATTCGAAAAGAATTTTTACATGGGGAAGAAGTGAATGTTCCGCTTATTCGGAGTGTGAAATGGATGAACGGACTTCACGAAGGTAATGTTTTGAGTTTAGATGAGTCTGTGCAAGATTTAGTTGAAAGCATTCAAAACCCGAAAAAATTAAAGTTTACAGTGCCGCAAACTTTACATGCTGTAATGAGAGAGTATCAAGTATACGGATTCGAGTGGATGAAAACACTCGCCCATTACCGTTTTGGCGGTATTTTAGCAGACGATATGGGACTTGGAAAAACGCTGCAAAGCATTGCTTTTATAGATTCTGTTTTGCCTGAAATTCGGGAGAAGAAGCTACCTATATTAGTCGTTTCACCGTCCTCTCTCGTTTATAATTGGTTTAGTGAATTGAAAAAATTCGTTCCGCATATTAGAGCAGTGATTGCAGATGGAAATCAAACAGAGCGACGAAAAATCTTAAAAGATATAGCGGAATTTGATGTCGTAATTACGTCATATCCATTACTGAGAAGAGATATAAGATTGTATGCAAGGCCATTTCATACACTATTTCTTGATGAAGCACAGGCGTTTAAAAATCCTACAACACAAACTGCAAGAGCAGTGAAAACGATTCAAGCTGAGTATCGTTTCGGACTAACGGGAACGCCTGTCGAAAATTCATTAGAAGAGCTGTGGTCTATCTTCCATGTCGTATTTCCGGAATTATTACCAGGAAGAAAAGAATTCGGTGATTTAAGGCGCGAAGATATAGCGAAGCGCATTAAACCTTTCGTATTAAGACGATTGAAAGAAGACGTATTACAGGAGCTTCCAGATAAAATAGAGCACTTACAGTCATCGGAGTTATTACCAGATCAAAAGAGGCTTTATGCTGCTTATTTAGCGAAGTTAAGAGAAGAAACGTTAAAACATTTAGATAAAGATACGTTACGTAAAAATAAAATTAGAATTTTAGCTGGTTTAACAAGACTGCGCCAAATCTGTAATCATCCGGCTTTATTCGTTGATGACTATAAGGGTAGTTCAGCTAAATTTGAACAACTATTAGAGATACTAGAGGAATGTAGAAGTACTGGTAAGAGAATTTTAATCTTTTCTCAATTTACGAAGATGCTTTCGATAATTGGACGTGAATTAAATCGTCAAGCAGTTCCATACTTTTATTTAGACGGGAGTACACCAGCGCAAGAACGTGTAGAGCTATGCAATCGATTTAACGAAGGAGAAGGGGATCTATTTCTTATTTCGTTAAAAGCTGGTGGCACAGGACTAAATTTAACAGGTGCAGATACAGTTATATTGTACGACTTATGGTGGAATCCAGCTGTTGAACAACAAGCAGCGGATAGGGCATATCGAATGGGACAAAAAAATACGGTACAAGTTATTAAGTTAGTGGCTCACGGAACAATTGAGGAAAAAATGCATGAACTGCAAGAAAGTAAGAAAAATTTAATCGCTCAAGTGATTGAGCCGGGAGAAGAGAAATTATCTTCAATCACGGAGGAAGAAATTCGAGATATTTTAATGATCTAATATAAAGTGAAACTTTAATCAGTGGGGGTCTTACTGCCGGTTAATGCGGGATAAAAAAGCTATGCTTTCAAATTTATGAGAGCATAGCTTTTTGTTGTAATAATTATATTTTGTTTTGTGCAAAGTAAAGAAATCAAATGTTATTTAAATTACTTCTTTGTACCTTTACTTTTGTATGGCTTTGCAGCTGCCTTTTTCTTTGCACTTGATTGCCAACGATTCCATCCTTTACTTCCTGTACCTTGTCCTACACCTTTTTTCGGTTTTGCTTTCGTTTTACTCATATGATCACTCCGTTATATAAAAAATCTGATTTGATAATAGCCAATGTTTTAGAAAAATACTATCGATAAATGACTATGCTTGCTTTAAGTAAAAACAAACTGCTTGAATGCTATAGTATACCATGAAATTGCGAGTAAACTGAAAGGAATTATAAAGAAAATGAAAATAATAAGAAATACTGCGGATTCTATATTTCGAACAATTACACTACTTGTTGTATATACATTAGTTTCAATTAGTGAAACATTTTTTGGATTGAAGAGACAAAGGAAATAAAAATGTTATATTAAGAACAGTCGGTAAAGACATAAAATAAAGAATTGAAAAACATTTTAAAACTTTTTGTTGACTTTCTCTATTTTTTGTATAGAATAATCATTAATAAAATGTTTCAGAGATGTGACAACAAAACGACTATGAAAGGACGAGTAGTAGTAGGATGTAGTTTAAGCGAGTCAGGGACGGTGTGAGCCTGATACGAAGCCTATTATGAAGAACCTCCTGGAGTCGCTAACCGAAATCCTTTATAGGAAAGTAGACTTAGCCGGGAACTTCGCCGTTACAAGAAGAACAGTATCGAGATTTTTTCATCTCCGTACTGTATAAGTGAGCAACCTCTGTTGCTAATTTGGGTGGTACCGCGGAACCAAAGCCTTTCGTCCCAGTTTTTTGGGAAAGAAGGGCTTTTTTTGTTGGCTTCTTTTCACAACATCCAAACATTTTAGGAGGAAACCACCATGTATCAATCATTAATGACAGTAAGAGAGACTCAAATCGCAATTAAGGAAGTTAAAACATTTTTCGAGGATCAATTAGCAAAACGCCTTGAACTATTCCGCGTATCTGCACCATTATTCGTAACGAAAAAATCAGGATTAAACGATCATTTAAACGGTGTAGAACGTCCAATTGAATTTGATATGTTGCATTCAGGAGAAGAATTAGAAATTGTTCATTCACTAGCGAAGTGGAAAAGATTCGCATTACATGAATACGGATATGAAGCTGGTGAAGGTTTATATACAAACATGAACGCGATTCGTCGTGATGAAGAACTTGATGCAACGCATTCCATTTATGTTGACCAATGGGATTGGGAAAAAATCGTTCAAAAAGAATGGCGTACTTTCGATTACTTACAAAAAACAGTACAAACAATTTATGGAATATTCAAAGAATTGGAAGATCACTTATTTGAAAAGTATCCGTTCCTTGGAAAGTATTTACCAGAAGAAATTGTTTTCGTTACTTCTCAAGAACTAGAAGATAAATATCCAGAATTAACACCGAAAGATCGCGAACATGCAATTGCGAAAGAACACGGTGCAGTCTTTATTATTGGAATTGGTGATGCACTCCGTTCAGGTGAAAAGCACGATGGACGCGCATCCGATTATGATGATTGGAAATTAAACGGTGACATTTTATTCTGGCACCCAGTACTACAAGCTTCATTCGAATTATCATCAATGGGAATTCGTGTTGATAGTAAATCACTTGATGAGCAGTTAACGAAAACGGGAGAAGACTTCAAACGAGAGTATGATTTCCATAAAGGTATTTTAGAAGACGTACTACCATTAACAATCGGTGGTGGTATCGGACAATCAAGAATGTGTATGTACTTCTTACGTAAAGCACATATCGGTGAAGTTCAATCTTCTGTATGGCCTGACGATTTACGTGAAGCTTGCAAGAAAGAAAACATTCATCTGTTTTAATAGAAGTGAGAGAGGATAACTCAAAGAGTTATTCTCTCTTTTTTATTGTGTAAACGAATGGTTTACAGTGAATTTTACCAATAGTTTCTTTCTTTTTAATCTCCTATTATGTAATAATTTGTTAAAGGAGGGGACGTTATGAGCTTAGGACAACAATTTAAAAGATTACGAGAGTCAAAAGGGTTTTCGCAGGAAGATGTCGCTAAAAAGATTGGTATAACAAGGCAGGCGGTATATAAGTGGGAACATGATAAAAGCTGTCCGGATATTGATAATTTAATTTTACTTAGTGAAATGTACAATGTTACGCTCGATGAATTAATAAAAGGAAATCAAAACTTTAAAGAGAAAATACATATTGATGAAGAAGATGAGGATTTTGAGAAAGAGAATGAGTTTGGATTTTATATTGGATTTGGTTTGCTAGTTATGAGTTCTTTCATTGATTACGAAGGAATTCAAGAGATTTTATTAGGGGCTGCGCTATTCATGATGGTCTTTTATTCCGACGTGAAGAAAGTTATTTTGAATGAATTTCGCTCGTTATTTAAAGGAAAAGATATATATGATAAGAAGTGAGAAGAATCCGTTATATTTCCTAGGAAAGGGTATTGCGAATAATTTAATTGTTTTATAATGATTTTCAGATGTAGGGAATATGTTAAAAAGCTGTTTGTATAGAGTTTTGAAATCTATGTGTAAAATGATAATAAAATTATTTAATGTAGTGTAGTGCTTTCCGAGAGGGAAATAAAAAATCCTTCTTGGAAATAGCACTATTTTTATACCGTAAACAGTTGTTTTTTATCTTTTAAAACACTTACTTATTTGTTACCGAGTTCTTCCGCTAAACCAATTAAAATTCCTTCGGTTCCACGAATGTAGCAGAGTCGATACGAGTCCTCATACTGAACTACTTCGCCAACGAGCTGTGCACCATGCTTAGTCAGTCTGGATACCATTTCGTCAATGTCTTCAACGGTGAACATGACGCGCAGATAACCGAGGGCGTTTACAGGAGCTGTCCGGTGATCTGCTATAGTAGGTGGGGTGAGAAATCGTGAAAGCTCAATTCGACTGTGGCCATCTGGGGTAACCATCATAGCAATCTCCACGCACTGAGAACCGAGTCCGGTTACGCGACCAGCCCATTCACCTTCGACAGTAGTGCGCCCTTCGAGTTTTAACCCAATCTCCTCGAAGAAAGAGATTGCGTCATCAAGGGATTCTACAACGATGCTGATATTGTCCATTCTTAGTAATTTGTTTTTTGTCATAGGCTTTATCTCCTTATGTGTAAAAATTTATCCCTCTATTTGTGGGAAATAAGACTCCCACCTCAAAATTCGGCGAATGCGAGGAAGTTAGGTGGGAGATAACTGCCCGATTGTTGAATAGAATGACTTTCTTCTATTTTTTAACAATTTTATTGTTTTTCAAACGACTTTATTTTAAATTAAATAACCTTTTTCTCATTTTCCACTATACAAACAGCTTTCTATTTATATAGGAAGGGAATAGATTAATATAATTTGTTGTAAGTTTTACCGGTGGAAATTAGCTCATTTGCACCAAAGGCTCAATTTTCGCCATAAATGATTGATGTAGTGCTTCAACACCTGTTACTAAATGAAGGCGGTCAATAACGACAGACACTTTAATTTCTGATGTACTTACCATTTTAATATGAATATCCTCTTCTTTTAAAGTAGTGAACATATTTGCAGCGACACCTGGGTTAGATACCATACCTGATCCTACAATTGATACCTTTGCTAAATGATTTTCATATTCTACAGATTCATAGTGAAGTGTTTCTTGATTTTGTTCCAATACTTCTAATGTTTCTTTTAAATCATTAGAATGAATCGAGAAGGAGAGGTGAACAGTTCCTTCATTTGTAATACTTTGAATAATAATATCTACATTAATATGTGCCGCTGCTAATGTAGAGAAAACTGTTGAAAGTGCACCTTGTTCTAATCCTTTAATTGTGACACGTGTAATATTATCCTCAAATGCAATACCTTTAACGATTGATTGTTGTTCCATGTTACATTCTCCCCTTACAATTGTTCCGTTTTCTTGTTCCATACTTGAGCGAACTTCTAAAACTACATTATGATTTTTAGCAAATTCAACAGCGCGTGGGTGTAACACGCCAGCACCGAGATTGGCAAGCTCTAACATTTCGTCATAAGAAATTTCATCTAATTTATAAGCATCTTGTACAACGCGTGGATCAGTCGTATATACGCCGGTCACATCCGTGTAAATATCACATTTCTTTGCTTTCAGTGCAGCAGCTAATGCAACAGCAGTCGTATCGGAGCCACCGCGGCCAAGTGTTGTAATTTCATTTTCTTCACTTATTCCTTGGAAACCAGCTACTATAACAATCGTGTCTTTAGTAAGATAGGACTGAATACGATCAGTATTAATGTCAGTAATCCGTGCACTACTATGTACAGATTCAGTCGTAATACCAGTTTGCCATCCTGTTAATGAAATTGCGTTATAACCTTTTGTTTGTAGTGCTATTGTTAATAATGAAATGGTTACTTGTTCTCCTGTAGATAGGAGCATATCCATTTCACGTTTACTTGGATTTTCAGTAATAGCGTTAGCAAGTGCGACAAGTTCATCTGTACTTTTTCCCATTGCTGAAACGACAGAGACAATGCTATGTCCTCGTTCATATTCTTCAATAATTAAATTTGCTACATGTTGAATGCGTTCGACGCTTCCAACAGAAGTACCGCCAAACTTTTGTACAATCGTTTCCATTACGAATTCCTTCTTTCGTCCATTTTTAAGAATAGGTTAGGACATATACAAATCCCAATATTCCTGTAGTTACCAGAGAGAAAAACAAAAAACACCATCTCAAATAAGTGAGGATGGTGCTGTTACAGGAAAAGGGAAACAGAAAACGGAGCTAATAAAAAAACCGCCAAAAAAGGAATATCATAAAAATGATATCTCTTTTTTGTAGATAGCTCTTCATACGTACACGTCTGTACATATGACAGTTCTGTTTCTATTCGAAAACAGCCCCAATTGATAAATGCAGAGAAATTTATCAATTTCGGCAACACTTCCTTTCCTCTAAGATCATAGACATCTCTGTGTCTCCTTTAGAATACTTATAAGCGTTGCAACCTCTATCTCACGTTTTAGGCGAGAGTGTATGATTTATGAAGTTGTTGGTAACATTTGTTTTATAATAATTTAAATTTTTCAGGGAATCAAGTGTTTTATATATATTTTTAAAATTCTATCTTTTATTCAGGTTAGTTTGTGAAAAATGTAGCAAAATCAATTCGTTGCATGTACATTAAAAATATAGCGCATGGGAGGTGGAAGGATGGGCAAGAAAAAGCCTATTTATGTAGCAACAGAAATGAACACAAAAATGAAGAAATTATGGGAATATACGCAAGAGCCGAATCTACATACAGAGTGGGATGCCCGTTTTACGGAAATCTCGTATTTGGAGAAAAAAGAGGGGGAGCCGCAGAAGTTTTTATATAAAACGAAGATTGGTTTCGGGCTGGAAATAGCCGGAGAAGGGGAATCGATAGGTGAAGTAAGAAAAGAAACAGGAGAGCGCATTTCTTCTTTAAAATTTTGGACAGACAATCAATTATCACTTATACAAATCGGGCGTGGTTATTGGAAATATACACCGAATGAAGAACATATTTATTTTGAGACGCAATATGATTATGATACAAGGTTTGGTCGTATAGGAAATGTGATAGATTCATATGTTTTTCGACCTTTATTAGGTTGGGCAACTGCATGGAGTTTTGATGCTCTCAAATTATGGTTAGAAAAAGGCCTACATCCTAAGTTATTAATTAGAAGAACGATGACGTATTGGCTCGTTTGCTTTTTATTTGCTTTCGTATGGTTATATCAAGGGATTGTACCGAAACTGATGTTTACTCATGCAGAAGAAGTAAAGATGCTTTCTGCGCTAATCGGATCGAATGAAAGTAGTATTTTTATACTTAAAATAGTTGGGTTTTTAGAAATAATATGGGGTGTTATGTGGCTATTGCCATTTCAAAAGCGAAAACTATTTATATTGCATATTATATTGTTGATAGTTTTAACATTAGCGGCAGGATCGACGAATATCGCTAGTTTTACGCAACCATTTAATCCAATTACATTAAATCTTCTTTTAATAGGGTTATCGATGGTTGGTTATATGAATAGCACTAATTTGCCAAGCGCAAAAAATTGTAAAAGGACGAGAAAGGGATAAGTATATGATTAATATTTATGAAAGACTATTAGGGGATTCTTATAAAAAACTTCATCCAAAATTACAGAAACGCTATGAGATTACAGAAAAAAATAGCTTTACTGGAGAAGGGAAGATGGATGAAATTTACGGAGGTTCTTTTTTCGTAAAATTGATATTAAAAATTGCATCGAAGTTTCGAATGTTTTTCTCTGAGCGGGGGAAGGAAGTGCCATTTACGATACATAATACCGCTGAGCGAGATGAACATGGGAAAGAATTTGTAAGGTGGAATCGTACGTTTTATTTTCAAAATAAGAAAAGATATTTTAACGCCGTTATGCAGTTGGATGAAGAGCATTATGAAATTGTAGATTATTTTGGTGAACCGCACATACTCGTTTCTACATTGAATTTTCATATTGATGAGGTGGGGGCAATGCATATTTCTTCAAAGAAACAATGGTTTTACATGTTTGGAAGAAAAATACCGTTACCTAGATTTTTATACGGAGAGGCCAAAATTGTGGAAAGTTATGATGAAACACTACAATGTTTTCGAATTCATGTACAAGTACGCAATCCGTTAATTGGTTCATTATTTTCATATAAGGGAACATTTGTGGAGAGGAAATAAATGATATGAAAAATATAATAGTTGGGCTTGCTTGTTATATTATTTTTCTAATATGTGAGTGGTCAAATATAAACCCAGTTGAAGCAATTATTTTATTATCTATTTTGTTATTTATACCGATGTCATTTTGCATTATTGATAAGAAAACAAGAAATGGATCGTATGTATTCTTTTATAAATTTGTATCGTTGTTATATCCAATCGCAGCAATCAGTGCAATGCTAGCTTTCGTAACAAATCACTATTTTTTTGCGTTACTTTGGTTTGTATATACAGGAATTGTTGCGTTATTTGGTGTAGGTAGATTGCTAGAAAGAGGATGGCAGCCTCTAGAAGAAACAGCTATAGATAGTGCGTTTATTTATTTGTTTCTAGGTGGTTTTTGGTTTTTTGCTTCTGTAGCGAAACTTTCAATTATGAACTTTAGTTCTGACATTGTTTTACTCACAGCTGCACACTTTCATTACTCGGCATTTTTATTGCCGTTATCAGCTGGTTTACTTGGAAGGAAAAGAGAGCGGGGAAGTGAGTTATATGACGCTATTATGTTTATCATCGTCATTTCTCCAATGACAGTTGCAATAGGAATTACGTATTCGAGGGTGTTTGAATTCTTTGCAGTATTCATATATTTATGTGCCATTTATGGATATGGGATTTATGTATGGAGAACGAAATTCAATGCTATAAGTGCAAAGGTTCTCCTGATCATATCATCTAGCACACTCATGGTAACAATTATGTTTTCACTTATATATTCATATGGGAATTTGAAACATGTAATGACGATTACAATTGCTCAAATGGTTTGGATTCACGGTGTTGTCAATGGAATTGGAGTAGCGTTACCGGCATTTGTCGGCTGGATAATTGAAAAGAGTGCCCCGAATTATAAATATTACGGGAAACCAATGAGCAGGTTAAGAGGAAATACGACAGTTGGTGAAGCATTTTTACATAACAGAAATTTAATAGATAGCAAGGAATACAAAGGTTTAGTTGATAAAATGAATGATTTTCATAGTCAGGCATTTGATATGGCGAAGATTCCTTTAAGTATTATTCGTTTTTATGAAAATACAAAAGAGTATGAGTTACAATCGCATATTAAATGGACTCGTTGGTTTCGCCCACTTGCATTTTGTTATGAGAAAATGAGTAAGCGTGTAGGACAAATACATTTAGGAATGGGCGGCAAGTGGGAAACTATGCATGGCTCTATCATTGGGGTAATAGATGAGAAGGATGGAAGAGAGAATGTAAGGGCTTGGCTAAGAGAAAATGAAGCAGGAGAATCTATTTTTGTAGCTCTTTACTCAAAACATACCCATGAGGATGAGACATACATGAATATCGGATTACCTTTACCATATTCGAATATGACGGGGATTTTGAAATTATGTAATAAGAATAAAGATTTAATCATTACTAGTAAGTTGAGAAAAAATGGTAAGGGAGATGAGGGGATTTATTTACATACGCGTTTCTTTACAATACGTTTACCGTTAGCAGAGACTTTTATTATTAAAGAGAGCACGGATCAAATATTAGAAACTAATCATAGAATGTGGATATTTGGAGTTAAGTTTTTAGAAATTGATTATGAGATTAAGAAAATAGAGGAGAAGTAAGAAAAGCTTGGAGAGATTCCAAGCTTTTTTACGTATGCATAATTGTCATAGCAACTTGTTTATTCAAGTCTCGGTCCCAAACACGTTGAATTTCAAACGTACCTTTTTCAAAAAATAATGGGAATCTCTCTTTAAACCAATCTTGCATAGGAAGGTTTAGTGCTTTATCAATTGGTACCCATAATAATTCGCCTTCAGGAGGATTCAAAAGGAGTTCACCTTCAAATGAATTTGTCCAATAGTTAAATACCATATATCGAACATTTTCCTTAGGATTTACATATTCGTCTAAACCCTTGAAAATTAAATTAGAAACGTGGAGTCCGGTTTCCTCTTTTGATTCTCGTATAGCAGCTTGCAATATGCTTTCCGGGAAATCTACTTTTCCACCAGGAGCTATGTAGCCAGGAAAACCTCGATGGTCCGGGCGTTTTATAAGTAAAACGTCATTGTTTCGCTGGATCATACACATTGTATAGATGCGGTGCTCAATGTTATGAGAGTTTTGAGGCATAATAATGTATTCTCCTTTATTTTTTCTTGATAATTTTACCATAACATAATAGTTTCTTATATAATTAAAAATGGAATATTATTAATTTTCAGTTATGTATTATAAGGTCTATAATCATTTGAAAAGAGGAGAGATATATGCAAGGAGAAATACCAACAGAGAAAGCTTTAGGTTATGTCGGTAAATTGTTATTGCCAGTTAAAGTGTCACCCCACTTTAAGTTTTTATGGATTGGGCAATTACTTTCGACTTTAGGTAGTTCGATAACGATGGTTATTTTGCCAGTCGTTGTTTATTCATTGACTGGTTCAACAGTTGTAATGGGAATGACTATGGCAATGTACATGCTTCCTAATATTCTTGCGTTACCGTTTGCTGGATTAGTCGTGGATCGAATTGACCGAGTGAAATTGATGTTATTTACAGATATAATCCGCTGTATATTAATGCTACTAGTTGCAACGCTTATATTTATGGACGTTTTAACGATTCCACTTCTATATGTACTCGTGGCATTATATGGACTTATGGAAGGGATATTTCAGCCGGCGTATTCAGCTGTAAGAGCAAAAGTATTTGTACCGGAAATTCGAAATGCAGCTAACGCATTAACGCAAATGAGTAATCAGGGTATACGATTAATTGGACCGGCTCTTGGAGGGTTGATTGTTTCAGTTACATCCGCCGGAATTGGATTTGGATTGGATGCAGTAACGTACTTGCTATCATTTGTATGTTTATTATTTTTAAAAGAAATAAAGTTTAATAACGTGCAGAAATTTGAAAGAAATAAAGTCAATTATAAAAAAGATTTTATGGAAGGGATTCTTGTTCTAAAAAGCCATCCGTGGTTGTGGATTACTATTCTAGTCTTTTCTTTCGTTAATATTTGTTATGCAGGCATTATCGTTGTATTAATTCCATGGTTGTTTAATGTTCATCATCATTTTGAAGCTTATGTATATGGATTGGGTATGGCTGCTTCTGGTGCTGGAGCTGTAATTGCAGCGCTAATTTTTGGTGGGAGGCAGCAGTGGCATAAGAGAGGATTACTTGCGTATGGCGGTGTGTTAATAAGTGGAATGGCACTATTAATTATGCCTTTCGTTTCTTGGGAACCGGCCTTAATTGGATTAATGGCAATTGAAGGATTCGGTATTATGATATTTGGGCTCATTTGGGAAACAAGTTTACAAGAGCTTGTACCAGAAGAAGCATTTGGAAGAGTGGCAAGCCTTGATATGTTAGGTTCATTTGCTTTATTGCCATTAGGATATGTGGTTGTAGGCTGGTTAGCTACTGTAATAGGTGGAAAGATAACAATTATAACGCTAGCTATTTTAGTACTCATAACAATTGGAATGGCATTGTCTGTAACAAGTATTCGGCGGTTCGATTGATCATATAGGCTAAAAGGGGGATATGGTATATGACTATAGAAAACCTAAACGATTTAGTAGTAGCAGAGTTGGGATGTAAATACGTTTTGGAAGAAAAGGTATTTGAAGCAAAGAATTTTACGGTGTATATTGCGACTTCTATAGAAAATAAAATGACATATAATCGATTCATCTTAATTAAGCATTTGTCTAATGAAGTGCCTTCCGTACATGTTTGGGACAAAAAAATTTGTGCAGACGCTACAAAAATACATATTGCAAAAGAAGTGACAGAAGCAATTCAATCTGGTTTTGTAAATGAAGAGTAAGCCCTAATCAAATTAGGACTTACTCTTCATTAAACACAAATGTTTGTGTCATTTTTTTACTCTCATGTACTGGATGGCCGTTGTAAGAGAAATTCTTTTCTTCCCAAGTAATGACGACTTTAAAATTATGGCTATTAAAGTCTAATGGGAATACCATGTAGTCAAAGCTTGTATGACTTTTTGAAACGTTGTTATTTGATGTAGTAGGATTAAAGGTAGCTTTAGATGTAGGGTTATTATCAAGTATTTCCACGGATACATTTGATACATCATTACCAATATTTTTTAAGAGTAAACTATACGTATCATATACACCTTGTTTTGGCTGCACCGCTTGCTTGTTTGAGTTATGAGATTTGTCAATTTCGATATACCACTGTTTAGACTTTGACGCAATTGGTAGTGATTGAAATGTGTATGCACTAGCTTGTATTGGTAGTGCTAAGCATATAAGGACGAAAAGAGATATTATTTTTCGTTTCATTTTAAAAAACCCCCATTCTTTAACAAAGTTATTTGTTATTATTCGCTCTGTTTGAGAAAATATACCATATAATGTAAGGGGATAGGGGTATGAGTCTCGGCTTAGGAATCATTATAATATTCGTTACGGTTATACTTGGCACGTCTGCTTAATAGCTGGTATATACGATCCATGTGCTGATACACATCAAATCCAGTCAGAGTGAATTGTAAGGGAGAACATTATATTGAAAGTACTAGTAAGCATGGGAAGTAGTATTTTTCTACAATTATTATTTTTGTATATATTTATTTCGGGTGTTTTATTGGAAGTTAATCCTTGGTATGCAGTAGTTGTGTATATAAGTGTAGCAATATTAAGTCTTTTTCTTGGAATATATTCGATTGTTCGTTCTGTAAGAAAAGGTTCGAATGCTATTTTTCTAACAATATCGGTTGGAGTTGAAACGTCGTTATTTGCAATATTAATTATTTGCTTTACAGTGTTTGCTTATTTTTTACCAGAAGCAGGTATTCCGCCGGTAATTAGTTTGTAGTATTGGTGGATCGATAAAGCTAATCTTTCTTAATTTATTTGAAAGATTAGCTTTTTTGTTAAAAAAATAATATTTAAAAAGGAAAATGAACTTTTTTAAAAGTAGAAGGTAATAAATATATGATAAGTAGAGAGAGGTGAAAATGTGGACGAAAAATTGCTAATTCATGAAATCAAGGAGGGAAATAAAGAGGCATTTAATGCATTAGTACAACCATATATGCAAAAAGCGTATAGAGCATCATACCTTATATTACATGATAGAAGTTTGGCTGAGGACGCTGTACAAGAATCGCTTATACAAGCTTATAAATCAATGCATCGTTTTGATGAGAAAATAGCATCATTTAAAACATGGTTTCACCAAATATTGATTCATATGACTTTAAAACAAAAAAGAAAAAAGAGATTAGCTTTTTGGCAAATAGAAACGTGGTTTCAAATGAAAGAGGTGAAAACACCAGAAAGCGATTTTCTTATAAAAGAAGAAACGAGAATGGTTATGCAGGCTGTAAAATATTTACCGATAAAACAACAAGTTGTTATAGTTCTCTTTTATTATCAGGATTTATCCATTTTAGAAATTGCACAAGTTTTACATATAAAAGAAGGAACAGTGAAATCGAGATTATACAAAGCGAGAGAGAATTTAAGAGGTTATTTATCTTACTGTATTATGGAGGATCATGAAAAGGAGATGAATGCATGGATCGAGTAATAAAGGAAGCTTTTCATGATCAAGCCAGTAAGGTCAACTTTCCAGAAAATCTAAATATAGAGGAACTTATACGTGAAAAAAAGAAGAGAAGATTCAAATTACAGTGGACATTAGTTCCGCTTCTAGTTATTATTTGTTTTTTTTGCAGTTGGAAGATAACAGATACTATCGCTGGGCTATTTGAAACAGAGCAGGTAGAGCATTTATATCAAAAATACTTGATTTACGATAACTATTATTATGTACTTACTGAAGATGTAGTGGAGAAAAAAGATGTAGGGAATGAGTTAGGGGAAGTGAAACGCTCTGGAGAATGGGCTTATTTAGAAGAGGGGGATTCAGATATATTTATACCAGGAATAAAATATTATGAAATAAAAGGAGAAAAAAATAAGATTGTTGCTCAAATAAAAAAAGATAATAGAAGACCTCTAGAATATCAGGTTTTAAAGAAGGAAAAACCGATTGAAGAAGTGGATGAGAAAAATATATATGGAGCAAAAAATGATTTAAAGGGAGTTCAAAAATCAATTGAGAATGTTCGTCAAGTAGTACCTTTTTTATATGAGATCACGGATGAACAATTGAAAATTAACTTTGTAAAATTAGCTAATGATAAAAAACATTACTATGTGAAATTAATGTATGAGCCACATACAAATAACCCTAAACATCCGAAAATTATTTTCGTGAGGCAATATGAAAAGAATTATGTTAATCAATATGCTTCGGATATGTCGTTAGATGGAGATTTTTGGTTTGATAAAAAAGATAGAGTGAATCAATTCAATATAAACAATATGGAGTGGATAGAATACCGATCTAAGAGAGAGAAAGAATACGTATCGGTATTTCATGCAGAACAAAATAACGTTATATATGAAGTATCTGCACAGTTATATATGGTAGAAGAGGTTGAAAAGTTTTTAGAAACTTTTCAACAAAGGAATGTTAAATAGTAAAGTGGACGTGTCAAAGGATAAATGCTATTAAAGTGATGATAAGTGGTATATTAAGGGGAATTAGATAAGAAAGCTGTGTAGAGATTTTTCTACACAGCATTTTTTGTGTCTAGCGTTCAATTATATATGTTTGTTGGTACGTATATATCGCCTTTGTATCAATTTATTAAACTAAAGATGGAGAGTCGCACGTATGAATCAAAAAAATATTAACATGAAAAAATTACCAATAAATATGTTAAAATAACATTGTCATATAACAAGGGGGATTTGTTTGATGGAAAAAGAGCATCTTGCTAAAGTAGATTTAACGAAAAGAATTGAATCAAAATCTAAGTACAATAAGAAACTCGAAAAATATCAAATGCGCTTATTAGCACTACAGCAAATATTAAAAGAAGAAAAAATCGCTGTTATGCTCGTTATGGAAGGTTGGGATGCGGCTGGAAAAGGCGGAGCGATTAAGCGAGTGACTGAACATCTTGATCCGCGTGGATTCCAAGTAAATCCAATTGGTGCGCCTGCTCCTCATGAAAAACGGTATCATTATTTGCAACGTTTTTGGCGGAAACTTCCTCAGTACGGGCAAATTACTATATTCGACCGTTCATGGTATGGGCGTGTATTAGTTGAACGTGTTGAAGAGTTCGCCACAAAGGAAGAGTGGACGAGAGCGTATGGTGAAATTAATGATTTCGAAAAACTATTAACAGATGATCATTACATAATAGGGAAGTTTTTCTATCATATTAGTAAAGACGAACAGTTGAAGAGATTTAAAGAAAGAGAGACTAATCCTCTTAAAAGATGGAAAATTACAGATGAAGACTGGCGTAATCGTGAAAAATGGGATGAGTATGTTGAAGCAGTGGAAGACATGTTTGAAAACACAAATAAGCCGAATGCGAAATGGCATATTATCGCGAGTAATGATAAATTATACGCCCGTTTGAAAACATTGAAAGTGATTATTTCATTAATTGAGGAGTATTTCTTAGAGCATGGTATAGAATTACCTTCTTATTATTATGAAATAAAAGAAGGTAAGAAAAAGAAAATTAAATCTATGCAAGAAGTAGGGGTTAAATAGTATAGAAAGATTTTGTCATTATAAGAGGTAGGTATGAAACATGAAGAGGAGCTGTCCCGTAAGTAGGTGAAACTAAACTATGGGACGGCTTTTTTTAGTTAGAATGTACTTATATTAGATGGATCAATGAGAGTGTCGTTCAAGTAACGAATACAATTGTCATTGAATATGAAACAATAATTATAGTACATTAACAAGAGAAATTAATTTCAAAAGGAGGGTGAGAAAATGCTAGGTAAGGCAGATACTTCAATAAATAACCATATGTATACAGAAGAAGAGCAACAAAATTTATATAAACGAACGTTACTAATCGTAAGTATTTCACAAATGTTTGGCGGAGCGGGATTAGCTGCTGGAATTACAGTAGGTGCACTTCTTGCGCAGCAAATGCTTGGAACAGATGCATATGCAGGATTACCGGCTGCTATGTTTACATTGGGATCTGCGGTAGCAGCTTTCATAGTAGGAAAGCTTTCACAACGATATGGACGCCGGGTAGGGCTTGCAACAGGTTTTATGGTAGGGGGGCTTGGGGCTATTGGTGTTGTAATGGCAGCTTTAACAAATAGTATTATTCTCTTACTTGTTTCTTTACTCATTTATGGTGCGGGTACAGCTACGAATCTACAAGCTCGTTATGCGGGTACAGATTTAGCGAATAAGAAGCAACGAGCAACTGCTGTTAGTATTACGATGGTTATGACGACTTTCGGTGCAGTAGCGGGGCCAAATTTGGTAGGTGTAATGGGGGACTTTGCTCATTCGATTGGAATTCCTGAACTAGCTGGTCCGTTCATATTATCGGCAGCGGCATTTATACTTGCGGGTCTTGTCCTTTTCGTTATGCTTCGTCCAGATCCGTTAATTATTGCTAACATAATAGAAAGATATAAACAGGAACATACATATAAAGGACAATCGGTAACTAATGACACGTTAGAAAATAAAAGGGGCATTACCGTCGGAGCAATCGTTATGATACTTACTCAAGTAGTTATGGTTGCGATTATGACTATGACTCCAGTACATATGGGACACCATGGTCATGGACTAAGTGAAGTAGGACTAGTCATTGGATTCCACGTAGGGGCAATGTACCTTCCGTCACTTGTTACAGGAATTCTTATTGATAAAGTTGGTAGAACAGCGATGAGTATTGCTGGTGGGGTAATTTTACTCGCAGCGGGTGTCATAGCTGCGATAGCACCGAGTGATTCTTTAATACTATTAATCGTTGCTCTTTCTTTACTTGGATTAGGATGGAATCTCGGATTAATAAGTGGTACTGCTCAAATTGTTGATTCAACGGAGCCTTCCACACGTGCAAAAACACAAGGGAAAATAGATGTGTTTATTGCACTAGCTGGAGCTTCTGGTGGAGCAATGTCAGGAATGATAGTAGCTAATTCAAGTTATGCGGCATTATCATTAGCGGGAGGAGCTATAGCCTTACTGCTTATTCCAGTTGTGATATGGTCTCGGACAGGTAAATAAATTGCATGAAATTAAAAAGAGGTTCTAGTTATTTCTAGAACCTCTTTTCATACATTTAACTTAAATCCCACTCCACAATAAGCCCTAAATGCGTAAGTCCACCGCCAAATCCGTACAGTAAAAGTGTATCTCCATTATTTAATTTTCCTTCTTTTCTAGCTAAATCTAGAGCGAGTGGAATGGAAGCTGAAGATGTATTCCCCATATATTTTACGCTTGTTAAAGTTTTTTGAATTGAAATTTCGGTTTTCTCGCAAATAGATTCAATCATTCGTAAGTTAACGCTATGTGGTACGAACCAGTCTATATCATTTATTTGCATATTTGCGGTATATAATAATTTTTTTATGCCTGTTGGCACTGTGCGTGTTGCCCATTTATATACTTCTCTTCCGTTTTGAACGATTTTTTCATTTGTTTGCAGTGGTGTGCCATTCATAGTAGTGGATAAATTTGTTCTGTATAGATGAATGCCACCTTCACCGTTTGTTCCCATGTGAGCAGCGATAAAGCTTGGTTTGTTTTCATCTCTTTCTAATAAAATAGCTCCAGCGCCATCACCGAACAAAATACAGGTCGTTCTATCGGTGTAATCAGTAACCTTAGATAATGTCTCTGTCGCTATAACGAGTACTTTTTGATGTGATCCAGAAGTGATTAAGCTATTACCGACATGCAGTCCGTATGTGAAACCAGCGCAAGTCGCATTTAAATCAAAAGCTAGTGTATGAGGTATGTTGAAGTATTGTTGTATTTGGCAAGCAACACTAGGAAAAACATAGTCAGCAGTAGTTGTAGCGACGATGATACAGTCAATATCTTCTAAGTTTTTCTTATATGTTGTACACAAATTTTCGATGGCTTTAATGGCTAAGTATGAGGAGTATTCGTCTTCGTTAGCAATTCTTCTTTCTTTCATGCCTGTTCTTTGTACAATCCATTCATCATTCGTATGGACCATCTTTTCTAAATCGTTATTAGACAATACTTGATCTGGAACATAAGTACCAATTGCAGTAATACGAGATTTAGAATCCATAGGGACATCTCCTAATTTTTATTTTATAACCTGATACTAATATCAAGTTATAAAAATGTCAATGAAGACTTTTATTGTATGGAAACTATAATGTTTAATTTACTCTGGAGGAATTTGGCGAGTGGTGTAAAAATAATATACGAGAAGCTTTTGAAATTGATAATGTGAAGGGGTCTGAGATTCTTGAAAAGAATCGTTTATTTGTTGTCTCTTGTTTTAATTTGTAGCTTTACTATTTTTATTTTGCCAGAGAAATCTTATGCTTGTGACTGTATGAAAAAATCTCCAGAGGATGAATTTCAAAAAAAGATGTGGTGTTTGAAGGTAAGGTGTTAGAAGTTCAAGAGAAAGATGGAGAAATGAAAACATTATTTGAAGTGAAGAAAATTTGGAAAGGGACAAGCTCTTCGCAAGTTATTATATATACAAGTTTTGGTAGCTGTGCATTTCGTTTTGCAGAGGGAGGAGAGTACTTAGTCTTTTCTTCTTATAGAGGATCAGAAAAACAATTATACACACATAGTTGCAGTAGAACGAAGAGATTAGATGATGCAGGGACAGACAAAGCGGCTTTAAGTCAAGTTGCAAAAGAGTCTGTTCCGACGAAGAAAGTGGATTTAAAAGGTGATATGGTGAGCGGCTTAAGTTTGTGGCAAGTGACTATCATTTCTATAGGTGCGTTATTGATAATTGCTGTTGTTATTTTCATTGTAAGAAGAACGCGCAAAAAATGACGATTAAAGTAAATATATAAGGATTTTCTTTCTGTTTCTATAGGTGGTTTAATCTTGTGAAAGCGAATTACTTATGCTACACTTTATGTAACTTAAAATGAACGGAGGGGCTTCCTTTGATCTTAATCAGATTACGTCTCAATACTTTGTGCCGATAATTGAATAGTGCTCAAAGACTCTGTCTGTGTGCAGAGTGAACGGGATTGGTCTGCCTATTTTAAAGGAACCCTTTATTAAGCTTATATGTGAAAAAGAGGGAGGGACGAATACGCCCTCTTTTTGTTTTGCCTTTATAAATAGAATGGGCTAGTATAGGTGAACACTTGTTGGATACGTATACTATCTTAGGACTTTT